>Ga0315280_10000016_pt1 | contig 331077 bp, 332 predicted proteins | sample YL17G06_40_MG_FD_203697 | JGI IMG/M metagenome (GOLD analysis project Ga0315280, IMG submission 203697) | Sediment microbial communities from Yellowstone Lake, YNP, Wyoming, USA - YL17G06_40 | ecosystem: Environmental > Aquatic > Freshwater > Lake > Sediment | place: USA: Wyoming | collected... | reverse complement strand
TTGAGGAGCCTGAAGGATGTGAGTGGACTACACCCACTATGGAGAGATCGAAAGGAAGCATGTGCGGTTGAAACCCGGAGAAACCCAGGCCCTGAATAGCTCCGGGCGGCATAACCACTTCATTCACTTCGATATCATTTCCGGCTTTTCCTCTGAGGAGAAGAATTATTTCTCTTGGATGCATGTCGCTTGAGTAAGAGAGAATTCCATCTATCAATTCCTTCTTTACCCTCACCTTCAATTCGAGCGCTCTCCTCACATGTGATCAACGCTGGTCTAATCAAAGCGCGCGCTGTTCAGCAGACTGAGGTATATTTGACTTTGATCCTCAGAGAAACCAATAGACTTCAGAAGCTCTTGTGTTTCTTCCGTCATTTTCTTCGACCAGTATACACCCAGAAGCACTTGCGATAGAAGGATTCAAACAAGCGCGCAAGCTCTTATATTTACTGCGCAGGTCTTATCTTGCTCGGTGTCTGTTTTGGAAAACCCATACGCTGAGGTTGACAAGAAAGTCGTATCTGAGATCTACACTTCGTCTGAACCGCTGGACAACTTGAAAGTTCTCTGCGACATCTATGGTAGCAGATTTCCCGGAACGAGCGGAGATCTAGGCTCTGTACAGTACATGGTTGAGAAGCTGAAGAGCTACGGGGTTGAGAACGCACACCACGAATCCTACACTATTCCCGGCTGGAAACGCGGCGCTGCCAAGCTGACCGCCGTCAGCCCCATGAGGAGAGAGATCGACTGCATCAGCCTTCCTCACAGCATCGCCGGCCAGGTCGAGGGGAAGCTTGTGTGGCTGGGGGATGGCGCCGTCGAGTCATACGAGAAGAGAAGGAATGAGATAGATGGCAACATCGTGATGGTGTCGAGCGCTAACCCGATCGGCATGAATAGGCCGCTTCACAGGAGCGAGAAGTTTCTACGCAGTGTCCTTGCGGGAGCGAAGGGCTGGATATTCATGAACCAGTATCCGGCGTATGGCCCACAGACGGGAGCCATCAGCGCGATCATACCTTCGATAAGCGTTTCCTATGAGGATGGAATGTTTCTGGTGCGTACCTTGGAGAGAGAAGGCGTGCTCAGACTGAGGATCGAGACGACGGATAGGAACATGGATGTGACCACTTACAATGTCATCGCCGACATTCCAGGCACGACCGACAGTAAGGAGTACGTGGTGGTCGGGAGCCACTACGACGGCCACGACATCAGCCAAGGCGCCGAGGACCCTGCTTCTGGCGCCGTGGTTGTGATGGAGATAGCGAGGAACCTCCGGATGGTGAAAGAGAGGTTGAAGAGGCGTGTCAGATGCATATGCTTCGGTGCAGAAGAGATAGGCCTTTACGGGAGCTATAACTACGTCGCCATGCACAAAGACGAGATGGACGACATCAGGTTCATGTTAAACCTGGACTCTGGCGGAAGCAAAGGCAAGAAGGGAGTGATCCTCCACGATTTTCCTGAGCTTGATCCCTTCGTTACCAAAGCAGCCTCAGAAATGAGAGCCGAACTGCCTACCTTCCAGAGGGTGAGCCCTTACAGCGACCACTGGCCCTTCTTCCTGAAGAGTGTTCCGTGTGGCAGCGGCGGAGACCCAGAGATGATAAGGACCAGCACGGGCCGTGGCTTCGGACACAGCATGTTCGATACAGTAGACAAGGTGGAACCGGAGTATCTGCGCCTCGCCGCGGCAAACTACACACGTCTCCTGTTCAGGATCGCCGACACGGAGGACTGGAAGCCGCGCAGAAAGTCGCAGAACGAAATTCAGGAGTTCATTAAGAAGCAGGGATACGACCAGACCGTTCAACTCGCTGACAAGGTCAGGGAATACGTGAAGACTTGGAAAGAGATCCATCCAGAGACAAAGGACTGGCTGAACAGAAGATCCGACTGGTAATGCGCGCGCTAACTGTGCGAAAAGGGCCTTTCGCTTGCTGAAGATGTCTTCGTCAAAGAATAATAGTCCTGCGATACTGCAACTATTGCGAAGGTCATTAGCTTTGGAGAAGGCAAGAGATTGGCATACCGAGAAAACAGTTCAAACCGTAGTGTTGAACCTTAGGAAGAACGGCTTCACCGCCCTCTACGCTCCAACCAAGGAGGAAGCCGTCAAGAAGATCTTGGACATGATTCCTAAGGATGCAAAGGTGGGACTGGGCGGCTCTGTCACCTTGAGAGAGATCGGGCTTGTCAAAGTCCTTAACGAGCGCGGAAACACATTGGCCGACCACTGGCGGCCAGGCATATCGAAGGAAGAAGCCAAACAAGCCAGACAGAGCCAACTCACTTCAGACATTTTCCTCGCCAGCACCAACGCCATAACCATGGACGGAAAACTCCTCAACATAGACGGATCAGGGAACAGAGTCGCCGCCATGATCTACGGACCACCCAAGGTCATAGTCGTGGCAGGCGTGAACAAGATCGTGAAAGATCTGGATGAAGCGATGAAAAGAGTCAGAAACGTGGCGACCCCAATGAACGCCAACCGTCTGGGATCCAAGCCCCCATGCTCCCTCACAGGCATCTGCGCCGAAGACCAATGCGAACTCCCAGAACGCCTATGCCACATCATCACAATCCTAGAAAGGAGACCCAACGAAACCGACACGACCGTGGTGCTAGTAGGCGAGAGACTAGGATACTAGCATCCTCCCTTTTCGCGTGAAACCGAGAATGGACCCACTTTTCGACGTCGTGTTTCTAGCACACGCTGAATCGGCAACGCAAACAAATCATCAGGAGAGATGTGTTTTGAAAAAATCTCTAGGCGCAAGAACCATGCTCTACCCCACACCTGTTTCAGTTGTGGGAACATACGATAAGAACGGAAAACCGAACGTAGCCACCGCCGCTTGGGTGGGCATATGCTGCTCCAAACCTCCCTGCATCACAGTCTCTTTCAGGAAGGCCACATACACGCACGGGAACATCGTGGAGCGAAAAGCTTTCACAATCAACGTCCCACCTGAGAAATACGTCAAGGAAACAGATTACATAGGAATCGCGTCAGGCAGAGAAGTAGACAAGTTCTCCACCGCAAAGCTGACCCCGGTCAAAAGTGACCTTGTGGACGCTCCATACGTGAAGGAGTTTCCCTTGGTCCTAGAGTGCAAGCTACGCCACATCTTAGAACTTGGATTGCACACACAGTTCATCGGCGAAATAGTGGATGTTAAGGCTGATGAAGCCATACTTGAGAACGGGCTTCCTGACATGAAGAAAATAAATCCAATCCTCTATGCTCCAGAAGTCCGCAGCTACTACAGTGTTGGTAGCTATCTTGGAAAGGCCCACTCACTAGGAAAGGAAATGTGACCCAGCAGTTCCACTGTGCGGATCTTCCTTTTCAAAATGCATCATGAGACAGAAGCATGAGCTTTCCATTTTGAATCGATCCGCCTTCGTGATAGCGCGTCTCAATCAGAATGCTTTTAGAGAAGAGAGAAAACTGAAGTCTAGATCCGTGATGTGTCATGCGTCATAGAACTCTAGGGAGAACCGGGCTGAAAGTTTCAGAGGTGGGCTTCGGCGGAATCCCCATACAAACACTAAGCCATAGCGAGGCTGTGGCCGTAGTTCGAAGAGTCCTAGATGTCGGTGTCGATTTTCTTGACACGGCTCGAGCGTACACAACAAGCGAAGAGCGAATCGGAGACGCCATCAAAGGCCAAAGAAGCAAATGCATGATAGCAACCAAAACAGTAGCACGAACTGCTGAGGGCGTTGAGAGAGATCTCCAGAAAAGCCTCACTTTGCTCGGGACCTCAAATGTCGAATTGTACCAGCTACACAACGTAATGAGTGACGAGACGCTAAAGGAAGTCATGAAGCCCGGTGGAGCCCTAGACGCCTTCAAGAAGGCTCGGCGCGAAGGCAAGATCCAGTTCATTGGAATCACAAGTCATCGACCGAGCGTTCTCATCCAAGCAATAAAGACCGGAGAATTCGACACAATAATGGTACCGCTGAACTACGTGGAGCGCACACCTCTTCAAGAATTGATCCCGCTTGCAAACAAAACTGGCACCGGATCAATCATAATGAAACCGCTCGGAGGAGGAGCCTTCACAAACGCAGAGGAAGCATTGAAATTCGTACTAAACCAGCCAGTATCGACAGTCATACCGGGAGTCTGCTCCATCAAAGAAGTAGAACAGAACGCAGCAATCGGAACTGCCCCACTGACACTTGGCAAGGACGCGGAGAAGAGGCTAGAAGAACAAGCGAAGATTCTTGGCCAAACATTCTGCAGAGCCTGCGACTACTGTCAACCCTGCCCCGAAGGCATACCAATATCAGCTCTCACCCGGGTCGACACCTTCATCAAGCGAATGGGATGGGAAAGCTGGTATTCAAGAAACAAAGAGGCACTGAAGAAGTATGAGAACTGTCAGGAATGCAGGCAGTGCGAATCAAAATGTCCATACCAGCTTCCAATACTAGAACTCATGGCAGAAAAGGTGACTTGGCTCCGCAAGCAGTACGGTTCCAGAATGACGTAGGATCCGCCACACCACAGCCTACCCCCACGATGCGCATGCCTGCATCATCAATAGTCAATCTTCGCAAGCCCTTTTCTTATCCAGAAGTCAACATTGCGCGAGCACATACTCTGGTGGAACGAAGAGAATCTCTAATATGTATCATGACCGCTGATTGTCGAACACTGTGGGGTCTTGACCGTTGAAGATCCTTGTGCTCGATGACTATATGGATCACGCCAAATACGCTCCTTCGATGCAGAACCTGTGCGCTCAGATCGAGAAGAACTGTCTGGCAGAAACCGAGAGCATGATCCATGAAGATTTCGATCTTCTGTTCGTAAGAAGCAAGACACGCGAGTTCGATGCGATTATCATGAGTGGCTCTGAGGCTTTGTACAGTAAGCCTGAGGACAAGGCGAAGTTCTCGAAAGCAATCGAGGCGACAAAAGAGGTACAACTGCCGCTCCTTGGGATCTGCGGTGGCCACCAGTTGATCGGCATGGCGTATGGAGAGCAGGTCGTGAACATGGGCAAATCGATCAAAGGCTACAGAGACGTGGAGATCATAGCTGACGATCCACTCTTTGACGACCTTCCAAGGGTCATCTCAGTGACGGAGTCGCACCAAGAAATGGTTGAACATGTTCCTACAGGTTTCAAACTCCTAGCCAACTCAGAAGACACACCGATCGAAGCCTTTCGGATTCCGCACCGAGTCCTGTACGGTGTTCAATTCCACCCCGAAAGAAACGACAACGAACACCCAGCCGGAGCCACTGTACTTCGAAACTTCGGTCGACTAGTGAAACGATAACACCGTACGATTCAATGCAGTTATGAGGCACATGAATCATGGATAAGCTGAAACTTGTCACCTATTGCGGCCTTTACTGCGGACTGTGCGCCCAGCGCTGCCGCATTTCACGAGAGGCCAGTCGTTTAAAGGAATCAATGGTCAAGGAAGGCTACGAGTTCTGGGGAAAAGAGCTACCCAAATTCAAGGATTTCTGGACGTTCTTGACCGATCTCAGCAATCCTGAGAAATCTTGCCCCGGCTGTCGACAAGACGGTGGCCCTCCTTTTTGTTCAATTAGAAAATGCGCCCGGAAAAGCAAGATCGACGTGTGCATCTTCTGCAAGGAATACCCATGCAAACGAGTGCTTGGGATCGCAAAGGGCTACCCCACTTTGATCGCAGACGGAAAGAGAATGAAGGAAATCGGGGTTGAGGCATGGGTGAAAGAACAAGAGGAGCGATCGAAGACTGGATTCGCCTATGTTGACATTCGGTGCTATCCTTACGAGGTTCCTGAGGAATGAGTGCGTAGCCTATGCCAGTTGAAGCCTGACGAGACAGTGGGATAGCTTAATTGTAGCCAGAATCTTCCCTGAGCATGCTCGGATTCTGTGTTATGCGTTCCGGGAATGGCTGACCTCTAGATCCACATGCTCAGCAGAAGAGTCACCGTGATCATGCTGAACAGAGTCGTTCCAACAACGACCCTAGTCACGAATTGCGGCCGAGTCTCAAACTCGGTAGCGAGCATGGTCATGTTTACTGCGCTGGGCATAGAGGCCTCCAAAATCGTAGCCCGAGCAGCCAACGCCTCCAAGCCAACCAGTCGAGTAAGCATCCAAGCTAGGGCCGGAGAAACAATCAGTCGAGTTGATCCAGCCAAGACCGTCGGCCAAAAGCTCCGAGGCGCCCCCGTGTCACGGTCGTTCATGCCGGCCAGCTGCATCCCCAGCACAAGTACGAATATTGGAAGAGCGCCTTGAGCCAACAATTTCACCCCATTGTACAGACTAGGCAGCAGTTGAATCTGAAGACCTCCCAAGAGTGTGCCACTGTCTAAGGAGACGCCCATGGCTCGCAGAATGAGGGCCAATAGGACTGCGTAAAGCATTGGTATACGTAGCACCTGGTGCGCGGCTTCTCTCGCCCCACCAGAACGTCCTCGGGCAGCGATGTAGACTCCAACAGTGTAGGACAGAACAGTGTGTCCCACAGCAAAGACCACGGCCCATTCCAAGCCGGACTGTCCAAGCGCAAGGAGAACTACCGGGAACCCATAGTTCACCGTATTCATGAATATGGAGGCAAGCATGAAAGCACTACTGTCCTTCTGAGAAAGGCGGAGCAGCTTGGTCTGTATGAAGGACAGTAGCCACAGCGCCCCGCCCAGAAGGAATACGACCACGATGATCCGGAAACCTTCCTCCGCAGTGATTTGAGATCCCATCAATGAAGTAAAGATCAGAGCCGGACTCAGGAGGTATATCCCAGCTCGTGAGAAAGGTTTGGGATCCAGATGTAGAAGTCGTCGGCCTAGGAAACCCACCATCCAGACTAGAGCCAACGGCAAGATGACTTGAACGAACACTGAAATTGGATTTACCATCTGCCCCCACGAGAGGCTCATCGACCTTTCTCACCGTGAGCTGGAGCGTAACGTCTTCAAGGCTATTAAACCAAAACGATCGCGCTCAACGACGAGTCTGACCAAGAGTCGCTTTATCCAAGTCATATGTTGAATGCCTTCCGAAGACTATGCCTTGACATAGAACAGCGACGCAACCTGACCTTATGCTTCTAATAGTAGCGTGCACCTCAGAAATCCGCCAACTCTGCAGAGTGACGCGAAGGAGCCCACCTTCAGTTCAACAGGGAAAGTGCTGCTATGCTCAGTATCGAAACGGATGGTCTGACGAAGAGGTTCGGGTCCCTAGGTGCAGTGGATCATCTGAGTTTCAAGGTTGGCGAAGGTGAGATTCTTGGGCTTCTTGGTCCAAATGGTGCCGGTAAGACAACAACAGTCCGAATGCTGGCATGTCTGATCTCTCCTTCAGAGGGCTCCGCTAGAGTAGGTGGATATGACATAGCTAAGGAATCGATGAAAGTTCGAGGAGTCGTCGGAATACTGACTGAAAACCCTAGCCTCTACGAAAGGCTCACGGCGCATGAGAACCTGGATTTCTTTGCAGAAGCCTACGGCCTCACAGATCTTCAAGAAAGGCGAAAAAGAATCAGGGAACTGCTTGACTTCTTTCAGCTGTGGGATCGGAGAAACGACAAGGTGGGTAAGTTCTCAAAGGGAATGAAACAGAAGCTTGCGATTGCTCGAACGCTGGTACACAAACCGCCTATCCTACTGTTGGACGAGCCTACCGCTGGCCTTGATCCAGAATCAGCAAAGGGGATAAGAGATCTAATCGCAGATCTAAGCCAGCGAGAAGACTACACAGTCCTGCTTTGCACACATCACCTGGAGGATGCCGAAAGGCTGTGCAACAGAGTCATGATCATCAATAGAGGCAGCTGCGTAGTCGCGGGAACTCCTGAGGAGCTTCAGGACAGAATCGCAGGCAAACCAACCCTTCATGTCAAACTGAAGAAACTGGATCAATCGATTGTACGTGCAGTCAAAGACATTGAACAGGTCAGAGAGGTAAATGCAGATGACGGTACGGGCAGCCTTTTGATAACGGTTGATGACTTGGTGGGATCTACTCCTGAAATAGTCAGAAGAATAGTTCATGCCGGAGCCATGGTGCTTTCGGTCAATGCGATTCGACCATCGCTAGAGGAAGCCTACCTGAAACTGGTTAAGGAGGAGTCTTCATGAGAATGCGGGCGGCCATGCTAGTCTTCAGAAAAGACTGGCGTGAGATCAGAAGAAACTGGCAGATCCTTCTCCCGATAGTGGCAGTACCTATCCTGATATCGGTTGTACTTCCAACTATCATCATCGTAACCCCTAGTTTATCGTCAATATCTGGGCCGCCTTTGGAGGACTCGACATCAATGATGAGGAATCTTCCAAGCCAAGTGAGAGAAGAGCTTGTGGGGATGAACGCCTGGCAGGCCCTGGTCTACGTCATGTCACTCTATTTCTTCGCGCCATTCTTTCTGATCATTCCTCTGATGGCTTCAAGCGTGATCGCATCAGACAGTTTCGCTGGAGAGAAGGAGAGGAAGACAATTGAAGCCCTCTTGGCGACTCCTCTGTCTGACAGCGAGCTGCTACTGGGAAAAATGTTAGTATCATTCGTTCTATCCATGATAGTGACTTGGGTTTCATTCACAGTCTATTCCATTATCATAGATCTTTTTTCGTCTCCTCTCTTTGGCGGCCGACTGTTGCTTCCCAACTTGGTTTGGATTTTGTTGATCTTTGGGGTTGCTCCAACGATAGCTCTTGCAGGCATAGGATTAACAGTGATGATCTCGGCCAGAGTCAAGGGGTTCAGGGAGGCGCAGCAGATCAGCGCGATTCTGCTGATACCCATATTAATGCTTGTGCTCGGGCAGGTTTCTGGAGCAATCGTCTTTGGACCTATAGTAGTCAGTGTACTAATCGGAGTCTTTGTTGTGGTCGACCTCCTCGTCTTCTACTTTGCTGTAAAAATATTCAAGAGAGAGGAACTCTTGTCGAGACTACCATAGAAAGCGAGCGCGCGCGAGATATCTTATGCATAGAATTCGCAGTGCAAGTGTCACCAAGAAGCTGAGGAATCGGTTTGCTGGTTTGAGAAGAATGACTCAGGATACAGTAATGAGGTTGGCTACAAGGAGGAAGACGACGCGGGTGTTTTCTTCGACACCTGTCAATTTGGAGGATGTTCTTTACTGCATCGGAGTCGCAGTTCAGGCTCCGTCTGGAGCGAATAAGCAACCGTGGCAGTTCATGGTAATTGATGATGCAAGGGTCAAAGAGAAGCTTCGCGCGAAATGCGAAGAGCAGGAAAAATGTTTTCATGAGACTGTCGGAACGAGCTTTAAACAATGGCTTGAATCAAAGAAGATCACTTGGTGCAAACCCTTCTTAACAGAAGCGCCGGTGCTGTTGGCAGTGTTCTCCAATCAAGCCATGCCGTACGCTACGGAAAGCACTTGGCTTGCGATAGGCTACTTTCTACTCGCTCTGGAAGAAAAATCTCTATCGACAATGACGTATACACCATCATACCCAGAGAAGGTTCGAGCTGCTTTAGATGTCGATGAGCCATACAGACTTGAGACAATACTCCCTATAGGGTTCTCAGCAGACTCCAGCCCAAAGGCTCATAGGCACCCGGCCGAGTCGTTCATCCACAAGAACGTATGGAAGACAAAGAGTTGACGCGCACGCTAGTGATGTGTAGGATGAAAGTAGACGTTTCTCGAGGAAACTAGAGATGTTCGCGTTTTGGCATTTCCTGTTCACTCTACTACTGGCTGTCGGTCTAGTTTTCTGGTTGAATCTAAATCCTCCTCACATCTTTCTACCTGTGATCGTTTTTGCAGGTTTGATGCCCGACGTAGGTCATCTTCTCTGCTGGGACCCAGTTTTTCTTAGTAGAATATTCCCAGCGCGATGGTGGGGCCAAGGACTAGCTTGGATGCCCCGCATAGATCTTGCAGTCTCAGCTCTCCCTCTTCATCTATGGATGTGGCCTTTGGCGCTTGTCCTCGCCGCAGGAATTCTTGTGAAGAGATATCCTTCGAAAATGCTGCTTGCAAAGGCTCTCTTCTCCTTAGCCGTCGGATGGGGATGCCACTTAGCTATAGACGGTGTCTTAGTCATCATCTGAACGCGCGAGCGTACACGTCATGATCTTTTGTACTGGAATGGCAGATCACGTAGATGCAACGAGCCCCCGTATTCACCGATCTGAAGAACAAGAGGAATAGACAATGGTTGACGTTAGGTGTGGCATTTTCCCAGATGTGAGACGTGGCTGGGAAGTGACAAGGCTAGCTGTTGAAGAGGCGGAGAAACTTGGCTACGAGTCCATCTGGCTAGCTGATCACCTGATGGGCGAACGACCCCTCCTCGAATCATGGACAACTCTCTCAGCGCTCTCAAGCCTAACAACCAGAATCAGGCTCGGAACAATGGTCCTCTGCAACTCATTCAGAAATCCTGCGATACTCGCCAAGATGGCAGCAACCCTCGACAACGTTTCCGAAGGTAGAGTGGAGTTGGGCATTGGCGCGGGCTGGAAAGAAGACGAGTACGTTGGATATGGATATGAGTTTCCGAATCCGGCCACAAGGATCCGCCAGCTGAACGAAGCCCTAATCATAATCGACAAATTGTGGACTGAAAGCCCGGCAAGCTATGAAGGCAAACACTTCAAGATTCAGCAGGCGTATTGCGAGCCCAAACCGATCCAGAAGCCACGAATCCCCATAACCGTAGGAGGAACTGGCGAACAACTGATGCTCAAACTTGTGGCCAGACATGCTGACCGATCGAACTGGTGGGTCGGTTCCAAAGAACTGTTCGGAAGAAGGGTCCAGATCTTGGACGAATACTGCAGAAAACTCAGGAAACGCCCTAAGATCGAGAAATCCGCGACAGCGCTCCTAAACATAGCCGAGACCCAAGAGCAACTGACCAGAAACTTGGAACAGTTCTACCGAGCTGAAAAATCCGACAGACCATTCGACGAATGGCAAAAAGAAGTTTCAAGCAGAATGATCTCGGGGACTCCGGACGAGTGCATCGACCAGTTGCGCACTTACATTGATCTAGGGGTAACCTACTTTATGATCAGGCCGATAGATCTGCCGAAGACTGAAGGCACGAGCCTCTTCGCAAACGAGATCAAAAGCGGGAGAATCTAGGACGAGTCAGATGTGCAGTCGTAGTGCGTGTTAGAAAACACAAGACTGCCCAGAAAGCATCAAAATACCTATGGGGGGGCTGTGGCCCACCCACCGACCAAGGAGTCAGAGTCTGGGGAACATTCGGTACCAGGCTGCAGGACGGTTTGCATTTCTCACCAGGTCCGTGAGAATCGCTTTGATTCTTTCTCAAACTGCTCTCTCATGGCAGCACGTGCCGCAGCCATCTTAGTAGGTGTGAAACTAGGTGACCGAGCCAAGTCGATGAGCGGCCGCTCTAGGTCCTCCATCGCCCTGCATGCAGCAGCCAGCTCCGGCGCTATCCTAGGTGGAATTAAGCAGATGCCGTGTTTGTCAGCGTGAATCAAATCACTGGGGGACACAGTCAGCCCGCCTACTTTGACAGGTTTCCCGAATTCTTCTAGGTGGACATGGGCGTGCGAGACCAGAATGAAGCTTGAGAAGTACTGAAAGCCAATCCTATGACATTCGTCAAGGTCACGCACTCCCCCATTCGTTATGTGTCCCGCGCAGCCCAGAGCCTTGTGGATCGAGGCTTGGACCTCTCCAAACAGAGCTCCTACAGGAGGTTCGTCCAGATCCTGAGCGACGACGATGCGTGGTGTGGGTTGTGATAGCACATGTTCATAGTAAGCGTCCACGTTGGCGCTTCTTTCCGGTCTGGGCTCTTCTCGAGCACGGAACGTTGCAGTAACCGCATATCCAACCATAGGGTCCAAGTCAGGAAAACGGCATACAACGTCAGGCAACATGAACCCTTCGTTCCTCTTGCGGATCTTGAACATCTCGATCGCATTGCAGATGGTTGGGGTTGTGAATTTCTTGAGTTCTTCAAGTTGGGCATGTGTTAGATTGGTCAACAGACATTATTCTCCTAGACAACAACTTGGACGGGGCAAGAGTAAAAATGTCTTTGTAGACTAAAATGAAACGACACACCAATTGACAGGAGTCGAAGCGGTGGGGAATCCAAGGATGAAACTGTTGGAGTTGAAGAATATCTCGGAGCGCAATATGGAGTTGATTAACCCGACCTCGCCCGAAAAAGTGTTGACCATTGGAAAGATCCTGGGGCTCAAGGAAGGCAGCCTTGTCATTGATTTCGGCTGTGGCTTTGGAGAGCCATTGGCTCTCTGGGCTGAGCGCTTCGGCATATCCGGAATAGGTGTCGATGTTCGTGAACACGCATGCGATCTGGCGAAAAAGAAAATGTCTGATCGAGGACTCGCCGATCGCATAAAGATCGTATGTGCGAAGGGAGCAGAGTACCAATTCGAGAAGCAGTCCTTCGACGTGGCAGTCTGTATGGGAGCATCATTCATCTGGGGTGGATACAGGCCGACTATTCGTGGTATGAAGGAGGCAATCCATTCACGTGGAAAGCTTGTCATCGGAGAGCCATACTGGCTGAAAGAGCCGGTTCCTCCAGAATATGCAAGAACCGAGCAAGCCGTTCACACCGAGTACGAACTCCTGCAGATAACGCGTGAAGAAGGTTTCGACGTGGAATATGTTGTGCGGGCCAGTCATGATGATTGGGACAGGTACGAAGCTGACAACTGGTACGGTCTTATTCGATGGATAGAGGAGAATCCAAATCATCCAGAACGACAAGAGGTCATAGAAAACCTCCATAAGAGTCAGGACGAGTATTTCAGATATGCCCGTGAATACTTCGGATGGGCAATGTATGTTTTGAATCCAATCAGCTACTGAGCCAGAATAGAATGCTATTTGAATCGACAGCGCTCTATAGAATTGCTGAGTGATGGTGTTGAGTTTCAGAGAGAAGATACTTGAATCCTACCGCAAGAAGAACAGCGTCCTCTGCGTTGGACTTGATCCGGCATTGCCCTCACAGAGAAAGAGCAATGTGATCCCATCAAAATACCTTGATGAAAGAAACGAGAACAAGTCAAGACTCAACTTCTGTCTTTCCCTAGTGGAAGCGACATCGAAGTACTGTGTTGCCTTCAAACCAAATCAGCAATATGTCGCTGGATTCACACTGAAAGACCATAGAAAGCTGACAACCGCGATAAGAGCCGCCGGATGCGTATCCATCTTGGACTACAAACTGAACGACATCGGGGACTCTATTGAGTCTGCGATTTTCCACATCAAAAGGTGGGGATACAACGCGATCACGTTCAACCCCTTCCTAGGCAACATAGAAAGCACTGTGAACCTCGCTCATTCTGGCGATCAGAAACTGGGAATAATCGTGCTGACTTTGACTTCGAACCCGGAGACGGTGAGGTACCAGAAAGAGACGAAGCTGAACGGAAAACCGATCTACTTGGTGGTGGCCGAGGACGTGAGAAGGTACGAGGCCGACGGCTGCGTCGTCGGAGCAACCGGTCACGTAACCGTTGACGAGATCAAAGCGATCAGGAACGCAGCGGGAAGCGATAAGATCTTCTTGGTTCCGGGAGTTGGAACCCAGAAAGGAGATCCACAGAAAGTTGTCGAGAGCGGAGGCAACGTTCTGATCAACGTAAGCAGAGACGTCGACTATTCCGAGTCACCGGGAGAGAAGGCCAAAGAGTACACCGAACTCTTCAGATCCCTAGGAGCCAAATTCACATAGAGCCGATCTCGTTGCAGTCCAGATCTGAATCGCTATCTTTAAGCCAACGTCAGACCGATTCGATGCTCTGGTGTGTTAACGTATGCCGATAGTTACGATAGATTTGGTAGAAGGCCGAACGATTGAGCAGAAACGTGAGCTTGCCAAGAGAATCACCGATGCCATCGTGGAACTATTGAAGACCACGCCCGACCAGGTGACAATTATCTACAGAGACGGTCCCAGGTCCAACTTCGCAAAAGCGGGAGTCCTGCTCTCCGACAGGAAATAAGCAAACAGTCTTGGTTGAAGGCGCGAGCCTACTCGTCTAGTCTATCTAGGGTCTCTCATACTAGTTTCCAAATGCTTGGAGCGTCTGGCGCGCTAGGCTTCGGTGAAAGATCTTGATCAAAGTCGGAATCATCAGAGTATTAACGACTCGAGACGAAGATTTGCTCAACGCGCATGGAAGACTGATAGAGAGCTACTTTCCTCAGTTGAAAACAGTCAGCAGATGCATTCAGGATCAACCCGAAGGGATTCACGATGAACACACGAAACAGATCGCAGTTCCAAAGGTCGTCAGACTTGGCCGTGAAATGGAAGCAGAAGGCGTGAAAGCCCTAATCATCAGCTGTGCTGATGACCCGGGTCTAGACGAATTGCGCAGGAATGTCAAGATCCCTGTGATCGGAGCAGGATCCGCAGCTGCCTCCCTTGCCCTCGCTCTTGGAAGAAGAATAGGCGTCCTCACATTGACCGAGGGAACGCCCGAACCTGTCAAGAAGATCCTTGGAAACTCCTTCCTGGCCGACATTAAGCCAGAAGGTGTCACGACCACTCTTGATCTTTTAGACGAGAAAAGGAAGACTCAATTGATCTCATCAGCAAGAGAGTTGAAAGCGAAAGGGGCTGATGTAATCCTCCTAAGTTGTACCGGATATGCTACTATTGGAATCGCTCAAGAGTTGAAGCAAAGCCTCGGCATACCCATAGTGGATCCGGTCTTAGCCTCGGCCATGGCCACATGGTATGCAACAAGCGCGCTCACGCAGTCTTAGCAAGCCTGTCCTCGTCAAGCGCGCGAACTGTAGAGCGCATGGCATGCTGTTGTGTTTGAGTCATCTTGGACCCAAAGACCTATCTACGCATCAGTCTTGGAAGCGTCTGCAGTTGGGAAGTTTCCTAATGCCATTGGGACGGAGTCTGTCAACATTGAAGCATGTCTGGATGAACGGCAGAATGGTCAAATGGGAAGACGCTACGGTTCACGTATCTTCTCCTGTCGTCAACTCTGGGCTAGGCGTCTTCGAAGGCATCAGGGCATATTGGAGCAAAGAGAAGTCTCAGCTGTACATATTTCGTCTAAAAGAGCACGTTGAGAGGCTCTTCTTCTCTTCAAAAGTGCATCGAATGAAAGTCCGATTCTCGAAGAAGCAGGTTGAGAACGCGATAACGGAGACAGTTAGACGAAATGGCTACAGAGAGGACGTGTACATCAGGCCACTTGTTTTCCGAGGAGGAATGTGGCGAACGCCTGAGACTCCAATCGAGGTCGTCGTCTTCGTAATGCCAACACCTCGTCCCGAGAGAATGAAACGGATGAAAAATGGTGTGAGATGCTGCGTTAGCAGCTGGAGACGGATCCCTGATGCGGTCATGCCAGCGAGAGTGAAGACGTGCGGAAACTATGTCAACAGTCGCATTGCTTCTATGGAAGCAGAGGCTGCAGGATACGATGGTGCAATATTCCTGACGGTCAATGGAAGACTTTCGGAGGGCTCTGGAGCCAACATCTTTCTTGTGAAGCACGGGATCTTGGTCACGCCTGGGGTCACGTCTGACATACTTGAAGGCATAACCAGGGAGACTTTGCTCACCGACGGAGCAAGAGAGCTGGGCATTGAGGTATGTGAGCGAGATGTTGACAGAACAGAACTGTACGCCGCTGACGAGGTGTTCCTCTGTGGAACTGGTCAGGAGATCACACCTGTCGTCTCAGTGGATCATATAGCGATAGGGAGCGGGAAGGTGGGGCCGGCAACTCGAAAGATACAGAAATGGTTCTTCGAAATCTTCGAGGGAAAGCAGAAAAAACACCTGAGTTGGCTAACTCCAGTCTACGGCTGACTGTTGAGCAAGAACGGAACGCAGTTTCTTCATCTGTGATCTAGTGAAGATCCTGTCCCTTCTTGTCTGTCGCTGCTAGTCTAGAGGAGAGACTCCATGAACAGTGACAGGAAGTTGAAGATCTCCATTCCGGTAACGATTCCAACCAATTCTTCTCCTGCGGTGATGGGAAGACGCATTATGCTTCGGCTGGCCATGAGGATGATGGCGTCTCTCAGAGACGTTTCTTCATCAACCGTGATGAGCGGGCTACTCATGCAGGTTTCTACTCTTGTGTTCTTCAAGTCGATTCCGTTGGCGATCGCTTTGGTTAGAAGATCCCGTTCAGTAAATATTCCGACAGGTTTCAAATCTTTTGTGATCACTACGCTGCCGATTCTCTTGTTCCCCATTATTTTTGCGGCCTCATGGATGGTTTTCTCAGCGTCGATCGTGACGACGGGGCTGATCATAATGTCCTTTATCTTGGGCAGAGTCTTCCTCTCCATGTTAACTTATGGACGCGCGCACTGAAGCATAGCTGGAGAAATGCCCAAAGACTCCTGCAGCTGTCTTCACTCCAGAAGTATTTTGAAGGCAACGTGCCAATATAGTTTATCGTGAAACTCCTCGAATTCGTGGACCATCTGCCGGAGTTTTTCTTCACTTTTCTTCACTTCATCCCACGCAAGAATGTTCTGATAGGCCCGTCTAGGGCAATCACGCATTCGAAATTCCCTGAAGCTTGACTCAAAAGCCTCAATGATCTCTTCCTTCTTCATCTTCACTACGTCATTGTATAGAAGCGCGTTCTGGGCAAACTTCAAGGTCTGACCCAATGCTGTCTTTGCCTTCTCCTCTAGTGGTAGGCTATCTTTTCTCCGATCCCATTGATCCTTCAAGTCGTGCATTGTTTTGATGCTTGTCGTCTTGTGAAGGTCGGGCAGGGGGGCTTTCTCGACGATGGATTCGCCGTATACTGTTCTTGCCGATAGGGTTTCCCATATGGTTGGAACGCTCAGCAGTAGAGATTTTCCGAAAACCCATGACTCATGTATCTCCACCCCAGTCTTCTTTGCAACTGTGTCCTTTATGTTTCTCAGCAGCATGTAGTCTTGCGGGCCTCGTGCGTGATCTTCCATTACTAGCATTACGTCTATGTCGCTGAATCCTGGCACATGGTCTTCAACTGAGGTGCTTCCGTACAGAATTACACTCGTCAACCGTTTTCCAAAGTTCTTCTTGCACAATTCAACCAGTAGGTTGGTCGCTTTATCGTACCTATCTTTGAGGGAACGCATCGCTGTTCTCTCTGCCTCTAGTGGTCAGTTTTCCATGTCGAACTCATGTGTTTCCTTTGCAATGTCTAAGAACAAGTCATGTTCGACCTTGTCTAAGGCTTCAACGCCTGTACAAGCCTTTCCCTGCTGAACTGAAGGTAAGTCCTATCTTGTGAGAAGACCTCGAGCGTGATCGTTTCGTCATATCCAATGTTTGTTACCTCTTGCAGGATTCTCGCGAAGTCTATTATTCCAGCTCCCAATGGGAGATGCAAATCACCGTAGCCTCCTAGGTTATCTGAGAGATGAATGTGGCCGAGTCTGTCACGGAATCTTCGCAGGTATTCAAAGGAACTGTTCTGGTGTTTCCCTATGTTGGCATGACCGATATCCAACGTGAACCCGAGATCTGGCACCTGATCAAAAAGCTCTTCGAAGTCAGTCATGGTAAACACCTCTTCGTCTAGGTTCTCAATCAACACTTTACATCCCAAATCTCTTGCAGTCGCAACGAAGATGTTCGCAGCTTCCCCGAATTCCTTCAGGGCCCTTTTTCCGTCAATCATATGCGTCCCAGCTGTTAGCATAGGTGGGTGGACAGTGATTTTTCTAATTCCTAGTTCGTGGCACATTTCAATGGCCCTCTCAATCTGCTTCCCATGGACCTGCGCGATGCCTATCGATTGATGGTATGGAAAAAAGAATGATTGATGATACGGATGTCCCAGCTCGAAGCGCCATGGAACATGACCTAACAGCTCGATGCCGAGTGATTCAGCACTCTTGACAATTTCCCGTTTGATTCTACCGAGAATTTCCATAGACGTCTTAGGTTTCTCGACCGTCAGTTCCACATAATCAAAACCCAGCGAGGAAAGCGACTGCAACTCCGCCAGTATGTCTTCAGAAGGAGAGTTCATCGCTCCGAATTTCACAATCGATCACCTTTCGAGTTGCGGGAGACGCATTCCAAACAAGAAGGTTGAGTCATTTTCTCACGTTTATCCGCGTCCGTCGAAGCAGCGTTCGACCGGCATACTCAATGCATTTTCCCGAAGAATACAGAGCACCGGCCGGATCATGGTTTTCTGATCTTTGACCGCAGACCAGTCTGTCCGGCCAGCACGCGTGCATTTCTTATGCCCTTTACATTAGTTCTCTGCAATATGGGCATCGATAGGGAGGATTCAAGTCATACGCGACATTCTTTCCGCACTTAGGGCATTTCGTCTCCGGCATAGACATTCACCTCGTGTCAAACCTCGCTCTTTTCGGCCAAATTAAGCTTTCTCTGAGGACAGCGCGCGCTCAGGAAGACTTGTGGTGCTTGCTAATCTGATAGATCTCTTATAGGTTTCACTGAATCATGATTCTGCTATCGGGATGGTCTGCGTGGACAAAGAGCCGGAATATCCAACTGGCCCATTTACGATCGGAGTAAGCGGCGTAGCGGTTGATCAAAATAAGGTTCTGCTCGTACGGATTATGTACGGTCACCGCGGATGGATGCTGCCAGGTGGGTATGCGAAGTCGAACGAAACAATCGGAGAAGCCATTAGACGGGAGATGCTGGAAGAAACGGGGCTTATCGTCGAACCGTTGGAACTAGTGTCTGTGCGTAGCCGAGTCAGAGACCGCAGAAACGACATCTACGTAACATTCAAAGTGAAGGTCTTAGGAGGAGAATTGAGGCCCGACGGCAAGGAGATCGCTGAAGCAAAGTACTTCACTGTGGCCGAGATGGAGAACAGCGAGGATGTTCCGAAGCTCAATCTGGAGATCGCTCGTCACATATTTGACGGCGAGAAATCACACTTCACATTGTCAGGCTACAGGCCAGCTCCGGATGAAATGTACGAGCTTTGGCTCTAGCGCGCGCTCAGGTTCCATAGTGTCTCTTAGCCAATCTTTTCAAGAATCTCTTCGGAATCTTTCCTTTTGTTTCCTCTTCAACAATCGTTGCTCATGGGCTTGGTGGCCAAAGACGAAAGAGGCGCTGCGTCAGGAATCAATGCCACGCTTTGGAGATCACCAAATTCCCTAAGCACCGCAATCGGAGCCGGCTTGATGGGGGCCGGCTTCTTGGCGACACCGTTCTACCTTGCGACACTTCTCTACATCGTTTCCATAGCTGCTTTCTGGTTCTTCTTCAACAAGGCGAGATTGCCTGACGAAATGCGATAGAGACCCATTGAGAGAAGACACGATTTCAACTCTGTGATAACGTATATAGCTACCGCAGAAGAGAAAAGCGACATACGCCTATCAGATCTCAAGGCGAGAAGGCAACTATGATCGAACGTTTACCTACTGGAGTTGACGGTCTAGATTCTTTGATCGGAGGGGGTATTCCAAGAGGAAGCCTTATTCTGCTTGCTGGAGAGCCTGGAACTGGCAAGACGCTGTTTGCATCAAGATTTCTCTGTCGGGGCGCCACTCGATATGGCGAGAACGGTATCTACGTCTCATTTTTGGAAGGAAAGGAGACGCTTATTGCGAATCTTTCTGCTTTCTGCGACCAAGATCACGTGAAGCTCGATAAGGAAGGAAAGTTCAGGATTCTCGATCTTGTGACAACGAAAGAAGGCGGCATCTCAGCTACTCTGGAGATAATCTTGGATGAGATACATGCGCTCAAGGCTAAGCGACTTGTCATAGATTCTTTCTCAGCCATGGCTCAAGCCTTCAAGGAGCCCATGGACGCCAGAATTGTACTGCACACAATTCTAAGCAACATGGTCAGGCAGGCCGGGTGTACAACTCTGCTCATAGTTGAGACGCCGACTGGAACGAAAGGCTTGGGGCTGGGCATGGAAGAGTTTGTGGCTGACGGTGTCATTGTTCTCGGGAGAAGAAAGATTGCGGGTAGGTTGGTCAGGAAACTAGAAATCACCAAACTCCGAGGAACCAGGATAGACACGCCCAGTCACCCATTCACATTGGAAGGGGGACCCACGGTCATTCCTCCATTCTCACACGAATCATTAGGACAGCTGAAGAGGATGGAGCATGTCCCTGATTCTGATGGCCATTTCTCTACTGGAAACAGATCGCTTGACAAGATACTTGGAGGGTTCCCGAAGGGATCCTTGGTGCTTCTCGAAGCAGGTGAGGCAGTTCCCCTGTCAGCCTATGGTTTTCTGACATATCCTATTGTTGCGAATTTTCTGAACGACAAATCTCCGCTTGTTGGAATACAGTCTTTGGGAGCTGACCCAACGATGACCTATGAGAGATGGAAGGCTGTTGCGGGAGAGAATGCGGCATATGGTAGATCTGTTGAGAGACTACGGTTTGGTGCAGAAGAGCAGAGGCCTTACTTGGTCTCTCTAAGGAGCGAGAGGCCTGAGGAGAGAATGGCAGAGTACTTGGGGGCAGGGGCTAGGCTGAGGGAGCAAACAGGAAAACCAGTTCTATGGTGGGTTGCCCTTGATCACTTCGTCGACATCTTTGGCGCTGAATATGCTGAGAGGGCGTTGAGTGAGCTATCGATGAATGTCATTCGCAACAGAGAGCTCGCGGTAGCACTTGCAAAACCCGGATTGGGGGATATCACAAGAAGCGCCAGCAATGTCGCGGCGATTCATCTTCGCGTATTTGACAGAGATGGAAGCGTTCTTCTGTACGGAGTGAAGCCCAGAACCCCCTTATACGCCATGACGGTTGATGTTGAAAAAGGAGTAAGTTCCGTTTCTTTCACTTCCATGGTATAGCTCGATCCACGATTTGATGGATTGGCTCGGCCGACTGGTGGAATCGATCAAGGATGATTTCAAGAGGGCTCTGTTGGAAGCAGTTGACGAGGGGCTTCTCCTCATCGGTGAAGGCTCTAGACATGTGATCTACTACCATGTTGAGAGAAGCCATCATGTGAAACGTGAGGAGATTCCCGAGAAGCTTGAAGCCTTCCACGAGGGTCCACAGGCGCTTCTAGGGACAGGGGCCAAGGTTCCTGAGAAACTGATCGCCAAGAAGCTCTACAACAAGCTTGGCTTGAGCTTCATAGACCGCAAGAACTAGACACTGGTCGACCATATCAAACACGCCAAGAGAACCTAGCCCGTTCCAGCGCGCTCTGTCAACGAATTTCTCTCAAACCTGTTTCTGGCCTTGGAGCAAGCTTCTGACTCAATTCATATATCTCACACGAACCGTATGAAACCGTCGAGAGGTAATGGGCCAAGAAAGACTGTGCGAGATATTGGGAACCGCAGGAGGTATCTGGTTTTCAGTCAGCTTGTTCCTCTTCATTGTTTCGCCAAGCGATAGGCTGTCCCTCTTCTGGATGATTAATATTGCAGTCGGCACAGTCCTTTTTCTTCTGGCCGGAGTCTGGAAGAAGAGACTCCGCAAAACAACAAGTTAGGAAAGCAGAGCCAAGCCCCGTACTGAGGGAGCGTAGCGCGCGCTTAGCGCTTACCAGTTCAATGTCGATCTTCTCAGTCTGACGTTGCAGTACGGACACATGGACTGGTATTCAGAGAACTGAATTCTACATTTAGGGCAGTAATAGGCCATTACAAGGTCGTTCATACGGGTGCGCATCGAGTATTTAGACTAGACAAGCACTTTCTACGAACTGGGTTCCCCAACGCAATTAATCCGAAGCCGTTAGACGCGCACTGCTGGATAGTCAGCCGGAACGATAGTTATTGCCCATTACGAACATCCGCCATAAGTCCGAATAGCACGCGAATTGGACGAGCCGTTGTCGCAATAATGATATGGCCCCCTCTATACGATTAATCGGTGTTGCCGTTACCCCATTGCTTAACAAGGTCTTTGAACCGTTGCTCAAAGTTCGCAAGGCCCTGCCTTATGATCCTCTTCGTTTGCGTCTCGTTCAGTTCCATTGCCAGTCTTATCATTCTCGTCATGACCGTGTTGCTCGCTTGATAATCGCCTCTTCTGAGCCATGCATCTATGGAAAGCACTGAAACACCCAACTTATCGCCCATCACTTTGCGCCCTGTCAGCCCATGATGCCCGCGCCCTTTGCGGTCTGCCTTAATCTCATCCGCTAACTTGTCACATTCAGTTTTAACAAGACGAGCTATTGCCTCTCGTGATGGACGACCCAAGAACTCGACAACATTGCCGAGGTCTTGCGGCAACACTCGACACCTGTTTATAGTATAGTGGGGTATGTGCGATATGAGTTTAGCGCGCGTGGGACATTAGCCCGTGATAACGTAGGGGTTGAAATGTTTCAGACATGTTTGTAGCCGTGAGCCAGACTCGACTGCAATCATGTTTTCCCAACGACTACCCCTTGGTAGAGAGCTTTCAAACTGGGAAAGCTTATTTCGCCCTCTTGTCAGCTCAAAACTTGATGTGGATTGATGAGGCCCAGTGAGCCGAAAAGACGAAATGACGTGAAGATAGCCCTTGTCATGAGTCTCTTGCTGAATGTCGGTTTGTTCTATTGGACAATGACGCTTGGAACCCATGTCAATACCCTAGTTCGAGAGAACCAGAGATTGGCCGGGGACCTTGCAGGAATCAAACAGCAAAACGACATGCTACAGAACCAGCTATCTTACTACAAAACTCAAGCAGACTACTATTCCAAGATTTTCCGCACAGGAACCACACAAGACGGTCTTGTCGGCATATCATCAGTGAATACAGTTGCCGTGGAACAGATCGAGCAAGGACCGTTCACGGTGTCGTACAAAGGAGTTGTCTTAAATCTTCTCGTGGAATTGAGGAAGGGTGAAGGAAGACTACTAGTGAACAGTTAGCCAAAGGTGGGAATTGACCTTCAGACAAGTGGAAGAACGGCGGTTCTCGTTGCACAGAATGTAACAAGACTCTCCATGATGAACACGGATGTCATAGTCACTGTGACAGCTGACTGGAATGTTGAGACGGTTGATGGACCGAGCGCCGGGGCCGCAATTACATTGGCAATAATAGCAGCAGTTAGAAACCAGACTCTTCGAAAAGACGTCTTCGTGTCCGGAACAATCAATCCCAATCAGACCATAGGGCCGGTCGGAGGATTGGAGTACAAGGCCGTGGCAGCAGCGGAGAAAGGTGCGGCAATATTTCTTGTTCCCAAGGGACAAAGCGTGGTGACTGTGTACAAGCCTGTTGAACTGACCTCTACTCAAGGCGTGAGAGTAATCGCTTACGAAATCACGAAGGTTGATTTGGAAAGCCTGCTCAAAGAACGTGGCTACCGAGTCACTGTTGCAGAGGTCTCAACCATCCAAGAGGCTTACTTCATCTTCACAAGGTAACTGCCAGTGCCAGATAGCGCGCGCCCAATTATTCAAGGACGATCATTCGCTTTTTCCTATATCAGTCGGTGATCTTCCTTTACGGTGGCTAAGACTACGTGCGTATTGGTTCTCTCAACAAACGGCATGGCAAGTAAGCCCTTTGTGAAGTCGCTCAGCTCCTTTCTATTCTTGAACTTGGCAATTGCTATTGCGTCCGTAGACCCAGTCACATCGTAGACAGCACATACATTCGGTATCTTTCCGATTTGTTTCTCCATTTCCAGCAACTTGCCCTTGGAAACGGTTATCTCTGTTACGACGGTCAGTTCGTAGCCAAGTCTTTCATGGTCGAGTACAGCAGAATATCCTTTGATTATTCCCTCTTGCTTCATTCTTCTTATCTTGGCTATGACGGTTCCAACTGAGACTCCTGTCTTCCTTGCCATTTGCCTGCTGGAAACTCTTGCATCCACCAAGAGATTCTCTAGAATCTTGACATCTGTCTGATCCAACTCCGTCGACACCCTCTGCTTTCTATACATTCCTCCAACCACCAGGCGTTTTGATGAACACCTGTCTAAGAATCATCAGCGCAATCTTATATATGTTTATGGAGTATTCCTCTGCCATGACATACGACCGAACCGGAAAGCCAGAAGCATGGGCACCAGACATCGGGCGCAAAGAGCAGGTAAGAGCAGATCTGAGCGGAGTTGCGCGCGCGAGGTAGGACAGTTGCTGAATGGAGAAATAGATATCGAAGAAATCTCTCCGCCGAGGTTTTTCACAGTAATGGGTGTGGCTTCGATAGACGCCACGATTGCTGAAGATGGTTTCGGAAAAATTAGCGCCGCACATTAGACGAATATAACCGCTGTCATTTGGTTGCGTTTCTATGGCGATTGATGAGAAGAAAAATCGACGAGTGTCCGAGCACTATACGAGATATCACATCGAAACAAAAGAAACTCCTCCGTTGGCCAATCTGCCTTCAAAATTCAAAATAGGACGGCTCAACAACTGTCTTGACGTTGGGGAATGCGCCGAAGTCTGCATATATGAAGTCCATAAAATGATGGCGGAGAAGAAAATCTCAGAGCCTATTGAAGATCGATGCCGGGGATGTTTCCTCTGCTACCTGAGATGCCCTGAGAATGCCATCATCATGCAAATGAATCCGGAATTCAAGAAATTGGGGAACTCCTATTTTACTCCTGAGAGAATGGAAACGATCTATTTTGAAGCGGAAACAGGCAGGGTTCCCGTATCTGGAACCGGGTACAGAGGGCCTTTCTCAGGAAAAGGCTTCGATGGCATGTGGTTCGACTTCTCTGAGATCGTCAGACCGACAAGAGATGGAATCCACGGAAGAGAGTATATCTCAACTTCAGTGGATCTGGGAAGAAAACCACCATATCTGCAGTTCAGCAAGGATGGAAGATTGCTTTCAGACAGTCCAAGAACCATAGAGATTCCCATACCGATGATCTTGGATGCTCCACTCGCGTGCGGAAACAAGGAAAACCTTCTATTGAGTCTAGCGAAAGCGGCTACTAAGCTTGAGACTTTTGCCATCGTCGATGCCAGAGATTACTCTTCGGATCTTCTGCCTTTCAAGTCAAATCTGATACCGAGAATTGACGCTGATGAGATAGATCAGTTTGCGGATCTGACTGGAATCTCAAGAATAGTGGAAGTTGACTTCAAGAATGACTACGATGCGATGGATCCGATTGAAAACGTGAGAAGAAGGAACCCATCCGCCCTGATCTCCTCTCGTTTTCCTTATGATGAGAGGTCTTGTGAGCAGACTGAAGCCTTGGTCAAGATTGGGAGTGACATAGCACACTACTACGTAGAAGAGGAGATCGTTGAGAAAGATCCAGACATACTCAAGAGGGCCATACAATCAGTTCACTCCTATCTCGTTGACAGAAACATTCGAGATTCCATTACTTTGGTTCATGGGGGAGGAATAGCTGAGGCGGCGCATGTTTCCAAGTCAATGATTGTGGGAGCGGATGTGGTTTCGGTTGGGCTTGCCTACCAGATCGCTTTGGGATGCAGAGTCTGCTATGGAGACAAACACGCATCAGACTGCAGGATGGGAGTGAAGGCCGAAGAAACCGAACTGGCCACTCAGCGAATCACAAATCTGATGGGATCATGGAGGGACCAACTCCTAGAAGTCTTGGGAGGAATGGGGCTACGTGAAGTAAGAAGGCAGAGAGGCGAAATTGGCAGAGCGATATTCCATGAAGATCTTGAGAAGAGAATCTTCGGGGGCGGAGAATAATGCAAAGACAGTCTCTTCTCTTTTTGGTGCCAGAAACGAAGCCCGCACCTAAGATCTACCAAGAGAAAAAGGAGAATACCATTGAAAAGTATGAAGTCACAATAGATAGAACCAAGTGCAATACGTGCGGTGCTTGCATAGAAGCTTGCGCAGCATATATCGGGTCCGCACAAATCAACTATGAGGCTTTTGGCAAAACTGACGGATGTTTTCGCGTCCATAACTCAAACTCTTCTTGCAGTGGATGCTTGAACTGCGTCAAGTGCTGTCAGCATGGGGCACTCTCGGTTCAGTTGAGTCCACAGTATCTTGCTCTGGGTGATCCACGTTGGACAGCTGATTTGATACTGTCAACATGGCGGCAGGCCGAAACGGGAAAATCCTCGGGCAAATATGAGGATAAAATTGGAGACTCAGGCGGAGGCTTCGACAGAATAAGATTCGACTTTGAGTTGACCAAGGAACCAAGTCCCAATGACAAATCGCTGTGTGAAATGGATACTTCAATAGTACTGAACAAAAGAAAAGACGGGAGGCCAGAGATAGAGCTGCCCATTCCAGTCTATGGCGGAGATATGTCATTTGGCTCGGTTAGTCTGAATGTCATGCTTTCAAGAGCAATTGCCGCCAAAGCTTGGAACATCTTTACTAGCACAGGGGAGGGAGGCTACCCAGACGAGCTGATTGCTTACAAGGATCACGTGATAACGCAGGTTGCCACTGGTCATTTTGGTGTGAACGCTGAAACCATCAAAAGAACAAGGGTTATTGTGCTAAAGTATGCTCAAGGCGCCAAGCCAGGTTTGGGTGGTCACCTGCTTGCTGACAAGGTCACCCCCGAAGTTGCAAGGATCCGCGAAGTAGTCCCGAACATAAGCTTGTTTTCTCCTTTTCCATTTCACAACGTCTACTCTGTTGAAGATCACTATCGCCATGTTCAGCTATTCAAAGACATGAATCCCCAGGCTCTTGTCTCCGTCAAAGTCTCCACGCCCACAGATGTTGATATGGTCGCAATCGGCAGCTACTATGCTGGAGCCAACATCCTGCAGATAGATGGCGGTTATGGGGGAACCGGAGCTGCTCCAGACATAGCTAAGAAAAACATTGCCATGCCAATCGAATATGCAATCCCCATCGTCCACAGCTATCTGGTCAAAGAAGACGTAAGGGACGAAATAACGATAATGGCTAGTGGCGGGATTCGAACAGCTTTTGACGTTGCCAAAGCAATCGCCTTAGGCGCTGACGGAGCAGTCATCGGAACTTCTGAACTGGTTGCCCTAGGATGCAAGAGATGCGAGAACTGTGAAAGGGGCAGAGGCTGTCCGTCGGGAATTGCAACAACTGACCCAGTACTAATGCATTCAATTGATCCAACTTGGGGAGCCCAAAGAATAGTCAACATGTATCATTCGTGGAAAAAACAGTGGGACTACATTCTGTCGAGACTTGGCCTTGAGAACATCAGAGAACTTCGCCCGAAAGATGAGGTCAAGTTTAGGAAAGGCCGATTCAACAACCTCGTTCATCTCGACCACCTTGGATGATTAACATGAATGAGTTGATTGACAGAATAATCGCCTCAAGACATAGTCTAGACAATGAGCTGCGGAATTTTCACAACTATGACAACGTGGCTGAGGGCGGATGCGGTGTTCTGGGCGTATCTAGCTCCGTTCCAATAGAAGGCAGGTACTTACTTCAGCCAATGACGCAGATGCATAACCGAGGCAATGGAAAAGGTGGCGGCATAGCAGCAGTAGGCCTTTCTGCGAGTCAACTCGGAGTTTCGTCAGAAACGCTTGAAGAAACCTACGTTATGCAAGTCGCGTATCTCGACCCAGGAGTGAGAAATGAAGTAGAGGCAGAACTCATAGATTCACGCTTGAATGTTGAATTTTCCGAAAGGATCAACACGATTGAGAACTACAGAGACATCGGATTGGAGGTGAAACCTCCAGATGTCTGGCGATATTTTGTGAGAGTCAAGGAAGGTAAGCTGGCGGAGTTTGTTAAGAAAAATGGTCTGGACCGACTTGACGTAGGAAGAGCGGAGGACGAATTCATCTATCAGAACACCTTTGAGCTAAACAATAGATACTACGCATCCCTCGGTGACAAGAAGGCCTTTGTTCTCTCTCATGGAAAGAACATGATCGTGCTGAAGATCGTTGGCTATGCCGAGCAGGTTCTAACGTACTATCAACTTGAAGACCTCCAAGCCAACGTCTGGATCGGTCATCAAAGATACCCAACAAAGGGAAAGGTCTGGCACCCTGGCGGTTCTCATCCATTCATAGGATTACATGACATATTGGTACACAACGGAGATTTCGCCAACTATCACTCGATAACTGAGTATCTCAAACAGAGGAAGATGTATCCCCTGTTCCTGACAGATACCGAAGTTGCTGCATTGTACTGGGATCTTTTGACAAGAGTGTACGAATACCCGCTGGAGTACGCAATTGAGGCCATTGCCCCAACAACCGAAAGAGATTTCGCAATGCTTCCAGAGGAAAAGAAAACAATCTATAAGGCGATTCAGGCAACACAGATCCACGGCTCACCAGACGGCCCCTGGTTCTTCATAATCGCAAGAAACGACCACACCAAGAAGCGGTTTCAGCTGATTGGCATAACCGATACCTCAATGCTAAGGCCGCAAGTTTTTGCACTTCAGGAAGGAGAGGTAAAGATAGGTCTCATAGCTTCAGAGAAACAGGCCATTGATGCTATGCTACGAAGCTTGGCCAACGATGACAATAGATATCGTCCAGTCGCTGACAGGTATTGGTATGCCAGAGGAGGCAGCCATACCGATGGCGGCGCCTTCATCTTCACGATTGACGAATCAAGAAGTCTGGCGTGTACAGACAAATTCGGAAAGATCATCTCAACCACTGTGCCTCGAAGACACCGTGGAGAGAAAGCAGACCGCGACATCAGATCCCGCTCAGATATAGTTGAGACATTGTCTGACCAGAATGAGCCCATCGAGCTCTTTGACCATGTCGCAAGAAACATCAAAGACTGGGATCTCGACGAAATCTGTTCCCTCGCAGAAAAGTTGGCGAACTATGGGCATAGGGGTGACAAGGAAAGATCCATTGCTATCAGTATTCTCACTCTGCTTATCGATAGAAGATACGACACGGGAGACAAGAGGAGGAGCGACATACTCCCCGTACTAGAGGAACAGCTCTACAATGTCTTCAGCTCTATACCTTCCATAACATCGGTCAAAGGCAGCGAGTACTGCTTGATTAACTGGGATAGTAGAAGCAAGCTAAGAAAACCGACGAATGCAAACCAAACCTTGACTATTGATGTGTCAGGTTTCCCGCCTGAAGGGCAAGAGGGAACTTGCCAGTTTCTAGACAAAGCATGCGAACTCGGATGGAAGAAGATTGTTGCTTACAACTTTACAGGGCAAAGAAACTTCGGTGCCGGTCTCGTCACGAGAGATAGAGTTAAGATTGATGTGTACGGCAGAGTTGGAGACTGCTTGGCCGCGTTCGCAGATGGCCCGGAAATTCATGTCCATGAAAGTGCCCAAGACTCCGTTGCTTATTGTTTCAAATCAGGAAAACTAGTCATTTTTGGAGATGCTGGCAAAGCATTCGAGTACGGGGCCAAGGGCGGTGTCGCATACGTCCTAGGCGATCTCGTAGATAGACCATTGATCAATGCCGTCGGCAGCGCCACCGCAGTGATAAACGGTTCATGTAAAGACTACATGGGCGAATCCTTCATGGCAGCAAACGGACTCATAGTCCTGAACGGAATAGGGTTCGAGAATGGCAGAATCTTGGAACAAGAGACCCCCTATCATGGTGGCAACCTGTTCCCACTGGCTGCCGCCGGCGTGATATACTTGAGAGATCCGCGAAAGACAGTTGGTGACGATCAGCTTAATGGTGCAAAAATCCTCAATATTTCAAGTGAAGACTGGAAGAGGATTGTGCCATTTCTAGAGGAGAATGAGGAACTGTTTGGCATAAAGGTTGAAGATCTCCTGAGTGTCGATGGCACTGTAAGAAGACCTGAAGAAGTCTATAGAAAGGTTGTTCCTGTCGAAGTGGCAGCTCTGTCAAGATACGACCGAGGCATGTGAGCTAGGGTGCTTAACTCATATGATGTGGTGGGGCGAGTGGGATTTGGACCCACGATCACTTGGGTTCTCGCTTATTCATGGTCCCGAGCCAAGTATCTTAGACCATGCTGGACCATCGCCCCGGAGAACCAGACCATCATGAACCTCTCCTCAAGATAAGGGTTTTCAAGCAACAACCTAGGTTCCCTTCGGCAACAGAAACTGTGTGCTTGAGAACTGTGGAGGTCCATTGCTTTGCCGGGTTGCGATGTGACAAGAATGTCTATCCACACGAAGATGGACAGCAAGAAGGTCATAGACAAAGCGATCGACTTCTTCGCGAAGAGCAATGGGTTGAAGATTACAGAACAAGGGGATTGTTTTGCTTCCTTCGAGGGGATGTGGTGAACAATTGGAAGACTGAGGTCACGCTCGGAAGCATGAGCGCGAATACTTGGTGAGGAAATTCGCCGAATCTTTCTAGCTCTCACCAAGCGCTCTACGTTATTTCCACGCGTACTTGATCTTCTGACGAGCTGGCAGAATCTATTTCCTTTTCTTTTCCTTGAACTCTTTGAATTCCTTCTTTATGTTGGCGAGCAGTTCGGGGTTTGTGAACACATCTATTGCTGTCGTGGCGAGGCCTTTTGCTGCATAGATTAGGCCCTGGTGCCCTTGTTCTGACGCGGCTGCCTTCACGAACTCGGTTGAGTGTCCAGGCATCTTATCCGGGCCGATAGCTATGTATGGATGGATGGAGGGGACGACTTGGCTGACGTTTCCCATATCAGTGGAGCCGCCTGACTCTCTATCAAGTTCTCCCACCTTCACCCCTATTTCCTGCCAGTTTTTCTTCATCGCCTCCGCCAGTGCGTGGTTTGTGATCATGTTCTCAAGTGTGTTGGCGTAGTCTCGAACTTTCATCGTTGTGCCCGTGGCTACCGCGGCCCCTTCAGCACACTTCTTCACCTTCTCCACAACCTCTTTCATGTATCCCTTGTCTTTGGCTCGAACATACATTTTCGCCGCGGCATGCTCCGGGACCACATTGGTTGCTTTTCCGCCATCGGTGATTATGCCATGCAATCTCACGTCAGGCTTCACATGTTGCCGCAGGGAATCAACCAACGTAAAGAAGTGAATGACAGCGTTAAGCGCGTTGATTCCTTCATGAGGCGAACCGCCTGCGTGTGCGGATTTTCCGAAGAACTCAAACTCCATGGCTTCCCGAGCTATCGACGTCGCATTGACCAACGTGTTGCTGGATGGGTGAACCATCATAGCTACGTCAGCCTTCGCGATCTCATTGGCCATTATTACCTTTCCACCAGCGTTCTCGACTCCCCCTTCTTCCGCCGGAGTTCCATAGACCACTAGGTTCCCGTTGATCTGGGGCATGATCTTCTTGAGAGCGAGAGCAGCACCGAGCGAAGCGGTCCCAATTATGTTATGTCCACATCCGTGCCCAATGCCCTCCAAAGCATCCATCTCAGCTAGAAGAGCAACAGTAGGGCCTCCCGGTTTTCCCGGCATTGTTGCTTTGAAAGCCGTAGCCAGTCCGCATACTGGCTTCTCTACTCGGAAACCGGCTTTCTCCAGTTCACTTGAGAGCAGCTTTGATGTTTCGAATTCCTTGTGTCCGATTTCGGGCTGTGCATGAATCTTGTCGCTGATCTCTATCAGCTTCTTGCTAATCGAATCGATCTCGGCAATCGCTTCTTTCTTCAGGCTTTCGGAATCTACCACTTGAATTCCCTCGAAGATGTCCGATAATGGTCTTTGTGACCCTTTTAACTGTTAATGAAGGAATTGCGTAATTCTGTGCAAACGAAAGAGGTGTTGCCCAAAGAGACTGTGTTCAAATTTCGGCGAGATTGTATAGTATTGAGACGAACGACTTCTCCATGGTGGCCAGTCCGGCGGTGGGTCCTCTTTCTTCAATGACCAGGTACTCATTTGGTGAATGTGCACGTGCTCCGTGTCCTAGTCCTCCCATGATGAATGGGAGATTCAAAGGATCTCTGTTGAACATTGAGAATGGGGCACTTCCAGCGATGTTGGGCCATATTTCAGGCTCAAATCCAAATTCCTTGTAGGTTTTGAGCGCAGCCTGGGCTGCAGGAGTCTTCACACTTGTCTTAGCCCAGTCGTATCCTTTCTCTAGTATTCGTATCTTCACTTCGCTGAATTCGTGTTTGTCTAGATGTTTTCTGATGAGTGGAATGGGTTTCTCCTTGCTCATGTTCGGTACCAGTCGCACGTCCATTTTCAAGGTGATTTTGTGAGGTAGAAGGGTCTTGGTTCCCGGTCCGGTATATCCTGCCCAAATGCCATCTATGTTGAGTTGAGGAGAGTACAGGTAGTGTTTCAATGCCTCGATTCCGTGAAGGTCATCAATGAACTTCTTCACCTTCAGTTCCTCTTTGATCGCTTCTTCGTCGAAAGTCTGTTGAAGTTTCTTGAGCAACTCCTCGTCTTCAGGCGGAGGTGGAACAACATCGTCATAGAATCCTTCGATCAGAACCTTGTTTCCGTCATTTGAGGTCATGGTGTCTAGGGCTTGCACCATGCGCCAGACAGGGCTATCAACCCAGGATTTGTTGCTTCCATGTATGCCAAACTCCGTGGGGCCTCTTCCCCAGTCTTTTCCGTCGATCTCAAGTTCGAAGTAGACTATGCCTTTCACGCCTAGTTCAACTATGACTTTGCCCTTCTGGTTCTGCGCCACTATCGGGAAGAAGACCACATCTGCGCGTTTCAACTTCTCTTTGTATTTGCCTATGAATTCTGGGAGGTTGCGGCTACCCATTTCCTCTTCTCCTTCCGCTACAAAGATGAGGTTAACGGGCAACTCTTCTCCAGCAGACTTGATCGATTCGCACGCATTGAGAAATGCTCGAAGCTCACCTTTCGTGTTCACTGCGCCTCTGGCCACCAGAGTCTTTCCAAACGGAGGCATATCGATGACCCTCCCCTCCAGTGGAGGCACAGTCCAACCTGGCTCGTCGACAGGCATCGTGTCATACATCATGTAGACGAGAACCGTCTTCTTTGCCCCAGCATTGTACTCTCCGTAGACGACTGGGTTGCCCACGGTCTCCACGAGCTTCGCATCAACACAGCCAAGCTTCTCAAGGTATCCTCGAATGAGCTGAGCGCATTCCCTTATGCCTCTCTCCTCAGACGAGATGGAAGGTTGCCTGATCAATTCCTGAACGTTCGCGACATGTTCATCAAAATGCTGATCGACATAGTCGTACACAATCTTCTTCGACAAACAGTTTCCCTCGCAAACCGTACTCGCACCAGGAAGCTAATGTCACTATCGATAGAAACCGTGCAGTTATATTCTCAATCGTTCAGGAAAATGAAAGGCATTTCCGAACGCATGATCCGTGGGGTCGTCTGCAGTTGTATGAACCCAGGTTTGTGCCTTGGTCGCAGATCCAGTCGTGGAGCTGCGATGCTTGCGGAGAATGTTGCAAGTGGTTCACGGTGCCTATCAGCACATATGAATATGCCAAGATATGCCAAACCAAAAGGGTCGAAGCGTTTGAGTTTCGAGAAGGCAAGATTTGGCTGAAGAAACGTTCCGACAAGAGATGTATATTCACGTTTCCGCTTCGCGGGCAGTGGTTGTGTGGATTGCAGAACGAGAAGCCTCACGTCTGTCGAATGTGGCCGTTCAGAGTTGCTGATCGCCCTCTCTACGGCAGAGAAGATCGAGCGAGATACGAGGGATCTGAGTGGACAGGCTATGTGTATGTTGACCCCAGATGCCCTAGGATCATCTACGGGAGGCCTACGCCCGAATTCATGAGACGGGTGGTCGAGGAATTTGTCCAAATAGCGACGAGACGAATAAGCCATCAGAACTATTCGACAGCTAGTGAACCGTTCGCTTTCAGCGGTTTCAGTCTTACCCGGACGACTTAGCTCTACTTTTTTAAACAGGTCTAGCGATTATTTGTTTAACATTGTAATGCCCAGGGTGAACTCTCTGTCGAAACCACTCGAGAAGCCAGGGTCAAGACTCTTCGATGCAGCTTCTTCTCCGATCAGAATGGGAATGCTCCACCTCCTCACCTCCAAGGGGCCACTTCCCTACACGGAAATCATGTTCTCGCTGAAGTTAGACCCAGTGCGGGACGCAGGGAAATTCGTGTACCATCTGAAAACTCTCCAAGAAGCAGGGCTCATCACCTACGACAAAGACGCGAAGAAATACTCCCTCACAGAACTCGGAGGAATAGTTGTAGATTTTTCACGAGATATTGAGGAGTACATAACAGTCAAGAAAGGGAAGCTCTTCGTCAGAACGTCAAAACTCTCAATCGAGGAGTTCGACCGCAGTAAGATCACAAAGTCCCTGATGGTTGAGGCAGGAGTTCCGTATGAGTTGGCTGAAGAAATAGCGGCAGAAGCCGAGGAACGTCTCATCCGTTTCAAGACAACCTATCTGACGGCCCCCCTCATCAGAGAGTTTGTGAACGCGATTCTTGTTGAAAGGAAGCTTGAGGAGTATAGACACAAACTAACGAGACTTGGAATGCCTGTCTATGATGTGACTCAGTCGCTGAAGACTGGAAGCGAGCTTATGGTTGACGTGGAGTCCGTCAGAAGAGCGGCCGGATCTTCCGTCATAGAGGAATACGTTCTCCTGAACTGTCTTCCCAGAGAGATCTCGGACGCTCACATGTCAGGGCAACTACACATAAACAATCTTGGAGAATGGATACTGAAACCGAGCGAATTTCAACATGACCTACGTTTCTTTCTTCGGAATGGTCTTCCTTCCGTGAGTCCTCCCAAGAACTTCTCCTCAGCTCTAGCACTTGTCCGCGACATCTATCAACTCGCCTCATTCGAAGTCTCATCTGAACAATCATTTGACATGTTCAACATTTTTCTTGCTCCTTACGTGAAGAGCGAACCTGAGAGCAGAATAATCGAGGATCTGGAACTGTTCATAAACTCCGTTCGAACAATGGCGGCAGATTGGATCAGCCGGCCTGGCCTATCTTTAGGATACGAGTTCTCCGTTCCAGCATTTCTTCGAGAGACTGAGGCGGTTGGCCCTCAAGGGAAAACCATTGGTAGCTACAGGGATTTTGTGGACGAGGCTAGGCTACTTCTCAACCATATGATAGACGTTGTCAATAGGCTTTCCGCGACTAGCCCTATTACAAGTCCTCGATTCATCTTCAAGATCAGGGAAGAGACTCTGCAGTCGGAACGATTCAAAAAGGAACTATCCCTAGTGCATGACCTTGCCTCCGCCTACTTCCTTCCGTACTTTGCCTTCCTCAAGAATGAGTCGAAGACCAGTTACACCGCGACAGGCCTCAAGCTGAACGATGATTGGACAGGTTTCTGGGAGACCGATTGTCAAAGGACTGGATGCATGGACACGATATTCATCAATCTCCCGAGAATAGCCTACGAGTCACACAAGAACGATGGTCGATTCCTAGAACTTCTGAGAAGAGAAATGGATCTAGTGGTGAAAGCCTTCAAGATCAAGAAAAAATACATTGCCGAACGAATTCAAGAGTCTCTTCTCCCCACCCTTTCAGGATTTGGCAAGACCAGTTCATACATTCACAGTGAAAGTTCGATCTATGCGATAAGTCCGATAGGGCTCAATGAGGCTGTCACTGCTCACGTTGGATCAAACCTGGCCAACAAGGATGACAGCTCAAACAGCTTCGCGATAAGAGTATTGAAGGAGATTTCAAGCTTCGCTGAGGAAGCCGCAGAAGAGTCAAGTATGAGATTCTCTCTCGCCAATCGTCCCAGTGACGACGCGGCAGCTCGGTTGGCGGAACTTGATGTTGAGGAGTATGGAATAGGATCGGTTGTGGTCCAAGGGCTGAAGAAACACCCGTACTACACCGATCTAGTCACAGTCCCCCCGGTTGAAAGAATTTCACTCGATGACAGGCTAATGATCGAGGGTAGATTTCAATCGCTAGCAGACGGTGGACATCTTCTTCCTCTCAACCTTGCACCGAGTGGACTCGACTCGAAGCCCCTCATGGAATTGACGGAAAGAATTCGCGGCAGTCAGGTAGAGTTCTTCACATACACTGGGATCTATTCGCTGTGCGGAAACTGCCATAAATGGTTCTTGGGGGTCACACCCACCTGCTCATCCTGTGGATCAGACAATGTCAGATATATGGGGCGCTCATCCGCGATTATGAAACCTCTTTCTGTCTGGCCAAACGCAAAGACTCGAACGCTCGACAGAGTTGTACAATACTCTCCACCTTAGTTTCCCTGGACGTAATCAACATGTGCGTCCCATTACCAAGAAGAATGGAAATCGCTTGGCGATCTGTCATGGAGTCACTCGAATGTGATCGTCGTTCCTTTCGCGGATCTATTGTTCTTGCTCTGGCTCTGTCGCTACTTGTCCCTGTCAGTGTGAGGGTCGTCTCAGCCTCTGTCACTCCAACTCAGTTTCGATCTTCGACCAGAGATGTCCAAAAGATCATCGTCATTTTGGTAGAGTTTCCGGATCTCAAACATAGTGTCGACCGTAGTACGATACAAGAACGGTTGACTGAGCTTGATGCATTCTTCCGTGAAGTTTCCTACGGGCTAGCTTGGATCAAGGCAGATGTGGCTGACAGATGGTACGAGATACCTATTCCTCTGAGCAAATATGACATTCAGAAGTGGGCCTTCAATCAGGCTGATATGAGTGATTTCAGGAGAAACGCGATAACGGTAGCGGATCCAGATGTCAACTATCAAAACTATGCTTATGTCATAATTGTGGCCGCTGGTAAGGTGTGGGCGAACGCTGCTGGCTCGCAATCTATTGTCAACAATGACAGTGTCGGCCGTTTGAATATAGTGGTTCTCAATGAGCAGTCGCAGGTGGGCACTTATGCTCATGAGCTGGGGCACCTTGCGCCGTCAGAATATCGGCCCAGGGGCGGTATCGGGCTTCCTGATCTGTACAGTTATGAAGCTAGTGAAAAGGATCAGCCTGCTTCTGTTTTTGTTGGCCCTTGGTGCATTATGGATGTGAGCAAGACACCGAGGCACTTTTGTGCATGGGGCAAGATCATGCTTGGGTGGATAACTCCAGAAGTCGTCAAGCCATCGGTCACGCAAGTTACTCTTTTTACGATACAGCCACTTGAGAAGGATTCAGGCCTTAGAGCTGTGGAGGTCTTTCTGAAATCTGATAGGTACTACGTGATCGAGGTTAGGATGGGAAAAGGTTACGATCGCAACCTGCCCGGCGAAGGAGTATTGATTTACTATGTGGACGAATCCAAGAGAAGCGGTTACGGTGTCGTCCGAGTCATAGATCAAAACTCATTAACAAAGACTCTTGACGACGCTGCCTTCCGTGTCGGAGACAAGTTCGAGGATGATGAAAACAGCGTGTATGTGGTTGTAGCCTTTGAGGAAAACTTCGCCTTCACGGTAGCTATCTCTGGAAGCAAGATCTTGTCACTGAAGGATACGGACGGAGACGGTCTGATGGACTATGTCGAGGAGAGATTGGCGACGGATCCAAGGAACCCGGACACGGATGGAGATGGATTGTTGGATGGAGAGGAAGTCAACAAGTATGGGACAAATCCATTGAAGCGCGACACGGACGCAGATGGCTTGAGTGATGGCGATGAAGTGAAGAAGTATGGAACGAATCCGCTAAAGTGGGACACTGATGGCGATGGGCTGAGTGACGGTGACGAAGTCAACAAGTATCACACAGATGCACTTAATCCAGATACGGATCGAGACGGGTTGACAGATGGTGAGGAGGTTCTCGAGTACGGAACAGATTCGTTGAAACCAGACACGGATGGGGACGGCTTAGCCGATGGTGATGAAGTAAGAAAGTATGGAACGGACCCCTTGAAATGGGACACTGATGGCGACCTCTGGAATGACGGGATAGATATTGCGCCGAAGAACCCCCTCATGCCAAACCTGCCACTAGCAGTTGTAGCAGCGATCGTCATGCTATTGATAGTCATGCTTAGGAAACGACGTAGTATGCGAGCGCTGCATGCACCAACCGCGCCCGCCGAACTAGCCTCAACCCTCCCTCGAACAGTTGAAATGCGAATGCCCTCGACGAAGTATTGTGCTGAATGCGGTTTCGGTTTGCTGCTAGAAGCAGAATTCTGTTCAAAATGCGGAGCTAAGCAATCCTACTACGGCGAAGAAAGGTGAAACCAGTAGCTCATACTGCGGAGAACCTTGCCCTTTGGCGAGAGAGGAATGTGATTGATTGGATTGTGGAAGTGAGGATTAGGAGCGATGAGTGAATTGTCTGGCAGGATGGAAGATAAGAAGAGAGCTCTGAAATCGATGATAAGGAAGCTGCATGATGGCGTCAATCCAGAGGAAGTAAAGGAAGAGCTCAAGAAACTAATCGGAGGAGTTGCGCCAGTTGACATTGCTCAGATCGAAGAAGAACTTATTGAAGAAGGCATGCAAAGAGAGGAAGTGCAGCGGCTCTGCAATGTTCACCTTGCTGTGTTCAGAGAATCGCTGGAAAAGGGTGAGCCAATTGCGCCCGCAGGACACCCGATTCAAATTCTCATGAAAGAGCACAGGCTGCTTCTCGGGTTCGCTGATGAGCTGAAGAATGCTGCAAAGAGGGCGAAGGGGAAAGGCGCGTTGAGGGCGGCTGGCGAAGAGATGAATCACCTAGATCAGATTGCGGAGCATCTGAAAGAGTCGGAGACCCATTACGTGCGGGAGGAGAACGTACTCTTTGCCTACCTCGAGAAGCACGGTGTAACTCAACCTCCGGCAATCATGTGGACTGAACACAACAAGATCAAAGAGATGAAGAAGAAACTCTACAACCTCTTCGATACGCGCCAGAACATGGTCTTTCAAGGCTTTGCGAAACAGCTGGATGAAGCTGCCCTATCTCTGGCTGAAATGCTCTCAGATCATTTCTACAAGGAGAACAAGATCCTGTTTCCAACCGCTCTGAACGTTGTTGAAGCAAGCGAATGGAAGGAGATAAGACGACAGTTTGATGAAATCGGATACTGCGGCTTTACTCCGAAACCCTCAGAAATGGCTGTTGAACCGGAGAAGTCGGGAGCAGGACGGGCAGAAGGTGGCATGATCTCGTTCGAAACTGGATCTTTGTCAAGAGAGGAAATGGAGTTGGTACTGAACTCGTTGCCCGTAGACATCACTTTCGTTGACAAAGAAGACACTGTTCGATACTTTAGTCAGTCGAAGGACCGGATCTTTCCGAGAACGAAAGCTGTGATCGGTCGAAAGGTTCAGCAGTGTCATCCTCAACAAAGCCTGCAGAAAGTTGTTCAGATACTGGAGGATTTCAAGAGTCACAGAAGGGATATGGCTGAGTTCTGGATCAATCTGAAGGGAAGGTTGATCTATATCAGATACTTTGCCGTTCGAAATACGGATGGGAAGTATCTGGGCTGTCTGGAGATCACACAGGATATCACAGACGTTCAGAAGATAACAGGCGAGAGAAGGCTGCTAGACTGACCACAGCTGCCTACTCTAGAAAAGAATGTAAGGCTCCCCTTGGTGTATATCTAGGCAAGAACAGCGGGGGGCGCACGACTTCTGGTCAGACGGATGGTGATTCAATGTTGTGCAGTGGCGGGGCTATTCGTAGCTTTGTTGGTTGTGTCGTCATGGGCAGTGGCAGGACCGATTGAGATTGCACATGATCAAGGATCGCAGGCTGGATCCCTATTTCTGCCGAGTGGGTACGGGCATGCAGTTTCGTTCTCTCCTCCTAGCATTCCATGGCAGATCATGAAGATCCGGGTGTATGGCGTCTGTTATGGCAGTGGCATTGAGAAGCTGGAGTTTATTGTTGAGATTTGGGCGGCCAATCGAAGTGCACTTAGCGCGCCTTTTCCATATATCGCGTTCAAGACGGTTTCGGCGTGGGTCGAAGTTGATGTGACAGATATTCTGGTTACAGGAGACTTCTCCATTGTCATCTACACGAATTCTATTCCTGACCGAGGTATCAAGATCGGCTTTGACTCAAGCGTGGCGAACCAACACTCAGACATAGTCTACAGCAAGCGTATCATAACTGATTGGAACCAGGTGAATTGGAAGCCTATCACCGCCTCCCCACCGAAACGGGAACGTACAAATTGGATGGTGCGGGTTGTCGGCTCACCCCTGGCCACGCTAACAAGGACTGTGACAACAACTCCAACATCATCTCTAGCGTCACCGTTGTCGTTTCTCAGTCTCATTGATTCCCGAGTGTTTCAGATAATGGGAGCAGCAGCTACGGGCGGATCAATTGCTGTCGGATGGTTGTTCAAGACGAGGAAAAGAAGGTTTGTCTCTACCTACTTGAGAAAGATAGACGCGGTGTACGACTCCTATTCGGCACAGGTAGTGTCTCTTGTTGAAGGTTCTCGTTTGTCTTCTCTTGCACGTCTCGAATCAAAAGAGAAATGCAAGAAGCAGCTTGCTGAGATGAAGGAAGAGATTCTTCACATGTTGGAGAAAGGGAAGATAGACGAGCCTCAATTCTCCGTCATTGACGCTAAACTTGCACAGTACCTGAGGGATCTTGGCTGAACTTCACTCGTTGTCATCGTTGAAGGCAGAATCTGAATAACTCGACATTGGATTCTCTCCGGCTTCGGATGAAGTGTCGCTCTGTTTTCTACGCGTCCTTTCTTCGGTTAGTCTATTTCCACTAGAAAGCGAAGAATTTCTCATCGAAATGCGTAGGCGACATCATGAGATGCAGTTGCGTTCCTGACGATCAGCTTAATAATCCAACATTCCTCATCAGTGATTAAAAGGGATTGAAGCGGTTGAAAAACGTGAACAGACTCATTCCTTCCTTATCGCTATTCTTGATCTTGACGGCATCGATGACAGCGTCGGTTCAGGTTGCTAGGTGTGCGCCGACTGTTCACCTTTCCCTCTACAGTACGGTGTACGCTACGGGGCAAGATGTTGCTCTAGGAGTTCGCGTTGACGGAGGCAGCGGTACCCTGAGACTAGTCTTTGGTACACCCATGGGAACGATGAGCTTGCCCTACGGAGACATTACCTCCGGTTTGCTCTACACCGTCACGGCGAGTGGTGTGACTGTCTGGCCTGGATCTTACACTGTGAAAGCAATTGTGAAGGTTTTGCTTGTGGACTATTCATCTGCAACGTTGGCGTTCTCAGTCGGACCTGGCTTCGGCTTCGATTTTTCACTAGATCTCGCTCCCCCATCTCAGACAGTCGAGCAGGGTGGAACTGCCACATTCAGGATTTTGGTTACCTACCGCACATACTATACGACCTCGATATCCATTGACGTGACTGGTCTGGGCGCAGGCATGGATTGGCGTGCAACAACAAGCGGAGACCTCTCCATATCCACATCGCTATCAACCCCGCCGGGAACCTACGCTATAGTAGTGATAGGGTACGCGCGCGCCTATGGCGTGTACCAGAAGGCAAGTGCCACTCTCATTGTCACCGCAAAAGCACCGCCGTTCGACTACTCTGTCTCGATCTCTCCGTCAACTCAGACCGTTGCTATGGGCGACAAAGTCTCATTTTCTATAATTGTGAACTTGGTGAGCGGTTCTCCTGCAGCCACTTATCTAACGCTCTCGGGCCTCCCAAGCGGACTGGGCTACAGTTTCTCGCCACAATCAGGCACACCGACCTTCACATCAACATTGACGATAGATGCCGCTGGGGCCACATCTACAGGCACGTTCAGTTTCACAATCACGGCGGCTGGTGGAGGATTGTCTAAGACGGCTACGGCAGGTATTGTAGTGAAGGAAGCGCCGGATTTCACCATGTCCGTATCTCCGAATGCAGCCTCGGTGAAGCAGGGTGAGAAGGTCAGCTTCAATGTTGCTGTGAATCCTACTGCTGGAGGATTCGACAAGATTGTGAGTCTAGATGTTGCCGGGTTGCCGACTGGAGTCACGGCTGCGTTTACGGTTCCCTCAGGCAAGCCTCCGTTTGTCTCGACGCTGACGTTGACTGTTTCCGGGTCGGCTCCGGAAGGTAGCTATTCGTTGTCTCTGGGGGCAACTGGAGATGTCAAGATACACTCAGCCCAGATCACTTTGAATGTTGAAAGAATGCCTACGTTGATTGAGCAGATATTTGGGCGGGAGCTCGCGCCTATTGTTGTCCCCGCAGCATTGGTGACGGCGATAGCGTTTGTGGCGGGGATTGTGATCTTGCTGGTCGTCCGAGGCAGACGCCCTCCAGCAACACCTAGACCGTGATGACCCAAGAGCAAGAGAAGAAACGCTCACTGGAATTTCCTGTGGACGCGCGGGAAGAAGTTCAAGAGAACAGACATAGTTCATACAGATTGGCGCGGGCTGACGGGGTCATCTTCTCCTCTTTTTGCCAAAAGGGCTTCGTAGTGGTCATGGCAACGAAAAACGATGCGAGCAACCCAGTTCCTATGAGAGGTTTCAGTCTGTGGCACTTTGATGTGCCATTTACGAAACACTAATATACCACCCAATCTGTATGAGGAGCCATGCACGTTCCAAGATGCGAATGGTGTAACAGACCAATTTCAGGAGCTAGATCTCTCCGAATCTGCGAAGTCTGTAGAAGGAACACTGTTCGAATTCTTAGAAAAGCCAAATCCCCGCACATTTGAGTGCCGCAGAGATCGCGCGCGTTCAACACGTTAGTACTTTCTATCTTCTCTCCGAGTCATCGAAAAGTCCTCTATCCCATATATCCCGGCTCTTCAAGGCCTTCCTGAGGCGAAGTATGTGGATTCGAAATCCGCTACCTCACATCTTCTGACAAGTGAAACCATGTTTCCTTTGTTGAGGGCGTATGTTGCGTTGAGATTGGCCTTAGAGGCAAACGCAGGTGAATAACGGAACGAGGCTCTTCAGTTTCTGCTGAATGCGATCTCCGAAGGAAGCATTTTCGAATAGAGAGATTGAGGCAGAGTTGATGTCGGATGAGGATGCGTAGGTTCAAGTCGAAGCAACGGAAAATAACCCACTTCATATCGGAAAATGAAGAAATCCATGAGGCCCGCGATTAGCAAGTATGGGACCTAGGCGCTTGAATACAGCGCGTTTCCTTTCAGGTTCTTCTTGTCGAAAGCCTTCTACCGTCCGAGCAACGTTCGCCTGCAGCCTGAGCATGAGAGGGAAAGAAGTATGGATAGTGAGCTGGTTTTCGCGCGCGCAGAATGCTCTGATTTATGCACAGGTTGGCAGGGAGGAGACGATGATGATCGAGAGATTCGGAGAAGAATATCGTGCGTACATGAAGCGCACCGGGCGATTTTTGCCCAGGTTCAAGATCTCAGATGAACAGATCTACTCTAGATCCTGTTCTTTTCTTGTTCGCGCATCTATTCGCCATTGGGTGTTTGAATTTGCTTCTTCTTTTCCGATACGTTTTTATATCGTTTATGTCTATCCGATACAGAACCGTATCGGGTATGTTTCTTGGGCCTTCTTGAGAGTCGGGTGCACGATAGAATCCTCGAAAAGAAGAAGAGCCTTGACGCTCATCGTCCACTTCCTGCATCCAAGATGCGCAAGATCCAACGACAGATGGAGATCGAGTACATCTACAATTCGAATGCTATTGAAGGCAACACGTTGAAGCTGAGGGAAACTCAGCTTGTCTTGGAAGAAGGCGTCACTATAAGAGGAAAGAGTCTTCGAGAACATCTTGAGGTCCGAAACCATCCGAAAGCCATCGAATACATTGAGAGCCTTACCCATAGGAATCTGAGAGCGGAAGACATTCTCCTTCTGCATCGAGTGGTTATGAAAGGGATTGAGGATGATGCAGGCAAGTTCCGCGTCACGGAGGTCAGAATAGCTGGAGCAGACTTCATACTTCCGCCCGCCCATGAAGTGCGCTACCTCGTCGCGGAGCTGATCGATTGGCATAATCGAAATCCTGACGAGCTACGGCCGATCGAATTGGCCTCGATTCTTCATCACAAGTTTGCTTCGATTCACCCTTTCCGTGACGGGAACGGCAGAGTTGCAAGACTACTCATGAATCTGACATTAACGCGAAGTGGTTATCCAATGACTGTTGTTCTGAATGTTGATAGAAAGAAGTACTATGATGCGTTGAAGAAAGCGGACCAGGGCAATCCTGGTACGTTCGTGGATTTTGTGGCTGCAGCAGTCGAACGGTCGTTAGACCTCTACCTGAGAGCGATTGAACCGACTGAAAGCCGGGACAAACTACTGACTCTTGCAGAAGCAAGCAAAGGCTCTCCATACAGTCAAGAATACCTTAGCCTGTTGTCTCGGAAGAGAAGAATTGCCGCAGTGAAGATCGGAAGGAAATGGATGATGACGAGAAGGGCACTCGAACAATATCTGAAAACGTTGAAGTCTTGACCTCAATCTCAAGAGAGGAACTGACTGCGCGAGCAACGCTCTACGCACGTTTCGACGTGGATACTATTCCTCAGGTTTTCTGCTGATCTCGTCATAGAATTTGTTCTTGGCGGCCATTTCTAGGCTGAGGATGTTTGCGTTCGTAGGTTTTCTTGTGAACTGTATCCTCTTGCCTTTAGCGAAAGCGTATCCAAGCTCTATGGTTGTTCCTACGCCGTAATGCTCTTTCCCATTCTTCTCATTCACTATTTCGACCAAGTTGGCTCGGTCGATCTGGTCGAAGTATGTTCTCATAAGTTCCGATCTTATCGCTAAGGTTTCGTCCGTTTCGCCTTTTTGCCTGTGGTGAGCTTCAATGCAAGGCTCAGATCGTTTTAGATGCTCTCTGGTTGGGAACACGTTTTGTTCACCATGTTCCCGCTTGAGCCGTTCCAACATCTCGAGGAAATGTTTCATGTCACCGTAGCTTCCGCACACAACAATTTTCAAGTTGAGGCGACCTTCGCTTTCTTGGTCGAGATCACTTGCGCCCTATTTCATAGTTTCGAATTGCGAGACTGACTAATGCATTTTTGCCTGTGCGTGGTCCTTGACCTCATTTACGAGAAGCCATTAGCGCGTGCATTCCAATCCTCCCTTTGTATGAGCGCATCCAAAAGACACTCGGGTTGGCCTGACAGTTTTCCCGACACCACCCGGAGCGTTAATCGGGATTCTTCCTATTCTCCAGCTGATAGAGCGCTCTGGCCGTGGCCATCTGCACACTTTTGATGTTTTACGAAAAGAATTTCTGTGGGACAACGGTACTGTGTCTCTGTATGATGGAGGGTTGTCTGTTTGACAGATCACTTGTCGAGCAGTAAGCTCGTTGAGAAGACGTTCGGTTACCTGACTTCTGTGACCAAGGAGTGTCGAAAGGCGTTGACGGAGCAGTTTGAGCGTGAGCATAAGGGGATACCTTTCAGCTCTGTCGAGAGAGTCATGAGGCAAGGTATAGAGTCATGGTTTACCAAGAGAGACGGAAACATAGCGTTGAGCCACGACAAGAGCGTCAACGGGAAACCGGGAGAAATACTCATGACCTATTCAGGATCCACGAAAGACGCTCACTTCAAGATCCATGTTGATGGGCTCTTCACAATGGCTGGCTCTTCAAATGATGCGCCATCCTACCTGAAGAGTCTGAATCTCAGTGTCGACAAGAGGGACTTCACAAAGTAGACCGGTGCGCTGCAGACATTGTTTCATTAGCGCGCGCCTAGGCCCAACATGTCCTCAATCCACTCAATGTCAGGATATGTTCATCGTCTGTGAAGCAATTGAGTCGGCGAAGGATGGCCGTGGCTCCTATGATCGCATCTGCTAGCGGAAAATCTCTGCCTTTTGCCATCTCTATCTCGGCAGCTTCAACAGCAATGTCAGAATCTACATCAATTATCCTAAAGTCTCTCTCAATCGCAGTTTTGCGCATTTTGGCAACTTCGCGTCCTTCAGCTTCGAGACTTATTCTATACACTTCGTGAATCGTTATGGCTGAAACGTATCTTGGCCTACGGAGTTGGAGCTGCTTCAAGAGCTTCTTCTTGAGTGTTGGCTCCTTGGCTGTGTAAACCGCTAAGAAGTAGCGCGTGTCGTAGAGTAGATCAGGCATCTTCTCGCCGGATCTTGTTCAGGCGTTTCTTCAACTGATCATAAGTCTGCTTGCTTGTCCCTGCTAGATCTCGAGTAGACACGGCTCTTCTCAATAGGATCCCCTCTTCCGTATCCATCACATCCAATCTCGTGCCCTCTCTCAACCCGTACTTCTTCCGTAACTCCTGAGGAATTGTTGTCTGACCTTTCCTAGTCACCGTGACAGTGGTCAAGTGGATCCGTCACATCTATTGGATCGTGTAGTACTAGGTCTTTGTGGTAGTACCTAAGTCATGTCGGTAGTACCATTATGCCTTAGGTGTACGTGCGCGCTCGCTCTTGTCTCAGTAACTATCACGTAGTTCCTCTTGTTAATTCAGTGTTCGCTGCTTCGAGAAGCGTTTAGGCTGGTTGCGAGGAATGGGATCTTTCCGCCTTGCAGTTAAGGCTTATATGGTGTAAACTTTTTTGTTTACAGTGATGGTCGGCTTTGACACAGGTGCAGGTTAGGATGCCTGAGAGGATCGTCAAGGAAATTGACAGATGGGTAGCTGAGGGAAGGTTTGCGAGTAGGAGTGACGCGATAAAGGTAATTGTGGCTTTGTATCAGGAAAGAGAGCGTACGAGACAATTCTGCGAGACGCTCTTGAAGCGAAGCAAAGAAGCCAGAGAGAAACTAGAGATACTAGTGCCCCTAGAGGATGCCAAGTGAGCTACGAGATCTTCCTGCACCCTAAGGCCGCGCGTTTTCTAGAGAAAGCAGATGCACCGGTGAGTGATCGGATCAGACAAGGTCTACGGGAGTTGGAAAACTCCCCAGAAAAGAAAAGCGAACACCTTACACGTTTACCACTCTGGAGGCTCAAAGTTGGTGACTATCGTGCGATCTACGAGATAGACGATGAGAGAAATGCAGTCATTGTACTGTTCATCGGACATAGGAGAGACGTGTACGACGATTTCTCCCATCTCCTAGACTAGTCATTTCTTCGCTTCAACGCTTCGTTAACACCCGCCAAATAGGCAGCGCGCGCTTTGAGATATCTGATCAATGGTTTCATCTCTCGAAGTAGGTGCGCTATTTTGAAGTGCCTGAACATGGGGTTCTCAACATTTGGCTTGAACAACGCCAAGTTACCCCTTCTGGACCTTACGCGCGCGAGTCACAGCGCCATAAGTACCACCAACAGCACGCTAGACCTTAACACGCCATCCCCGAATGTGCCCGTAAACCGGATACTGTCCTCCCGGGCCATCTTGGTATTCATTTCTCTTAGTGCATGTTTGAATGGGTCTGCTGATGTGCAAACCGGAAAGTTGTTGAGAAAGCTCCTAGCAATGTGTTTGGTGACGGGTCAGTTGGACGAATAGGGTGCAAGCGATACCCGTGGTAGAGGATTTGTCTAGTCAAACGAAGAGTCTAAGCCGGAAGCGGAAGAGGGCACACGCTAAACGTGGCATCAGCATTACCAAACATCTAGATCCTCAGACAGATCTGCTGCAGAAGACTCTCAACAGCATGACCGACGCCCTCTTCATCCTCGACGCGAGGACTCCCCCTAAGATACTTGAATGCAACGAAGCCGCATCATTCATCTTCGGCTATGATAAGGCAGAGATGCTGGGTAGGACCACAGATTTTCTCCATGTAAACCGTGAAACGCTCAAAGAGTTCCAGTCTCTCCTTTTTCCAGCTGCTGAGAAGGGCAAGCTGCCATTCCAGCTCGCCGAGTTTCGCATGAAACGAAAGGAAGGTTCCGTCTTTCCCTCGGAGCATTCGGTGATGCAGCTGCTGAACGACAAGGGAGAGCGGACAGGATGGGTCAGCATCGTGAGAGACATCACCGAGCGCAAGAAGGCCGCGGAGGCGCTGCGGAGGTCTGAGGAAGAATTCAGGTCACTTATGGAAGATACGCTGATCGGGTTATGCAATGTGGACCTCAAAGGCACAGTCACATTTGTCAACAAGAGGTTTGAAGAGGTCTCAGGCTATTCGCGAGAGGAGGTCCTCGGAAAGAGCGGGTTCAAACTTGGCATGTTCGACAGTGAAACTTTGAAGCTCTTCGCGGAACGGATGAAGAGCAAATTGGAGGGCAAACCCACTCGCTCTTTTGACACCCGGTTCAGATGCAAGGACGGAAAATGGATATGGGTGGAAGTGGAAGGCAGAGTAATCAAGAAGTGGGGAATCCCCGTCGGTTTCCAGATCACCTCAAGAAACATGACTGAGCGTAAACAGATGGAGGAAGAGATTAGGAGTCTAGCGAGGTTTCCGTTGGAGAATCCTAACCCCATCTTGAGGGTGGGTAAAGACGGTGTGGTGCTAGGTGCAAATCCGGCTAGTGAGGCGTTACTTCGCAGCTGGGGAATCAGGGTTGGTGGTAAGGCTCCGAAGACCTGGTTTGACCTGGTTTCCAAGGGTTTTGAAAGTCAATCACCTAGAAGCTTCGACACTGAGCTTGGCGACAAAGTCTACCTATTCACTCTCGTGCCAGTCAAAGATGCTGGATATGTAAATGTCTACGGAAGAGACATCACTGATCGCAAGCGAATGGAAGACCAGTACAGAACCATTCTTGGGACCACCTTGGATGGCTTTTGGAGAGCAGATGCTTCTGGTCACTTCCTAGATGTGAACGATGCCTATTCTCACATAATCGGTTACAGTCGTGCTGAGCTACTGACGATGCGAATCCAAGATGTTGAAGCGAAGGAGAGTGCTGAAGAAACTGCTGAACATATGAGGAGAATAATGGCGACCGGAAGTGATCGATTCGAAACGCGTCATCGACGAAAGGACGGCCAAGTCATTGATGTTGAGGTGAGCGTAAACTGGCTTCCGGGCAATGGCGGACAACTCTTCGTGTTTCTACGTGAAATAACTGAGCGCAAGAAGATGGATGATGAACTCAGGCGTCACAGTGAGCATCTGGAGGAGTTGGTTGAGGAAAGAACGGAGAAACTGAAATCTGCTCAGGAAACGCTTCTTAGATCTGAGCGATTGGCCGCCATTGGAGAATTGGCGGCCATGGTTGGGCATGATCTCCGTAATCCCTTGACAAGTATCGCTAATGCTGCGTATTATCTGAAGACAGAGTTGAGCCCAAGCGTCGATGAGAGAGCGGAAGAGATGCTTGAAGTCATTGCAAAGGAAATTGAGCACTCAAACAAGATCGTAGAGGATCTGCTGGAGTATTCGAGCAAGTTGAGGCTTGAACCAAGAGAGACCACTCCTAGATCAATCGTAGAAAGCGCAATGGCGCTCGGAAAAGTCCCCTCAAACATACAAGTCACGAATCTGACAAGTCAGGAGCCAAGAATAATGATTGATGTGGAAAACATAAAAAGAGTCATCGTCAACCTGGTTAGGAACGCGGTTGATGCTATGCCGAACGGTGGCAAAGTCATAATAACTAGTAGAGAGACAAAAGGCGAAGTAAGTTTCAGTTTCACTGACACTGGCACGGGAATGACGAAAGAGACTATGAAAAGAATGTGGAGCCCCTTGTTCACAACTAAGCCGAAGGGAATGGGATTTGGTCTCGCAATCTGCAAGCGCATAGTGGAAGCACATGGTGGCTCAATCTTCGCAGAGAGCACCGTTGGAGAAGGCTCGACCTTCACTGTAACGCTCCCAATCAAACCCGTGATCGGAGGAGGTGGGGATGCATGAGTCGAGAACCGAGAGTTCTTCTCATTGATGATGATGAGAACGTGAGGAAAACGCTAGCCACCGTACTGGAGAAGAAAGGATACGTGGTCGATACAGCGGAAACCGGAAATGAAGCAATACAGAAATCAAAGGCGAACTTCTACAACCTGGCCTTGGTCGACATCCGTTTGCCAGATATGGAAGGCACAAGGCTTCTAACCGAGATGAAAGAAACAGCCCCCAAGATGGTGAAGATAATTCTTACTGGCTATCCCTCACTGGAGAATGCAGTCGAAGCCGTCAATAAGGGCGCTGACGGATACATAATCAAACCGTTCAACATGGACAATCTTCTCGATGTGATGAAGAAGCATTTGGAAGAGCAACAGGAAGCACGGATATACACTGAGCAAAGAGTGGCAGAATTCGTCGAAACAAGAGCCAGAGAACTGCGCACGAATATGTCTCATGGCTAGGTTCGTCCTGAAGGATTTGTTTTGTGGGTGTTGGTACCTCTCCGTCGGGTCGGTGAGGTTGTTACCTTTCGTCGGATCGCTTGAAAATCCATCGGCCATAGTTGGGTTCTTGCTCTAGCCATGCCTTCGCTTCATGCTCTCGAAGCCCTAGACGGGCGAAACACCAGCAGAGGACTGTGGAATAGAAATCGAAGGAGAAAACAAATGGCTGACTCTAATCCAGAACGCTGCCTGTGTCCCGCAAGTTAACAGCAAGAAGAATGGCCCACGAAGTTAACAGTACCCTTTTTGGGTAAACTTAAATCGGGGAAGATTATGGCTAGCGGCGCGAGGTGACTCAAATGCCAGAGACGAAATGCCCCAAATGCGGAAAAAGCATAGCATATGATTTGAATCCACCCTACAGATGCCCTTACTGCCGAGAACTGCTGTAGAGAAGGAGACAATCACAAACCGTTCATCTTTCCTTTCGACTTTTTTTTGCGAAGCGCAACAACTTGGCGACTATTCTATGTCCTGCTCTGCCTCGACATCCACTGCTAATGCTCGGTGGGAGTGCTATTCTCTCTCAGCTTCGACCTGGCCACAACACTTGCAGTGCTTGATCTTGAACTCTAGCTGATTCACAACATAGATCCAGTCGTGAAAACAAAAAGGGGAAAGCCTCCGGGTCAATGTTGCAGTCCTTTAAAGTCGCTTGCCCTTGATCTCATTCACCCAGGCGTGAGCACGCGCGCACGACATTTTCTCCCGTCTTCTAGACTAGTCATTTTTCGCTTCGACTCTTCGTTGACAGCCGCCAAGTAGGCATGCCTCTGAGTTGGTGAACGAGCCTCAGCGATGTTCTTTTTTTCCCAGAGAACTACATTGCCTAGGGAATTTCCGGGCGGAACATCCTTGGTGAGCAAAGCTAGACCTGTGAAAACGATTCCGCGAGGAATCAGGATGTCTCCTTGCTCTGCTGAACGATACTTCACTTCAACGCTGACGTGGGTAATCTTGCTTTTCTCTATCGTGTCCTGCAGCGCCGGGTCTGCAACATGGGTGGCGCATTCAGCCGAAAACCGAAGCTACTGTTCGTCTGGAATGTATTTGCCGTTGGTGGCGAGCATTTTCAGGAGAGGCAAATCTTCTTGTATGATTTGCTTGAAGAATTCCACGTTAGGGTTCTCTTGGCACATCTTCTTCCTGTCCATACTCAATCCACCTCTTGATTTCTTCAATACTTCTCGTTTCAACGCTCTTAATAAACGGGTATGCCTCCATCCACCTTTTGATTCTCAACTGCCTACCATTTCTCAAGAGGAAGGATCTTGCGGCAGCATATGCGGTTCTGTGGTTTGCGCCGTCAAAGACATGCTGGCCTGCTAGTTCTTCCATCAGGAGTGCAGCTTGATATGTCAGTCCTCTATTCTCTCCCTTTCTCACTTTGTCTATGATGACTTGAATTGCTTCGCGTGAGCCCAAGAGTCTGTGAGGATGCTTGTCACCAGTCATATCAAGAACCAATATGTTGAGACAGATGATATCATCCACAGAAGGATACCAGATCATACCTTAACGTTGAGAAGAGCACATACGTAAGGCATTCGATCTACTCTCTCTTACGCAAGCGTACGCGGGGGCGATGAAACAGATGGACCTGTTGGCGATTGAGAAGCGGTAGATACAGTCAGGTATCTTGCAGCACCTTCTTTACCAGAAGACGTCTGCGAATTTCTTCTTGCGTGTGAAGGGAGAGAGCTGGCTTCTGCCCTGAAGAAGCCAACTCCTTCTCTGACCCTTGTGGTGGTATCTGAGCTTCTTCACTCGCAAGTTTCTCTTCAGCTTTTCTCTCTAGAAGAGTGCGCTACTTAATAGGAAGCAGCGACACGCCTGTTCATGTCAGATACGTCAATAGTTGCATGGATGAGTGGTTGGAGATTGGAGAAGAATGAGGTTCTCGATTTCGTCAGGCGAATGAAGCCTAAGGACCACGTCATCATGTTCTATTCAAAGCCTGAAGACAAACATCTGGTTTTGTTTACGTATATGAAGGCTGGTTTGGATCAGGCTGAGGCAGCGGCCTATGTGGCCGCGCAGGAATCGCCTAGCGAGATCAAGATGGCGATGCGACAATTCGGCATCGATGTGGACAAGTATGAGAAAACTGGAGCGCTAAAAGTGATAGATTACAAAGATTGGTACTTCTCGGGTGGTGCCTTCAACATATCCAAGACCATGGAGCTTTGGAGGAGACTCTATGACACAGCCATAGCCAAGGGGTTCAAGGGTCTACGAGTTACGGGAGAGACGGCATGTTTCTTTGAAAAGGGGAAAGTTGAGGAACTACTGGAGTATGAAAGGGCTTTGCGTAGGGTGCTTGAAATACCGCTAACCGCGATCTGCGCGTACGATTCAAATGTTGTAGCAAAAGAGAAGAGACCGGAACTCTTCCTGGACCTGATCAAAGCTCACAGTACTGTCATCTTTACAGGCGCTGAATCTGGTATAGTCAAGAGTGTCTGAGTACGCAACAGAACAGCTTCAATTCCATAACCCGTTTCCTCTATGCGCGAAGTAGCAGCCAGCGTGCGCTAACGCTTTAAAAGCTTTGCTGTCACAGCTAACCTCAAGGTTAGCATTGTTGAGTGAAGATCGGGTTCCGACCGGGATCGAAGAATTTGAGAGCCTGATGGAAGGAGGGTTTCCTAGGGGAAGCCTGGTTCTTTTTGCCGGTGATGCCGGGTCAGGCAAAACGATCTTCGCATCGCAGTACCTGTATCATGGTGCAGAGCTGGGTGAGCCTGGAATTTACCTCTCATTTGCGGAAAGTCGCGAGACCTTCCTGAAGAACATGAAAAGAATCGGTATGGATTTCCAGAAGCTTGAGCAAGAAGGGAGGTTCAAGTTTCTAGATCTGATAACTGCCTCCGAGAAAGGCGTTGAAGCTGTTCTCACAAACACTGTGGTGGAGGTAAATGTCATGAAGGCAAAGCGGCTCGTCTTAGGCTCGTTCTCAGCCCTAGCCCAAGGCTTCAAAGAACCAATAGACGCGAGGATAGTGCTTCACACGATTCTGTCGCGCGCACTGGTTCCAAGGGGAGAGAATACTCCATAGAGTCCAGCGCTGAGATTGAGAGAGCCATTACGGCGGCGACGGAGAAGGCGTTGAAGGTTTCTGGAAGCTACTTCAAGGATCTTGTGGCGTTCCACCTCAAGAGTAGATTCGGAATAGGCTTAGAGATAGCTGCGATAGAGCCAGAGAAGTTTCATGAGGGTCTTTCAGATCTGGTCGGTGAGTACTCAACCAAGATTCTCGAAAACCTAATCGTTCAGATACTCCTGACAGGACCGAGCCCGGTGAAGGCCAACGAAGCTAATTTTGCCCAGATCATAGGAAAGATTAAGAATTGTGAACTGAAAGTCGCAGAACAACTTCCAGTGCAGGCCCGCAATCCATAGGTCATTCGGCAGCTGCGTGCTTCTACCGCATCCTAAACTAAAAAGACATGAAAGCTTTGCACGCGGGACGTGGCCCGGTCTTCGTTGCTGGTTACGGGGACCGCAAAGTATGTCTGACAGTACACGATGATATTGCTCTTGGTAGGGGCAGTTCTGGATTTGCAGCGTGGACGAAAGAAGACTTTGGAGAAGCGGGGCAAGGCCCGCGTCAAACATGATGCCAGGATCGCCAAGCGCAAGCGGATGCAGGACGCGGTGCACGCGAGCGAGGAGAAGTTTCACGTCCTTTTGGAATCTTCAATGGATGCTGTCTCAGTTACAGTCGGCACAAAGTTCGTCTATGTGAACAAGCGTTGTGCGGAGCTTCTCGGCTTCAGCGACCCCAGCAAGCTCATAGGTAGAGACTTCACTGAGTTCGTTGCTCCTGAAGACCGCGGGATGGTGAAGACCCGAACCCTCAGAAGGGAAAGAAGTGAACCAGAACCGCCACTGTACGAGTTCAAGATTCAGAGAAGGGATGGAACCAAGATACCTGTCGAGACCCATGCCACAGCCATCGAATACGAAGGAAAAAGAGCCGTCCTCTCCTTCAGACGCGACATCACTGAGCGCAAGCGGCTAGAGGAGACGTTGAAGCTAAGCGAGAGGAAGTTTCGCCAATTCGTTGAGACCGCACAAGAAGGTGTCTGGAGTATTGATGCTGAGGGAAGAACCACGTATGCAAATCCGAAGATGGCAGAGTTGCTCGGGTACGGTGTAGAAGAGCCGCTAGGAAAACCATTGTCTGCATTCATGGATGATCGGGGCGTGAAGATCGCAAAACAGAATCTGGAACAAGGCAGACAAGGCATCAAGGAGCAATACGAGTTCGAGTTCATCAAGAAAGATGGTTCTCGGCTCTACACAAGCTCGTCGATATCGCCCCTGATCGATGATAGAGGGAACCATATCGGCGCATTGGCTCTCGTCTCCGACATCACGGAACGCAAGCGTATGGAGGATGCAATACGTAGTCAATCAGAGCTACTTCAGAAAACCTTTGACAGCATGACTGATGCCGTCTTCATCCTTGACGCGAAGACTCCGCCGAGGATACTCAAATGCAATGAAGGATCATCCCTCATCTTCGGCTATGACAAGGCGGAGATGCTTGGTAAAACCACTGAACTTCTCCACGTGAACGACAAAACTCTCAAAGAGTTTCAGTCCCTGCTGTTCCCTGCTGCGGAGAAGGGCCAGCTCCCATTCCACCTCACAGAGTTCCACATGAAACGAAAGGACGGTTCCATCTTTTCCTCGGAGCACTCGGTGATGCAGCTGCTGAACGACAAGGGAGAGCAGACAGGATGGGTCAGCATCGTGAGAGACATCACCGAGCGTAAGCGGGCAGAGGAAGCGCTCAAAGAAAGCCAACGATCTCTGGAAGCCGTGGTGGAAACCGCTGGCAGCTTGATTGTTCTCTGTGATCCAGACGGCCGCATCACTCTCTTCAACCACGCCTGTGAAGAGCTAACAGGCTACAAGAGGGAGGAGGTGCTGGGAAAAACCATTCCTGAATTGTTTCTGCCGCCGAAGTGGGTGCCGGTGGTTCAGAAACGATTTGCCGATCCGTACGCGCCAGAAGTACGTGCCCCCCACGAAAATCCCTGGGTAACGAAATCAGGCGAAGAGCGCCTCATCGAATGGCGCTGCACAGTTCTTCCTTCTCCCAAAGATAGCAGACCCTGCATTCTGGGGACTGGTGTTGACGTCACTGAGCGCAAAGGAGGGGAGGAGGCGCTGAAACAATCCGAGGTGAAACTAAAGGCACTTCACAGACATGCAAGAACACTCGCAACCGCCAACACTGTCGAGGGAGTGGCAAAGCATACTCTTGACGCAATGGAGCATACGTTAGGGGTCGATGTCGCTGACTTCTGTACGGTCGAGGAAGGTCACATTCACGTGTGCGGGTCAAGAGGAATACATGTGTCGCCTTCGGATTGGCCGCTAGACAGGTCGGGCGTCGTGGCCAGGAGCGCAAAGACCAAGAGAACGCTCAGGATTTCAGACACTGGGAAAGAGCCCTCTTTCGTGGACAGAAGAACCTTCTCTGCAACGGAAGGACTTCAGCCAATGCTCTCCGAACTAGCAGTACCAGTGCTCGCAGACGACACGGTCGTTGCTGTCCTGAACGTGGAAAGCAATCAGCTAAACGCTTTCACAGACGAAGACCAAGAGCTTCTTGAAACGTTGGCGACACATGTCGCCTCTACCCTCGGACGCCTGCGGCAGGTTGACGCACTGGGGGGGTTGGTTGAGCAGCGGACACGTGAACTCAAGGAGTCTGAGGAGAGGTTCAGAGGGTTGGTTGAGAGAAGTTTCGACATGATAGTTACGTTGGATATGGAAGGGCGTATCAGCTACGCTTCTCCGGCAGTGACGTGGGTCACTGGTTATACACCCCAGGAGATGGTGCAGCAGCATTTCCAGAATTATCTTCCGAAAGACGTGATTCCAAAAGAAATCCAAGCTTTCGTCGAAATAGCAAAAGGCGGAGTTTCCAGGGCCGTATCGTTGAGGATTATGAGGAAGGATGGGTCTCTGGCTCATGTTGAGATAAATGCATCGCCTGTAATCAGCGATGGGAAGATTACTGGAGTCCAGGCGATCCTTCGAGATGTTTCGGAGAGGTTCAAGCTTACGGAAATGAGGGATCGGTTCATTTCCTCTGTGACTCACGAGCTTCGCACGCCTCTTGTCTCGATTAAGGGATACTTGGATCTCGCGCTCACACAAGAGCTTGGAGCACTGCCGAAGGAGGTTGAGTCGAGCTTAGAAGTTGTGAAACGGAATACGGATCGGCTTCTCAGCTTAACCAACGAGTTGCTCGATGTTCAACGCTTAGAATCTGGAAGATTCCAACTGAACTTGGCGCCCATGGACCTCCAAGAAGTCGTGAGGCACTGCGTTGAGGAGATTCGGCCTTCCATCAGTGAGAAGCAGACCTTTCAAATAGAAGTCCCAGATGGCCCAATACCAATTCAGGGAGACACTGTCCGGCTCAGTCAAGTACTGATGAATGTTCTCAGCAACGCGGTGAAGTTTGCGCCTGAAGGAGAAATAACTCTCCGCGTCAAAGAGATGGAGGACACTGTGCAGGTTCAGGTGTCTGACACAGGTATCGGAATCAGGAAGGAGGACTTGCCGAGAGTCTTCGAGCCGTTCGCAGCCATCGAGAAACCCACCTACATCAAGGGTACTGGTCTAGGTCTTAGTGTAGCTAGAGGGCTCGTTGAGGCTCAAGGAGGAAGAATGTGGGCAGACTCCCGGGGAGAGGGAAAGGGAGCAAGTCTTACGTTTACCCTTGCTAAGACAAGGAAGGAGAATGTGAGCTAGCCGTGCCTACCAGGATTCTGGTTGCAGATGACGAGCCTGACATACGTAACCTGGTCAGAATGATACTGGAAGGGGAGGGTTACCAGGTGTTTCTTGCCTCCAACGGGGCAGAGGCGCTTCAGAAGGCGGAGATTGAACTGCCCGACCTGATCCTTCTAGACGTTGTCATGCCGGCGAAGTCTGGCTGGGAGGTCTGCAAGACCCTAAAGTCCCAAGAGAAGACGAAGCACATTCCAGTAATCATCTGCTCCGTCCTGTTCACGGTCCTTGGTGACGATGTTAGTAGGAAACATGCTGAGGATTATGGATGCGACGGCTATCTGGCAAAACCATTCACTCCTGACGGCCTCTTGGCTGAAGTTAAGAAGCATCTTGATCGAGTGACGCGATAAGAATTCGCCAGACAGCCAGGAGTTGTAAGTAGCAAGCTACAGGGCAACAGGCTTCACGTTGGGTTTGACCTCTTCGCTCCTTATGAGAGAGTGGGCGCGCGCTTACTCGCTTTCTGGTCATACCTTTCTCGTTCAAACTGACCAGAGTCTACATATTGCCAGGATCTATTGGAGTCATAACCGGTAAGTATGTCTTACGCCACACAATAGCATATTTGGTGACGCAGGCGGCTCTGGACTTGAATCCCAAAAGGAAGAAGAATCTGAGGAAGCGAAGCAACGCGCGCGTCAAAGGTCATGACATCCTTCACACGACAAGTGCTGACATCACCGAACGCAGAAAGATGGAGGAAGAGCTGAAGAACAGAGAGGAGCGATACCGAAGCCTTTTTCAAAACTCTCGGGACGCCATATGCATAACTGCTCCAGACGGGAAATTTATTGATTTTAATCAGGCTTGGCTGGATCTCTTCGGCTATGACAGAGAAGAAATGCTGAGGCTGGGCGTCAGGGAAATATATGCTGATCCTGCCAGTTGGGAGAAGTTTCTCCAAGAGATGCGAAAGAAGGGATTCGTCAAGGACTATGAGTTGAAGGTGCGCAGAAAGGACGGCGCGGAAAGAGACTGCCTCCTCACCTCGGCCCCTTGGCGGGCCAGCGACGAAACCGTTCTAGGATATCAAGGCATCCTTCGCGACATGACCGAACGGAAGAGAATCAAAAAGGAACTAGCTGAGTCTGAGCAGAATTATCGTGACCTGACTGACAATGCTGCTACGGGCATGACGACGGTAGACCTGAAGGGGCGGTTCACCTACGTGAACCGAGTAATGGCTGATTTCATAGGGCACTCCGCTCAAGACCTGATGGGTCGCCCATTCAAGGATTACATCCACCCAGAGGATCGAGGGCGGATAATGCGACTATTCCTCAATGTCATTTTGCTGCGGAGGATGCCAAGGGAAGTCGAGTTACGAGCAATGGGCCCGGATGGCATCGTTCACCACTTGTTAATGAGACCCTCACGAATACGAATGGATGGCAAAACAGTCGGCTTCAGTGCCGTCATGATAGATATCACTGAGCGTAGGCGGATGGAGGATGAGCTGAGAAGGTCTGAAGAGCGGTTTCGAAAGATCTTTCAGTCCAGTCCGATTCCAGCCCTGATCACTTCAATTGAAGGGCCGATTCTCGATGTGAATGATGCTTGGGTACGCATGTCGGGCTATAGTCGTGAGGAAGCCACCGGCCACTCAACGATTGAGCTAGGTATGATGCCAGATCTCGGGCAACGCGATCGAACCCTGAAAGATTTGCTCAAGAAACGGCGGCTCAGCAATCTTGAGATGACAAGACGAACTAAGTCAGGTGAACTTCGCGACCTATTGAACACGATTGAACTAGTTGAGCTGGGCGGCCAAAAATGCATACTCAACATGCAAGTCGACATCACCGAGCGCAAGCGAACGGAGGAAGCACTGAAAAGTTCAGAGCAACGGCTAAGAATCTTGTTTGAATATGCACCCGATGCTTATTACCTAAACGACTTGAAAGGCATCCTCATTGATGGCAACAAAGCCGCAGAAAAAACAACAGGCTTCAAGAAGGAAGAGTTGATCGGAAAGAGTTTTCTATCGCTGAAGCTCCTGCCTCCAGAGCAAATTCCGAAAGCGGCTGCACTTTTGCTTAAGAATGCGTTGGGGCAGCCCACTGGACCGGACGAGTTCACTCTGAACAGAAAAGATGGAAATCTGATTACAGCAGAAATAAGAACGTATCCAGTAAAGATCAGAGACGAATCCCTTGTGCTAGGTATCGCACGTGACATCACAGAACGCAAACGTTTGGAGAATGAGCTCAAACGTCACTCTGAGAACCTGGAGAAGCTGGTTGAAGAACGCACGCATGACATAAGGGAGTCCGAGGAGAAGTATCGTCTTCTCGTTGACAACATGACGGATGCGGTGTTCGCTATTGACCTTGAGGGAAACCTCACCTATTGCAGTCAGGCAGGCGAGAAGATGACTGGTTACTCTTTGCAGCAGTTGCTCTCGATGAATATTAGCGATTTGATAGCTCCGGAACACTTGGCGAGGATACAGCAGAGACTTCGGGCGCGCGTCTCGGGAGAAAAGCATCTACCTGCGCACCAATTCGAGCTTATTAGGGCAGATGGGAAGCGGCTTCCAGTAGAGATGAGCACCTCCCCCCTACTCAAAGAGGGCCACTTGGTTGGCATCCAAGGGATTGCCAGAGACATCACCGAGCGCAAAAGGGCGGAAGAAGATCTAAGGGAATCGGAGCAGAAGTTTAGACGCATCTTCAACGCCTCCCTAGATGGTATCTACGTGACAAGCATCGATGGTAAGATTCTCGACATGAACCCGGCAGGTGTCTCCATGCTAGGCTTTGATAGTCTTGACGAGCTACAGAGAGTGAATATCACGACCTTGTATGTCAAACCAGAGGAACGCAAAAGACTCATTGAGCTTGCACGCAAAGGTCCTGTCAGGAACTTTGATGTTCAGTTCAAGCGAAAAGACGGAACAATCATTGACTGCATCTTGAACGTGTACCCGCTGAGGGATGAGATGGGCAGAATGATAGGACTCCAAGGAGCTATCATAGACATAACGGAACGTAGGCACATGGAGAGGATGAGGGATGAGTTCGTAGCCGATGTTACCGATGAGCTGTTGACGCCTCTAGTCTCGATGAAGGGCTACATCGACTACGTTCTCAAAGAGAAACTGCAGTCACTACCCGAGGACATCGTGAGCAGTCTGCAAGTCGTAAGGAGGAATACCGATCGTCTTCTCGATCTAACCAACGATCTGGTGGACATTCGCCGAATGGAGACTAGAAAACTCAAGCTGAACCTGCAACCTCTCAATCTTCGAGAGATAGTCGAACAATGCGTTACAGAGACTCACCCCCTCATTGCCAAGAAACAGAGCCTTCGTGTAGAGCTCCCGGAAGGGCCTCTGCCGATCCAAGGGGACCCTGCTAGACTCAGCCAAGTCTTGATGAATCTTCTCAGCAACGCTGTGAAGTACACGCCTGAAGGCGAAATAATCCTTCGTGTCAAGGCAATGGAGGATGCCATTGAGGTTCAGGTGTCTGACACAGGTATCGGAATCAAGAAGGAGGACTTGCCGAGAATCTTCGAACCATTCGCAGCCATCAAGAAGCCCACATACGTGAAAGGCGCAGGTCTGGGTCTGAGCATAACGAAAGGCTTGGTTGAAGCTCACGGAGGAAGGATTTGGGCAGAATCTGCTGGTGAAGGAAAAGGAGCCACATTCACATTTACCATACCTAAACGAAAAGAGGTTGATTAGCATTGCCCGATAAAATCCTGATTGTAGATGATGAGCCTGACATACTCAACCTGGCTAGACTAATCTTGGAAAGGAATCGTTTTCGAGTGGTTTCCGTCTCCGATGGAGAGGAGGCGCTACGGAAGACAGATGCTGAGATGCCTGATCTCCATCCTTCTAGATCTGGTGATGCCGGGCAAGAGCGGCCTGGAAGTCTGCAAGGTCCTCAAAGGTCAGCCGAAGACGAAGCACATACCAGTCGTAATGTTCTCCACTCTTGGCCGAGATGTTGATCGAAAGCTGAGTGCGGAGGCGGGGGCTGACGGCCACTTCACCAAACCCTTCACCCCTGAAGGCCTCACAACAGAAGTGAGAAAGCACCTTGATCATACTAGAGCGGAGAAGTTCTCCAGGCGGTTAGGAGTTGAACATGGTAAACCTGCAGGGGAAAAAGTTTCTTCTCGAGTATGATCCCTCTACGCCTTATGAGAGGTTGGTCAGAGACTTCGGTGGAATGTGCAGCTCGTAATGAAGCGGTCATCGTCTTGACGAAGAGAGGAAGCACAGTTCGTCAAGCTCTTGAAGGCGAGAAAGGTGTGGAGCTCATCGAGGCAACAATCGATCTAATGCTCTCACCGATCATCGAGAAGCATCGCGAAGGACATCTAGGCCTGGTCTACGACAATCTCACCGACGTGGCCTTGTCAACAAGCGCACAAGCCGCCTACAAGTTCGCTCAGAACGCAGCCGAGTTGCTGGCTGACTCAAGAATAACAGCAGTCTTCCTCTTCAACCCCGCGGCCCATGACCAGAAAGACGCGTACAGTTTGAGGGGGCTTTTCAGCAGTCAGGTGGCGTACGGGAAGCAGGGAATAACTGACATCAAGATTGCGTGACGTCAATTTCTCCAGTAGCTCCTTTCGGTTGGGTTCTTAGTGATTGTATTCGTGTAGACATGCTTCGGTTTTCGTATGATTGCTTGCAGATCTAGGTCGCGAAACCGCTCCTTGAGAACATAAGCCTTCTTCAGCTCCTTCATGAGTTCACCTGGAAAATCCAGTAGCGCGCGCTTGCACGGCCAGACAATGTCAGACACGGACGAACTGAGAGAGACACTCACCTTTCGACTAACAAAGAAAGACCTTACTCTCCTCGACAGGATCACGAAAATGAGAGGAGAAGATCCAAGCAGTTTTCTCAGACGCGCTATGAGAAAAGAGTTCGCTGAACTAGGCTTCCTTGACGAGGAAGAGAAGAAAGCGCTTGGGCTCTAGCGTGCGCTTTCTTGGTGAGATGGGAATTCAGGCCTGACCGGATCTTTGCCTTTTGGTGATTTTCTTCACCGAAGCGATTAGATCAGATACTTGATCTATCATATTTCGCACCGTCTCGGGCTTCACTTCTGGCGTTCTCTGTCCTTCGTGGAAACGTCGTCCGTAGTCTCCTCTGAGTCTGAAGCGATACATTTCGATTAATGTGTCTCTGAATCTGTATGGAATGATTCCTCGATCGCAGAGATCCTCAAATTGGGATCTAATTCGACCATGAATAGGAGGCACGCGTCCGTCAGATTTCGCAATGGCAGCGGCCGCCGCATTCTCTGCAGCAAGAAAAGCTCTGTTGCAGGCAGTTTCCGTATCGTCCTCCGCAAGGTTTCTCTTAGCAGATTCCAGCTGAGTCCTTGCGCGACTCAGCTTCTCACGAATGAAGCTGGGCATTATGGAAACCTACCAGATTCCTCGAAGCCTTTCCTAACGAACTCTTCGCAATCTTTGAGCATTTCCCACAAGGTTTCCCTGTTCATAGATACCTCAGAGTGCGTTGCCTTATCTCCAACTCTTGTGACATTGTCCAGCAATGTTGCAGCTGCAGGAGAGTACTTTCGTATCTGAGAGGCGAGCCCATGTCTTGAACCTGGCCGCTCCCCTTTCAGTATCAAGTAGCCGCGTGAGGCCTGCGACATGGCCAAGCCAAGAAGCTCAAGCGCCGTGTCGAGTGAACCGGCCCTGTAGTTTCGTTTCGCGTCCTCGATCTTTCTTCGCGCCTCCTCGAGATTCTGCATCGCAATTTTTGATGAGGGTGCAGGTAGGGGTTTGGATAGCAATGGGATGAGAAAGTCAGCACCATACAGAACTATTCCCTCTGCGAGGGCGTTTACTACGGGATCATCGCCTAAACCATACATCTCCAGGAATTCGCTCTTGGTCATGATGTGTTCTTGCGCCAGAGTCTCATAGAATCTAGAAACAGAATCCAGTTTCGCGCGTATTTCTTTGTCCTGTTTCGGTCGCTCATTAAAGATCAGCAATATGTCAAGGTCGCTTTCTGGCTTCGCCTTACCCGTAGCGACGGACCCGAACAGCACTACAGAAAGCAGAGTCTCCTTCGATTCGGCTCTTAGCTTGTTAACGAATTCTTCAAGAGCAGTTCTCAGATTGGCCGGGATCTCAAGTCTTCTCTCCAGCGTGAACAAGTCGAAGAGTGATCTTGCGACTGGGTTCTCGAGATTCGCCTTGTAGAAATGCTGTCTTCCAACTACCCGTTCCTCCACAATCGCTCGGCCCACCAGTTCTCTTAGGTTCTTGGTCAACGGCCCCACTCCAACGTGCGTATCCTTGACCAGTTCCTTGAAGAATCGTTCTCGGTAAGGTTGCCTAAGGAGGCTTCGCAACGCCTTGACCGTCACCTTGGATCCTAGAACCTCGTCAAGCAACATGGACACAACTTGGGCACCGTGACCTTAAAAGGTTCTGTTTTCAGACCTTACGGTCTGTTTTCAGATCTTAAAATCTGTTTTCAGAACTTCTCCCCCGCTTTACATCGGTCCAGCGGTCATTGAGGAGAACACCACAGCAAATTGACCTAATCATTTGAGATCCTCCTCTGCCCTAGCTATTATTGCCTGCAGTTGCGGGTCTCATGTTCTTTCCTCGAGAACCATTGCTTTTCTGAGTTTTTGAAAGAGTTCCTTGCGCCACCTGTCCCGGTACTCATTCTGGCAACTGGATAGGATCTTTGTAAGACGCTTTAACTCCTCAGCAATCAGCTGTACCTCTATCTTGTCCACCTTCGTAACCGAAACAGAAACAGGATTGTAGACGTTCACGGTAACGTTAGGCGGCCGGTTTCGTTCAATCCAGTCGAAAAGAGCCTGCTCAGCCGCCTCCGAGACCCGAAAGCCCTTCATCGTCGCAATGAGCTTAAGAGCGTCCACTATGCGGGCCGAAAGCCTGCAGGCAACCAAGAGCTCGCCCGACTCAGCTTCCTGACAGACAATGAGAAGAAGGCTCTAGGAGTCACCTTGCAGTAGGTATCGTCACGCATCCTAACTCCGGGGAAAGCTATTAACTGACGGGTCCACATACTGCGGTGTAGTGGAATATGCGAGGATCCGTGGCTAAGCGATCTCGTGAGTTTTCATCGGTTGTTAGCAAGGAGGGGAAATGGTATGTTGCGCATTGCCCCGAGCTTGAGATTGCTAGTCAAGGTAAGAGCGTTGAGTCGGCTTTGGAGAATCTCAGGGAAGCCATTGAGCTGTACCTTGAGGATGAAGACGCTAAGGTTCAGCAGTTGGCAAAGTAATTTCAGATGTTTAGGTGAAATAAGGTGAGCTATTTTGTCACCTGCTTGTACCTAGAATTGGGATCCTGCTGTGAGACTCGATAAGCCCATGCGAGTAACCCAGACTTCGTCTTTCTGGTATGAACCCACGGTAAGATCATGGGAAGTGAATTCCCTAAGACTGCACCGACTCTTCCAGTGGGCTACTCGATTTTCCATCTGGCAGACATGGGCGGTTCATTCGTAATGGTTTGGCGGCCGACATATTCTAACATCTGAATGTTCTGTGGTCTTGATCATTGTGGGTAATGTGTTTCGATCCATCCTTCTATCTGGCTCTTGAAGCGGGGGTTGAGCGATATCTGCTCACCATAATGGGTTGGTTTCTGGATTATCCACCCGTCTTTTATCAGATCCTTCAATGCTTCGTCGACGCGTCTACCGTTCTTGCCGAGGTTGCGTGGCAGTACCCAACGTTTGATATTGTCAGATGCTGTGTGTGCTCCTCCCCACTAGCCTTTACGGTATAGCTTCTCGAGAAGGATCGCCTTTATCTGATCGTCTGTGAGCATGACAACCACAAGTACGTTTTCTATACTCTATTGGTATAGATTTAAATATTTAACTCCCAAGTGTAAAACAGTAGGCGATACAGAGTGAAGGACAGCTCACTACTGTTGGAGTATCTAGGCAACCACCCGAAGCTCCGCATCATAGACTTTCTGATAGACAACAGACCCTTCGACTACAGTAGAAACGAGATAATGGAAGGCGCAGGAGTCAGCAGAAACACCTTCTACAAACTATGGCCCACAATAGAGCGCACAGAGCTCATAAAGAAGACAAGAAAGATTGGAAGAGCAGAACTATACAAACTCAACGAAGACAACACAGTCGTCAAGGAGCTGCTGAAACTGGACGGCGCCCTAAGCAAAGGAGCAGCTGACAAGGCAACAGAAATACAAGTCCCAGCCTAACCAAAGACCATAGCCCTTTCGCGCCGCAAAGCCTCTAGAAAGAGTTCGAACCTTCTGAGGTATGAACCCCCTCGGGAAGTTTGGAACCATTTCCAGCACCGAAAATGCGTCGGGTCCCCGCGGGCCCGCCACGGAAATATCGTTCGGACCGCAGATGGTGATTATTGATCGTGTCGATCTGTGGTCCGACGCGGTCGCGTCGTTAACGGCCAACGCAACCTGCCCAGTGATCTACCCTCGGTTCTGCTCTATTGTGTGTCGCCTGCAACCGTTGCAGAAATTCCGTTGGCGTGAGTATCTCCATGCCATCGATTCTTTTTAGTTGGAGTATGTGTTGGTCACCGCTTATGAGATAGTCAGCTGAATTCTCGACGGCACAGTTCAGCACTATATCATCAGCTGGATCTTGGATGATCCAACTCCTCTGGCTCTTCGTTTCTACGAGTTGCGTTACTGCAAGAATCTGCGCTACTATTGTTTCAGTGGAGCGTTTGGAGCGTTCTAGAATTCGTCTCAGTCTTTCGTATCTCAAGGCTCGACCGATTTCGAGAATCAAGTCGGTAGACATGAGAATTCGCACGCGACCTTCCTGTGCGAGATTGATGACGGCTGCGGGTTTGCCTCCGAAGAGGAAAGCGGATATCCAAACGTTACTGTCAAGGACGAGTCGCGGCCTTCGCTTCCTCAATGAGGGCATTGATGTTCTCCTCGCTTAGGCCGAGTTCTCTAACGGTCTTCCAGATCGGCCTTGCGACCTCCTCGAAAGTCATTTTGCTGAGCTTCTTCATCACAATGGTCTCTCCTATGGCGACTACAAGCAGATCGTCACCCTCTCGAAGTCCAACCGCACTCTTCACGGACTCAGGAATTACTACTTGACCCTTTGACGATACCCTAGTTGTTCCTGCTTGCAATCCTCACCATTCCACCCTAGAGTAAGAACGTTCTTACCTAAAATCCTACCGGCGCTAACTACGCCTTGAAGCGCACATGGATGAAAAAGCCCTCGTCTACGAAGAATATGGACGATGGCACGCTCGGGAGGAAAGGAACAGTGGATAGTCATAGCCCTTGTTTTGATCCTCTTTGTCGCTGCATATTTGTGGCGGGCAAGGTAAACCGATCGCTGACTGAATTCAGGAAAAAAGATGTTCCTCTATAGGGTATTTGCACCTTATTAGGTTCGGGTCCCTGCGGGCCCGCCATAAATTTTATCCGGGTCCTTTTCTGCTTGACAAGGTTTTCGGAAGACCTGCGGCTGTTGGAAGAATTCCGTACCCATGTCTAACTGCAATCTCGTGGTTTACCGGGCGGGGTCCAACGCGTTTTCGCGTCTAGAAATGGTTCCAAAATTCCTCAGGTTCAGACCCTGTAAGGTTCGACCTCGAAGGCCGCTAACCCTCTCTGTTCTTGCACCGGTCATTAGGTTGGATGAATCCCACATGCGTGCGCTAGGCAGGGCTACCGTATTGGATAGCGTGTACTATCGTGGAGATAGAGCTTCCCAGCGCATGCTAACTGACGAGTGTCGATGTAGCAACCGTATTCGAGGGGGTTTTCACGATCCCTGCTTCAGGTCCTGAAAACAGTGTTGTGCCGTGAGCCTTGATGAGGTCCATGTATAGTTTCCCGCTACATTCCTTGGCTACGACTTCCTTGTCGTACGCGCAGATAATGCCCATAGGTAATTCGACTGTTCGATGCAATGATCTCTCGTATTCAACAAGTTCTTTCACCTTTTTCTGCTCGAAGAAGCTTGCCGTTTCCCCAGTGACTCTGAGACCCTTGAAACCCTTAGCCGTGACCTCATCATGGAGATTCTTCCAGAGCCCCATCACCTTGAGCGCATCAAAAGTTCCTCCTTTGAAATACCAATCTTGGCAATGGATTACATGTAAAGCCCCTGACTTTTCTAATTCGTTCACGTTGATGCCAAAGCTTCTCATACCCTCTCTGATCTGATCAGTAGTCTCTTGAGCAACAACGTAAGCTGCTGCCTCACCTTTATCCAAACCCGCCTTCAAACGCGCGCCGGCCAGATTTTTCCATCTATCTTGCCTTCTTGAGAACGCGCGTTTTGCTTCTAGGATCACTTGACATGACAGGACGTAGTCGCTTCACTTGCATGAATAGTTGTGGAAGTCGATGCGCTCACGTAAGTCGGTATGCAACCGCCACTTCCTCTGTAGGCAGAGATGACGAATGTCAGTGTGACCAGGTTGACTAGAAGATGGTTTCGCTGGGATAGACCTCGATGCCATTCTCAGTTATTCTATATGGTCGGGGTTGAAGGTCTATCTGTGCTTCTCTCATTTTCACCACTTGGACGGCTCGTAGGAATGACTTCCCCACCTGTATGGTCTGCAAGACAATCACCCCATGTGCCAAGTATTCCTCCAGCTGGACTCCTCTCTCCAATCCGCTTGATCTGAGCTCTGTCGTCAACAGGCATGTTGCCTTTGTCTCCGCTAGTGCCTCAACAAGATCCAGGATTCCTGTTCTTCTTTGAATCGGATCAGGATAGTTGAAGGTCAGTGACGCAAGAGAGTCGACTATGATCCTTTTGGCGTTTACCGATTCGAACCCTTTCCGGACTCCCTCGACCAAGCTGATGAGAGAAAAGTCTCTCTTTCCAACAGTCATCTTTCCCAGCTTTACTTCTCCAGGAAGATGTCGAATAGGAGAGGCGTCCACGAACGCGAGTTTCTTTTCTTTCTCAAGTGCATCAAGGTTCCATTTGAACTGAGACATCTCTCTTTGGACGTGCTCTTTGCTCTCATCGAGACTCACGAAGACAGCACTGTCTCCATATTTCACGGCCCCGTTTACCAAGAACTGGGTGCAGAGAATAGTCTTGCCTGCCCCTGGACCACCAACAATCAAGATGACTCTTTCACGTGGAAAGCCACCCCCTAGTATCTCGTCAAGGCCCGGCACGCCTGATGGTATCTTACCTGTCGAAGACAAAGTCGTGTTTCTCCCGTCATACCCTTAGATGAAAACCCCCTATCTAAGCCTATAACGTTTCTCATCGAAAGACTGGAGTCCAGATTGGCGAATCCTAGTTCTGGGATGTGATTCCTGTTACAGGTAAGGTATTCCCTTCTAACAGGTTGCCTTCCAGAGTAATACCAGTCTCGTAGCTTCTTGCTCTAGAGATCCATCCTGTGTAGATCTTGTCAGCGAAATTGAAGGCTCGCATCTCCCATATGATCTCCATTTCTTCCTCTCTGAGCCTGTACTCGAGGATAACATCTGCAAACCTTCTAATCATCTCAACTTTCTTCTGATCGTGCAGATCCTCTTTGATCAGAAAGACTCCGGTTCGACGATGTTGTTTCATCCTCGAGGCAAGCTGACTGTAGAAGGAGTAGAGGGTTTCAAGAGAAGAGGATGAAGAGAGTACATTGTCCAAGAAATCACCAACCACGACTGGATTTGCACCGAGATTCTCCCTCAGACTCTTCTCTATGAATAGGTTGATGTCGGTAAGATTCTGCGGAGTAATGGTTGTGAATGAGCTTTCCTCCTCTCCCGCTGCGAACGTGATCCATCCAACCTTGCTATCTTGCGACATCAGGTCACTCGGTGAAGTCGGTCCGAGAAGCAGTATAGGGGTGCAGCCTTCAGACCTGACTGAATCTAGTATTTCGCCGAGGATTTCTGTGACGCTCACACTTCCCCTTACACAGGCGACAATGACTCGGTAGTCACTGAGTGGCCTTTTCAGGAATAAGCCGGTCCGTATATTCACGGTTTCTGCAGACGTGGAGGTCTTCAACCTACATCCCCTGTCGGGCCGGTAATATGCTCGATCGTCCCCCTTAACCGTGTTTAGCTCTTATCCAAGTAGTTCTGGAAATGTCGAAACAGGTCCGTGCGTATTTCTACGGCTTAGATGCGATGGTCTTTGAGTGTGTGCTTGGGCCAGCCTCTCGCGCGCTATCACCTCATCTTTTGTCAAAAGCAGCCGCGCACATACGTTGGCATGCAGAGAGCCCTGCAAGAGGTTTTTATGTTACGCATGATAAGACATTCTGTATGACGTCGACAATTACGGTTCGACTATCTGAGAAAGAGAGGCGTGAATTACAGAAACATGGGAAGATCTCCGAGGTTGTCAGGGAAGCCCTCCGATTGTACTTGAGAAATAGAGCTTCAAAGAGAATTGTCTCACGTCTCAAAGAATTACAGAAGATCGCGATTATGCGTACCACAATCAAAGACGATCTTCGACTCATTCGGACTGATCGCGAACGATGATAGTGGCTGATACGAGCTATATTGTTGAGGCGATCCTAAGGGATGCCAGCTTGCTTGAAGCTGAAACCATTATCACACCTGACCTCACGCTATATGAGACCGTCAACACACTTTGGAAACATGGGACCTTGATAGGGGATCTGAAGGATCCATCGCTACACGTCGATCTTCTCTTGGAACTGATTTCAGCAGGAGCCATTCAGCTGGTGAGGCCGGACGAAAAGCTCCTGAAAGACACCTATGCACTTTCAGCCAAGCACAAAGTGCCCGTCTACGACATGGTATTCGTCGCGCTGGCCTTGGAGCTAAGCGTGGAACTCAAGACCTTCGATGGCAAACAAGCCGACATACTATCAAAAGAAAGAGCATAACAGCCAACGGATCGTATCGATAGGCGCGCGCTAACGATGCGAGTCTTGGTCAAAGGTTGAATGTGTTGCTTGTGCAACGCTTCTAGGATCAGGATTTCGCCTCGACCGCTCTTGCGACTGTGTGCAAAGGTATGACTGCGATGAATTATGGTGTGAACGCCGTCGATGGAATCTTGCTGATTGGGTGGCTTGGAGGATGGTCTTTGATAGCATGCGTGAAGTAGGTCGTAGTCAATGAGTGTCTTCTCCTACTCTTCTCTTCAGGTAGTCGAGCATGGCCTGGCAGATCAGGGGTAGAGGCTGATTCGGCGTTTCTTCGCCTCTTCTCTCAGACGGGTCTTGGTTTGCCTAGATATGCGAATTAGAACCGTTTCGGGCATGCGCGCGCTGGATACACGGATATCGATTTCTCAAGGCTCGAACATTCTGTCGAATGTGAACCATTCGCACGGGAGTGACTCCTTTTCCGTGAGCTGCTAAATGTAAAGATTAAATGTGAGAGACATGTAATGGGTAAATGTGATCGCAGATGACGAAGGTGGTTCAGACCGAAGTCGACGAGAAGGAGTACAAGGCGCTTGAGGCTATTGCCAAGAGGCGGAACCTCACGATCAAGAGTGCGGTGAGAGGGGCCATAGCAAGCTGGATTGGGCTTCAAACGCCCGTCTCGGAGGATCCATTGCTGAAGCTGAAGCCTGAACGGACAGGGGTTAAGACTGACGCGTCGACGCTAGATGGAAGGCTGTACGGACGGAGACCTGATTGAAGGTATTCTTGGATGCTTCTGCGCTGGTGGCCTACTACAACAAGGATGATGCCCTTCACTCGAAGGCCGCGGAGGTGATGCAAAGGTTCTCATCTGGCGAGATCCCGCTGACAAAGTTCTTCACATCGGATTACGTGTTCGACGAAACGGTAACAGTGATCGAATGTGTGCTGGGCAAACATGACCTTGCTGTCAAGGTGGGAGAGGCCCTGCGTTCGTCTCCACGGACCGAAATCCTGCCGGTTGACAGAGACATCTTCGAAACTTCTTGGAAGCTCTTCGGGAGTTCCAGAGGCCTAAGCTTCACAGATTGCACGTCACTCGTTCTCATATCAGAGTTCGGAATCCAAGCCGCGTTTACCTTTGATCGTCACCTAAAGACACACGGAGTGAGAACCATACCGTGAACCGACGTCTAAAGAGCGTCACCGCGGCCTGTGGGACAATGCTGGCAGACTGGAGCTTAGCGCGCGCTAAGACCTTGCTGACGCTCATGACAGCTGGGCGTATCCTCTTCCTCGGTGAAAGAGATCCGTGACATAGACTGTGCGTCCTTGAACTGCATACACTGCTCGATAATCGCCGATCCTGATCCGGAACAGGTCTTCCATCCCTTTGATTCCTTTCAACCTGATTATGTCGGCGCCTGTTCTTGATTCATAGGGGTTAGTCTCGAGAACCTGCAGTCCTCGAACAATTCTTGATCGTTCCTGAGGATTCATTCCGGAAAGAGTCTTGGCAACTGTGTGATGAAGCTTCACCTGGTAGCGCATCAGATCTCGTCCAGAGGAATGAAGGCCTCTTTGTCCTTGAGGCGTTGATACTGCTTCTCCACGAAGCCTTCGTACTCAGCTAGAGACATTAGTCGCCTCAAAATGTGGTCGTAGGTCTCTCCTTTTTTTCCGAAGGATCGCAGACGCTCTCTTGTTTCCTTCTCCACTAGGATTGTGGTAGCCACTCCGATCACCAGCATATGCGTAGCTATACGTCGCTTATAACTTCCTATAGTTGCCTTCTCCGTCCTCCCTGCCTAGTTGAACCTGGCAAGAGGGACAATGATGTGGGATTCAAAAGGCTTGACAGATGATACCAGGACAGTTTCGTCGAGTCGAAATCACCTTGGATACGAACCCTCGAATCATGGAAGTGACTTCAGGTGCAAAAACGCAGCGAATCCCGCCTGATCCACCATTTCCCTAGATTGGATGGGTTCACTTAATTCACTAGTTGCATACGATCCGGATCATTTAGCCGATTCTTCTTCTCCGACATATCATCTGTAATAGCATCTGCTATCAGTAGCAATTGCTATTGGTTCTCAACCGAGGCCTTGATTGATTCGGCGATAACCCTGTCAACTAACGAGTACCGCCCCAGTTCATCTTTCTTGATCACGTCGAAGCGAATGAGCTGGTTGAGATAGAAACCAACGGAGCTTTCCTTCTTTCGAATGGCGCGAGCGCGCGCTACGGCTCATCTAAACCACTGTTGACCAACGGTGCACGAAAGGAGGCGAAAACGGTCGAATGGTTGCCTATCGTTGTCTTACCTTTCTTTGCATGACTTTCAACAGAGGAAGGATGTTCGCTCTTTCGGCAATGCAGTATAGATAAGGGAAGTCCAGTTTTTCGCTCATGTTTCCTAAGATACCGACGACATCGTATTCATCTTGAGCCCTTCTATCATTTCTTGAGAGTTTGTTGACTATCAAATCCTCAGGCCCAATTGCCCAGAAATCATGTTTTCCAATCTTGAGCTTCTCCCTTCTGCGAAGACACTCCTCATCGATAGTGATTCCATCAGGTTTGGGCCAGACTTCAATTTCGACGACGGCCTTTGTGTCAATCACGACAAAGTATGGCGTTCCTCGTGAGAAGGAGGATACTTGGAAACCCGCGTTTTCCAACTCCTTCTTGAGTTGCATTGGGTCCGATAGTTTCATGGCAATGGCGACATCTATGTCAGCAGTAGTCCTGATAACGCCGTAAAGGGGTAACGCGTAGCCACCGATCAGCATATAGTCTACGTGCAGTCTGTCAAACACTTGCGTCAGATTTCGTAGAGTTTCGGATATTGAGGGCAAATTCATTCATCTCTAGGAAGCGCTCGTAGGGATCAATACCCGCAGCAATCATCCTCTTTCTCAATCTCACCTGTTCCAGCGCACTGCGTATGTCGTTCTCATTCACTTTGAGCATCATTGCATTAACCGAACGCAACATGTCAAGTATCACAACACCTGTCGGAGATAGTGTGACGATTTTCTTCGGCCTGCCTCGGCCGTTTGGAGATTCTGTCAGCTCTAAAGTGCCAGATCGCTCGAACTCTTTTATGATGCGCATGTTGCTTGTGTGACTTCCACCGAGACTTCTGAGAACCTGACGTACGCCAAAATGGTTATTGCAGCAGAGTTCTAGCAACCGAATCTCCGATTCGAACATGTATCTTCATCCTTTTTGTTCCCGAAAAGGGGAACAAAATATATAAGAATTTCTCCGATATCCTCTGACCTGACCGCAACTGACAAGGTAGCGCCCGCGCTAGGACATATCCTCTTCACGTATTGAGAGATCAGGTTCTGGTTCATGTGAAACGGGTCATCGCACGTTCTAAGCGATGGACATGCTGTTGGTAGAGCGCGCGAAGGCATGGCTATCTTTTTGCTGCTGCATAGCGTGTAGCTAGCGCCAAGAGCACTATTCCCACAATTGACAGGATGCCAACCGTTTCTAGCCGTGCTGTTACCAGTGAGTAGATCACTAAGGATTCGGTCACTAGGAAGAGGCCGGACAGCAGCCCCGTTATTACTCTCTTTTGAGTCATCGCACAAGTGCCCTCGAGTTCAGGAGAGGTTGATAAATGTTCATTTTGTTGCGTTATCCGAACGATTCGACCTATCGGTGGTCGCTTTTACTGAGATTTCTAGTGCATAATGTGCATCTGGGCGACACTTCCTTATCTATTCGCGACCAAGCTGGGTCCGCGGCCGCAAGACGCGATTGACATACCGGGGTATCTCGTTTGTTCTGGAAGTGATCAATGCTCCCTTGGTCTCCGGTCGAAAAAAGACGCCCTAAGGCCTAACAGCGGAACGCGAAGCCCGCGCTGCAATTATGCAACAACCTAGTGCATTGAAATCTACTACAGCCCAAAGATTCGACTATTTCAAAGAAAAAGGACGGAGGTCTGTGCTGCGAGCTCCGGTGCACGGAGTGATTCAGGCTCTTACCTGAACTACTTGGGGGCGGCCTATCAGCTCCTCGAGTTGAGTGGCGACAAGTTGCTGCAAGAGCTTCTTTGCTCTACTTGTGAGTTTGTAGAATCGTACATCGCTCAAAGATTCCGAAAGTGGCGGCACCTTAGTGACGACGTCGTCTTGCTCTAATTGTCGCAGAATCTCTTGGACATCTGTCTTCTCTACTCCAGACTTCCAGGATATGTCGCTGGCAGACACGGGCTCCCCCATCTCATCTATTGTCAGTATTACTTTGACCTTATTTCCAACTATATTCGGCAATTGTTTCTCACCCCCGTTCTTCGCCAATCATGTTTGCGCCATTGCCTCGGCTACGCGTTCCATCGCTATGTCTAAGGCAACGACTCTGGGCATCGTTCCAGTCTCCAGACATCGGTCTAACACAAGCACCGCGTTCTTCCTGATCTTCGAGTCAATCAGAGCAAAGGCTTCGTCAACGCTCTGTCCCTTGTATTCGGCATATGAACCAATGACACCGCCTGCGTTCACCAAGAAATCGGGAAAGGTCAAGATCCCCTTCCTGTAGAGATATCGCTCAGCCTCGCTGGTCGTAGGATTGTTTGCTGCCTCGAAGACTGCTTTCGTCCTAAGGCGGGGCGCCGTCTCCATTGTTATTACATTGCCAACGGCCGCAGGAACGAAGATGTCGCATTCTACATCAAAAATGCTGTCTCTAGGTATCTTTTCTGCATCTTTGTAGGACGCGATCGATTGAGCCTCGTTCTTGGCATAAGCGAATTTCGCCGCACTACTGATGTCTATACCTTTCTCGTTGAATATTCCTGACCAGTAGTCGCATATCGCCACGACTCGCGCTCCTCTGGAGTACAGAAATTTCGCGAGTTCTGATCCCACGTTACCGAAACCTTGAATGGCCACAGTCAGATCGTGCAACGATTCAGGTAGATGCATCTCTCCCTTAGCTCGATCAAGCAAGGCCTCAATCGAAACGCAGACTCCGAACCCTGTCGTCCCTGTTTCATGTGGGATACCTCCCAGATGCTCAGGCTTACCTGTCGCAGCTCTGAGATCGCCAACTTCATTGACAAAGGCTTCGATCTCTTTCTCACCCACATTCATGTCCGGTGCACTAACCCAGTGGCTCGGGACGTATGGTGCTACGGCCCGCGCGAACGATCGCATGACCTGGATCCTATTCGCCTTGAACGGATCGGCGCGTATCCCCGCCTTGGCACCTCCGAACGGCAGATCTGACAGAGCGCACTTCCACGTCATGGTTCTGGCCAAGCCAAACACCATTCTGGCCGTTACGTCTGCAGCTATTCTCATGCCTCCTTTACCTGGTCCCCTTGCCGTGTTGTCAATCACCAGTATGCCTTGCACGCCTGTCTTTGGATCATAGGTGTGAAGGACCTTCTCAGGCCCCCACTTGTCTGGAAAAGCAGACACATCGACTTGCTCGAGAAGTTCTTTGGCCTTGTACTCCGCAGTTTCCTGAAGAACTACTTTCATCCTGCTCAGGTATCTTTCCTCCATCTCCTAGGCGCAGAGGATGAGGGTTCACGCCAATAAACCCCAATTACAAAATTTCGACCGAAAATGCACAAAATGCACACCACACATGCCTCATCACGTTCACTATCTTGACCAGAGAACCCTCAAAACGACGACATTATCCTTATAATTCGGACTGGAAAGAAGCTAATCATGGTACTAGATGGCCTATGACTGTGTCCAATTTGATAGCGATGGCTCGGCCGTCTTCATCAGATTTGATAGAAGATGAGACGAACCTTCTCTTGCTAAGAAGCCTCGTATCAGGGGAGTCGGTCAGTGTAAACATCAGCGCCTTATCCGAGAGGACGAAGAAACATCGAAACACTCTAAGGAATGCTCTCACAGAACTCTTAGAGCGCAAGGTTGTCAATCTTCCTGTTTGCCCTTTCATGGGGCTCTACAGAGAATATCCGCTATTGGTGGTTGTTCGCGCTGATCTACCTCATGAGAAACGTGTCCATGATTGGGTTACCAATGACAAGCAGATATTCGCAGCCTACTGGTCGAGGCATGAAGAGTACAATACGCTACTGTTCATCTACCATAGGGATGTCCTCGCATATCAACTGTGGAGAGAATCTCTCACGGAAGAAGGCAAGATTCCTTCAAGAGACAGTAGGTTCCCTTCAAGCTCTATCTATGTTTCCAATCAACTGATGTTGAAATATGATCCCAGTGCCGCGATTGGTCTGATGGAAACTGAGTTACACCAAAAGGGAAAGATCGAGATCAACGGATTAGTCATCGACGAACTGCGTTTGGACATTCTTAAGCACTTGGTATCGGGAGGGGTCTTCAAGATAAACGAGAATCTATTGAGCAGAGAACTTCAGATTCATAGAAAGACTGTGACTAGGCGCACTGATGAACTTCTCAGAGACGGATGGATACTGGAGCCAGTATGTAGATTCCCTGACCTGCTTTGCCCACCGAACTATGTCTTAGCCTACTCGATGGTGGAAATAAGAAAAGGTCGGGACAGAGTCACCGCTGCGCTACAGAGTGATCCACACGTGTCAATGGCGATGCGGGTCAGCATCGGCGGCTACAATGTTCTTCTCTTCAGTGCTCATCCAGATATATCGGAGCACATGGAGTGGGAGCAGTCCCTGAGCAGACGTTTTCCTGGATGCATAGGGCATGTAGACATCACCTATCTTTCTCCTAGGACGAAAATGCTGATAGATCAACAGAAGGTCTCGTTGGGCATCATCGAAGAGAAGCTTTCCCGCACAAGAGGAAAGAAGCTGAGAAAGCCCATCAGCCAATTGCCAGCCACACGCAGCCTCAATAGTCCAGGCAAGACTAACGCTTAGCCTCGTGGCGAACCACGGTGATTTCGGCTAATCAACCAAGGCGTGGGAAGAGCAAAAGCAAAGAAAAGAAGATCTACAGGCATTAGTCCTCTGAAGTAGCGCGTGCGTGTTGATGTCGGGGTGAGTAATCTTTGAAGATGTCTCTCGCGGCATCGCCGGCTTTACTTGTCTTAGCCTTGACAGTAATTATCTCGTTGGCGATGGGGCACCCCGCGGGACTGTTCCTCGCTCGTTCGACCAGCAGCATTCTGATTAGATTTGTTCTCGCTACACCTGTTCTAGTGGCGCCTATCGCAATTGTACCAAGGCTGCTGGCTCTGGCCGCGAACCTGACGAAAAGCAACAGGTTCCTTGGCTATTTTGTGAAAACAAGAGCAGTTCCACATCGCGAGTTTACCGTGTCTAGTGATCTGGTTCTTAGACCTTTGCAGGGCATGGCGCTCTCCTTAATCTTTGCAGAAAGATTCCTCTACTTTCTGGAATTCTCTACAGGAACTTCGTATCCAAACGTCATTGTTCGCTCAACCGTCTTCGCCCTCTTAATGGTCAATCCACTGATCTCCCTGTTTCTCTCATTCATGTGGACATTTGATGACCTAGGAGTCAAGCTCTACAGCAAGAAGACAGGTGAAGCACGTATGCTGGGCAGCAGCATCGGAATAGCCATACCTCTGATCACTGGAGCGATCGGAGTGTCCACCCTGTTCCATCGTACCTACCCCATGGATGCTTTGGTAGACCTTCTTGGGGGTCTCATGATACTCTATCCGCCATACGTACTCTTCGTCATCATTCATCACGAATTCGTCAGAAGGCGGTTCACCAATTTGTCAGAGAGACTTCCATTCGAAAGACTTGAGGAAAAAGTGGTGCACTCAAAAAGGGTGCGATGATGTGTTGCTTGAATGGCATTGGCTCGCCCCATTCTCTCGACTAGCCCCTGTTTCATCTTAGGCGACATGTAGGCGCGGCGCGCTTCCGAATAGTCAATATTTCTCGGTTGATGATGTGATAACAACTCTCGGCAATCTGGGATGGCATTTTGATCCTTGAAGGTGATCGACATTTGCGATGCTAAGGTAGACGCTCAGATCACGCCTGTGCTCAGCGGTCAACCTTCACGATATGCAAGTCTACTGCTCGTTCTTACTCTCTTCTCTGTGTACGCCTTCCATATCACTAATGCTACAGCAATAGTCAGAGGAAAAGAGAACAGGAATATCCAATCGGACAGTTCTATCCCTGTTGTCCCGAAGATTCCTTGGAGCAAAGGAACATGGACTATCAATGCGGTAGCTGCAACTTGTCCCGCGATACCCAGCCAGATCCACCTGCTGCTCCATAGATCATCTTTTGAGATCGATGGACGATTTGCCCGTAAAGACAATACGGAACCTACCTGGGCGATGACTATTCCGGCGAAGGCCATGGTCGTTCCCTTGACATACAACAGGTCGGACGATGCAAGTTGAAGGCCCCAAGTCCATCCTCCAGCCACCCAAGTCATGAAACAACCAGCCAAGGACGCTAACGACGCAAACGCGCCGAGACATATGGATTTCAGAATGGTCGAACCGTTGAAGAGTCGCTCATTCCTGCTTCTCGGAGGACGCATCATGGTTCCAGGCTCAGGTGGTTCCAGTCCCAGAGCCAGGGATGGAAGGACATCTATACCCAGATCTATGGCGAGCACTTGCACAGCGAGAAGAGGAAGAGGAACTCCAAGAAGAACGTACACGATGTAGGCGGCAAGCTCTGCCCAATTATGCGCAAAAACGTATGCCACGAATCTTCGGATATTGTCGAATATGGCTCGCCCACTTTCCACTGCCCTGACAATAGAGGCAAAGCTATCATCGAGCAATACCATGTCTGAAGACTCTCTTGCCACATCCGTTCCACCGAGACCCATTGCCACCCCAACATCCGCCTCTTTGAGAGACGGAGCGTCATTAGCTCCATCTCCAGTGACCGCCACCACTTCTCCGAGCGCTCTGAGCAACCTCACGATTCTCAATTTGTGTTCTGGAGCAACTCGTGCGAAGATGACATCCTTCTTTTGCAGTTGCACCCCTAATTCTGAATCGCTCATTTTCTCTATGTCAATACCTCTAACTATTGTGGAATCTTGGGATTCAGCAATCCCAACTTGAAGAGCAACAGATCTTGCAGTCGGCCCATAGTCTCCAGTAAGCATGATGATTCGTATTCCTGCGCGTTTTGCTTTCTGAACGGCTTCTTGTACTTCAGGTCGAGGTGGATCCTGCAAGCCGACAAGACCAAGAAGAATCAGATCTTTCTCAACGTTCTCAGAGCGAGACTCTTGACTAGCTTTCATGTTCTTGTACGCTATCGCGATTACACGCAATCCTTGATCGCCAAGTTCACGTACCTTATCTCCTATCTCCGCAAGATTCTCTGGAAACATCTCCCGTATTCCATCAGGAGTTTCCAGTCGATTTGAGACAGAAATTATACTTCTAGGTGCCCCCTTCACATAGGCGATCGCACCTGCGTGTCCGGCATGAACCGACGTCATTCGCTTTCTGTTCGAATCGAAGGGAAGCAACGATAGCCTTGGTCTTGTGACAAGCAACTGCTCCAGGTTAATGTCCTTCTTCAATGCCAAAACCAGAAGAGCTGCATCCGTGGGATCTCCGATTGCACTCCAAAGATTCCTCTCATCAGATGGAGCCATAATTCGAGAGTTATTGCAGAGAGCCACTGCCTCAATCAATCGCTCGAGTCTTGCATTCTGTTCTTTCCCTAGAATCCTACCGTTGACAGAGAATCCACCGATCGGATCATATCCAATACCGGATACGTCCACATCTAAGTTGGGCATCCATATCTTCTTGGCAGTCATCTCTCCCTTGGTGATTGTACCAGTTTTGTCTGTGCAGATCACAGTTGTACTTCCAAGTGTCTGAACAGCTGAAAGACGTTTCACAAGAACCTGTTGCCTCGACATCCTCAGAACGCTTAACGCAAGAGAAGTGGAAACGGTCACTTGGAGGCCTTCCGGGACACAAGCCACCATCACTCCTATCATAAAGAGAACTGCTTCGTGAAATCGAAGATTCAGGAACACAGACCCGATTGCGAAAAAGAACACGCCAACTCCGATGGCGGCAACGAAGTCAAGTCTAGCCACGTGAGCAATTTGCTTCTGAAGAGGACTTACGGGGGTTTCTATTTCCTGGGTTAGGCCGGCGATTCTTCCAAACCTGGTATTCATCCCAGTTCGCATAACTACGGCTCTACCAGTCCCACGGGCTACGCTCGTACTCATGAAAACCAGATTGGCAGCCTCAAACTCTGATCTGGCGCTTCGTGAAGGTACGTCGAGGCTTCTGGGCTGAGGCTCAGATTCTCCAGTAAGCGGAACGTTGTTAGTCCAAAGCTCGAAGGCCTCGAACAGTCGAGCATCGGCAGGGACTCTGTCTCCCTCCTCAAGGAAGACCACGTCCCCAGGCACAACCTCTTCCACAGAGATCCTTCCCAGTTCCCGGTCTCGCAACACCTTCGCGTACTGAGGGACCCAACGCTTCAACGCCTCCATCGCCCTCTCAGCTCGCCATTCCTGGACGAACCCCAATATCGCGTTGATCACCACGACCAGTACAACGATGAGGCTCAGCGAGTACATTTCTGCTACAGCGGCGAGCACACTGGCTACAAGTAGCAGTATACCAAAGGGATCTCTGAATTGAACGAGAAGCTTCTTGCCCATTGGGTCCTTCCTGTGCTCAGCTATGACGTTCTTGCCGTGCCTTTCCAGTCGGTTCTTTGCCTCATCTGAGCTCAGACCTTGCGGTGAACTACGTAGACGTCGAAATATGTCGTCGATTGATTCATAGAGATACTCCTCCACAAAACCTCACCTCAGTTCAGCAAATCCCGAAAAGGCGTTAGTGACACTGTAGAGTATGGACCTGAAACAGTAAGCCAGAAAGGCCGGAAGCACTGTCACTGTTCAAGTAAGCGCTGCCTCGAGATTCGAGTGGTCGTGCTCCCTCCCTATAAGGGTTGGACGAATTCCTCACGTACACTAGGAGAACCATTGGTCTAGTCTTACCAGAAGCTCACTGTGGGATCCAATGTTTCCTCGCAAGAGACAATAGGTTCAAACCTTTAATCCGGGCTAACGCGCCGCCCACCTGCCCGTTATGACGTGTTTGAAAAGGTGTCCACGTGCGGTTGGATTTTTCCCACTCTGGCGTACGCGCGCGCGTTCCGGACGAAAACTCAGATCGAGCACAGGCACCTAAGGCTTGTTCACTTTGAGGCCTGAGCGAATTGCTTCTTGAATTCTGTCCATAGCCTTGCCAATCCTTTCCATTGAGTTCGCGTAGGAAAACCGAACATATCCTTCTCCTAGTGGACCAAAGGCGCTTCCTGGAACTGTAGACACCTTTGCGCGATCGAGCAGAGCCATAGCAAAGTCGAACGATGAAAGCCCGAATTTCTGGATGTTGGGAAACGCGTAGAAGGCTCCTTCTGGCACCACACACGTGAAGCCAGGGATTTGTTGAAGTCTCTCAAGAAGGAAGTCTCTTCTACGCAGGTACTCCTCGCACATTTGCCGAACTGAATCTTGGGGGCCTCTCAATGCTTCTATGCCAGCTATCTGCGCGATCGAGCTCGCACACGTGTTAAGCCCCGTGTTCAGCTTGATCATCTGGCCGATTACCTCACTCGGCCCACCGGCATATCCAAGCCTCCAACCTGTCATCGCATACGTCTTCGAAAACGCGTTCACCGTGACGACTCTGTTCGCCATACCTGGCAGCGCGCCTATGCTCTGATGTACCGCGTTTCCGTAGATGATCTTCTCGTAGACCTCATCAGAAATTACCATAAGGTCATATTCCTCAGCGATTGAGGCGATCTCCTGCAAATGCCTGATGTCGAGAACTGATCCCGTAGGGTTGCTCGGCGTGCAAATTATGATTGCCTTTGCCTTCGGGCTAATCTTTCCTCTGAGTTCTTCCGGATCTGACTTGAAGGAATTTCTTTCCCTCAAGGGATATCGAACCGGAACGCCTTGTGCAAGCCCTATTAGTACTTCATAGTTGGCCCACCCCGGATCAGGTACGAGAATTTCATCGCCAGGATCAATGATTGTCATAAGCGCTAAGTTGAGAGAATTCACTGCGCCGGCGGAAACTACAATCTGCGTCTTAGCATCATACTCCAAGGAATTGTCAACACGAAACTTTCGCGAGATTTCCTCTCGCAACTCCAAAACTCCGGCGCTCGACGTGTAGTGTGTTTCCCCCTTATTCAAGGCCCGAACAGCGGCTGCCCTAATGTGTTCAGGCGTATCAAAATCAGGCTCGCCCACCTCAAGCCTGATTACGTCACTGACCCTTTGCGCCTTCTCAAAAATAACGCGAATACCCGAGATTGGCGTTTCCTTCGCTCGCTCAGAAACGAAAGACCTCATGTCTACCACGCTTCCCTGATAGAAACGGTAGAATATTGATCAGTCCTAATAACAGTTGACGCGCCCGGCTTTGATCGCCGGTCCGCGGATTCCATTCTTTATTCGGTTTCGGCGGCTAAAACGCGCGCGTTTTCTGCACCTCCAATGTGTCCACGGCCCATTGTTCCGAAATATCTCACTTTTTCTCCCCTTACGTTAGAAAACAGAATTGTGCGTGTAGTGCGACTGTGCGCACGCGAAGTAACAATTGTGTATGTGCGCGCCACCTAGTGCACGATGGCCTAAAGCATTAATAGTGCTAGCCTCTGACCCTCCTCAGCAGGTCGGACACAATGGTCGAGGCAATCGTGCTCATGAACTTTCTTGGCGGAACAGCCCAAAACATGGAATGGTACAAGAGCGTAAAGAAGCAGTTGTTGGGGATCCCAGGAGTTGTCGAAGTGTTCGGAGTTCTTGGGGGCTACGATATGGTAGCTAGAATCCGAGCCAAAGACCTAGATGAACTGACAACAATCGTCACAGACAAATTGCGTTCAAACCCAGGAGTCGAATCCAGTCAAACTCTCATAGTCATCTTCTGACTTTCTTCCATAGACTTCTGTGAAAGACGATAGATTTCTATCAATCTATCTATGTAGTGACAGTGATGCTGCGATAGAGCAGTGGAACAAAGAGAGGGCCTAGCGCGCGAGATCTTTCTCACTTGCACACACTCATGTCCGCTATGTAACACGTTGGTACGCAACTCTGAATTGGATGCATGTCAAGAGTAGCGCGCGCGATTTCGTTCCACTCTTCAAATCTCTCGTCTTGAGCTGGACTTTGACTGCTAGTCGCCTTGACGAGAGATTTCCGAAGGCTTCTTGTGGAATTTGGATAGGGGCCCCAGGGTCTTTCGCAGTAGAATTTCCGAATGGCCGTTGACGACGAAATCTTTCAATTCACCCACTTTTCTGTACCTCAGCTTTCGATACAGTTTCCATGCCTTTTTGTTGAACGAAGAGACGCAGATGAAAACGTTCGGAGTCTCCTTGAATATTCGTTCTTCGGCAAATCGCATCATGACCGTGCCAATTCCGGAGCTCCGATGCCCTGGCTCAACGTACATGGATTGGACATAGCCTTTGAATGTTCCGACCATTTGCAGGATCATGAAGGCAATGATCTTCTCATTCTCAACAGCGATGTATACCTCTTTCAGGGGATCTTGCAGGGTCTTCAGGGAATCCGCGAATGTCCGTCGCAACGTGATCCAAGGTTCCGATTTGGACATCATGAGGGCGCACTGCTTGAAATCAGCCGGAGAAGTCGTTCGTTTGATCTGCAAACTGAGCTGCTCACCAACCTTTTTCCTTATGGGTCCTCTCATATTTCTTTAGAGCGACGCGCGCGTCAAAGGGCGCGTACCCTGGCTTACTCTCCAGAACGTTTTCAATCTTCTCGTGTAGTAAGGATACCGTGCGATCTGGTTGAGATGAGCTACGTAGTTGGCGTGGATGTTGGTGGAACCAAGACCCGGGTCGGGTTGGGAAACTCGAGAGGCAGAATGGTTTCTCGATTGAGCGAGAGAACAGACAAGTCCTCCGGTCCCACAGGGATAAGCAGACAGACAATTCGTATGATTCGCTCGCTAGTATCTCCGGATAGAATCCGTTGTATTGGAGTGGGATCTGCTGGTCCTCTGGATCTGAAGGATGGCTCAATCGTCCATTCTGCCAATCTTGGCTTTGACAGGGTTCCATTGATCAGACCCTTGGAGAAAGAGTTCAAGACTCCAGTCTACCTGGCCAACGACTGCGTTGCAGCGGTTATCGCAGAGAAAGAGTTCGGGCAAGGCAAACGATGCTCCAACCTTGTCTATGTCACCTTAAGCTCCGGGATTGGAGCCGGAGTGATCGTCGACAACCACCTTCTGGTTGGCAAGGATGGAAACGCTCACGAAGTCGGGCACATAACCATAGACCATTCAGGAAAGCTCGAGTGTGGCTGCGGGAAGAGAGGTCACTGGGAAGCCTATTGCGGAGGAGCCAACATCCAAAATCTCATCAGGCTCCAAATGAAGTCAAGAACCCGCAAGGAAGTCGAGCGCAGTCTCCTCCATCAAGCCTCAGAAAGTGGCCCACGTGGACTATCCTCAGAATACCTATTCGAGTCGGCAAGAAAAGGCGATCACCTCGCGTTGGAGATAGTGGAGGAGATCGGAAGACTCAACGCCATAGGATTCGCCAACATAATAAACGTCTACGATCCTGAACTGATCACCGTAGGTGGCTCCATAACCCTTTCAAACATCAATCTGATTCTCAAACCGATAAGACGACTCATTGGGCGATACAGCGTCAACAGAATACCGCAGATCAAACCGACAAAACTAGGAGAGGACATTGTACTGTACGGCGCCCTCGTTCTTTGCAAACGGCTGAGGCAAGCGTGCCAAGAACAGACTCATACACCGAACGTTGCCTTGGGATAACGTGCAGCTGACATAGTCGCAAGAACTGCTTGTTCCACAGTAACGTGCGCTCGCTAATATACTCGTATCACGGACCCGAGGAAAGGGAAACAATCGTGATTGAACGCGCACCCACTGGAATCGATGGTCTAGATCCTCTTATTGGAGGAGGCTTTCCCAGACGAAGCCTCATTCTGCTTACCGGAGAGCCTGGAACTGGCAAGACGATCTTTGGGTCGACGTTCCTCTGTCGGGGCGCCACGCAATACGGCGAGAACGGGATCTACGTCTCATTCCTAGAAGGAAAGGAGACGCTCATTGCGAATCTTTCTGCTTTCTGCGACCAAGATCACGTGAAGCTCGATAAGGAAGGAAAGTTTAGGATTCTTGATCTTGTGACAGCGAAGGAGAGCGGTATCACAGCCAATCTGGAAATGATCTTGGATGAGATATACAAACTCAACGCTAAGCGGCTTGTCATAGATTCTTTCTCAAGTATCGCTCAAGCACTTAACGAACCTATAGAAGCTAGAATGATTCTTCATACAATTCTAAGCAACATGGTTAGACAGATGGGATGTACAACTCTGCTCATAGTTGAGACGCCGACTGGAACGAAAGGCTTGGGGCTGGGCATGGAAGAGTTTGTGGCTGACGGGGTCATAATCCTCAAGAGAGGAACCCTTGACGGCAGATTGAGCAGGGAACTCGAGATCGCCAAACTCAGAGGAACCAAGATAGACTCCCCTGAGCATCCGTTCACATTGGAGGGGGGCTTCACTGTTTTTTCCCAATTCTCACACAAATCATTCGAGCATATGGAGAGGTTGAAACGTATTCCTGATTCCGGCAGATATTTCTCAACAGGAAGCAAATCGCTCGACAAGATACTCGAAGGAGGGTTCCCCAAAGGAACCTTAGTGTTGCTAGAAGTCGACAAGGCAGTTCCTCTGACAGCATATGGCGTTCTGTCGTATCCCATAGTTTCGAATTTTCTGAATAATGGATCTCCTCTTGTCGGAGTACAGTCTTTGGGAGCCGATCCGTCGATGACCTATGAAAGATGGAAGGCTTTTGCAGGGAAGAATGTGGCATACGCCAGGTCCATTGAGAAACTGAGAGGAGGTGCAAAAGAGGAGAAACCGTACCTGGTTCTGCTGAAGGGTAAGACTTCTGAGGAAAAAACGGCAGAGTACCTGGAAGTAGGAAACAGGCTGAGGAAAAAAACTGGGAAACCGGTGGTATGGTGGGTGGCGCTGGATCATTTCGTTGACATCTTTGGAGCTGAACATGCTGAAGAGGTGCTGAGCGAGTTATCGGTAAATGTGATCCGTAACAGAGAGCTTGCTGTGATACTTGCAAAGCCTGGACTAGAACGAATCACGGCAAGCGCCAGCAACATTGCTGCGATTCATCTTCGCATGTTTGATAGATATGGGAGCGTTCTTCTCTATGGAGTGAAGCCTAGAACCTCCCTGTGCGCTGTGACTATCGATGTCAAGAAAGGATTGAGTTCCGCCGGGTTCACTCCCATAGCATAGACCGGTCGATATGTTGGCGGAGAGGTTGATGGATTTGCGTGACCAGAGAGACATGACCGAGAATGGATTCAACATTACTTTATCGGAGGCAGTTCACGAGGGGCTTTTTATTCTCGGAGAAAACGCTAGGCATTTGATCTACAACATTCTTGAGAAGGTCTATCAGGTCAGGCGCGAGCAGATTCCCGAGAAACCCGAAGCTCTACACAAAGCCTTGGAGGACTCGCTTGGGTCACAGGCCAAAAGTGTTGAGAGGTTGATCGTCAAGGAGCTCTACAGCAGGATTGGCTTGAGATTCAAAGGTTGTGAAGGCTGGACGTTGGTTGAGTGTGTCAACTTTGCGAAGAAGCACAACGAAAGTAACGATCGTATCCTCCTTTCTGGACTACTGACACAGATAAGATATCTTCGAGATGCTGTGAACACTCCAAAGCCCTCGCTTCCTCAAAGCTCAAACGAGGCGTACGTGCCTCAAGAACACAGGGGAGCTGACCCAAGCATCAGACAAAAAGCGAACCCCACAATCAAGGACGTCATCGTAGAGATGGTGAAAGCGAAAGGTTTGGATCCAGACAAAGTCCTTGCTAAGGAGTTTCTTGCTGAGCCCGATCGCATCTACGCGCCTTCAAATGAACGCGAATCCTTTGAGATTCGAGCCCTCAGCAAGGCACTGCTTCAATCTCTCAAGAAGGAGCTATTCGACGCACAAAATCTCCGAAATCCCAGATAGGTACCTCTAAAGTGGCAGGCCTCTGGGAACGTGAATCTTCTTGACTTGGAAAGCGCGCGCAAACGCCCTGAAAAACAGACGGAAACGAAGCCGATAGCCCTTGGCCGAACAAGACATACAGAAACTCAGAAGATTTCGGAGCGCGCGCTTTCGTCAGCTCCATTCAATTCAATACCTGAATGCGTAACCAAAAAGCTCAAGCCCAGATTTCCATTTGTCTGATGCTGAGGGCCGCAACTCCATGAACATCTCGATTTCGCCAAGCACACGAAATCCAAAGTCGTAGTATAGAGATATCGCCTCCAGATTCCGAGCGACAGGTCTGACACTAAGATAGCGGACGTTCAACTTGTTCGCCTCCTCAACCGCGCGAGTCAACAAGGCACGCCCGAGTCCCTTGTTCTGATGAGAAGATGCAACCACAAGAGGCTCCACCACTGCCACTCGCTCATCGCCGTCTCGATCATCAACGATCAACCCTACCAATCCAACAACCTCGCCATTGACCTCCACAACCCAGATACGCTCCGGGCCAACACGGGCAAGATGCTTGTCAAAAAAGAGGCCTGGGTCCACACCGCCGATACTAGGATCACCATAGATGTCACGGTGATGTTGAGTCAGTTCTACCCACAATTCCCGGCAGCGGTCAAGGTCACGAGAAGCATATCTACGAATATGAGCGCTCATCTCCCCTCGCCTCCATCGTTTCACCAACACACGCTTTGGGCGGTTCATCATCATACATATGGTTTAGGTCTAGCGAAGAACGTTCTCATGCAAAGGTTAGTACGTCTGAGCTCATCATCGAATTGATGCGCTCTTACCGTTATGCCGATATGCAACATCGGTCCACGGTAGGATGAAGCAAAGCTTAGCTCGTCCCAGAAGGGATCGGTTATGAATCAATCTGGAGCCTCCTATGGGGAATTGATAGAGAGATCTATCAAATGGGCCGAGAGTCGCTCTGATATTCGTGCAGCTGTCATCATGGGATCTCGCGCCCGGGTTGATCATCCTGCTGATGAATGGGCGGATCCTCATGTTGTCGAAGGGTTGCGTGACGCATTTGCGCACTATGACAGGAAAGATGTTCGCCGAGCTTTGCTGAAGGTTATGTGCTTGTTTCGATGGATAGCCGTTGAGACAGCCGAGAAGTTGGGCTATCAGTATCCGAGCAAACCTGATGAACGCATATCAAGGTGGGTAAGCGACTGCCTTTCGGCTGAAGCGAACTAGCTTGCAAGTATTCCTTTGTCTACAAGAAGCAATACTATCTGGAAACGATTTTGGATTGCACTGCAGTGAATGGTTCTTCTTGCCATGATGAGGGGGCACGCGTTTTCGCTTCTGATAAGATCACCTCAGGTGTTTTCACCGTTTCCTGGCGAATCCCAGGATCACCATTGCTCCGCCGAGCAGTAGAACCAAACCTGCGAACCAGCCTACTCCTCCTCCGCCGCTAAACTCCAGCTTCACGCTGACATCAAATGGCCAACTAGCTGAACCAGCAGTTGGCACGAGTACCAAGTAGTAGACACCGTCAGTCTGAATCTTCTTGGTTATCCTGCCTTGGTAACCATACGCATCCGCTGCGAGATCTGTAGTTGGGATCTCCTGGCCGCTTTTCCACTTATTGTACCAAGATTCCGTTGTCAAAACCATGCGGAGTTCGCCTTTCGGCTGATGACAGGTGAACTCAGCACTGAACTCGTCTCCCACTCTCAGATTGTTCTGGAACGCACAGTATCCATCTTTCTTCTCAATGGACACATCCTGAACTCGCACATCATGAGTACCTCCAGTTGTGACTGCAAGAAGCAAACCAACGATCAGCATGATTGGGCCGGCGAAAACAAGATTCTTCTTCAATCCGGATCAGCAATACATACCGCATCGAGTTCTAATAACGTCTTTCCGTTGTGCGCACTCTCACGACATGAGAACGGTAGAATGGTGGTGTGAGCAGGTTGGCGCGCGCACATATACAAACTCCTATTCTGTAGTGCGCACCAAAGCTGGAGAGTGAACGAAGTATTGGTCTATTTGAACTTCCCTTCAGGTATCTTGATCGCAAAACGGCATCGCAGGTCCCCGCCAAGGGCATTCTCCAAGACCTCGACTTCGACCTGCTCATCGAAGATCACGTCAAACAGCAACTTCTCGAAGCCTCCGCTGCAGTAGCACCAAGTGGGGGAGATCTCTGTTTTTCCTTCCAATACGGATGCCCTCACAAGGGGACAGTGGCAGGCATAGTACCTCTTCATCCGAGGGTCAGTTTCGTTCAGGTAGTCCCCAGGAGCGTAAGGAAACTTGGTCACATAGATTTTGTCACCGGACCGGACCCCAGAGAGTACCTCTTGGTTGCCCCTGACGAATTCAACGACCTGAGGTGTGATCTTCTGCTCATAGAAGAGCCTCCCCTCTGCCATGAGTTCCTCCAGCTCCGCAACCGCCCTTCTGTGCAAGTCTCTAAGGAACTCGTCAATGCTTTTGGCCTCCAGGAACCTATCCCTGTGCTCCCTTAAGCTCTCAGGAGGTATCTTGTGCATGTTGCCCGCGAGGACTTTCCTACACATCGCGGGGGAGAGTTCACCTTCGAGCCTCTCCATCACGCATCTCGTGATGACGGGATACTTCTCCGGAGGCGATCCAAGGGGAGGCAACTCGACGCCGTCGAAGACCTTCCTCCTCGTCTCCTCTCCAACCATGGCCGCAACCCTGTCGGAGAGGGTTGGCAGAACATTCCTGGCTCCTAGGATCGACGCGAAGTAGATATAGAAATCGTTCTTTTTCGTCACATGGCTGTAACGGGCCAGCGCCAACAGCCGATCCATCGAGTTCTTTCCCTGAGATATCAAGACCGAAACATATTCCTTCACGTCCCCAACCGCGGCAGACTCGAAGGTCTTCCCATTCATCCTCAGATGCTCCTCGAATTCAAGGATCGCTGTGACAGCTGACTCAATGGTTTTCTCGTCGAGTTTGCGTTCTAAGCAATAATCTCTGAACTCTTTCTCCTGCACGCTTCATCACTTTTTGCGTGTTCACAAAAATGGCTTGTATTAAACAATTTGGGCCGGGCGATTTCTCGGCAAAGTGAAAAGAAGAGGGAACATTCCTCTGCTTTTATCTGCCGGTATGCAGTAGAGGATGAAAGCGTTTTATGAGGATCGTATCATGTTTCTTCACCGGTCTGAAGGTATGAAGATCAGAGAGCTAAGACTGGGAGACTTGGAGCCTGAAAGATTCATAGAGCGGAAGGTGGAGGAAATCAAATCAATTGTTGGAAGAGCTTCGGCTCTGAACGCGTTGTCCGGTGGCGTAGATTCCTCCACAGTGACCATTCTTGGCCATAGAGCCCTCGGTGACAGACTGAAGACCTATTTCATCGACAATGGTTTGATGAGGGAGGGAGAGCCTGAGCGTGTGGTTTCGATATTCGAGAATCTAGGAGTAAGGGTAGAGCTGGTACAGGCTAAGGAACGCTTCTTTTCCGTTTTGAAAGGAATAAGGGATCCTGAAGAAAAAAGGGAAGCGATCACTCAGGCGTTCTATGGAGACATTTTCGGCAGGATGGTAAGAGAGAGCGGCATACAATACTTGCTGCAGGGAACGAATTACACAGACATAGAGGAGACTGTTGCCGGGATAAAGAGACAACATAATGTTCTTGACCAACTTGGAATTGACACAAAAGAGAGATACGGCTACAAGGTCATAGAGCCGCTAGTTGAACTTAGAAAACCAGCGGTAAGAGAGATTGCTAAAGCTCTAGGCTTGCCAGAGGGGATATACAGTAGGCCCCCGTTCCCGGGTCCCGCTTTAGCAGCAAGGATAATCGGCGAAGTCACGCCTGACAAAGTGGAGACTGTGAGGAAAGCAACTCAGATAGTTGAAGAAGAGTTGTCCGGCATGAATGCTTTCCAGTTCCTTGCAGTCCTGCATGAAGACAGAGTTACGGGAGTAAGAGAAGGAAGAAGAGATTATGGGCAACAGATTGAGGTGAGGTGCTGGGATAGCACAGACGCCAAGACAGCGTTCCCGACGGGACTCCCTCACGAGATCTTGGATAGGCTTGCGGGCAGGATAACTGAAGAAGTGCCGGGCATAGTGAGCGTGACATACAACATAACGAAGAAGCCTCCTTCAACCATGGAAGCCATCTAGCCAAACAGTGCGCGCTAAAGGTGTGATGTGTGAAGGGTCGTCCCATGGTTATTGTCTTGTTTGACTTGGAAGGCACTCTTGTGCAGTCAGTGGAGGCAGATCCGAAAGCTGTTCTTGAAGCGCGCGCTTTCACCATTCTGGACAACATACTTCTTCAGCTACGTGGGCTACGATCCGAGTAATGCGCAGTTGCCCTACAAGGATCTGGTCGACGTGGTCAACAAAGCTTCAGCGCAGAACATGATAGCTGGCAAATTCAGCTCAACAGCGGAATTCTACAAGGGACTAATAGGCATTCAGTCATCCGCGACATCAACCACACTGACCCCTCTAACAAAAGTGAGTGAAAGCAAGATACAAGGCTTCTTGGGGCTGTTAACAATAGCGGGAGCAGCAATAACGATTGGGCTTGCAACGTTTACCGTGTTGAGGCGACGCCAACATCAGAAAACAAGATGAGGAGCGCGTACTTCAGAGGCCGTAGCCAGTCACAGGCAACGAATCGGCCTATTCAAAGTCTCAGCTGCCTCTTTCCTTCAGTAGTGATGAAGTATCGGTCACCGCTTTCTCCGCAAGTTACCAAGACAAGTGCTCGCCCTTTCAACCTCTGCAGAGCTTCATCCAGAACCTCTTCCCGCAAAGCCAAAGCCCCCATAATCACATCTCTCGTCCTCCCCTCCATGAGAGCTAGATAGCTCAAGATGCGCCATTCAGCCGCATCCAACATTACACTCCACCTGCCTAGGATGTTGCGTTTCTACTTCAGATCATTCTAAGAGAGAGGCTAAAGATCTGTTTTCGGTTCAGATGATTTTTGTGCCTTCGCTCTGTAGATTCTAATGCCACCGTAAACAACTGGCTTAACTTTTCCTTCGAACACGAGCGCGTTGAGCGTCCACTTTACATTCTCAATCCTCACATGCAGGTCCCGGCTCATAACTCCCATGCCTCTGTACCCCTCCGTGCGAAGATAATTCAGGATCCTACTCTCCAAAGACTCCTTCCTATGCACAGACAACTGAAGCTACGCCATCCATCCACAAGAAGAGCGAGGATCTAGCCAATAACTCACAGAGAAAAGCGAAACTATTCAACCAAACAACTCCCGATGCTTCTAGTGCACGAGAGTCGAGCCCGATGTGTTTGGTTTCTAAATATCGCTGGAGGTTATGGCTTCAAGTATCAATATTGTGTTGTTTCTTTGTGCTTGCTTTCTGAGAGCATTGATCCGAACCCTAGTATGTTTTAGAATCGCTCTCACATCATCTTTGTCTTTCAAAGCCCGCTCTCTTGGAACAGTCGCCTTGATCATCCGTAGCTTCGCGAGAATCAGATTTTCAGGTGTCTGATAGAAGGTTGGCAGACCTATGATACTGCCAGTTCTCTTCTCAAGCTTCATGCTTGAGAGTATTATGTCTACTGTGAATGGAGTCTTGGTGTCCCTGAGCGTGACAATTCTGTAACTTGATCTCAGGGCCGCACCTATTCTTCGTCTGTCAACTTCTAGTCCAGCCACCCTTAGCGCGGATATGAGTTTGGCCAGAGAATCCCTTCGAGAGACTTCGACCAGAATGTCTACGTCCATCGTGGTACGAGGCGTGCCGTAGTAGCTTGCCGCCAAAGCCCCTGTAAACGCGTAATCTAATCTAAGAGAGTTGAAGACGCTAGCAATTCTTTTGACCAGCCCTTCGAAATTTTCCAGTCTCTAGACCTCACGCACTCGGTGTCTCCCATGTCTGATTCTGTCTCTGACCCGTTCGAGAAGCGTCTCTTCCTTGACTCCTGGAGACCTGTCTCTCACAGCATCAGAAGAAATACGGACACAGACATCCGTCATGTTAATTGCAAGATTGACCCTTCTCTCAGCAAGACTTCTCTTCTCTCTCAGTGTAGCCTTAGGCAACTCTACCAGCCAAGTCTTCCAACAACTTGGAAGTTCATTGGGAACTAAAAACGCTTCCGTTCCTTTGGCTCAACCCGTGGCCCGATGTTGCCTAGTGTAACGATCAGGATTGGGAACACAACAGCAAACACTAGGGTATGTGTTGTCTGCGAAGGTACAGACGATGTCAAGCAGCGAACCCGAAGATATCTGCCAGGGTGCGCTATCTGTTTTCACATTGTAGATCCAAAGGACGTTTTCGTAGGCAACTTTTCGTGCGAGGTCGGGAGGAAGCTTTCTGAGAAAAACCCAGATGGGGTTCTCCTTAGGCGGAGTCTCTCCACTCGGAGTCCTCCACGTGACTTCTCCGGCCACTCCGTAGAAGGTGTCGCTGCCGATCACAAAGCGATCTGGAAATGAACGGATAAGATCAACCCACTCGGGCCGAATATCGCCTCTCTCGTTCAGAGGCATATTTTCCGGAAAGAGCGGTTTCTGAATCTTTATGCTCATGTAGAGGTTTGGATGGCGTTGAAGCAATTGCTGCATCAATGCGACTGTTCTGTATCCTGTGTTGTCCCATCCGGCGTGAGCCCAAATAATGCGCGCATTACGATTGTAGGATAGTAGTCGCTCGAAGGCTGCCATGTTCTCACGCAGAGTTTTTGGATTGGGCGGACTGTCAAGCTCCTTCGGCAAGAGCATATCTTGAGGAATTGCCTCCATGTGCAGGTCAATGGGTACATTGTTGTTTGCAGCGATCTCGGCCAGGAGCAGGAAGAGGGGGTGATCGGGAGGAGCAGATAGATAGGGGTGACCTGTATGCAAAGAGAAGTGTTCAGCCGTTGTTTCGCTGAATCCAACAGCTCCGTTGCGGATGATCCCTTCGGCTATCTCCTGAAAACTGCGTTTGATGTCAGGGGTAACCTCCTCAGGGCGAGTCGAATGAATCATAGGGTTAAGCGATCCTCCCGCTGCCAAGACAGCGAATCGTCCAGGGTACTTCTTTGTGATCTCAGCGAGTTCTTTGTGATCGTACGTTCCTGCGAATCTGGCAGGAAACGGTGGCGGCATGATCAAGGTCTTTTGGATTCCGAATTTCTCCATGTTTTCTAGAGCAGTCTTCACCGCTAGGTCGGAAGAACTCTCTGAACCGGAATCCCATTGGAGGTGGGCATGGGTATCTATGACGATGCAGTCCGGTTGGGCAATCGTCTGAGATCCAGAAATCGTCGTTACAACAGGAGTGATCGTGATGGTCTTGGGCTGTGTGGGCTGTGGAACAAACTGCTGCCAGCCTACGGCCCCCAGTATGACTAATGTCAGAACGAGCACCGCGATGAGTTTCCACTTTCTCTGCATGGACATAAGAAACGACAGAACAATCTTCCACTAAGGAAGATTAAGCTCTTTTCCCAAAGCAGCTTCTAAGCACGCACCCGAATCCAGGATAAGTCTTTGATACAGCTGTAAGAGTGTGGATCCCGCCCGGTCCACCACTCTAGCGGTTACTACTGTGGGTTCGGGAAATTGTTAGCGTGGTCAACCTAGCAACTCGTATGCACCTTGAATTCACTTTGGTTTATGTGTCGCGTGTCACTTCTTATGGCGGTGCGCACACACGCCAAAAACCGCTCCCTACGACGAGGGACGACGGCGATTCTTGATGTGACGAGAGAATTATGGAGGGTGCTTTGTTTGGAGTGATCAGTGTGCTTTTGCGTCTTGTATTGCTTTGATCCATTCATCGAATCCTTTGAGGGTACCTGCTACTCCACTCCTGTAGAGAAGAGCTTTTGGCTTATCTGGAGCGCTCCATTGGACTGATAGTAGGGCTCCTCCAAGTTGTCTCTCGGTCTTCACTTCTGAGAGGTCTTGAAGGTTGAGTTGAAAACTGTCCGGTCTCTCAAGGGCTTTGTCCAGTTCTTCTGGTTTGACTTTTGTCATGGCTCCTAGTAATTTGTCTCCTATTATGCCTCCTATGCCTCCAAATAGTCCTCCGGCAACTAGACGCTTGGCAAATTCTCCGCCGGATTGTGCGAAAATGAGCCGCATATCAGTCAGAATAAGTGTTCCTGCTGGGGGATTGAATCTGTATTTCTTGTCTCCTTTCTGTTTGAGGCTGAATCCGGATTCACTTTTAAGCACGGTTTCTTCAGGGCGTGACATGAAACATCCCGAAGTCATACCAGTAACGCCTTCTTAAGAGTTTGCGCTTATCGAGGTGCACAGACGTAAAGTCCGGCTTTCCAACTAGAGCGCGTTCCAGTTGTTTGCCTCGCTTGGTCATCCGATTATTCTGGTGCTCATACAATGGTTCGAACACACACAAAATTGTCAACAACGATGGAACGAGGGTTCAATTTCTGTCGGCCGCACCTTCTATGGCACACACACCTCCCTCCCCCAACGACGTTAATTGGGGGGAATCCACCAAACCCCTCTTCTCCACGTCTGACTACTGGCGGTGCAGAACTTCTTGCCTGCGACTACGACATTTCGGCATTTAAGATACGTAGGTTCCGACGATCTTTTTAATTATGCTTGTTCACTAGAATCTAGCCACAATATTCGTCAGCAAGTAGTGCGCAGAGTTATTGAAGATATGAAGTGACTCGACATGTTCGAAACTTGGTCCAGAAGTTTTCAATTGGTAAAACAGAGCTATGCTATCCTTAAGAAAGATAGAGAGATGCTTCTCTTTCCCATTATTTCCATGACTGTTATCGTTCTACTCTTCATTTCCTATATCATCCCCTTCAATGCTATAACCGGAGTTGACCTTCCTGCTCCAGTCGACCTAACGTTTCTAGTCGCATTTTATCTTATCATTTACTTCATTATTGTTTTCTTTAACGTCGGTTTAATCAGCTGCGCACGTATCCGCTTAAATGGTGGCGATCCCACATTCAAAGATGGCATAACCAATGCCAGTAAGCATCTTCATAGCATTCTTCTCTGGTCTATGATTTCTGCAACCGTAGGATTAATTCTCACAATGCTTACGACTCCATCCAAGAAACATTCTTTGATACAAGATTCGGTTGTAGGATTCTTCCGATCAATACTAGGTATGGCATGGACACTACTTACCTTCTTCGTCATTCCTGTCATGATCTTTGAAAACAAAGGCGTCTTTCAATCAATTAAATCATCAGGCCAATTATTCAAGAAAACTTGGGGAGAAACAGCTGTCGGTAGCGCTTCTATCAATCTTATTTTCGGCGCGTTAGCATTGCCAGGTATTTTTGGATTCATAGGAATGTTATGGTGTCAATCTTGTTCAATGACTACTAGGATGGGTATGCTTGCTGCGGCTATTCTTTACTGGATAATCTTAGGTATTTTGAGTAGCACGTTAAGTGGCATCTTCCGCGCCGTCTTGTATGAATATGCGACGAATGGGAAAGTTCATGAAGGGTTTGATACTGACAGGGTGCAGAATGCATTTGCGTAACAATCCGGTCGTGTTACAAACAGTACCGTATCATGATTACGATGAACCTAGTCCACGTCATCATGTTAAGAAAAGGGCTTCTGCGAAGAGTACGGAGCTACTCCCGAAAAGTAACAGCCGCCGCTAAAACGACCAGGCCAATCATGACCAAGCAGTTTCAAAAAAAGAGAGATTTAGGGTGTAGAATGCTTTAGAACCTGCCTCTGAAGATTACTCGACAAGTTTCATGGCCTCCTCTCTAGTCACCGCGACAAGCGTTTCCGATGAGAACAAGTCGCCCCATCGCAAGAGGGCCTTCATGGCAGCCTCAACCGTCAGCGCGCGCTCATTGACGGGATCGAAACAAACTCTTTTTCGAAACTGGTGAAAGGGGAAACGGAAGCAGGGTCGGTAAATCTGCTTGAGAAATTTCTGGATCAGCACACACCAGATTATGATAGGGTCGCCGTCAAGAACCTACGGATGATGATTACTTTGCGAAGCAAGAAGTATCCGATTCACAGAGACGATTCTGCATATCTCAATGCACTGAGTTACTTTGGGTTCACCAACGTTCCGCCGGACTGGCAGAATTTGTGGGCAACGGTTCTTAATAGGTATCTAGAGGCTCTTCAAGTTCTGGTCAACGTTTTGCTTAGAGTTCAGTGAGAAAATTCTTCAGATTGTCGATTTTCGAGCGTCCCCGATCCACTACTCCAACACAATATTTCCCGAATACCAGAGATTCGCCTAAGACGGTGCATCAAGAGTCCGAGACCCCGCGGGCCCGCTATCTCTTTTCGTTTCTCTTCCGTTGGTTTGCCAAGACAAATATATGTGAAGCACCTATTGTGGTGCGGTGAATTGAGAGAGGTTCGAGCATGAAACGTAAGCTTTTGGTGTTATTTCTTGTACTCGTATCGTTCTCCACGGCCTTTGCGCCCCCTACAGTCGTACAAGGCGCTTCTCAAGCGGAGTTGGCTGCGAATCTGGGCCTGCCCGCGACCGTCTTCATCTACACGGAACTAGATTCGGTTGTCAGGTATCCCACCACCTCGGGGACAACACACGATCTCCAAACGGCTGTAGGCGCTGTGGCTTCAGGTTTCTTCGTGAATTCAGAAGGCTACATAGTCACCGCTGGTCACGTAGTCTGGTGTATGACACACTCGAACTACCTACAAGACGCAGTCACCAAAGGAGAGATACTGGCCGGAGCGGCGGCCGACTATGTGACGGCAGTTGAACCAGGTGCGACCCAAGCCCGCATACAAGACCTGATAGCATTTTTCAAGCAGAAAGGTGAAATCAGAGACTCCATCAGACTAGTCTACGTTATCCTAGGTAGCTTCCAGTCAGGCGAGATTGCAGGGAAGGGTAAGCTGGCCAAGGTGATTGGCAATCCAAGCCCCTTCATTGAACGAGACCTGGCAATCTTGAAAGTTGACTTGTCGAACACTCCAATGTTGGTTGTGGGAGACTCGGACAGACTTCGCGTCGGCGAAGAAGTGTACGTGACGGGGTACCCAGGCGTCGTCTCCTTCTCTGCGATGTTGAGTACTTCAACCATGCTCAGTCCTTCGCTCACCCGCGGCGTATTCAGCGGCAGAAAGGAGACGGTTTTCAACACGCCCACGCTACAGACAGATGCCTCGATAACGAATGGAAACAGTGGGGGGCCCGCACTCAACGCCAAAGGTGAAGTGATTGGCATTGCAAGCATGGGCACCCTATCTAAGACTGGACAGTTGGTTGCGGGATTCAACTTCTTAGTCCCGAGCAACCTCGTCATGAACTACCTGAATGAGAACGGGGTGCAGAACAAAGGGGGAACGGTTGATGAGACATACAGGCGCGGACTCGGATACTACTTCGCGGGGGCCTACGCGAGCGCGATAGCGGACTTTGAAGCCACGAAGCGGATGTTCCCATTCCACTGGCACGCCGATGAACTGATTGCCGACAGCCAAAGCGCCCTAAACAGAGGCGAGAAAGGCAAAAGCAGCATGACCGTCTCAGTCTCGCCATCAAAGACAACATCCGGACAAGCGGCGCAGGTGAAGGGTCGCGTTCAGCACGCGGGAGAGCTCCTGCTCCCTGTCGAGTTTGACTGGTCCGGAGCAAGCGTCACCCTAACCTACGCGGGCCCAGAGGGAGCGAGCAGCACAAAGACCGTGAGTGCCAGCAAAGACGGTAATTTCACCGACACTTTCACTACTGACAAGGCGGGAGCATGGGCTGTGACCGCCTCATGGGATGGCAACAGGGACCATTCAGGTTCAAAGAGCGAGCCCGCATCCTTCACCGTTGAGGCAGGGCTCCTTGGCCTCCCTACGTCGATCTCTGGAATACCTACGGCTTACATCTTGGTCGGTGTAGTCGCTATTGTCGTAGTTCTGGTCGTCGTGTTGGTTAGGCGTAGGAAACGACCTGCCCAAATGCCGAGACCGTCTGAAACGGTGACATATGCTCCAGCGATGCCCACACCCGCAGGCCCGAGCGTCTCCGCCGAGACGTTCTGCGTCCACTGCGGCGCGCCGATAGGAGCGAGCGCCAAGTTCTGTCGGAAATGCGGAAAAGCACAGGATTGAGCAAGGACAAGGCGCGTGCTCTTCTCTGTCTCTTGATAGTAATCGTCTTCTTGGTTTACACGAACCAGAGGTTCTTCTTCTGGGACGAGACTGAGAAGAGAATCATTGACGTGCTCCCAAGGGATCCCCCTGAAATACCTCCGATCTTTCATCCGACCTTCGTATCCGCTAGTGAGTCGTACCTCGGGGAGGAGGACGCAGTCGTCGGCATCGTGATGCAGGGAGAATCCAAAGCGTATCCCGTCATGGTGCTTGAGAGACATGAGGTTGTAGACGACATCATAGGAAACGTGCCCGTCGTCGTCTCTTTTTGTCCGCTGACTGATTCAGCAGTGGTCTTTCAAAGACCTGAGAACGTTGTCTACGGTGTTTCAGGTAAGCTCCGATGGCTCTTTCCGCTTCACTGTAGTTGCCGGCTTGCGTAAGCGCGCGCTGCCACAGTTGCGACTACCCGTCTCACAGATAATCCAACCTTGACAGCCTAAGGCGCTTCTGAAATGAGCTGTAGAGATTGGGATCCTAGATAGATGCGTGCAGAGAGCGCGGTAGATGACTCAGCTTTTTAAGTCGTGCTGTTCTCTCAGACGATAAGGTGCCTGGTTTGAAATCGTATGGAGAACTGAATCCGCCTTCACGCCTTCTTCTCGGGCCAGGCCCGAGTAATGTAGATCCGCGCGTGCTCAAGGCCATGGTAACGCCTCTGGTCGGACACCTTGACCCATATTTCTTCGAGATTATGAATGAAACTGTGGAGCTATTGAGATACGCATTCAAGACCAACAACAAGCTCACGATCCCCGTTTCTGGCACAGGATCCGCAGGCATGGAAGCAGCGCTCTACAACATTGTTGAACCAGGAGACGAAGTGGTTGTTGGAATGAATGGGTACTTCGGCGAAAGGATGAACGAGATCGCGTCTAGGTGCGGGGGCAAGGTAATTGGCGTCAAAGAAGACTGGGGCAAAGTCGTGAGAAAAGAAGCAGTTGAAGACGCCTTGAAGAAAAGCAAGGCGAAGGTCGTTGCGATCGTCCACGCCGAGACCTCGACTGGAGCTCTTCAACCCCTCCACGAGATCTCCAAGGTCGCTCACGAATATGGAGCGCTCTTGCTCGTTGACGCAGTAACCTCGCTGACAGGATGCGAGCTTGATGTCGATGCTCTACAGATAGATGTGTGCTATAGCGGAAGCCAGAAATGCTTGAACTGCCCGCCTGGTCTCTCTCCAATCACATTCAATGAGAAGGCCATGAACAAGGTTCTGGCCAGAAACACAAAGGTACCCAGCTGGTACCTCGACATGTCTCTGATAGAGAAGTACTGGTCAGAGGGCAGGGCGTATCATCATACTGCTCCAATCTCCATGATATATGCGTTGAGAGAAGCCCTAAGAATCGTCTACGAAGAAGGTCTAGAGAAGAGATGGGCCAGACACAAGAAGAACAGCCAAGCATTCATTGAGGGAATCGAAGCGATGGGGCTCAAAATGCACGCCGAAAAAGAGCACAGACTTCCAAGCTTGAACTCTGTTGCGATCCCGACAGGTGTCACAGACACCAATGTGAGATCCACGCTTCTCAACGACTTCAACATCGAAGTCGGAGGAGGTTTAGGCGCACTTCGTGGCAAGATCTGGAGAGTCGGACTGATGGGTATCAATTCAAATGAGAAAACAGTGATCATTGCCCTAGAGGCTCTTGAGAGAGCCCTCAGAAAAGAAGGCTACAAGGTGATAGCTGGAGAAGGCGTCAGGGCAGCAGCAGACTTCTTCTCAAAGTAGAGAAGATCCGCCTACATGGTCGTCGAACGCTAACTGGCTCCGCTCGGTGGCTAGCGCGCGTGTTGCATCGATTTGGCCGAGCGTCTTCTTTTGGCTGTAACACGTTTATCTAGCGCGCACTTTGACTCAGTGCTACATTTCATAGGAAGCTGCACCTCTTCCAGTGGAGTCAAAAGCCTCAAAAGCTCGAGCATGCAGTGATCTGTTTTGGTCTAATGAGAAATGACTCAACTCCAGAGAACCGAAACGCTGATTCTCGAAGCCGAACAATCGCGCAGCCCGAAGTGTCAACACCGAAACAGGAAGTATGTCATCAACGAGATTGAGTTCAAGATATGGCGTTGTTCTGACTGCGGCCTCATCCAGAGAGAAGATGGCTAGAGTCACGCCTGCAAGCCTACCATTAGCGCGGGCTAGACATCAGACTTATTTCCTCACTGATGTGCCATCTATTCTGGAATCTGCAAACAGCGCCATATAGCTTCAAAGCAGGATCTAGATACACGCCAGTAGCGACAGTTTTGTATCGCTCCCACATGACAATACTGGTTCAATAGGCGAATCCGCTACTAGCAGTGCGAAGTGAACAACACATGAGGCAAATGACAACTCGGATTGTGGCTGTAAGCATTATTGGCGGCGTCCTCTTCGGTGTAATGGATGCCCTGATCAACGGCAATCCTCTTGTCCAAGTTCTCTATGAGGCCTACAGACCGATCGCAAAGATATCTGTAGATGTTGTTTCAGGTATTGGAATCGACCTTTTCTATGGCTTTGTCATGGCAGGAATGTTCTTGCTGCTCTATAGGAGTCTGCCGGGCCAAGTCGGTTTGACGAAGGGCATAAGTTACGCCCTTATTGTTTGGTTTTTCCGTGTTGTGATGCAAGTGGCTTCACAATGGATGATGTTCAATATATCACCTGTCACATTGATTTACGTACTCGTCACTGGGCTTGCGGAAATGGTTGCAATCGGAGTCTTTTACGGACTGACGTTAAGACCTACAATAGGGAAGTAGCATGCGTTGAAGCGCGCGCTGTCCCAAGCCGATTGCTGTGTAGCTCTGGAAATGGGCGATGCATAAATGCATCTTACACAGGATATTGGATGCGTGGTTTGACCATGCCAAAGTCCATGATCAAAGTTGGCGTCAACGGCTACGGAGTAATTGGCAAGCGAGTTGCCGACGCCGTGACCGTCCAGAAGGACATGACGCTCGTTGGTGTATCGGACGTTGTGGCTGATTGGCGTATCAAAATGGCGACGAAGAGGAAAATCCCAGTCTACTGCAGTCAACCCGACCGTCTAGAAGAGATGAAGAGGGGCGTTGAGGTTGCTGGAAGTCTCAACGATCTTCTGAGTGAGGTTGATGTTGTCGTGGACTGTGCCCCAGGCAAGATTGGTGCCAAGAACAAACCTGCTTATGAAAAGGCTGGTGTGAAGGCCGTGTTTCAGGGAGGGGAGAAGCATGAGGTCACAGGGGTATCCTTCGTGGCCCAATGCAACTACGACGAATCCTTAGGAAAACCTATGACAAGGGTCGTAAGCTGTAACACTACCGCGTTATGCAGAGTCCTCGGGGGACTTCACAAACGTCATGGCCTTGCTAAGGCAAGGGTCGTCATCGTAAGACGGGCTGTGGATGTGTGGGAGAGCGGCCATACAGGGATTATGAATACTCTGGTCCCTGAAATGGGTGTCAGCCATCACGCGCCAGACGTGAAGAGCGTGCTTCATGACTTGGATATTGTGAGCATGGCGGCCAAAGGCTCTCACAACCTCTTGCACCTCCACTTCGCAATTGTCCAACCTAGAACAACCCTGACCAAGGAAGATGTCGTAGCAACTCTCAAGCAGGAACCCCGTCTTGTTTTTGTGAAGGGCGCTGATGGGGTTGAAGGTCTAAACTCGGTCTTTGAGCTTGCGCGTGACTTGGGAAGGCCGCGAGGCGACCTCTACGAGATTCCTGTGTGGGAAGACGGGATTATGGCCATAGGCAACGAGATCTATCTCCTGTGGTCAACTCCTAACGAAAGTAACGTGGTTCCTGAAAACATAGACGCCATAAGATCCATTACCTCAACGGAAACTGACTGGCGGAAATCCGTTGACGAAACGGACAAGGCTCTGGGCGTAGTGAAGAGCCTGTACTGAGCCATTTAGAGAAGCTCGCGCTACCTCTTCCTTCCTACAATGAGGATGTGTTGACTAATCCCAACCATTGATGAGCGCTACGGAGAGATTTCGTCTTCTGATCGAAAGCGCGTGAGGAGATGATTCAGGGTGAATGTTCAGAAATTGCGTGTATTGAGCCGAGTCTTGCTACTGTTGCTTATGGGTGTGCACATGGTCACATGGTATGTTCTGAGTATTCATGCTGTTGGCAGCATTGGGATCGAGGGACTTTTCTCCGGCCTATCTCGCGGAATTGTCAATGCCGCTTTTGTCTTTTGGATCACAATGTTCGTGTCGGTTTTTCTCCTTGGGCGGTTTTTCTGCGGCTGGTTCTGCTGGTTCGGCGGCTACTTGGAGCTGGTCGAGTGGGGCGTGGTCAAGCTAAGGGTGAGGGTTCCTGGCCGAGGGTTGCTCTACTTAGGTGTAATACCGTTTGTGGGCCTGGTGATAAAGGTCTACAACTCACTGCTAGTGAACTGGTTTGGACATTTCCCAACCATGTTTGTGTTCAGACTGGGCGATGTCGAGCCGTGGGGCGGACAGCAGACCGGCATTTCCATCGTGATTACATTGATCTTGTTTGGGCCTGTTCTCCTATTCGTCTATGGTCCGCGAGCCTGATGTCGCTACTTGTGTCCCATCGGCGCGCTAATGAAGACTTTTGGCAAGCCGGGGATAGGCAAAGTGCGGTTGGTGAATGACGAATGCATAGGCTGCGGAAACTGTAACCGTGCTTGCAGCATGCAGGTTAATGTGCTCGGTGAACTCAGGACTCACAGTGAAGTGCGCAACTCAGACTGCATCCGCTGTTTCAGATGCACCGACCAATGTCCCAAAGAAGCAATTGCCTACGGGTTCATCCGCAGAGAAGCTTCGTTGTCTGCTGATGCCACAACTAAGGCTGAGCAAGCATCTCTCAAGTGGAGGAATCGTTCTGTATTTGATGTGGCAATCGTGGCGGTATGGAGCGGCGTGACTGTCCTCCTTACGCTCGCTGGCGTGTCCCAAAACGCTCCACAAGAGATCAAGGTTGTGATGGCGCCCGCGCTTTTGTTGTTGATATACGGTTTTGCATTGACAGTGCAGACGGCCCGGGTCAAATCCGGGGAAGTGCTTGCGCAAGCACGAGATTCACCTATCGCCTAACACGTTGTTGGCGCGTGTCTCATCCAAAAAAATGCTTATCCAATGCTCTCCAAGGTCGTCTGTGAAAGAAGCCCAGAAAGTCTCGTGAAGTCTTTCTTCATCACATCTTTCAGCTCGGCTGTGTAGAGCGCTGCGGCTGGATGATACATTGGAACGATCTTCACACGACCAGTTGAATATGTTCTCCCATGAATCCTTGAGATGTTTCCTGTCTTCAGCCCATGCTTCTCGAGAATGAACTGAGTGGCTGTATCTCCTAGCGTACAGATGATTTGTGGCTCAATTATTCTCATCTGTTCCTCTAAGTATGGCGCACACGCAGCGATCTCTTCACTTGTGGGCTTTCGGTCCCTTGCCTGCTGTTGAAGTGTGGTTTCGTTCGAGCTCCTGGTTGAAGCGCGACATTTGACAATGTTCGTTATGTAGACCGATTTCCTATCGATCTTTATGAAGATGAGAAGTTCATCTAGGAGTCTTCCAGCTCTTCCAACAAAAGGCCTTCCTTCGAGATCCTCCTGCCTACCCGGTCCTTCGCCCACAATCACGATTGTAGCGTTTGACGATCCCTCTCCAGGAACAGCGTTCGTCCTTGTTTCCGAGAGATGGCACTTCCGACAACTCTGGATTTTCTGATTGATCTCGTTGAGTGGAATCTGTCTTGAGATACTCGTGCTGGCTGGCGTTGTCATAATCGTGTTTCTGGTCTACGACGCAGAATTTAAGGTGAACTATTGCTCTGCCATGCAATGAGCGCAGAGAATCATCGAGGAGGTCCAACCCGGTTGGGTTAGCAGGAGTGTCTGCGCATGTGGTGAAAGGAAAGCTATAATCACGTGCAATAGTCATAGCTCGTGTCGTTGAGAAAAAGGCTAAGCACTGCGATCTGGGTGGCGTGACATGTCAAGTATCTTGAGACGGTTGGTGGACTATCATGTGCACTCCTTCCACTCAATTGATGGGCATTCGTCTATCGATGAGATGTGCAGTCAAGCCGTTAGACTGGGATTGGCTGAGATCGGTTTCTGCGATCATGTCGATTTCACGCCCAACGGGCTAGGCTCTATTGACTACGAACGATATAGCGAAGAACTAGACAAAGCCCGGTCGCAGTATGGCGGTGAGTTCACTATTAGAAAGGGAATTGAAGTCGACTACAATCGCACTTATCACGTGCAGATCGAGGAGTGGCTGGACGGAAAGCACTTCGACTTCCTACTAGGTTCAGTTCACTATGTTGATGAATTCATTTTTGATTTGGGTAGAAAGCCTGGAACGTCCAATGAAACAATGGTCAGGAGGTACTACACGAGAGTTAGAGACGCCGTCGAGAGTAAGCTGTTTAACGTAATCGGACATTTCGACATCATCAGAGGGTATGTACCGACCAACCTGAATCCGATCTCACTCGCATCAGATATGATCGACTCGACATTCGAGAAGATGATAACGAACGGAGTGTACCTCGAAATCAATTCCTGGAGAAGAACCGATCAGGAGCCCTTCCCTTGCAAGGAACTGATTCAAAGATACTTGATGAAAGAAGGGAAACTCTTTTCGTTCGGCTCGGACGCACATTCCTGGCAGCAACTGGCTGTCGGAATCATCCAAGTGAAAGACCTACTCCTGAACCTGAAACCTAGAAACATACACGTGCTGTTTGAGCAAGTGCCAAATTTGCCGTGAGCTTACCACACTGTGACTTGCGCTTGCATCAACTATGGCTGTGGTCGCTTGAAGCGCATTGTCGTTGTGAAAGAAAGTAACAAGGAAGAGCTCTTCTCATTTCTGAAGAAAGATGAGATCTGGGCTGGATATGCTATATGTGACCTGGAAGGGGACATGTTTCCAAAATGCGACTGGTATGTTGCCAAGTTAAATGGAGACATAATCTCGTTATGTCTGCACTTCAAAGGACTTGACACGACTACTCTGATAAGCATTGGCGAAAGTTCAGGCGTAGCGAAAATAGTCGAAATGACAAACGAAGAAACGCTACGCTTTCAAATGCCTCTTGAGCATCGCGACATCATAGGGAAACACTATGGTTTTGATAATCTGAGTCTGATGAGTAGAATGGTAGTTTCCCAAGAGACATTCAGACCAGTAGAAGGATCTGCCATCAGGATGAATGAGGAAGATCTGCCGGATTTGGAAAGATTCTATTCATCAAGACAAGACGCTTTCTTTAGGCCTTACATGCTCTCCTCGGGAGTTTACTATGGGGCAAGAGAGAACGGAGAGCTGGTTTCCGCTGCTGGAACTCATGTAGTATCGCCAACATATGGCGTAGCATGTGTAGGAAATGTCTTCACAAATCCACTATATAGAAGGAAGGGTCACGCCTCCGTCTGTACCGGCGAGGTTGTAAGGGAACTTCTAACCAGCTGTTCGAATGTGATACTCAATGTCAACAGAAAGAATCTGGCTGCGATTAGACTGTATGAGCGACTTGGATTCAGAGAACACTGTAAGTATCTGGAAGGCTTAGGCCGCTTGCAGCAGTGATTGGTCTCGTTCAGTAGCGCTTGCGCGCCACTAGCCAGCTCTTTTTCGTCTCGACCTATGTGTGAGTATGATTCGCGCGCACATTACCCAGTCTTGGCATGCAACATACATCGATTACTTTCGGTTCTCTCTTTCGCTTAATTCTTGGCTACGCAAATGCTAGTTTACAAAGGTGTAGCGTCATATGGCCCATTCGAGTTTTAATGTATGCGATCATAGACACAGGAGATTTCTCGTGAACCAAATCACCTACAAACTCTTCCGATGCCTTGATTGTGGCCTAATCTCCAAAGAAGCCGAGTAGTCTAGGCGCCGCTGAATGGGAAAAGAAGCCCCAAGCGGAGCCTTGTCGATCGCAGCCAAGGGGTTCGAGGAGCACATGTCATCTATCTAGGCTTCGGCATTCATATCCCACGTCATGAAGAGACAAATCCTCTACTACGAGCTTGCAGAATACTATGACTTGATCTACTCGTTCAAGAACTACAGGAAAGAAGCTAACAGGATCAAGGCACTCATCTCGAAACACAAGAAATCGCACGGAAACGAACTTCTTGATGTCGCCTGCGGGACCGGGCATCATCTCAAGTATCTTAGAGATCGATACTCATGCACGGGCGTTGACGTTAGTGAAGAGCTTCTGGATATAGCCAAGAAGAACGTGAAAGGAGTTGCGTTCGAAAGAGCCGACATGACGAAACTGAAGCTTGGCCAGAAGTTCGACGTTATCACCTGTCTGTTCAGTTCAATTGGCTACGTGAAGACCTATTCCAAGCTAAAGACTACCATTCAAAGCTTTGCGAGGCACCTGAAAACAGAAGGCGTTTTGATAATCGAGCCATGGTTCACAAAGAGAGCTTACAGAATTGGCTCGCCACACATGACCACCTACGGCGGAAAGGACGTGAAAATCGCTAGATTGAATGTTTCGAAGATCAGAGGAAATGTATCAGTCATGGATATGCACTATCTGATTGCGGAGAGAGACAAAGATGTGAAACATTTTGTGGATAGACACGAATTGGGTCTTTTCGAGGTTGATAAAACTCTGAGAATCATGAAGGACGCTGGACTTCAAGCAAGGTTCTTGAAAAACGGTCTAATGAGAGGAAGAGGTTTACTCATTGGAGTAGGGAAGTAACGACGAAGGCACGTGTGCGCTTCTACTCTCTGAGCATAGGTCCCTTCCGCTCAGTGAAATACGGCAATTGTCTGGTTCTGAACGATACAATGCTTTCATTGAACTCCATTAGATATGAGAGCAGTAGCTCCTTGCCGAGCCTTGTCAACGCGAAGACTGGAATTGTTAAACCCAGCTGCATAAGAGCCTTCGGTCCAACCTTTTCTCGGATAAGTCTTGAGGCGCTTGCGCAGACAATGTCAGCGCCCGTCAGAATTTTGCCCACATCAGCCTCGTCCGCGCAGGTGTTGCAAACAGAGAAGATGGCCGCTTGAATTGTGTTCTTTTTCTCAATTCTCCGGATTTCTTCGATCCAATCTGAATTGAAGCTCGCCACGGTCACAGCGACACTTCGATATCCCAGCTCTGCTGCCCTAGCTACTCCTTCAGCTTGATTGATTCGTGCGGAGTGTTCGTCTAAGACTGTAGCTCCTTTAGCTTTGACATGCGCAATGGTGCGTCCTATGGGCGATGTCCTGACTATTCCAGTGAGTCTGGCGCCGATCGCCTGAACAAGGCCCGGATCGCTAGCTATTACAGTTCCAGCGCCGTCGCAGACGGTCACCGCACAGTCAAGAAGCCCTTTCTTCATGCACATGGAGATGATCTCAGAGCTGCCGTATGAGACAACTAGACCATCGTCGAAGACTCTTTGTTCACAACAAAAACCGGCATCTCTAATTTTCATTTCGACAGAACGCTTAACCGAGTTCCTGTCGATAATCTTCGTCCCATAGAGAGTCTCATGTAAGGGACAGTAGCTGATTCGAGGCTCAGTGAGGACTTTCACTTCGCCATCCTTGACTAAGGTCCTCGCACCACAGCAATAGAACTCATGTTCGCCAACCAAGCCCTCACTTCTGGACGTCACACGAACTCCTTCCCGGTAATCCGCGAGACTCTGATACTTATACCAATTTGGGTTCATAGTGTAGAGAGCGTTTCCAAGTGCCGGAGAACGTTTGCTAGCGCACGCTTGATCAATCTGCCTGCATATTATGCAAGGGCTTCCAAATATGAGAAATGCGAAAAGGGCTTAATCCTTCATTGAGAATGTGGGGAGCAGCTGAAACATGAGCGAGATCGGTGCAAGGCGAAGGCCTCTCTTCGAGGTTGCTGGCTATTTCTTCAGACTATCGTGGACAGCATTCGGTGGTCCATTGGCCTACATAGCAATGATGGAAGATGACTGCGTGGAGAAGAGGAAATGGCTCAGCAAGGATGAATTCGCTGAGATGCTTGGCATAACAAACATGCTTCCTGGTCCAAACGCAACGGAGATGGCGATTCACATTGGCTACGCGAGAGGAGGAAAGCTGGGCGCTGTCATGAGTGGGCTCGCCTTCACAATACCATCTTTCATCATCATGGTGATCTTGAGCTGGCTGTATTTTCAATATGGCTCCTTGCCTGCTGTTAGCGGACTCTTCTACGGGATCAACCCAGTTGTTGTAGGCATAATAATCGTCACAGCCTTCAGATTAGGTCGGATTTCGCTCGTTGACTGGAAACTCGTAGGCATCTTCATAGCGGCGGTTCTGTTGTCTTACTTCTCAGCGTTAAACGAGGCTCTGATACTGCTAGGAGCTGGAATAGCCGGAGTCATTCTCTACAGTCGTGCTTTGAAGAAAGCGCTGTTAGCTGTGCCTCTTTTTCTTCAACTTACTGTTCCTAGTATCGTGGATTTCGAGAGGTTGCCGATCTTTCTCCAGCTTTTTCTTGAGTTCTTGAAAGGTGGATTGCTACTGTTTGGCACTGGGCTTGTTATTATTCCATTGTTGGCACCGGATGTCGTGGACTTCTTCGGCTGGATGAGCTACAAAGAATTCTTTGATGGAGTGACCTTAGGGCAAATAACTCCTGGGCCTGTCATGAAGACCGCTGCGTTTGTCGGTTACAAGGTTGCAGGTGTGGCCGGAGCAGCCGCCGCTATGAGTGGAATTTTCCTTCCCCCGTTTATCATCGTGACCCTACTGGCGCCCTATTTCCGACGGATGAGAACAAACCCTTGGCTTCGAGGCTTCTTGAAAGGCGTGAAAGCTGGAGCAGTGGGAGTCGTCTTGGCTGTAGTGCCTTCATTAGCCAAGATCGCATTCACTGATCTCTTGACGATAGCGATATGCCTACTGAGCATAGCAGCAATGCTGAAAACAAAGGTGAACTTGTCCCTGCTGGTGATCCTGACTGGAATACTGGGTGTTCTACTGAGATTTGTACGGTTCTAAGCCTCGGAATGTTGCTAGAAAACGAATTCGCTATACTCATTTTGGCATGGTTTTCCGTACAAGACCTTGATCGTCCTTCTATCTGGGTAGAAAATCACTGAGCGTAGAGTGCTAGTTGGTGTCGCGTGACGGCAGATAGTGAAACTTGAGGGTTTGTTGTCCTTGCCGTGGTCACGCAGAATTGTGACGATCCTGCTTTCGTCTATCTTACCTTCATCTCTCAGTAGTTCTTGTGCTCGTTTCAATCTTTCTACGCTGGATTCGGTGACAGGTCTTTCATGCTTTTGCATCTCGGGCGTGTGATAATGGTTGGTATTGATGATCTGGTTGTCTACCATCTTGCGTGTTGCGGCGTAGTTGGATAATATTTCTACTGTCCTTATGTCGCCTTCTGCGTCCGCTATCATCAGCAGGGCACGTGCAGCTCGTTTGGATCGAGTTATGAACTTGACCGCTTCGTTGGTACTCTTGCATGTCTCAAGCATTTCTCGCAGGACCAGCGAGAGGGGCACGAAGCATTCTGGCCTATCGGTTGTTTGTGCGAGGTTGTAGGTTACGGTCAAGCCATGCTCGTTCATGCCATCTAACATGCCAGGCAAAGGTGCCATAGTGCAGCCTAGGGTTTGGTAGCCCTCTGCCGGTTTCGTGAGGCACGTCAAGTGGTATGGTGCGAGCTCGTTTCTGTAATCGAAGTTCTTGGCGACGATAGTTTCTCTTGTCGCTGTTCTTTGCGGATTGAATCCCAAGCTTGTGCAAATAGACCACTCCATTGATTGAAGAAACAAAGCAGTTTCCATGTCTATTCTTGCGCCTTCAGCTAAACCCTTCAAACGCTCTGCTTGTTTCGGATAATATCGGAATAGGTCATCTCTCAGCAGTTGAGTGGCTTTGCGCCTAGCCAAGAAGAGAAACAGCGAGGTCGGCAACAGCTTCGGCTTCATACGTTCTACTACTTCAAAATCTGGAAGTTGCTCAAGGAGCTCGTGTATAGACTCACGAACAGCCTGCCCCTGATGTACACCTATCTCGTAATGGTTGCCAGAAAAAGTTCGCAGGGCTACAGTCGACAGATTTCTCCCTCACAATGGATGATCGGAAGCTTGCGCGCGCCAGCTTCTTTGGATTCTTCTTTCTTTTGGGATTCAAGCCCAGAGCCATCCATCACCAAGTATCCTATTGTGTTGTGTCAGACATACTCACTGGTTAGTGAATGAATAGCGATTTAGGCAGATTACAGGATAAAGCTTAGTTGCTTCCTCAAGAGGAGTGGAGTCAAACTAAGCCTCCTCCGTAGGTTGTTGCGGTCAGTCTTTGACTGTTCAAAGAATGCTCATCTTGGTGCTCGATCAAGGTGCTTCTTCACTTCAGCCAGGAGGCCGTCAGGAGTGAATGGTTTTGCCAGATAGCCGTCGCATCCATACTCCTCAGCATGTTTCCTACTAACATCGTCACCAAGGACCATGGACAGGACGGAGCAGATGATTACTGGAATGTGCTTCGTCTTCTCTTGAGACTTCAGGGTCTTGCAGACCTCCCAGCCTGTCCTTGCTGGCATGACAACATCCAGAATAATCAGGTCTGGCAGTTCGTTTTCCGCCTTCTGTAGTGCTTCCGCGCCGTTGGCGGCAAGTGAGACCTGAAACCCGTTCTCCTCAAGAATTATCTTGACCAAGTTTCGAATGTCCAATTCATCGTCCGCGACCAGTATCTTCTTCACCAAGGTTAAACCACCTCCTTCCGCTTGGGTATCGTGAAGCTAAACGTGGCGCCTTTTCCTTCGCCTTCCGATTCAGCCCAGATCCTGCCTCCATGGGCTTCAACCAAGCCTTTCGTTATGCTCAAGCCTAGCCCAGTGCCCTTGACGTAGTCAGGCTTCTCGATGGCTGCGAAAGGCTCGAAGACTCTTTCGAGGTCTTCTTTCCGGATGCCTATGCCTCTGTCGGAAACCTGAACCTTGATTGATTCGTTCTCCTCTTCCACATGAAGAGTTACTTCGCTGCCCTCAGGCGAGAACTTGATGGCGTTACTGAGAAGATTCATCAAGACCTGACTTAGCCTAGCTTGGTCTCCTTCAATACGCAACTCTCCTTCCGGAACTTCCAGTCTAAGGCTTAGCTTCTTCTCCTCCAAGAAAGGCTGAATCTCTGCCATGCAGCTGTCTACGACTTTGTTGAAGTCCGTTGGCTGAATTTCCAGCCGGAGTCTTTCCGCCTGCATCCTTTGAACATCCAGCAGGTCATTGACTAAGCTGAGAAGCCGGTCCGTATTCCGTTTCGCAACCTGGAGCCGCGACTCAACTTCTTTGGACATCTGCCCTGGCCCTGCCGAAAGGGCGAGATCCACGTAGCCTTTCATTGAGACTAGGGGTGTACGCAGCTCATGAGTAACAGTGGAGATGAACCGATCCCTCATCCTCTCAATCGCATGCCTCTCTGTAACATCTCGGATGATCGCCTGGACTCCAGTGATCTTCCCATCGCTCATTATGGGCGATGCATTGACCTCGGCTTGAGCTAGAGACCCATTCTTCCTCACAATCCTCAACTGTACGGCCCTAGAAACTCCGCCTTTTGCTATTTCGACGAAAGCTTGGATTTCTTTTGGAATTACGTCTTTCGGAAGATAGTTCTGGAAATGTTGCCCCCTCATCTCCTCGGGCGTATAACCAGTGACCCACGTCACTGCTGGAGAAGCATAACTGATACGCCCTTCCATATCCAACATAGCTATCATGTCGAAGCTTCTCTCAGCGATACCTCTGAACCTCTCCTCGGATTCCTCCAGCTTCTTCTGGAACTGCTGGTGTTCGCTGATGTCTATGATGGCTCCTTGAAGCCCGACTATCCTGCCCCTCTTATCGCTCAGTGGATAGCTGTTTATGATGCAGTCAATGACTGTTCCGTCTTTACGCTTAAACTGCACACGAAAGTCTCTCACATGACCTTTCCCTGCAAGCTCTATGAGCCTTTTGCGGTCATCCAGGTTAACATACAGACTCTCGATATTCACTTTCTTCAGTTCATCAAGGCTGTCGAACCCGAACATAGCGACCCCAGCCGGGTTCATGTCCAAGATCTCACCGTCAATGCTCGTCGTGTAAATGGCGTCTAGGGAGGCATTGTAGATGCGTCTAAACTTGGCTTCCGATTCCCTCAGGTCCTCTTCCGCCCTTTTACGCACGGTGATGTCTCTAACAATCCCTTGGATGCCAACCAAGTGGCCCTCTTTGAGTAGGGGGGAGGTGCTCATCTCTACCGGAAGCCGCTTTCCATCCGCCCTAGTAAGCTCGAATTGATGTGGTGCCAGATACTTTTCGCCTCTGATACGTGCCTGAAGTCTCTCCTGTATCTCCGCCAAATGCTCTTGAGTTATCACCTCTTTCATGTTCATAGAGAGTAACCGGCGCACGGAGTAACCAGTCATCTTCTCGCCTGCCTGGCTGCAGAAAGTGATGTTCCCCTTAAGGTCGATAGCAAAAACTATGTCCGTCATGTTGTCAACGAGAAGACGATACTTCTCCTCAGACTCCTTCAGCTCACGCGTCCGCTCCTCAACCAGCTCCTCCAGCGTATCAACCTGCCGTAGGCGTCCAAGGGCAGAGGCAACATGCGTCGCCAATGTCTCAAGAAGCTCTTGGTCCTCGTCTGTGAAGGCGTTCGGTTCACTACTCTCCACGTTCAGAACACCAACAACCGTGTTATCTAGGAGGACTGGTGCTGCCAGTTCGGAGAGCTGTAGCTTCTCCGTTCCAGAAAAGGTTCTTCTGTCAACGAAGGAGGGCTCTTTCCTAGTGTCTGTGACCCTGAGCGTTTTCTTCGTTTCTACGCTTTTGACCACTACGCCCGGCCCTTCCAGTGGCCACTCCCAAAGCTTGGGCGCTGTCTGTATTCCTCTGGAGTCGAGGACGCGAATGTGATCTTTCTCGACTGTACAGAAGTCGGCGACATCGAACCCTAACGTGAACTCCATTACGTCAAGTATGCTTCGTCACTTCCTCGATGGTCTTAGCGATAGCAAGTTCTCTTGTATGTCTGTGAAGCGCCTTTAGCTTCGCCTCGGATTGCTTCAGCACCTCCTCCATTCGCTTACGCTCAGTGATGTCGACTTGCATGTTGAGTATGCATTTTTGACCATCCAGCTCAACAAGCTCAATCGTATCGATGACATCGCGAAGCTCACCTGACTTGGTTCGTCTTGTCAGCTCAACATTGATGAGCCGTCCTTTCTCCAGCAAATCCTTCACCATTTGATCGCGTTGCCCGGGATCTTGCGCCATCCCTAGCTCAATCGTTGAGTGGCCGATGGCTTCCTCACGACTGTAACCCGACATGCGTACCCAAGCATCATTCACATCCAGAATCGGCCCCTCAATTGAAGTGATCAGGGCGGGAATCGGACTGGACTGAAAGATCTTGCGAAACCGCTCTTCTGACCTTCTCAACTCATCCTCTGCATGCTTGCGTTCAGTGATGTCACGCACGAACTCTTGATAGCCGAGCGTGTGTCCCTCTTTGTCTCGCCAAGCGGTTGAGGCAACTAGGCAATCTCGTAGTGTTCCGTCTTTTCGGCGAAACTTCGCCTCGAAATCTTCAACGAATCCGTCCCGTTCTATTTCTCTTCGGAACCTGTCTCTGTCTGCGGGATTAGCGTATACGTCCACAGCCTTCAGTTCAAATAGCTCATCTCTAGAATACCCCAGCAGATCCAGATAGGCCTGATTAAAGTCGATAAACTTGCCATCGAATGTGTTGATGGTTATTGCGTCTCTAGAGTTTGCGAAGAGACCTCGATACCGTTCCTCGCTCTCCTCCAGTTCCTTCTGCATCCGCTTTCGTTCCGTGATGGCACGGAAAAAAACCAAGTCGGCAGGCTGGCCCTGCCAGATAGTCTTTGCGGCTGCTAACTCTATTGGCGTGCTTTTCCCGTCCTTTCGAACGATGACGATCTCATATGAACGCGGAGGAAGCTCCCCTGCAACTCTTCTACGATATCTTTCCGCTGCCATCTCATAGTCGTCAGGATGCACCAAATCGTTGATCGTAGTCTTGAGCAGCTCAGCGACACTGTAACCAGTGATTTCAGCAGCCTGCTTGTTCGCATAGACATGGGCTTCTTCTCCAATAGTTATCATGATACCGTCGAAGGCGTTTTCTGCTAAAGCCCTAAAGTTCTCTTCACTCTCCAGAAGTGCATGCTCCATCTGCTTGCGTTCGGTGATGTCTTCACAAATAACAATAGCATGTCTAGGAGAGCCCTCGACCTCACGAATAAGTGATACCTGCAGGCGACCTGAAACGATTTCACCTGTCTTTCGTATAAACCTCTTATCAATCGTATAGTTGCTTCTTTTTCCTTTCATCAACTCCTCAAACAATTCAGTGTCTTCGTCGAGATCTTCTGGGTAGGTAAACTCCTTGAAATGCATCCCAACGATTTCTTCCTTGGAGTAACCGAGGAAACGACACTCAGCATCGTTCGCATCCAGAACGTGTCCATTCATGTCGTCAAGGGCTATGCCAACATGTGCGTTATCAAAAATGGATCGGAAGCGTTCTTCACTCTTACGTACCGCCACTTCCATCTTCTTGCGCTCAGTGATGTCGCGTCTGAAGGAGAGGACGGCTCTTTTTCCTTCGTATTCGATGACTGTGGCATGGGCTTCGACCAGTATCTTGGTTCCATCCCTTCTCTGAATCTTGAACTCGTACAATGGCGGTTCTGGTTCACCTCTTTCTCTTTTGAGGGTTCGGGTCTTCACCATCTCGCGATCTTCAGGAGCAACGAACTCAGTGAAGTCTCTGCCTATGAGCTGGCTGGGATCGCTGAAGTCGAGAAGCTCCGCACAACGCTTATTCACATAGACAAACTTCGTGCCGACTGTAACTGAAACAGCATCCATTGAAGTCTCCAAAAGCTGCCTGTACCTCCCCTCGCTCTCTCTCAGCATCTCGACGGCTCCAACATACCTTGTTATGTCAGTCACCACAGCCGCCACACCACCGAACTTACCTGACCTGTCGGAGATTGGCGCAGCGTTTATCGAAAGCAACACGCGCTGACCATCAGGTCTCAGAATCGCGTGGCGGACGTCGAACACAGGCTTGCCAGTGGCCTTTGCTCGCTGGAATGGCAGATCCTTGTCTGAGAGAGGCCGGCCATCATGGGCGGTGATGCGCCAAGCAGGGTCGTTGTGTGTCCGCTTGGCAATCTCGCTCCTCTTGAGCCCCAAAACCTGCATTGCACGAGCATTGGCAAATGTGATCTGTCCGTTGCGGTCCACGAAAACGATACCGGCTGGAACTGTCTCATGGAGTCGACGTAGAACGGTGTCTTTTTCGCTCTGCTCATCGACTATGCGCTTGGCCTTGGTTACCTTGACCCCGCGTTTGATGTGGGCCTTGCTCCGCTTCTTCAGATTCTTCTTTCCCCTAGACTTCAAGTCCAGAGCTTCCCCCAGCATCAAACATGTTATCGTGTGCTGTCAGACATACTTTCCGGTTTGCGAATCAGTAGCGAAGCTGGAAGGGAGGAGCGGCGAAAATGAGTGAACCCCTTCAGTCCTCTCTGCTGGTTGTGATGATGGGCGCATTTCTTGTTTGGGGTTTTCAGGTGCTCGGCATAGTTCCACTGGTTCTCCAGCTTTTCCTGTCGAGTTTTGCATGAAGATGTTCATGCACCTATATCCGTCTGGGGCTGCAGAATTTTTCCCTAGACTTTTCGGGCTTCATTGGATTTTGTCGGGGGGTTTCTTTGCTTCGAACTTCTTCGACTCTTTTGGTGACGTGCTTTACTTCTATCCCCTGCCAGTCCAGCGCACGCGCTCTTGCGACCGCGTTAGTGTTTTTGCAGTCTTTCGCTAGCTCTTCTCCTTGTATCTGATGATTTCTGCATTCTGGCAATTGCTCTTTTCCTAGCTGGATGCTCGTACACAATGTGGTCTTTGATGAATGCTATCATTGGTCCTCTTGCTCCAGAATTCTCTAGGGCCCGCTGGGCTTCTATCCCTCAAGCAATTGGTATGTTCAGCTCAACTATTGCGCCCTTCATCGGCGGAGTGCTGTATGATGTCTCACCACGTTACCCATTTACAATAGCGATCGCAACAATGCTTGTGCTCTCCTTGCTTGTGGCTACAAGGATCTTTGATAAAGCATAGACACGTCTAAGGAGCGGTTCTCACAAGTCGATCGCGAGGAGTCTTGAGAGGGAGAACCAGTCTTCAATAGCCTCCTTTGCTGCTCTGCCGTAGTATTTCTCGTAAAGTGCTACTTTGGCTTTCTCAGCTTCAGCCGTGTGGTCATCCAAGTATCGTGCTTTTCCTACGAACTTCTTCTCGTCGATCTCAAAGGAGACTTGATTATTGTTTCTGATGTTCTTCATCCAGTCTGTTTCATTGCCTTCGTGACTGAGATAGAACCTGCCGTCTCTAACCGCAAACCAAAGCTCAACTGTGTGAGATTTCCCAGTCTTTCTTCCTCTAGTGGTGAGGTGAATGAGTCTCTTGGAGGAGATCTCTGTCAAATCATCTTTATGGATCATGCATCCGGCTTTCCTAAGTCACATAGGTGATAGGCGCGTGCAATGAACCCTGGTTTCAGACTCTCAACCCTCTTCCGCATCTCTGGCAGAAGTTGGAGAGGGGATGTATCGGCGCACCGCAAAAAGTGCAATATCTCTGCATTTCTTGCGTGGGAGCGATCCGCTGAGGCATAGGCGCTTGAGCCCGATTCCAAGATTGTCCCGCGGCTCCCAACGTGAGAGGTACTACTTTCTTGCCGCAATATGGACACCTGATCTTACCCATGGCCTGTTGTAGCTGCCCTCCGCATCTCGGACACATGGCACCAAGAACCCCTTGTGGGCTGGGAATCGCAACAGTTCTTGGTCTCGATCCTACCACCAACCCTACAACAAGGAGTACCAAGCCAACAAGGATCAGTGATCCGGCTGTCAACGTCAATTGCAGAACAGTTACAAACGTTGGAATTATGTCAGTCAGAAGAAAGAGTGCAACCAGAACTCCACCAAGCATTACCAGTACTATTCCACACGCAGCCACTCCAGCTCTCACGGCTGACTCCTACCAATTGAATCCTTAGCGCGCGCAATGAAAAAACTATCGGAGGCACAACGTGTGTCCAGATCTCATGTGGGTTCACTCAGGAAGGCCACGGTCGAACTGGACAGGGCACCGGTCGTCAGGAGCGGAAAGTACGCGATCTAGCCCAATTCCTGTGAAGCCTCAAACCCCTACAACCACGATCAATGAACCGCCCGATGCAACTGGTCTTCAATCGGCGTAGATGCTTCAGTAGCGAGTACCCCCCGTCAGGCAAGCGGTGCTAGATAAGACGTAAACTATACTCAAGCATCAAAACCTTATTCCCTAGTTCGCATCAATCTCTATTGAGGTGAAATCTTGCCCAAGAAGACGAAAAGGAAGCCAAAGAAGAAAGCGAAGGCGAAGAAGAGGCCCAGGAAGAAGGCACCTAGGAAAGCCAAGCCAGTGACCCAGGTACTTGAGCCTCCTGCTCTGGAATTGCCCGAGCCAGCCTTGGCTTCAGCCTCAGGTACTCAGCAAGAGCCACCGCCAGGTTAGTAGCGCAAGAGCAACGCGCGCGCTTTCGCAGCTCCTTGGCCATCACACAAGTCAACAATAGTTGACATGGTAGGCTCAGAGCGCGCGCTATCCCCTCTCCATAGCTAATAGGGTCTTCACACTAAGCTGTCGGCTGCCGTGACAAATTGTGAAGGTCGGTCGTTTTCAGGTAATGGCAACACTGCAAGCCGCGAGAGGAAAGGAACTCGGACTTTCAGCTGCCCTGGCAAGAAGCTGGGGACTTAACAGGGCGATATTCTACGCAGCCGCCAAGCGAGGCTTCAAGGAGAGAAAGGTGCCGAGTCGCAGGCGGGAAGAGGTTGACAGGAGGCCTATAGAGAAAGCAAGAAACGCATACTTCTTGGGTGATGAGATGGCATACGCTTCGAAGAAGGGGGAGGGCTTCCATTTCACGATTGGAGGAGAGCTTCAGACTGACGGCGAGTTCAAACGACAGATAGAGAGAAGATTCGGAAACACTTTCTCAGAAACCTGGAAGGAATCGCTTGACATTGTGCAGGAATATCCTAGGGAAGTTCTACTTTCGCAGAACAGGTTCTTCAGAGAGGTCTACAGGCCACGAAGAGATGAACTGGCATCGAAATGGACCGAAATGAGTGAGCTATCAAGAAACCTCTGAATCACGAGAGGAATGGTCTTGACCAGAAGGGTTGTTCTGAGGAGGCAACTGAATACCTTCGACGTAACAAGCCTAGTCGTAGGCTCTATTATTGGTGCAGACATCTACGTGGCTGCAACTCTGGGGGCAAGGCTTGTTGGGCCTGCTTCCCTACTGGTCTGGCTTCTCGCAGGCGTAATGGCGACGATGATCGCCCTGTCTTTTTCTCACTGTGCTGCCATTCTGCCGAAAGTTGGTGGGCCCTACTCCTATGTGAAGGAAGTCGCTGGGCCGTTCTGCGGGTTCATAGTTGGCTGGGCACTTCTGTTAGCTGAATGGCTTTCACTAGCCGTGTTCCCTGTTGCCTTTGCCCAATATCTGTTCTCTTTCATTCCAAACCCAGGCCAGTATTTCGAAATACTATCAAAGGGAGTGTTCATCCTGATCGTACTGATAACCAATGTATTTGGAACGAAAGCAGCGGGCAGGTTCAATGATATGTTGACAATTGGAAAACTAACCCCGTTGCTGCTGCTAGTCTGTGGCGGGCTTTGGTTTATCACCGCAAATCCGGCAACAGCTCTTTCCAATTTTCAACCATTCATCAAAGGTGATGCAGGCAGTTTTGGTCAGGCCTTAGTCCTGATTTTTTGGGCATACGCTGGTTTCGAGTTGTCCACCCTACCTGCCGACGAGATACAAAGGCCAAAGAGAACCATTCCAAAGGCAATTGTGGCAGGCATGCTGATCGTTACAGCTTTCTACCTTGTCACGAACTTTGTGATAGTAAGCACTGTTGATCAGGCGACACTAATCGCGTCATCCACTCCTCTAATGGTCGCGGCCGCAAGAGCATTCAGCCTGTCCCTAACCTTGTCACAGATTGGAGGCCTCGTAATCGGCGTCGGGGCATTGATCTCAATAATGGGTGCAGACGAGTCCGGCACAATAGGAACGTCAAGATTGGCCTTTGCCATGTCAATCGACGGTTTGCTTCCTGAAGTGTTCAGCAGGCTACACCGACGCTTTCGCACCCCATACGTGGGTACGTGGGCCTAATCCTGATTTGTTCAACAGCCTTTATCGCCAGCATCCTTGGTACATTGTCGTCATTGATCAATGCAGCCGTCTTCCTTCTAGCCCTGGCATATCTCTCAACCGCTGTTTCGACGATCCTTCTCGAGAAAAAATATCCGAATGCATCGAAGGATCTGAAGTGGAGAGAACTCATCCCTGTGATGGCTGCTGCCTTTTCTGTTGTGCTGGCGACACAGGTTGATGTGAAACAGATCTTGATTTCATTGCTGTTGGTTGTTAGTGGAATTCCAATCTACACTTTCTTCTCGCCGAAGAAGGAGCTACGACAACTGAAGGAGATCTTCCTTTCCAGAGACGCCGTACTCTGGAGGGCGTTCGCTCAAGGAGAGAGATTTCTTGCGCATCCCGTGCGCCGCATTGAATGGCTCGTCCATAGGACTCGGAGAATCGAAAGAGCTTGGCAAATTGAAGAGGGCTCGTAGCAGCTCAACGCCAAAGGAGGAATCGTTCGAATCTATATCGTCTCATCAACAACTTCAGCGGCGCGCATTGTATCGAGAAGAACTAGAGGGACATGAATAGTGCCTTCACCTGTTGGATTCCGCGCATCCCTCTGATCCGGCCGACCAGATCCAGTATCCTTGCACCATTTCCCTCAGCTATGAAAATCTCGAGGCAATACCTGTCACCTATGTGTGTGCATGTTTTCTACGACTATGTCATCAAACTCATGTCTGATCACGGGCAACCTAAGATCCACGTCCTTCCTTTCGATATCGCATGACACCATGATGGTCGCAGATATTTTTTCATCTTGAGTTTTCGCAAGCTCTGCTTCAGTCATGAGATTCCTCAACGCATCTCTGAAAGCTTCAGATCTGCTGGAGTATCCTCTTGTCTTCATGAAGTCGTCAAACTTCTTCAGAAGCTCCCCTGGAAGAGTCACACTGACGACAACTGTTCCTACATACCCCCGCGTGTATTAACCTAACCAGCCAAATATATTGCTTGGCTAATATTTCTTGCCTGCAGGACAGCACACAGCTAATATAATCGACAGGATAGTCGTGAGGGGTTCCACTTCAGTGATCCGCGTGAAGACTCTGGAAAGCAAAGACCAAGCATCGGCTGAGATGCCTCGTGGCGAGCAACGGAAACCCTGGCTCTACCTAGCCATCATCTTAGGGCTCACCATGATCATGTCGTCCTTTCTTGAGCATGTGGCCAAGGGCATCCCCTTGGGATTCACCGTTCCGTTCCTGAACGAGCCCGCAACGGTTTCCATGATTCTATACCATTTGGCACTCATACTTGTTGGCGGATACGTAGGAATTCTCGGGTTGAAGGAGCTTGTCTTGGAGAGACAGTTCTCGGTTGAGTTCCTAATGGCTGTAGCCGCGATGGGCGCAGCTTATCTGGATTTCCTGTTCGAAGGCGCCATGGTCCTCTTCCTCTATTCAGTAGCGGAACACTTTGAAGGCCACATTGAGGACAGGGCGAGAAAAACCATCGAGAAGCTTACGGAGTATATGCCTGACATGGCGAAAATCATCCAGAACGGCACTGAAGAAACCATGAAAGTCCGGAAAATCAAGCCTGGAATGGCCCTTGTCGTGAGACCAGGTGAGCGAATCCCCTTGGACGGCATTGTAACGGAGGGCTCATCCCATGTTGACCAATCGATTGTGACCGGGGAATCCACACATCTGTCCAAGAGGGAGGGTGATATCATCTACGCAGGAACCTTGAACATCGACGGCGTCATCAAAGTCAACGTTACGAAGAGCGCTGAAGAAACACTCGTCTCAAGGATTGTAAAGCTCGTAATCGAGTCGAGGAAACGGAAAGCGTCGATCGAGAAACTTGTTGATAGGTTCGCTCGAGTCTACGTACCCATCGTGATTCTATTCGCCATTCTCACAGCAGTTCTTGCGCCCACAGTCCTCGGCGGTCCAACACATGTCTGGCTCTACAGATCGCTGACGCTGCTGGTAATATCCTGTCCAAGCGCCTTTGTGATGTCTGTCCCAGCGACGATATTCACAGCCATCACCGTCGCTGCCAGACGAGGTGTCATCTTCAAAGGAGGACTATACGTCGAGAAGATGGCTAGAACCAAAACGGTTGTTTTTGACAAAACAGGCACACTGACTCTCGGTCACCCGACAGTAGTCGAGGTGACTAGATTCGCGGATAATGTGGACAAGCATGTCCTTACCTACGTAGCTGCTTTAGAACAATACTCTCGCCACCCAATGGCAGAAGCCTTGGTGAATGCAGCGTCAGAGCAGGGACTAGATTTCCGCAGACTTCACGTCGAAAACATGCAAGAGGTTTCTGGCAAGGGAATAGTGGGCATAGTTGAAGATGTTAAGATTGGCGTAGGCAACAATGAACTGATGCGGATATGCAGTACAAACCATTTGGACTTCCCAGACACTATCGATGATAAGCATAGCTGTGTGTTTGTTTCATTCAACGATTCTATCACTTCAGCGTTCTGCTTGGCTGATGATGTCAGACATGATGCGGTTGAAGCGGTCAAGCTCTTGAGGAGCAACGGGGTTCGAACTGTAATGCTAACTGGAGACAAGGCGAGCATTGCGAAAGAGATTGCAGGAAAACTCGAGATGGATGAGGTCTATGCGGAACTTCTTCCAGAGGGAAAGCTGAAGATAATTGACAGCCTCAAGGTGAAGCATGGGTTGGTGGCGATGGTTGGTGATGGCGTGAATGATGCTCCAGCACTAGCGGCCTCAGACGTTGGCATTGCAATGGGCGGTAGCGGGGTTGATGTTGCTTTGGAGTCAGCAGACATCGTTCTTGTGAATGATGAGCTAGTCAAGATCCCCTATTTGAGAAAACTGAGCCAGCGGGCTGTGAAGATCTCAAGGCAGAATATCGCCGCCTCACTAGGAGTCAAGATAGCAATAGGCGCACTTGGCTTCCTTGGAATAATACCTCTATGGTTCGCTGTCGCGGCAGGAGACGATGGAGTCACAATGTTGCTTCTATTGAACACGTTACGACTAATGCGGGTCAAGTAGTGAGCCAATCGCGTGCTGACAGGGTACGTTCTTCTCCAAACTGCGCATTAGCAGGTTGTTGAAGGCCGAAAAGAAGACCTTTATGACAAATCGACGTGCTTCTCAGTTGGTGGGACGGCGAATCGAAGGTGAGAAGGATCACTGATAGGATCATTGACATAAGATCAGACACGTCATCTCTGCCAACTGAGGAGATGCGTGAAGCCATGAAGAAGGCGGAGGTGGGAAATGACGGATATGGTGACGATCCCACTGTGAACAGACTCCAAGACTTAGCAGCAGCCAAGATTGGCAAAGAGGCCGCAGTGTTCGTGCCGAGTGGTACTATGGGGAATCTGGTAGCGTTGCTCACTCATACACAGAGAGGACATGAGATAATCGCGGAAGACCAGGCCCATATTGTAACAAATGAGCGAGGCTATGCTTCTGTAGCGGGCCTTGAGGTCCGTCGGATAAGAGGGCACAAAGGAGCGATGGGCCCTCACGAGGTTGAAGATGCGATTCTCACTTCCCGTTCGTTGAAGATCGACTTGATCTGCTTGGAGAACACGCACATGAATGCGGGAGGCGCAGTGGTTCCGTCTGACAACATTTCACAGATTTGCGACGTAGCACACAGACATAGCATACCTACGCATCTGGATGGTGCGAGAATTTTCAACGCCTCCACAGTGCTGGGGATACCGGCAGACAGAGTAGTCAAGGATGTGGACTCGATAATGTTCTGCTTATCGAAGGGACTCTGCGCGCCAGTCGGCTCGATGTTGGCTGGCAGCCGTAATTTCATAGCAAAGGCCAAGCAGATGAGAAGAGTGGTGGGAGGCCAAATGAGGCAGGCGGGCGTTATCGCAGCGGCTGGCATCCTCGCTCTTGAGAAGATGGTAGATAGGTTGAATGAAGATCATGAGAACGCGCGTTTCTTGGCTGAGGGTCTATCAAATATCCAAGGCATTGAACTAGATTTAGACGATGTCCAAACAAATCTGGTGTTCTTTGATGTGGGAGGCTTAGGGATGGATGCGAAAACCTTTGCCAATAAATTGCTGGATGAATGGGACATCAAGATAGACGCACGCGAAAAGTCTCTTGTTAGAGCACTCACCTACAAAGACATAACCAGACAAGATATTGAGTACGTAGTGAATGCGATTCGAGAAGTATCCGCCAGATAGCTAGGGATCTTCCTAGAACGCACTGATGACAGTATCATCTCCAGTCTTCCTCCAACAACAATCAGTGTATCTATCGCTAAGCGAGCGCTTTTCCGTCATCTATTTGCGCGTCACTGTCCTTTCATTTGGATCGATACTCATCAACCCGATTGTGAGTGAGGCTTGCGCTAACCAATTACCTTGGATAGGATTTCGTAGCTCTTTGTTGCGTCTGATCTCTCTATGACAATTGTGGTTTCTGTGTAGCAGGATGCGAATGCCAATGAATAGACATTTTGCGCCGATAACAAAGATGTCAAGTACCAGACAACTCCGGGAGTAGTTTCCATCTGTTCAGGTGAGTTGACTATCAGAGCTGTGCAGTCCTCGTGTATCCGGCACAGATCAGATTTCGCTGTCTCCAGAATTTCCTTGAGCAAACCTTTCTCGACTAGATGGACGTAATGTAGGTCGCTGAGCTTGATCTTCATCTTGTTCTCTATTTCGAACTCTTTGCCGGTTATCACTATTGAAAGATTGTCGAGAATCATCAGTTTGCTTACGCGAAGCAGACGAAGGACAGCTTCTTCTCTCAAGGATCTGCTTTTTCTCAGCCTGATTGAGTGCCTTCTTAGTGCTGCCTTGATCGCATGGATGCTCTGAATGTTCAGTTCTCTTTGTATTACCCTTGCAAGTTCGCTCGTGTTGACGATGTTCTTCTCCAATGCTTCGGATATGTATGGTCTGTTTCTCACAAACTCCCTTACTTTCTCGGAAACCTTCATGGCACGAAGTATCATATGAGACGTTTTAGTATCTTTTTGTTACACAAGTGCCACAATGCTTAAGATGCTTTCAGCCAGAGACACAGAACAGTAATAATTGAGGGGCGAATAATGTCAATAAATCTGTCCTCAGGCAAAGAGATACCTATTGAGATGCACAAAGCTCGAATGGTACAGAAAATCTGGCTGATACCCGTAGAAGAGCGACTCAGGGCGATACAGGAAGCTGGTTACAATACGTTTCTCCTCAAAACCAAGGACATATTTCTAGACATGCTCACCGACAGCGGCGTAAATGCAATGAGCGATAATCAGTTCGCGGGTATGATAAGAGCAGATGATGCCTACGCGGGTAGCATGACTTTCTACGAATTCGCTGAGGCTGTGGAGGACGTTCTGGGGTACAAGTATGTGATGAACACTCACCAAGGGAGAGCAGCTGAGCATCTGTTGGCAAAGGTTCTCGTCAAATCGGGCGACGTCATCCCGACAAACTACCATTTCACCACAACGAAGGCGCACATCGAGCTCGCAGGAGCACTCTGTCTGGAGATCTACTACGATGAGGCGCTAAAGACTGAGAGCACCAACCTCTTCAAGGGGAACATGGATCTGCAGAAGCTGAAGAACGCGATCAAGAAATATGGTAAGGACAAGATTGCCTTCGTTCGAATGGAAGCGACCACGAATCTGATCGGTGGACAGCCGTTTTCCATGGCAAACCTGAAGGAGATAAGACAGATTTGTAGTGAGCACGGCATAATTCTTGTCATAGATGGAAGCCTGATCTGCGAAAATGCCTACCTGATAAGGCAGCGAGAGAAAGGATACGAAAAGAAAACAGTCGCGGAAATAGTCCGAGAGATATGTAGCCTCGCCGACATATACTACATGAGCGGAAGGAAGAACACCTCCGTCAGAGGAGGTCTGATAGCAACAAACAACAAGGAACTCTTCGAGAAGATCAGACCGTGGCTTCCAGTCTACGAGGGTTTCTACACATATGGTGGAATGTCCATGAGAGAGATTGGAGCTATGTCGGTGGGAGTCAGAGAAATGGTGGATCCCACTGTCGCAGGTTCTTCAGTGGAACAGATAAAGTACTTTGTCAAACGTCTTGTTGAAATTGGAATCCCAGTGGTCACGCCGCCTGGAGGATTGGCCTGCCACCTAGATGCTATGAAGTTCTTGCCACACGTTCCTCAAAACCAATATCCCGCTGGATCATTGGCGGCAGCTCTCTACATAGCCTCTGGGATTAGAAGCATGGAAAGAGGAACTATCTCAATGGATAGAGACAAGGGAGGAAAGGAAGTTCTGGCCGACATAGAGTTGACAAGGATTGCGCTTCCAAGAAGGGTCTACACAATATCGCACATTGAATATGCTGTTGACAGAATAAACTGGCTGTACAAGCACCGAGACTTGGTAAGAGGGCTGAGATTCGTGTTCGAACCTCCGGTGCTCAGGTTCTTCGATGGAAGATTGGAACCCATCGACAATTGGGAAAAGGGCCTGTCTGAAGCGTTCAAAAAGGAACTGGGAGATTACTAACTTCCAGATACTGGGCTTCTTCGTTTAGAATATTGAAGAGCCTTTTCAAAATACTGAAGGATCTCGCGCAGCTTGTCTCTCTGAATGTCAAGTGCGAGCGCTTGCTCGATCTATCTCTTTGACAAATGCTTCACATTTCCGAATGCATTCTTCCTTTACAACTTCCTTTGTTTTCACTTCCAGTGAAGCGATCGGTTTAGATCCGCAAAGATCCTGTAAGGCTTCAAGCGCTACTTTTCCACTATCGCCACATGTGCAGAATAACGCCACTTTGCGTAGGTGTCCCTTGTTTTGAGAGATGAAGGCTCTGATCGGGCTAGACATAGTGCCCGCCCACACGGGGGTACCAAGCACAACCACGTCATATGAAGCAGGGTCATTCTTGGTCTCTTTAATCACCGTGAGTCTTTTCAACGCTGCATCCATTCCGGAGATGAACCAGCCTAGTGCGCCTGCTCTGTTCTTCACGTCTATGACCTCTTCGATATCAGATTTGAGAAGATTCGCGATCTTCTCAGCGACTTTTCTTGTCGTTCCAGATCTTGAATAGAAAACGACTAGCGATTTCACTTCAGACATCGTCCCGGGAAGCAACCATGCCTACTTCTTTCTAAACCCCTGGCTATGTGCTGAACCTTAGTGCTTGCGTGCTACACGCGTCGACACATCTTCCACACAAAATGCAATCACTTGATCGTCCAATGTCAGTCAGTCTATCCACTCCCATTGGACATTTCTCTAGACAGTTCCTGCACTCAGTGCATCTCTTCTCGTTTCTGGTTATCTTCAGAATTGAAAACCTGTTGAATACTCCGTTGACTGCACCCGTCGGACACAGATACCGACACCAAAATCGGCTAAAGAAGAATGCGAGGACGATTACCGCTCCAAGCGTAAGCATATGGATCACGAAATAAAACGGGATTCCTGACGAAGGATTCAAAAAAAAGTAAGGAATGCTGGCAAACAGACTTGCTGATGGACAGAACTTGCAGTAGAAGGTATCAACTGTGTACCATGCTAGAATCAAGACGACGAACAACATTACATACTTGATGACTGGTCGAGCCTTCAATCTGGGAATCGTCATCTTTCCACATCGTGATCTTAGGGAATCCATAACGTCATGCAAAGAGCCGAATGGACAAATACATCCGCAGAAACTTCGCCCGGCTGCAGTCAGCCACAGTCCTAAGCTCCCAATAACGTAGAACGGCAGTTGACGCATCGCACAGAAATGCTGTAGGGTTCCCATTGGGCATGCGAACGATGCCAAAGGGCAGGCGTAGCAGTAAAGCACTGGAGAGACTATTCCAGTTTTCAAAGAGAAGGTGAAGCCTAGATTATGTACAATCAACCCCAAAGCCTGCAACGAAGCTCTAACGATTCTGATCTTCATCATTAACCGTCCAAACCGACACAAGCCCTGCAGAGAAACTGCACGAATGATTGAACAATTCCGTATTCCCTGTCAAACCCGATGAGCACCAACAGTAGGAAAATGCAGACGAATGAAATCTCCAGAAGGCGACGAGAAATCCTGAGTGAAACCATTCTACCCACTAACAGCTTCGAAGGCCAACTGCTTTGTTAGCTAAGATCGTGAAACCGATCTTCTCACTAGTATCACAGCAGCGATGCCTACGAGCTCACTATAGTGATGATCAGGGTCAGGAAAGCCGCATTCTGAAACATTGGCTTGTAAGCGCGCGCTAAGTCTGTAATCTCGCTGAGGAGCGCTGCTCTATAGCCTCACTGTTGTGCCTAATCCTCGTTCCTTGGCTCGTTTGTAGGCGTACATTGCTGCCGCAGCGTCTTCGACTCCCATTCCCAGGGAGATGAAGAGAATCTTCTCGTCCGGCTTCTCTCTGCCAGGTTTAAGGCCTCCAACGACTTCGTGAATCTCTGCGTACACTTTGCTGCGGTCGAATAGACGTTTGTCCATTAACATGTTGAGTTCCTTTACCCTGGTGCTTACGTATTCCCACCAGTCCACGACTACTTTGTCGGCGTCAGTCACGACCTTCGTGTCTACCTCTTGGTAGGAGCCAACTTTCGCGATGAACATACCCGGCACGAACCACTCGGGTTTAACCATTACCTCGTCGCCTACTGTGCATGTGGCGACGATGTCTGCGCCAACCACGGCCTCCTTGTATGACGAGACTGATTTCACATTGAATCCTTTGTCTGTCATTTCCTTCACGAATCGGTCTTTGATCTTCGGAACGATGTCAAATGCGCGAACTTCCTCTATCTTGCGCACGTTTCCGAATGCCTCGGTGTGAGTTATCCCTTGAACTCCGGTTCCTATTATTCCCAGAACTGGACTGTCCTTCTTCGCAAGGTACTTCGCAGCCACGGCTGAAGTGGCGGCTGTTCTTAGGGCGGTGATCCATGTGCCGTCCATCAGGGCTACGGGAACACCGGTCTTCGCATCGTTGACCACAATCGTGGCATGGACGGTTGGCATGTTATGCTTAAGGGGGTTGTCTGGGAAGAACGCGAATATCTTGCTGACAGCGACTTCCATGGGTTCAACGTAGGCGGTCATTGGCTTGATGAAGCCGTGGTGCTTCGGGATTGTCATGTATATCTTTGGGGGTTGTATCGCTTGGCCTTTTGCGAGTATTTTTATGGCTTTTTCGACTTCTTCAACAGTCTCTTTCATACCTATGCAGTCTTTGACATCCTTCTCGGACAGGTAGAGACAAGTGTTTTGACTCATACTCTATTCACTGAGTCCCCCAATCATGCAGCGACAGTGAAATAACACTTTCTAGAAGCACCAAATCCTCGATTGCCAGTGTGTGAACGGACCTTTGTGATGAACGAGTGACGGATGTCTCTGTCGTCGTACAGATCTACTATTTCTTTTCTTTCTTCTCCAAGAAGCGGGTGTCAACTCCCAGCTTCTTGCCTACGTCAATCAGATCCTTTGCGAATGCTTCATGCACTGGAATTCCATGCTCTATTCGATCCTTCTCCATTTCGAACTCAATCTCGCCATGAATGTAGATTCGATTCTGCCCTGCTGCCTTCGGAGAGTTCTTCAAAGTTCGAATCAACTCATCCATATCTCTCTTGAACTCGTCCAATGGTCTGAAAGCCTGTGTGTCTATCGCTGCGAAGAAGTGCCCTATGTTGGAGATCGTGTGTTCGAAAGGGCTGCCGACATTGACAGCAAAGCTTGCTCCTGACAGTACGCCGGAAACTATGTCCACAACGGTGGACAGGCCGTAGCCTTTGTGGCCCCCAGTTATTCTTGGTCCTCCCAAGGGCATCAAGGCTCCTTCCTTTTCGGCTTCTTCCGGGTTTGTCGTAGGGGCACCGTCCTTGTTGACTGCCCAGTTCGCGTTTATGGGTTGCTTCAGCTTGGCGTGTACGCTTATCGTTCCAAGTGGTACAATGCTTGTTGCCATGTCCAAGACGAATGGTTTTTCTTTGCCGGCGGGAACGGACACGCTGATCGGGTTCGTGCCGATAGTCCTCTGTTTTCCGAAAGTCGGGGCTACAAGAGGCTGAGAGTTTGTAAGAGAGATCCCTATCATGTTATGTTTTAGAGCTCTCATCGAGTAGTATGCTGCTATTCCGAAGTGGTTGCTGTTCTTGACGGTCGCCATGCATATGCCCGTAGACCTTGCTTTCTGAATGCATCTATCCATCGTCCAGACTCCGACGACCTGACCCAGCCCGTTATCTCCATCCACAAGCATGGTGGAGGGTGATTCACGGACTATCTTTATCCGAGGACTGGTGTTGATCAGCTTGTTCTCGACTCTGTAGACATATCTGGGAAGTCGCGATGTTCCATGGGACTCGATTCCTCTGAGATCAGCCTTGATCAAGGAATCTGCGGTCGTGAAGGCATCTTTGCTCGGCACACCGAGCTTCTCGAAAACTGTTGCTACGAAAGCTCTTAGCTCTTCGGCATTCACGCGGATCTGGTCAGTACTCAATCTTGGTCACACTATTCATCTGCTGACGAGTGGTAGCAAAAGGGCGCTCTCTAATACTGCAACCTTTGCATTGCGACCGTGTTTTCCGAATGCATATTCGAGAGCCAATTGCACAGAGTCGGCGCGACGAAACCCCATCTTCTCAAGTTTGTCACTCTCGATTCCCTTGGTAACGACGACGACCTCTCTATCTTGAAGGACTTCTCTCCACCACAGGACGACACCTCCAGGTGAACCCGGTATCTGCTTCTTCACTACCAGTCGAAGAACTTCCTCAGGCTTAGCTCTCTCAACCATGAATTTCCAGAAGTCTTCTGGAGGAGAGCCACCTATGCCGTCTGGGCAGGGAGAGACCAGCACCACAGTTCCTTCATCTTTCGTTACCATTCTGCCGATTGTGGCTGCCTTCTCCGAATAGAAGAGGCTCAAGTCAGCAGGAGTCGCACTGACGACAGCGATGTCGGCCTTCTTTCGAGCTCTAACCCCGTAGAGTTGCCTTATTATCGCAGCGCCTCTTTCATGCGCTCTTACGACATTCCCTGCTACGAGTCTGATGACTTTCTTGCGGGAATTCAGTATGGTATTGACTATGAAATTGAAGCCAACCATCTTTGCGACCTCATTCATGTCCTGTCTCACTGGATTGCCTTTCATATTGCCCAACCTGCAATGGATTGAGCCTTCCATACTGTGGTTCTGCTCTATTGTATCGCGTCCACAGACGCCTGGCAGAACTATCTTGGATCCTCCGCCAAAGCCAGAGATGTGGTTCGCCATGAGGTTCCCAATGCCTATCTTGAAGTCAGCCTCCAGCACCAGCCGGTTCACCCAGACTGGTGTGCCAAAAGATGTGGTTCCTATGTAGGTAAGTTGCTTTTCATCATCGCAATCATGCTGTTTGACTCTGAACTGCCCCAGCAGTTGTTCCCCAATCTTTCTCCGAAGCTCTTCCTCAGTGCAGTCACGGTGAGTTCCTTTGGCAATGACAATTGTGATATCCTTCTCGGACACGCCAGCTCTCTTCAGTTCCTCGATGATGGCAGACAGGATCTGACTAGGCTGTGTGGGCCTGGCCCAGTCGTCCACTAGGATCGCGATCTTCTTACCAGGTCCGACGAGATTGGATAGCGGTTTGGAACCGATCGGGTTCCGTAACAAACGTGTTGTCTCGGCTTTGAGGTCCTCGATCTCACGAACCTTCTTTGGCAAGCAACACATCAAGAGATTCTCGTCAGGAACATCGAATTCGGCTTCATCTTGACCGTACGGAATCTTTATGTGCAAAATCTTCAGCCCCGAACGAAAGCGTCGCAGCACTGATTTGCCACTTCAAAATGTAAACCTTGCTATCGAATAGGCGCTGAGCATTTTCTGCGTCGAGTCTCGATGGGCCAGTCGGGCTACGCGCGCGTCTTCTTAGAGAGTCCCAGCTGATCTAGGGCTACCTTGATTTTTTGTGTGCTTTCCTCTGACACTGGGACCAGAGGAAGCCTGACCGAACCGTCGGGTAGGCCAACAATTGACATCGCTTTCTTTAATGGAGCAGGGCTGGTTTCCACAAAGAGCACGTCGAAGAGCGGCAATAGCTTGTAGTGAATTCGTTTCGCTTCCTGGAAGTTGCCAGCCAGAGCAGCGTTCACCAGGGTCGACATCTCTTTTGGAGCTATGTTGGAGGCTACAGAGATCACTCCACGTCCTCCCAGCGCAATGATAGGCAGCGTTATCGGATCGTCACCTGACAGTATTGAGATCTTATCGCCCACTTCCTGTACTAGTTTCATTATCTGAGCGAAGTTTCCACTCGATTCCTTAAGCCCGGCAATTTGCTTAACCTGTGTAAGACGTTTGACGGTTGATACTTCGAGATTTGAGGCAGACCGTCCAGGAATGTTGTATAGAACCAATGGCCGATCTGTTGATTGTGCAATGGCTTTGAAATGCTGGAACATTCCTTCTTGTGTAGGCCTATTGTAATAGGGAACGACCGCCAACAAGCCATCGGCTCCAACGTCGGCGAACTCCTTTGCCAATTTCATCGAATCCGCCGTGTTGTTTGTGCCTGCTCCGGCTATGACTGGAAGCTTTCCGTTGCTGGCGTCGACCACAGTCTTGACCACGAGGCACTTCTCATCATGTGAGAGGGTTGGAACCTCTCCAGTTGTTCCGCAAGGGACTAGTCCATCAACTCCTCCTTCCAACTGGAATTTCACAAGCTGGCGAATCCCCTCGACATCCACCTCGCCGCTTTGCTTGAAAGGCGTGATCATCGCGGTTAAGGTTCCTTTGAGATCAAACTTCAACCATTCCACCTTCCGCTTGGCGCGTACATGAGCCTTGATGCATCTAAAAGGGCTTCGGAATGAATCTGCGCGTTTCATCGCCGCTTAGCACGTGCTATCAGATTTATATCGCCAGCAAAATATGCAGTTCTCGATTCGGTGGGACACGATGGTATACGGCTACAACGGCAAGATCGCGAGAATTGATCTTCTCGAGCGCTCAGTCAAGATTGAGGAACCTGAAGAATCCCTATACAAAAAATATCTGGGCGGCAGGGGGCTTGGTGCTTACTATCTTTTCCGTGATCTCGCACCAAAAGTCGATCCCTTAGGACCAGACAACGAACTGATTCTCGCCACGAGCATCATAACTGGGATACCCATTGCCGGGATGTCAAGATTCAGCATAGTGACCAAATCCCCGCTCACAGGGACCTTCGGTGAAGCGGAAGCCGGTGGGCACTTTGGATCAGAACTCAAGGCCGCGGGATTCGACGCATTGATTGTGAGGGGAATCTCAGACACGCCCGTGTATCTCTGGATCCAAGATGGAAAGGTTGAGTTCAGGGATGCCTCAGCCCTTTGGGGCAAGGTTACTAAGGACACACAGACTGAGATCCGCAGACAACTCAACGATCCACTCATACGAGTCGCTCAGATAGGTCCAGCCGGAGAGAAGCTCGTACGCTACGCCTGCATATTGAACGAACAGAAATATGCTCACGGCCGTGGCGGCTTAGGCGCAGTGATGGGTTCAAAGAAGCTGAAAGCTATAGCAGTTCGTGGACACACGAGACCGGAATCTAAAGAACCTCAAAGGATCCAGCAAATTGCGCAATGGATGGCTACCCACTGGAAAGAATATTCGGGTACTGTGAACCGAAGCACCTATGGTACTGCGGATGCGTTGATGCCCTTGGATACCTCGGGATTGCTTCCCACAAGAAACTTCCAGGGTGGGTCCTTTGCTGATGCAGAGAGAGTATCTGGCGAGACAATGAAGGCTACGATACTAACGGGAACTGATGGATGCTATGCATGTCCTATCAGGTGTAAGAGGGAAGTCAGAGCACATGAGCCGTATGAAACCGACACAGCGTACGGTGGCCCCGAGTATGAAACGATCGCCGCTTTCGGCCCGCTCTGCGAGATAGGCGATTTGAGCGCAATATCCAAAGCCAACGAACTCTCCAACGCATACGGATTGGACACGATCAGCACCGGAAGCACGATCGCTTTTGCAATGGAATGCTATGAGAACGGCATTCTCACCAACAAGGACACCGACGGCATCGAACTTCGCTTCGGGAATGTGAAAGTCATGCTTCAACTCATAGAAATGATCGCGCATCGCCGTGGCATAGGCAACCTTCTCGCAGAAGGTGTCAAGAAGGCCTCGGAGAAAATCGGCAAGGGCTCGAACCACTTTGCACTACATGTCAAAGGAAAAGAATTGGCGATGCACGACCCACGAGGAAAAGCAGCGCTCGGTCTGGGCTATGCTGTCTCCCCTTCCGGTGCCGACCACATGCAGGCCATACATGACCCTGCCTTCGTCAAACCAGTGAAAGCTCTAGAATCGCTCGGAATAATCGAGGGGCTGGATCCCAATAGCCTAAGTCCAAACAAAGTCAGGGCGTTTGTTCAGGCTCATCTTTGGTGGGGCCTTCTGGACTGTCTCGGAGCCTGCAAGTTCATATTCATTCCTCACGGCGCAGGCGTCCTCACTCCCAACCATATGGTTGACCTCGTGAATGCTTCAACTGGTTGGGAAGCAAGTCTATGGAGTCTGATGAAGGCTAGCGAGAGAGCCCTGAGTCTGGCGCGTTGCTTTAACACGAGAGAAGGCTTCACTGCTAAGGACGATGTGTTGCCTGAAAGACTGTTCGAGGAACTGCGATTCGGCAGTCGGAAAGGCGCCAAACTCGACAAGGGACAATTCAACAAAGCCCTTCAACTCTACTACGAGATGATGGGTTGGAACCGAGAGACAGGAACACCTACAACAGCAAAGCTCGACGAACTTGATCTGGAATGGGTTGCACAAGCATTGCATCCCACTTAGTGGGGCAAAGAAATAGACTCTGGTTCCGATGAATCGGAGACATTGCGGACAGCAGTTCCAGCTACTGCGGTGACCGACAGTTTGACTTTGAATACTCCTAAATGCGCTAGAGTATGTTGGAAGGAATGTGAACCACAATGGCTGACAAGCCCATTTTTGCTGTTTGTGGGGCTGGCAGAGCAGGGGCAGCTATGGCCGCTGACATGGCCCTAATGGGATACAAGGTAAACTTGTTCGAACTCGACCGCTTCAGGGACAGCATTGACCCTATCATGGAAAATGGTGGAATAGAGCTCTCTGGAAGAACTCAATCCGGAAAGTCTGGCCTAGTCAAGCTGAACAAAATCACAACGGACCCACGGGAAGCAATCGAGGATGTTGATTTGATAATGGTCTCCGCTCCTGCATTTGGCCATCAGCCCTTCTTCGAGGCATTCTCTCCATACTTGAAAGAGGGCCAAAGCGTCTTGGTCAACACTGGCTACTGGGCCTGCCTGAGACTGATCAACACGTTGAGAAGAAATGATGTCATGAAGAAAATAACGCTGGCTGAAGCGAATATCATGCCCTACCTGAGCGACAAGAAAGAGCACCGGGTCCACATATACAATGTCAAGCAAGAAATCAAGCTTGCAACGTTTCCAGGAAAGAAGGGAGACAGGATTCTGGAACTTGTCAGGCATGTGTACCCTCAGCATAGGAGAGTGCCAAACGTGCTGTGGACAAACTTTGCTGCGGGGAACCCATCCGTGCATGCGACACTTATGCTTCCCATGGCTGGTATACCGCTGGATCGATACATGGGATTCAAGCTGTATGGAGAAGCAACAGTTCCAAGCGCCAGACTAGTGGAGGCTTTCGACCGAGAGAGGCTAAGAGTCGCTAAAGCTCTAGGCTGTGAAGCAGAGACAGCATTTGAATGGGTGCAGAGAACGTACGGATACACTGGCAAAGATGTTGCTGAAGCTTTTCGCAAATCCCCTCACGCGGACAGATATATTCCTCGCGAACGGCTCACTGCCGTTGTATCAGAGGACCTGGGATTCTTCTATGTCCCACTTGCACAACTTGGTGATTCGCTGGGAATTCCCACCCCGATCACGAAAGCAATAGTTGAGGTAATGGGAGTGATGCTGGAATCCAACTATTGGGAAAAAGGAGTTAGGCTTGAGCAATTGGGGTTGGCCGGCCTAACTGCCGACCAGATAGTGAGCTACGTGGACACTGGTGAAAAATAGTCGGTAACCTGCGCCGTGTTGTTTCCTTTTCTTCTGAGAGTTGTCTTCACAGACTTTACGGGTGAGTACGCGCTCCTCCTCCGTACGTGAGGGATTCCGCAAACTGAGAATATAGACCGAGTACCCCTCTTGTGGCCTTGGCGCGAGGGGCCCTCCAGCTCTTCATTCTGCTCTCTATTTCTTCTTTTTTCAGCTTGAGATCCAACCTTCTATTCGGAATATCTATCTCGATCAGATCACCGTTCCTCACTATTGCCAATGGGCCGCCTTCCATCGCTTCTGGCGAAGCGTGTCCTATCGCCAATCCTTTGTTTGTGCCAGAAAACCTAGAGTCCGTTATTAGGGCGATAGATTTTCCAAGTCCCAGCCCGACGATTGAGTGCATCACCATCATAATCTCCCTGGCTCCAGGACCGCCTTTAGGTCCCTCATATCGGACGATCACCACGTCCCCCTGGTGCACCTGACCGGCCATGAGGCCTGATATTGCTTCCTCTTCAGAGTCGAAGACCTTCGTCGGGCCACTGAAACGTAGCATCTCAGAAGGAACAGCACTCTGCTTGACAACAGCTCCTTCGGGCACCAGAGTTCCTCTCAGAATCGCTATGCCACCTTCGTGTGAGTATGGATTCTTTAGTTCCCTGATTACACTTCTGTCTTTAACTGAGGCTTGCTTGAGATTTTCCCTCAGAGTTCTGCCCGTCACAGTAAGAACGTCTAGGCTGAGCAACGGTTCAAGCTCTTTCATCACGGCCTCGATTCCGCCAGCTCTTTCCAAATCCTTCAGAGTCAATGTCGGATGATTTGGCATGAGACTGCAGATGAAAGGCGTCTCCCTCGACATCTTGTCCCAGATTTCCAAGCCCATGTCGAGACCGACTTCTCTGCTCATGGCGGTGATATGCAGAACCGCGTTCATCGAACCTCCGACAGCCAGAACGACTCTTATGGCATTCGCAAAGGCCTTCTGTGTCATTATGTCCGAGGGCCTGACATTGCGGTTTATGAGATCCAGAACGCGATTTCCCGCTTCCCTTCCCATTGCCAAGAGCCTAGAACTCATTGCCGGAGTTGCAGTATTGCCCGGAAGCGACATACCCAGCGTCTCGATCACAGTATTCATCGTGTTGGCAGTGGCCATCAGTGGGCAGGCGCCTGGAGTGGGGCATGCCGAGTCGACCAATTCCTTCAAATCAGCCTCTTTCATTGTCCCTGCTTTGTACTGGCCATATCCAATTGCAGTGTCCGACATCGTCACCGGCCTGCCTCTGAAGTTGCCCGGCTCCATGTAGCCGCCTGTTACGAAAATTGATGGAACATTCACTCTTCCAACCCCCATGGCGAATGCTGGAATCGTGTAGTCGCACGTTGGCACCATGACCGCCCCGTCGAAATAGTGGCTCTGCAGCATAATCTCTACCATTCCGGCCGTGTACTCTCTATACGGAAAAAAGTACCTCGCCACCGGTGTCCCTGCTCCACCAGCTCCACCGCAAAGTCCAGGTATGACAATCTCGAACGGCGTCCCGCCCGCCTCATAGATGCCATCCTTAATCGCTTCCGCCACAGGTTTCAGGTGGCAGTGGCCAGGACTCATCTCGTTCCAACCATGGATTACCGCAACAAATGGTTTCTCTAATTCTGCATCACGATAACCCATCGACTTCAGCAGGGCGTCTCTATGGCAAATAGCCAGCTCAGACTGCTCTCGACCAACCCCCGGGATACACTTGCTTCTGAGCGGCTGAGACGCCATCTGGCTCAGTCTGTCCTTCCAATCATCTAGTCAAGCTTTGGCTTTCTCTTCTCAAAGAATGCCTTCATGCATTCCTGAGGTTCTCCAGACTTGAAACCCTCAGTGTGAGCCATGACGGCGAAGTCGATAGCCTTTTTCATTCGTTCCCTTGTGAGCTCTCTAAACCATCTCTTATTCATCCTATTTGCCACCCTAGGCAATTCGGCAAGCTTGGTGGCCAATTCCTCAGTAACTCGCTGAAGATCTGCGGCCGGAACGACCTTGTTGACAAGCCCGACTCTCCATGCCTCGTTTGCGTCTACGATCTCTCCCGTCATGACCATCTCAATCGTCTTGCTGGGGCCCATCAATTCCCAGAAGAGCGTACCACCCAGTATGCAGGCGAGGCCCACGTTGATCTCGGTCATTCCGAGCTTTCCAGTGTCTGCGCAGATTCTCATGTCGGCCAGAAGAGCTAGCTGGCAGCCTGCACCAACAGCGAAACCGTTGATCGCAGCAATGTATGGGATGTCAAGGCCTTTGATTTCGTCATAGAGTATTCCGAAGTCTTCAACCCATTTCTTCGCGAGTTCCGGCTTGAGGTCCTTGGTTTCAGAAAGATCCTGCCCAGACGAGAAGGCTCGATCTCCTGCTCCAGTGATAATCAATGCCTTTATGGAAGTGTCTTTCTTCACATCTCTTATTGCTGTCAGAAGTTCTCGCTTCAGTTCGCTACTGAGCGCATTCAAAACGTTTGGCCTGTTTAGCGTTATTTTGGCAACGCGATCCTTCTTCTCAAAAAGAATCATTTTGTATTCCATCTTTCATCTCTCCTAATCCTATAGACACGCGGCTACATGCCCAGCAAGTTATTTAAGAGTTAGCAGCATCAGAAGCTGCCGATGGTTATGGTTAGGCTCTGCGAATATCATGGCAAACAACTCATGATGAGATACCAAATACCGGTTCCGAAAGGCATTCTTCTTTCAAACATCGAATCAATCAATCTTGAAGGCTTGAATTTTCCAGTTGTCATGAAGGCACAAGTCCCTGTTGGAGGACGAGGAAAAGCCGGCGGAATCAAAGTTGCCACGAGTCCTAGCGAAGCAAAAGAGATTCTTCCACAACTCATGGGCATGAAGATCGGAGGCTTCAAGGCAGAAAAGGTGTTGATCGAGGAGAAACTCGACACCGTCAGAGAGCTGTATGTAAGCCTATCAGTCGATAGAGACGCTGGCAATCCTTTGTTGATGGCAAGCGTTTCTGGAGGAATGGACATTGAGGAGCTCGATTCTGCAGAGATTTACAGGAAATCCATTGACCCCTTGCTAGGCTTGCAGTCTTTTGAGATTCGCAATGCCGCTACGAAACTGAATCTTCAGAGTGAATTGCGTTCTCAAGCCGTAGATATGCTGTCAAAAATGTACAGAATGTTTGATGAACTGGACGCGTTTCTCGTTGAGATTAACCCAGCCATTGTGACCAAAGACAACAAGCTGGTTGCTGCTGATGCAAGAGTTGTGATAGATGACAACGCACTGTTTCGCCATGAGGAATTCAAAGGAGTACCTCGAGGAACGAATGCATTTGAGCAAAAAGTGATAGAGCTTGGGGCCTCTGCTGCGCAGGTTAACGGAGGAATAGGGGTTATCACAAGTGGCGCAGGCCTAGGGATGGCTACGATCGATACGTTGAAGTTCAATGGCGGATCAGTCGCGGCAGTCATGGATCTGGGTGGAGTCGTGTTCGATCCTGAACCTAGCAGAATAGCGAAATGTGTTTCCTACATGAAGGATGTAAATCCAAAGGCGATCTTCATCAACTTCTACTTCCAGTTTGCTCGATGCGATACCTTTGCGAAGGGAATTGTAGAAGCATTAGGGGGGTCCACGAAGAGCATTCCAACAGTGGTCCGGCTCAAAGGAAACAAAGCAGACGAGGCACGTGCAATACTGGAACAGGCCAATTTCATTGTTACAGACTCTTTCCGCGAGGGCTGTCGCAAGGCGATTGAGTTGTCACAAGTTCGAGGGTGAGGATGAAGCGCATGGCCATACTAGTCGATGAGAAGACGAAGGTTCTGATCCAAGGAATAACCGGAAACGTGGGCAGAGGGTTCGCTGAACGAATGAAGATCGGTGGAACGAAGATCGTTGCAGGAGTGACGCCAGGGAAAGGCGGACAGAAACTGCTTGACATACCCATCTTTGACTCGGTAGAAGATGCGATGTTGGCAACAGACGCCAACACCGCGTTCATGGCAGTCCCTGCACCTTTTGTTCGAGACGCAGCGTTAGAAGCGCTCTCTGCTGGCATGAAGAAGATCATCATCTATACGGAAGGGGTGCCCGTTCAAGACGCGATCCGAATGGTTAGCTACGCCAAGTTGAAGGACGCCACATTAATTGGGCCAAACTCGGCCGGAGTTGTTTCTCCGGGCAAAGCCAATGTGAGCGACCTAAGTGACAGGATTCTGACCCAAGGACACGTTGGTATCGTGTCAAAGAGTGGCACCATAACCTACGAAGTCATTGATGGCTTAAGCGAACTGAAGCTTGGACAAAGCACGGTTCTATGTCTGGGGGGAGATCCGGTACTGGGCACGACCTATACTGACGCGCTGAAGCTTTTCGAAGCTGACAAGCAGACAAGCTTCGTCGTCCTCATCGGAGAAATCGGCGGAATGGCTGAAGTGAACGCCGGCGACTACATTAAGAAGATGAGCAAGCCAGTCATCGCCTACATAGCAGGACAAGCAGCGCCTCCCGGAAAACGGATAGGACATGCAGGAGCGATAGTGACGCGAGGCAAGGACACCGCTGCAGCAAAGAATGAGGCACTGGAGAAAGCAGGGGCCATCGTTGCGAAACAGCTGATGGATATCCCTAACCTTACTAAGAAAGTAAGAAGAAAATAGTGGGTGCACTGCTGTCCCTTGATCTGGGACCAGTGTGACTCAGCCAATCAACGGAAGAATCTTGCCTACTCGTCGCCTTAATGCCTTCTTGTAGACGAAGCCTGCCAGTGCAGCGTTGTCGACTCCAAACCCTATTGACGCAAACAGTATCGTTTCCTGATCTGTCTGCCTTCCACTCTTTCGCCCAGCAAGGATGTCCGGTAGTTCTCCGTAGATCTTCTCCTTAGAGATGGCTCCTGTATCTGCGAGTTGCGTCAACTCTTTGACTCTCCTATACTCCACCGTGTACTTCCATGAATCGACCACTACTTTGTCAACTGTCGTGATGACTCCTGGGTCGAGCTCTTGGAATGATCCTGCCTTCGCTATGAACAGCCCTGGTCCAACCCAGTCTGGCTTTACCAGAGGCTCATCAGCGGTTGTAACGACTGCAGAGATGTCCACATCTCTTACTGCTTGTTCCACCGAATCGACTGAAACGATGTCGAAGTCGCACAGCTTTTTCATTTCTCGTACATATCCTTCCCTTGCCTTGGCAGAGATGTCTGCGATGCGAGCTTCCTCTATTTTGAAGACCTGCGCCAACGAGAGCAGATGACTTCTTCCCTGTGCACCAGCACCAACAATCCCCACGACTCTAGAATCCTTTTTCGCGAGATGTCTTGCGGCTGCAGCTGTAGAGCCTGCTGTCTTCAAAGCTGTGATCCAGTCACCATTCATCGCTGCGACTGGAACTCCAGTATGCGGATCAGTGACCACAATGAACGTATTCACAGTCTGCAATCCATGTCTAGTTGGGTTGTTGCGAAATAGACTGAATATCTTCGTCATATGAACTTCCGTAGGCTCATAGTAGGCCGCCATGGTCTTGACGAATCCATCATGTTTCTCGACGGGCAAGTAGAACTTCTCTTCAACAGCCTTTCCTAGCCCCAGGTCGCGTATCGAGTCTTCGACAAGCTTCACTGAATCTTTGGGAGCTAGGATCTTCTTCACATCTTTGTCAGAAAGATAGAGAAGGTCTTTTCCGAGTCTCACCTTTATCTCCTCGTTCGAGTATCTGGAGTCTACCCGTTGACACGTTTGATGATTTGTTTTGCAGTGAGTCTCTTTAGGCCAAGTTTCTCCACGGTCAATCCTTCTCTCCGATAGTCGGTGGCGTTCGCCGCTGAGCACAGATCGATGATGGCATCTGTCGTCGGCATTTGAATTCTGAGCATCTCTCCAAGTGAGGCTATTGGAACCAATCCGTAGGGAATGTCCTCTGTGATATACCTGGATTGGAGGTTGGCAGGCGAAGTCTGCACCTTGTAGGCTCTGCTGTCGACAAGTGCTTCGTAGAGATTTGAGCCCTTGGCTCCGTAGTAACGTAAAAGCGTATCCTTAGTTGAAACTGGCCCAAGGCCAAGCTTCTTCGCAAGAATGGAGCGCTCAGCATCAACAGCTTCCATGACTCTTGCGATCGAGGGTGTTGTGTCATAGTGAGTGGTCTGATAAGCTCCTAGCTGCTCGATCTTGCCCGTGTTCATGATAGTCGATACGGGATGAATTGCGAAGTTGATGTTCGTTACACTAGTCTCAAGAACGTTCTTCCCGGCATAGAATTGTGGAAATGCTTTGGTCGCCACATCGAGTGCCCGCTTGGTTCGGGTCGCTGGCAAAGCCGCTAATCTGAGCTTGTCCTTAACCGCCATTGCCCAAGCTTTGCCTGGTCCCATTATCCTACAAGCGTAGATCAGACACTCAGTCTCAGCTATTGTTACTTCGGCTTTGATTTTCTTTTTCTTCAAATGGTTGGCGCACACAAAGGACGCGAAGTTGCCTGTGTTGAACACGATCACTTGGCCGTCTTCTAGATTTGGAGCGAATTTCTCGATGAAAGTCATGTGCACAAAGGCAGGGGTTACGACCATTATCAGCTGCGTCCCTTGGATTGCTTCCTTTATGTCAGTTGTCGCCGCAGCAATCTTCGCAAAACCATCTCGACCTGTTCCAGTCAGTTCGATTCCTCCTCGTTGTCGAACACCGTCAAGGTTTTGCTCATATTGCGGAAGTTCGTAGAGGTTCACTTCATGGCCGGCCAGCGACAAATCGGCGGCCATTGTGTAGCCTCCATGTCCAGCACCTAAAATTGCGATTTTCACGTCGCCCACCACACTGAGTATCTGCTTATATGGACCGCAATTCCTTTTTAGAATTGCTGTATCACGCCATGCACAATGTGTGCGATCGTTTGCGAACGAAAGGCCAGAACACTCGTGTGGATTCAGATGAACCGTATAGTTGAACACCCAATACTTGGACGGCTAGCAGAGAAAAGGAAGGTCATCATTAGAGTCGATGGAAAGGCAATAGAGGCCTTCGAGGGAGAACCGATAGCTGCGGCCCTCACTGCGGCGGGAATGCGTATTTTCAGGTTTACTGAGAAGAAGAACGAGCCTCGAGGACTCTTTTGCGCAATAGGTCGGTGCACAGATTGCATGATGACAGTTGACGGAGTGCCCAATGTCAGGACATGTGTCACTCCAGTCAAAGAGGGCATGGATGTACAGACTCAGCACGGGCTTGGCCAGTGGAAGTAGAGCACATGGAAGAAACTGACATCGCGGTAATAGGAGCTGGACCGGCGGGACTCACAGCATCGATTGAGGCGGCAAAGGCTGGAGCCCGCACCGTATTGATAGATGAAAACGATAAGCCAGGTGGTCAGCTTTTCAAGCAGATTCACAAGTTCTTCGGAGCCAAAGAACACTACGCTGGAGTACGTGGCTACGAGATTGGCGAAAGACTGCTAGGAGAGACTGAGGAGAGAGGTGTGGATGTACGTCTCGGAACAGTTGCGTTTGGCATATACGGTCAAGATGTTGGACTGTTGGCAAATGAGAGAGCCACAACGCTAAGAGCCAAGCGAATCATACTTGCGACAGGGGCCTATGAGAACCCGCTTGTGTTCCCAGGCTGGACACTGCCCGGTGTCATGGGAGCCGGAGCAGTTCAAACAATGATAAACGTACACAGGGTTCTGCCTGGAAAAACCGTTCTCATGATCGGATCAGGCAACGTCGGCCTAATAGTCACATATCAGTTATTGCAAGCCGGAGCAAGAGTAGCTGGAATTGTTGAGGCTCTTCCAAGAATAGGAGGATATGGGGTGCATGCTGCCAAGGTTAGGCGGGCCGGAGTTCCAATAATGACCTCTCACACCGTTCTGAGGGCAGACGGAAAAGGCGAAGTGGAAAAGGCCACAGTCTGCGAAATAGACGAAAAATGGAGGCCTATCAAGGGATTGGAAAGAATCTTTGACGTTGACCTAATCTGCATCGCTGTCGGCTTGACTCCCCTCTCCGAACTAGCTTGGATGGCAGGATGCAGGTTCATGTATCTTCCCCAGCTCGGAGGATCCACCCCGATTCACAATCGCGAAATGAAGACAACCTTAAGCCATCTTTATGTTGCCGGCGATCTCGCAGGCGTCGAAGAGGCCAGTACTGCGATGGAGGAAGGCAGAATGGCCGGCATCGCGGCATCCCAATCACTAGGGCTTATTCATGAAGATGCTGCTAGGCGGTTGGAGAGAGAGATAGAAGACAGGCTTCTGCAGCTGCGAGGCGGGCCCTTCTGTGAGGGAAGACTGCGAGCAAAACAAACGCTCGTCAAAGCGTGGGACGAAGAATGACTAAGGGACTAGCGAAATCCGGAGTTATATCCAAAGAAGAACTGGAGAGATACCGAGTCTATCCGAGCGAAGAGAGACTGAGGAAAGGTCCAGTTGCCATCATAGAATGTATTCAGGAGATCCCATGCGATCCTTGCGTCCACTCATGTCCGCAGAAAGCAATATCACTCAAGACCCTTTCGGCTCTTCCAGAACTCGATAGGGAAAAGTGCATTGGATGCGGGCTTTGCGTCCCTTCCTGCCCGGGTCTGGCAGTATTTTTGGTGGATATGACATATTCAAAGGACGAGGCTCTAGTCCAGCTGCCATACGAATTCCTACCGGTTCCGAAGGTCGGAGAGCATGTTGACGCTGTAGACCGAGAAGGCAACCCTAAGGCGAAAGGTAGAGTGGTCAGGGTTAGAATTGATCCGAAGACCAATCGAACCGCAGTGCTGGCGGTTGCTGTTGCTAAGGATGTCGCGTTGGATGTGAGGGGCGTAAGGAGCGAGCTTGGATGAGTGACGATGATGTCGTGATATGTCGTTGCGAAGAGGTTAATAGAGCAGAAATATTGGCGGCCATTGACGCCGGAGCAGACACCATTGCTGCAATTCGAAGAATGACAAGAGCAGGAATGGGCCTTTGCCAGGGAAGAACGTGTCGAAGACTCATCGCCCAGATGATAGCAGAGAAGAAAGGCAAGAAGGTCGAGGACATTCCTCCAGCAACTTACCGATCCCCTGTCAGACCGATGAAGCTTGAGGCATTGTGTCACGCTGAGGGAGAGACTTGCTAGAGTCAGATGTTGCGGTGATCGGTGGAGGAGTCATAGGAGCTTCGATAGCGTACTATCTGTCAAAGGAGAACAGGAAAGTAGTGCTCCTTGAGAAGGATCAGCTGGCTTGCGAGGCCTCGGGAGCCTGTGACGGATTCATAACCCTGCAAACTAAGAGACCGGGTATTCAGCTCGACCTTGCCATCAAGAGCAGGAAAATGTTTGGCGGGCTGACCGAAGAACTAGGTCGTTCAATCGAATACAGAAAGTCCGGCAGCATGATCGTCATAGAAGAGGAATCGCAATTGGACCTGATGGAAAAATTCGTAGACAGTCAAAGGCAAGCAGGACTTGACGTCAACATAGTTGACAACAAGGAAGCACGAAGGCTAGAGCCTGCACTATCTGAGCATATAGCTGGAGCATCTTATTGTCCTTCCGACGGTCTAGTCAATCCGATGCTGCTGACGATTGCCTTTGCTCTGGCAGCGGAAAAGCATGGTGCAAAAATCTGCACTGGAACAGAAGTCTCGTCGATAAAAGTGGAGGGAGGCAAGATCAGGTCTTTGCGTACGAACCTATCCGAGGTGAAGACCAATGTTGTTGTCAACGCAGCTGGGATTTATGCCTCATTCGTCGGAGCAATGGTCGGCATCAACATCCCCATAAAACCTAGAAGAGGACAGCTCGTTGTGACGCAACCATCTCCTCTATTCATTCGTAGCGGCCTCAATGATGCAAGGTATCTTCTGACCAAGTTGTGGCCAGATCAAGTCCGAGGAAGCGAAGATGAGCTGGACAAGCTGAGCGGCGGCCTAGCTGTAGAGCAAACTGAATCCGGCAATGTACTCATCGGTTCGACGAGAGAATTCGTCGGATATGACAAAGGCGTCACGATTGAGGGAATAACAGCGATGATTAGACGCTCGACACGAATAATTCCAAGATTGAGGCAACTGTTTGCCATCAGAGCTTTTGCAGGTCTGAGGCCCTATACTCCTGACGGGCTTCCGATAATGGATATGGTGAACAATCTTGAGGGTTTCGTGATAGCGGCTGGCCATGAAGGTGATGGTATTGCACTATCACCGATAACTGGGAAGACTGTTGCTGAAATGATAACAGAGGGCAAGGTCGACCCCTCTCTGAACTCTTTCTCCTTAGGGAGATTCGAAAAAGACCATACTCAAACAACTGGAGAAGCCAATCCAAGGTGAGCAGGATTTGCATCTGAGCAGAACAGAAGAGCTGATGCTCAAAGGCGAGCACGGTTCATCAATCCAGAAAGCAATGGAAATACTCGTGACGGTTGGCGACATATACAAGGCGTCGAAGCTGATTGACGTAAGTAGCGTACACATCTCAGGGATAAGCTACCGGAATGCCAGAGAGTCTGGAGCCAAACTCGTGGAAGCATTTGCAAGTTCTGGCCGAAGATTTGTAGTCCCCACATCATCAAATGTACTGGGGATGGATGCCACACGATGGGCAGAACTGGGGTTCCCCGAGGACTTCGTGGAAGGCCAGAACAGAATTCTGAGATCATATGAGCGCATGGGGATTGTTCCAATCCACACGTGCACCCCGTACTACAGCGGATGCATACTCAGGAGCAGAGAAGATGTCGCCTGGGCCGAGTCTGCTGCACTGATCTTTGCTAATTCCGTACTGGGAGCCAGAACCAATAGAGAGAGCAACCCTACCGCCACAAGCTCGGCTCTCACTGGAAAGACACCGCTCTACGGATATCACATTGATGAGAATAGAGCAGGGTCAATTCTTGTTGATGTGCATTGTGAGCTGAAAGAATCCTCGGACTACAGTGCCGTAGGATTCTGCGTGGGATCACAAGTCGGATCCGAGGTCCCGGTTTTCCTTTTCAAGAACTCAAAGCCGAACATCGATGATCTCAAAAGCCTTGGAGCCGCCTTGGCGACATCCGGCGAAGTCGCTCTGTTCCACGTCATCGGCATCACCCCAGAGGCAAAGGATCAGAAATCAGCGTTTCACGGGGACAAACCAATCGACAGAATACGTGTCAATGGTTCGGACACTAGACAAGCGTTGCAAGTCTTCTCCAGCGGAAGCGAAGAAGTCGACCATGTTATGATAGGATGCCCTCACTCCTCGCTGACCGAGTTGAGAGAAGTCGCTTCTCTTCTTGAAGGAAAGAGGGTGCACCCACGGGTGAAGATGTGGACATGCACATCCGCTGCGGTGCGATCCATTGGCGAAAGAAATGGAGTCGTTCAGATGATTGAGAAGGCAGGAGCTCACGTGGTTACAGACACGTGCACGGTCAACGTGCCGTGCAAGGATTTGGGATTCAAAACCATGGCGACGAGCTCAACCAAAGCTGCGAAGTACTGTTCCGAGATAGACCATCTCAACGTGTTCGTTGGCTCATTGAAGCAGTGTGTCCAGTGCGCGATCGACGGCCGATGGAATGGGTCCGTGTCATGAAACCACTAGTACTGAAAGGGAGACGGGTGGTCAAAGGAGTCTCTCACGGGGAGGCTCTCGTGACGAGTCAGCGAATTTCCTTCTTTGGAGGGATAGACCCCGTCACCGGGATTGTTGTGGAGAAGGGTCACGAGCTTGAGGGGAAAAACGTGAAAGGCAAGGTTCTGGTCTTCCCTGGGGGAAAGGGATCGTCGGAAGGCGCACTGAAGCTCTACGACATGAGCCTTCGTGGAACTGCGCCGGCAGCAATCATCAATGTTCGAACAGAACCTGTGATTGCGGTAGGTGCAATTCTTGGTAACATACCGACCGTCGACAGCCTGAAGAAAGATCCGGTTAAGATCATAAAGAACGGAGATTTTCTGAAAGTCAACGCCGACAGAGGAATGGTGGAAATCAACAGGAAGTAACGGGCTTTACAAGGCTCGGTCGCGCGCGCTAGCGTCGGAAATGCTAAATTTCGGACCTTGGATATTGCCACTTCGTTAGAAAGGTGAACATTGTTGCGGGTTGTAGGCGGAAGAACACATTACGGAGAAGCCGTAGGAATAATGACCTTGGAGACGGTCTTCCCGAGAATACCTGGCGATGTCGGCAACGCGAGTACGTTTAGATTTCCAGTGAAACTGCGAACAGTGAAAGGCGCTTCCATCAACAGAGTAGTGAAACACGGCGATCCCGCTCTCTTGGAGCCCTTTATCGAGGCCGCCAAGGAGCTAGAGAAGGAGGGAGTGAGAGCAATAACCACAAGCTGTGGGTTCCTTGCTCTCTTCCAAGACGAACTTGCGAAGTCGGTGAAAATCCCCGTTTTCGCTTCAAGTCTGATGCAAGTTCCTCTTGTCTACAAGATGCTTGGCAAAGGCCACAAGGTTGGTATCATAACCGCCGACTCAGGCTCACTATCTGAAAAACACTTGAGAGCAGCAGGCATTGATTCTATCCCTCTGGCAATCGCGGGGATGGAAGACCAGGAAGAATTTCCAAAGGCATTCCTTAGAAACGAGACTGCCATAGATCCTGACAAGATAAGAGCGGAAATCGTTGGCGTGGTAAAGAATCTAGTCTCAAAGAACCCGGACATAGGAGCTTTCGTTCTAGAATGCGCAAACATGCCGCCCTACTCAGCAGCAATCCAAGAAGCGACAGGTCTTCCGGTCTTCGACATTGTCACCTTCATAAACTATGTGTACGGCGCAGTCGTTCGGAAACCCTTCAAGGAAAGTTTCATGTAGAAAAGATCCGGCGAACTAGGCTTTCCTCAGACGCTTCTTGTTAAGGACGAGCAGAGACATAGTACTCATGATGCCTATCCCGGCCACAATCCCGACTGAGTTGAACTCTGGAATGGGCACAGCAGATATCGTAAGCTTTCCCCAAGTTGATGGCCGCTCCGTATTGTAGGTGGTAGGCCAGAGCATCGTTATGCCGCTTGGATATCTGTCCTGAACATCGACGCATATGGCACTGTTCATGGATGATGCGAAGATTGCTAGTGGAATCTTAAACTCATAGACCATATGAGCAGCTGCAAAGTATGGATCTGCAGATGGCTTGCAGTCGGACTTCACCGTAGCTCCTCCAACCGGACCTGTTAATCCTCCCCAAGACACTCCAGTCCCCTGACGCATCCAAAAGCTTGACGAAGCAGCGGTCAACCATTCCAACACAAAGGAATAGTCATCTTCACGTGGAGCGTTTCCTCCATCGCCTTTCGTATCAAAGCGTATAGTGCAATAATCTCCCGCGCCTAGAACTGTGTCTGAAACGTAGTCGACAAGCACATACAGATAGTCGGCATCATGCTTGGTTCTGACATAAGCCGTTCCATTGCCTAGTTGTGCAACCATGAGAGCCTCCGACGCGTCAGACCACTCTTGAGGGGTCGTCCATTTACCATCCACATCTACTGGATTCGTCAGAATCCAGCAGGTAATGGATTGCTCCTGACCTTGACTCAATCTAATAGTTGCGAGAAATGTAATCAGCATGACACATGCAACAAATCTTGCCACGTTAAGCTTGCGAGACAACAAATCACCCCAACATAGCAAAACGCGAGCTACTTCAACGCACATTGTCTGCACGTTTCAAGCATATAAGCTGAATGAATTAGCTCATACAATCAAGAAGCTCGCATTCAGAATTACAAAAAACAAAAAAGGGGGAAGAGAAAGGAAAGAGTGCCAGCTACTTCTTCCGTCTTCTTGAGACAGCAACGACGGCGACAGCAGCAACAATCACCACAGCAGCTATGATTCCATACATCATTGTCTGCTGTGCCTGCTGGACTTCGAGCCTCACACGTTCAGCTTCCTGTCTCGCAGCTGTAGCCTGCTTTGTCGCTTCGGCCATGTCCCACTTGTCGAGTGCTTTCTTTGCCTGATCGAGCATGCCTTTTGCCTTTGTCGTATCTGCACCGACTGTCGCTGCCGCAGAGATCGCTACTTCTGCAGCCTTCACATAGTCAAAGGCAGCGGGCTTTCCCTCAGCAAGATTGATTATGAAGCTGGCATCGATGTACTGGTCTGGCTTAGGCTTTGTCTTGGTGACTCCTACTTCATAGTTGAAATCGATGTTGCTCACCCACATCTGGTACATCGGTGTGTCAGGCTTCGGGAATCCTTTGAAATACTTGTACTGATCCTCGAGCTTCATAATCCAACGAGTCTTGAACAAGCTGTCAAGTGTAGATGCGGCTGTAGTCGGAACTCCACCGATAGTTGTGATCCACTTCAGGTTTATGTCCACAGCTTCCGACGGATTCGCGTACATCCAGTCAACGGCCCTGAAATACTGCTCAAGATACTTCCTGACGACATCTGGTCTCTCCTTTATCAGCTTGTCAGTGATCACTCCAACATCCGCGACCAATGCAAACATTGGATTTGGTTCTTGCTCGAACATGCCGTTGTCGAAGATCTTGACTCCCCCAGCCTTAGCGCATGTTTCATCAAATGGAAGCCATACCGCCGCGGCATCGATGCTCTTTGCAACAAAGGCAGCCTGACCATCCTCGCACGCCATTGGTAGCAGCGTGATGTCTTTCTCAGTCATCCCATACTTCTTGAGGCCCACGAGCAGCGTCTGATGGGCACTTGTGCCCACGGGTGCCGAAACCTTCTTTCCTTTCAGATCAGCAAGGGTCTTGATGGGTTTGCCGTCAGAAGGAGCAGTAGGCCAAGCCATGACCACGTTACTTGCCATCGATCGCATGTATATGTGAGTCAACTTGAAGGGCAGTCCTTTCTCGAAGTAGATCAGCGTCGAGGAGCCTGATAGGAATCCTATGTCGATGCCTCCGGCAGCCATTCCTTCACCGCACTGGGTCGTGCCTGTCGTCTGGATCATCTTGATGTTGAGACCGACTTCCTTGAAGAAGCCCTTTTCGATGCCTATGTAGAGGCCTGCGTACGAAGTGTTCGGGCACCATCCTGCGGTCACCGTCAGCATTTCTTGAGCTTGAACTGGAACCGCCGAGACAATGCCAGCCAGCAATGCGAGACTGCAGAGAAGAGTTGGCAACAGTTTCTTAGCTACGTTTGATGTTTTCAACTTATTTACCGAGCTATTGTAGCACGTGCATCTTCTAAAAGCCTTTCGGCGCGCGCGCGCGCTTTCGGAAAACGCTTAAGTGATCTAGGAACGCAAGTAGCGGGTCGAGTTCAGCTTTGTTGCCACGGAAGAGGCTCAAGGTAAGTCCAACTGTTTTCGTAAGCCTTGCCACCGCGATCCTTGCTGTTGTGATGTGGCAGTGGATAGCAACTAGCGGCAGGGTGGAGCGAATGCTGATGCCGACATTGTGGGACTTGCTGCAAATGGCGATCAATACGGCAACAAAACCGTTCGCTGGCCACTCAATATACGAGCATGTCTACATGAGCCTGTGGCGAGTTACAGCTGCCTTCATTACATCTCTTGCGCTGGCAATTCCTCTAGGCCTTGCGGCAGGTTGGTTCAAATTCTTCAAGGCAATCCTTGATCCAGCTGTCGAATTCTTACGCCCTATGCCTCCGCTGGCAGTCATCCCTCTACTCGTCCTTTGGTTCGGCATGGGAGAAGTCTCGCAAGTGCTAGTTCTGCTCATGTGCGGGTTCTTTCCGATATTCATTAACCTCATCGTGGCCATAAGGAGCACAGATGCCACCTTAATCAAAGCGGCCTCCACGCTAGGAGCAAACAGTAGACAGGTTCTCACAGAAGTCCTGTTGCCTGCAGCCATGCCGTACATTCTGGCGGGAATAAGGATTTCTCTCGGAGTTATGTGGGCAACTGTGATAGCGGCTGAGCTTGTCTACGCGGAAGTGGGAATAGGTCATGTTTTGGAGTGGAGCAGAAGGTATTTGGAGACGAGCAGATTGATCATATCCATGCTGATAACAGGAGCGATTTCCGTGGTCCTTGATCAAGGCGTGTTATACGGCGAAAGACGCCTAACAAGATGGCAAGAAAAAGAAGTCTGAAAATGATTGGGGTATGAAGAATGGAAGACAAAATCGTGATTGAGAATGTCTATAAGACCTTTTCAGGGGAGAGAGAGATCGCTGCTCTCTCAAACGTGAGTTTCTCAGTTAAGGAGAATGAGTTTCTCTGCGTACTTGGCCCCTCAGGATGCGGAAAGACAACACTCCTAAACATAATCGCCGGTCTTGAAAAGCTGACCAATGGAAAAATCTTGGTGGACGGAAAAGAGGTCAAAGGACCGGGCGCGGATCGAGGTGTCATCTTCCAAGCCTATGCACTATTTCCGTGGAAGACTGTTCTGCAGAACATTGAGTTCGGGCCCAAGCTGAGAGGGGTACCGAAGAAAGAGCGTAGAGAACTCGCAGTGAAATACATCAAGTCGATGGGGCTGTCGGGATTCGAACACGCCTATCCCAAGGAACTCTCCGGTGGAATGAAACAACGTGTCGCCATCGCCAGAGTCTACATAAACGATCCTGCTGTTCTCTTGATGGATGAGCCATTCGCAAATCTAGATGCTCAAACAAGAAGCATCATGCAAGAAGAACTCATTCAGATATGGAAGCAGTTTCGGAAGACAGTTTTCTTCGTTACGCACAACATAGAGGAAGCTGCGTACCTGGCAGACAGAATCGTGATCTTGACTGCTCGACCCGGAAAGGTCAAGCAAATTGTTGATGTGAATTCAGTGCTTCCTAGCGACAGATACGGTCCTGAAGGAATACTATCGGCGGAGTTCACTCGACTCAAAAGAGATGTTTGGAACTCAATTAAGGAAGAGATCAAGACTATATGACCGTGGATCGGAGGAACGCGAATGAGCGGAGCTGACGCGCCCAGTCAAGTGAAGCTACCTGGCGCAGCGCGCGAAAAAAGTTCTATGTTTGCAGCGTTGCGTGAGCGCGCGGTGTATGCGTCGATAGGTCTAGTTTCTGTTGCAATCGTTGTTTTCGCTTACTACTACGTGTCATCGAGCAAGATGCTTCCTTGGTATTTTCTTCCGCCCCTTGAAGATATTTGGGGCGTATTCATTGGGATGATTTACGAACCTTTTGCTGGAGCCACGCTCGAGGTTCATCTTATCATAACGGTGCAGAGGCTCGTCATATCCTTCATTATTGCTGTTGCACTGGCAATACCGTTGGGCTTCGCTGCCGGGATGAACAAGTGGTGCCAGGCAGCACTGTATCCGATCGTCGAATTCATCAGACCGATTTCAGCCATGGCATTCATACCTCTACTCATAGTGTGGTTCGGAATAGGCGAGACATCAAAGGTACTGGCTCTGTTGAAGGCCGGGTTCTTTCCTATGTTTCTTAACATTGTAGCAGGGATAAAGAACGTCAACAAAACTCTAGTTACTGCTGCATATACTCTTGGGGCGAATCAGCGGCAGGTGTCTTTTGAGGTGATCTTTCCGGCAACAGTGCCATATATTATGGCGGGGATCAGAATCGGGCTTGGAGTCATGTGGTCAACTATTATCACAGCAGAGCTGATAGCTGCGCCGACAGGGTTGGGCCATCTGATCTTCATGGCTAGGGAATGGGCCTCGACCGACATCGTGATGATGGGAATCATAATAATAGGGTTGGTTTCGATATTCCTGGACAAAGGAATTCGTATGCTCGACGAGAGACTGACCAGATGGCAAGAGCGCCCGATCAGATAGAGGCAGCGAACCTCGTGCAGCGATGTTCATAGAAAGATATGTCTCTAGGTGAACAGTTGCTCTTTGCTATTTAGTCTGTAGATTCAGACTATTCCTTTTCAAGATAATGGTGAGAGCACTAGAGGAGGCCGAGATCGGTCAGGATACTTCGGAGTTTGTCTTCAGTACCCTTGGTCACTGACTGAAGTGGCTTTCTGCAGAATCCAGCTTTTACCCCAATCATGTCCAGCGCTTTCTTCGGAACCAGCGGGTTCGTTTCAACAAACAGGAACCTTGACAAAGGTAACAGTTTGTTGTGAAGCTTCAGTGCTCCTTTGATATCTCCAGCCTGAAATGCGTTGTATAGATCTAGATGCACTTGAGGCGCAACGTTCGCGCCTGTCATGATTCCTCCTTTCGCGCCTATGACGAGCGCAGGCAGAAGGTACTCGCTATACCCTGTAACAATTGTGATCTTGTCTGCGGCGTAGCGGATCAAATCCATCGTGTGTGCAAAATTCCATGTCGAGTCCTTTATTCCCACCAGGTTTCTAATCTCAGCGAGTCGAGTTGCCAGAGCCGGGTTTAGGTCGTATCCTGTTACACGTGGGAGATTGTACAAGATCGTCGGTATGTCGCCTTTCTCCGCAAGGGTTCTGTAGTGTTCCAGCAGGCCTTCATCTGTGGGATTGTGATAATATGGAGTCACGGCGAGTATTCCATCCGCTCCAACATCCTTTGCGTATTTCGCAAGATCCAAAGCGTTCCTGGTGCCAGGGTTTCCAGCTCCCGCGACAACTGGAATCTTTCCGTTCACCTGATCAACCACTATCTTCACGACTTTCTTGTGTTCATCAGCGGACATCAACACGTACTCGCCTGTGCTGCCGCACGGTATTACCCCGTGCACACCGTTTTCCACAAGAAAGTCAGTGAATGCTCTGAGACTTTCTTCGTCAATCTCTTCGTTCTGCTTGAATGGGGTTATCATTGGCACGAAAACGCCTTTCAGCGCGAGCTTTCCAGTCATGGCATACCATCTTTAGGCGTCATATGATCAAGATCATTTCAAAAGGTTTTTGATAGTTCCGACTGACAAAGGGCAGTAGTTCTCGATTCGTCGATTCAGTAATGCAAGTTGCGGAAAAGGCAGAGTGCCGACCTAGGATTACCTGAGTATTGCTCCCTCACTGGCTGACGAGACTAGTCTTGAATACCTCTGTAGGTATCCCTTGGTGATTTTCGGAGGAGGTGGCCTCCAACTGTCAAGTCTGCGAGTGATCTCTTCTTCAGATAGGTCGACAGACAAGACTCGACTTGGAATGTCTATTTGGACGATATCGCCGTTTCTCACTGTGGCTATCGGTCCGCCTTCTGCAGCCTCAGGGCATACGTGACCAATGCATGGCCCTCTGCTTGCTCCAGAAAACCGCCCATCCGTGACCACAGCTACTGAGCTGCCGAGGCCAGCACCCATCACGGCAGAGGTCGGACCTAGCATCTCCCTCATACCGGGTCCTCCTTTAGGCCCCTCGTATCTGATAACCACGACATCTCCTGCTCTAATCTTGCCACTGGTGATGGCCGACACAGCTTCCTCCATCCTGTCGAAGACCTTGGCAGGGCCGCTGTGCTTGAGCATCTTTCTATCCATAGCAGATTTCTTGCAGACTGCTCCAAGCGGAGCCAGACTTCCTTTCAATATAACCAGTCCGCTATCCGGGCTAATGGGGTTTGAGAGGGGATGAATGACTTCGGGGCGAGTATTGCAAACATCCTTCAGATTCTCTTTGATTGTTTTTGTTGTCACGGTCAGGCAATCTGTATCCAGCAAAGGTTCCAGCTCCTTCATAACTGCAGGGATTCCTCCAGCTTCATGAAGGTCGTTTGCGTAGTATTTTCCTGAAGGATGAATATCGCACAGATGGGGGATCTTTCTGCTAAGCTTGTCGAACGTGTCCAGCCGTAGATCGTAGCCTCCTTCCTTTGCTATTGCCATGAGGTGAAGGATGCTGTTCGTAGAGCCTCCAAGTGCCATGTCAATCTTGATTGCGTTGCTCAGCGACTTCTCCGTGACAACATCTCGCGCCTTGATGTCACCTTCCAAAAGCTTCACGATCTGCATCCCAACCAGCTTGGCCATTCTGGTCCTCTCGGCGAAGAAGGCCGGTATTGTAGCAGAAAGCGGGAGTGCTATGCCCATCGCTTCTGAAAGGCACGCCATGGTCGTTGGGGTATAGAGACCCGGTCCTCCTCCCGCGGTAGGTAACGCAACATCCTCCAGTCTTTTCAACTCGTCTTCACTCATTCTTCCCATCTTGACAGCGCTGACCCCTTCGATCAGATCGGTGTAGGAAACGTTTCTGCCGGCGTACTTTCCAGGGATAGTCTGTCCCCCTGGTAGAACGATTGATGGCAAGTTCAATCGTAGCGTGGCCATCAACATTCCCGGAATCGGCTTGTCCCCTGCCGCCAACAGAACCATTGCGTCTAGGTGATGAGCTTCGACCATCAGTTCTATTGAATCGGCTATGACCTCTCTGCTCGGAAGAGACATTCTCATTCCCTCATGAACCATTGCCACTGCATCGCTAATTCCAATCGTGTCGAACTCAAGTGGAGTTCCGCCGGCAATCCATATCCCAGTTTTGACCGCCTCCGCGAGTTGCCGAAGGTGAGCATTAGGTGTCGAAATCTCATTCCATGAATTGACCACTGCTATGACCGGTTGTGTGAGTTCTCGATCCGTCAGACCAAGAGCTTTGAAATAGGCTCTCTCCGGAGCTCGGTCCACACCTCGAAGAATTTCCCAACTTCTCAACCTACGACTCATGTTGAAAGTCCCTCCGGGCCATAATCCCGAACTTATAATAAGAATTGTGTTGATTACCCGACACGCAGAGATTTGATACGCATTCCAGTGTTTTAAATGCGAGATCTTCTATGAGAGATGGATGAGACTTGCGCAAGAGGTCTGTTCGATGAAAATTCGGTTTCCTTACGGGAAATCCTTCGTTATAGCAGACATACCTGACAAGAATCTGATATCGCCACCCGAACCAAAGCCCCTACGAAGTGTAGATGACCCACACGAAGCTGTTGAACATGCGCTGGACCACCCTGTGTCGAAAGAATCGCTCGATAAGATTGCAGGCCAAACCTCCAAGGTCTGTCTAGTCATAAGCGACATAACGCGACCGATACCAAACAAGACAATCCTCCCACCCATCATTGAGAGACTCAAGACAGCAGGAGTATCGGCCGATAACTTGGTACTGGCTGTTGGTTCTGGTAGCCACAGACCACAATCGTCTGACGAGCTGGCCGAGATGCTGGGTCAGGAGATTCTTGGCAAGTTCAAAGTCGTTGCGCACAATTGTGTAGAGAAGGAGAAGATGGTTGATATCGGCAAGACTTCTCAAGGCACCCATGTTGCCTTAAACAAAGTCGTTGCCGATGCGGACATCAGAGTGCTCACTGGACTAATCGAACCACACAATCTTTCCGGGTTCAGTGGCGGTAGAAAAAGCATACTTCCAGGAGTCTCAAGTATTGAAACAATCACTGAGAATCACAGTTCTGACAAGCTGGACAATCCGAAATGTGTGGCTGGAGTGCTCGAAGGAAATCTGATACATGAAGATATGGAAGAAGCCGCAAAGATGGTGGGTGTCGACTTCATCCTCAATATTGTTTCGAATTTTGATGGAAATATCGCGAAGGTTGTCTGCGGAGACCTTGTCAAGGCGCATAGAGAAGGCGTCAGTTGCTGCTATGATGCTTCGAAGGTAGTGGTTCCTGAACCTGCGGACACAGTAATAGTGGCTAGCGGATATCCTTGGGATCAAAACCTTTACATGACAATAAACGGTCCCAACAGGATTGTGCATTCTCCAAAACCGGTCTTGCGGAAAGGAGGCACCATAATTGTGGTTGCAGAGTGTTCGGAAGGTGTAGGGAAGGCGCACGCACCTTTCTATGAGCTTTTGACCAAATCTTCATCGATAGATGATGTTCTTGCCAAGACCTGCAATCCAGATTTTTTCATCAAGGACAAGTGGGAAGCCCATCTCTGGGCAAGAATCCTGGAAAGATACGAAGTGGTGGTTGTTACGGGTGGAATAACAGCGAATGAGCTGAAGAAAGCCTTTATGCGAAGAGCTTCAAGTCTCGACGAAGCAGTCGAGTATGCTCTTGACAAGCATGGCCCAGATGCCAAGATCCTTTCGCTTCAGAATGCCATCAAAGTCATTCCGATGTTGGCGTAGGACCAAGATTGAAGCGAGATAGATAGTGTGATCACGTGCCGAAAGTCTGGTTATCCAATCTTGGTGTTATGGCCTAACAGACATCGTGTCCTTGAGGACGGGAAAAGGTGGCACGCACCCTTCCATGGCCTTCACGGTATTCCGGGCGGTGAGGGTCCCGACATGAGAGGGCGCAACTGCACGACCAGTACACCTACGAAGACTAGTACTATCCCAAGTATCTTGTACGGTGTTAGTGATTCATTCAGGAAAACGTATGCCAATAGCGCTGTTTGAACCAGCATGGTATTCTGCACTATCGAGTGCTCGTATGCCTTCAGAACCTTCAACGCATGGTTCCAGAGAACATAAGCCAACGCAGTATTCACCACACCGAGCCACAGAACTATGATCCATCCATTGAGTGAGATCGCCATGACGTTCTGAGTCAGAACAGTTGCTCCTAGAAGCATCATTGATCCCAAAGCCATCGAGCAAACGGTCAATGAGACAACATTTCCTCTGTATCCTCGAAGATAGTGTCTCGAAAGAACGGTGAACGCGGCCAAGCCAACACCTGAGAAGAACGCTGCAAACAATCCGGTAATCCCCTCCGAAACCACGATACTGCCGTGAAAGAATGCCAGCACACCAGCGAGTGCAAGAGCTATTCCCACAAGCTGGATGAACGAGGGAATCTCCTTGAGAAAAAGAACGCTCAAGATCAATACTAGAAAGCGTGTTAGATCAAGCACAAACGTCACTGTTACAGCATCCAAGTAGTATAGGCCTAGGAACTGCAACGCCGGAGCAACAAAATAGCCGGTAAATCCCAGTAACAAGAACACTAGCACTTGCCTTCGATTGATAGTTGCTGCGTCTATTCCGTATCGGCAGACCACAACCAGTGCCAGAATGCTGGAAGCTATGGTATACCTGTATGCAGCAAACGCTAAAGGACTTATTTCTCCAAGACCGATTTTGATGAGTATTTTGGAGATCGACCACAAGAACGTAACGAACAAGATCTCGGCCAGCGCTCGCGTGTGTTCCCTTGAGATCTTCATAGGTTCTTCCAGCGCACGCGTATCCTCATGTATTTGGGAGTTCTGGGCCGAAGGGGCAAGAACGGTCTGCTCCTAGCCAGTCTCCATCAGTGATGTAAGCTGTGTATCTGCAACCACCACATAGGCTGCTGTATGTACATATTTTGCACGAACCCTTCATCGCTCTTCGATTCCTGATGTAGTTGAGCAGTTCGCTATGAACCCAGATCTCCTCAAGACTTTGTTCGAGAAGGTTTCCCAGCTTTATCGGAGCTGGAACGCAAGGAAGCAGATCTCCAGAAGCTGTTAGACCTGCGTATGTTAGGCCAGCTGAACATCCTCCGAAACGTGTTGCCAGTCTTCTTACAATCTTGGAGATCTCAAGTCCGAATTTCTCTTGAAACATTCTTTCGTGCCCCGACAAGGCTTCACTTACTGTGAAGATAGATCCTTGCGAACGTTCATAGCTGAGGCGAGCATAGTATGTCATGCCTCTTGCATAACACTGCATACCTGATCCATCAGCTATGCTTTGACGGAACTTGTTGTACAATTCCTCTAGGGCTAGGATTCTCTCTTCAGGTGTCACGTCGAGGTATGATGCCTCTATTCCACGGCCAGCTGGTATGAGTCGGTTTAGGTAGAATCTTGTCGCTCCAAGTTTCTCTGCCAAGCTCATTGTCTCTTCTAGCTCATTGACGTTCTTTGAGTGCAAGGTCATCGTCACAGCTAGTTCGTCAAAGCTCTCAGCGGCGCAATTCGCTATCCCTTCAGTCGTCGCTTTGTAGCTTCCGGGCCTGTTCCTTAGAAAATCATGGGTCTCAGCTCTTGCGCCATCCAGGCCTATTTCGACGCGTCTGATGCCTGCTTCAGCGAGTTCTTCGGCTACGTCAGGGGTTATGAGAGTTCCGTTGGATGCAATTGTGCACAGCATGCCGTTGTCGTTTGCTCGCTTCACCACGTCATAGATGTCTCTGCGCAGCAGTGGTTCTCCTCCTGAGAAGGTTAGTATGGCGACTCCCGCTTCGCTCATGTTGTCTATCGCCTTGAAGGCCTGAGAAGTCGTCAGTTCCTGAGAAGAAGGCGTTGGTGAAGAGTCTTGATGGCAGTGCAGACAGCTAAGATTGCATTTGTTAGTGAAGTTCCAGACGACTGTCACCGGGGCACCGGTGGGCTGTGGGCGAACTACACCGAAGTTTGCAATCCCCTTTACAACACTCAGCATGCACCTGCGGATAAGTGGGTCTCCCAATAGCTGCTTTGTGGTGTTGTCATCGACACTGAGGTGCAGAAACAGCCAACGAATCAAGGGCATTAGAGCCATCGCCGTCATCCCAGCAGCTCCTGCAATGAGATCGTTCCTTCTTCAAATAGATGTCAAAGACTGAGAGTAGCCGCTCTTGCTCACATTTTTTACATCTCGTTGTCAGGTATTGCGCTAAATCCTTCCACAGAAAGTTAAGGATTGACGTCGCGGAGCGGCCACCGTCTGTTTTGTTAGTGATCGTCTTGCCCCCCCGCAACATGGGCTCTATTTTCTAGGTGAGGTGAAGATCAATCAAGTCTTGCATAGTTCTATTAGCAGATGAGCAAAATACGACGCAATGAGGCCACTTTGTCCTAAGCTCACTCATCCACTTCTCGCCAAGTTTCTGCCTATTCGAGTTCCTTAGCTCCTTCAGTTTCTCTTTTATCTCGGGATACTTCTTCTCCAGACGTTCGAAACGCTTGCAGGCAATAAGTTCGCTGCATTGGCTGCAATTGTCTACTTCTTTCTCTAGCGCACAAGTTCTTATCTCACACTTCGACCCGCCTCCTTTTTGACACCCAACGCAAGCGCGCATAGATTGTATGCTGGCAAGTCCTTTCTCGAATTCCTTGAAATCAAATCCTTTAGGAGCCCACTTTTCCAAGTTGTATTTCCTAACGACTTCTTCGAATCTCCTCGTCAGTTCTACTATGGCACCGTTCCCAGCCACACAGCTGCCACACCAGATTCCACAGAAACCGATTTGATCCTTGACGTTCTGAAAGGCCTTGTCTTCCAGTTTGTTCACATCCACAACTGAGTACGGACTCGATGACGGACGCGCAATAATAGCGTTTTGCCCCTTCTTCTGGTTCATATTCATTCACGAACTATTCAAGAAAACGCGCATTCGCCAAAGCCGTCAAGGTAATAAGGAGATTCAACTACCGAATGCGACGAGGGATCGTCACGAAGTACAGGAGATTCGGGAAACTGAATTGGAAAGTATCCGCTCTAGGATTTGGAGCAATGAGGTTGCCAATCATCGACGGAGACCCAGCGAAGATCGACCAGCCAACCGCGATAAGAATGATACGCTATGCGATAGACCATGGTGTGAACTATGTGGACACCGCTTATGTTTACCACAGAGGAACCAGTGAGACGTTAGTTGGGAAATCATTGCAGGATGGATACCGGGAAAAGGTCAGGCTCGCCACTAAGATGCCAACTTGGCTAGTCAATTCCCAGCAAGACATGGACAAATACTTGGACGAGCAACTTGCGAGACTTCAGACGGACCACATCGACTTCTATTTGCTTCATGGGCTCAACAAGGATCGATGGCCGAAAGTGAAACAACTGGGGGTTATCGGCTGGGCTGAGAAAAAGATGGAGGAGGGAAAGATCGGCCGTTTAGGCTTCAGCTTTCACGACGAGTACTCTGTATTCAAGGAGATCATAGATAGCTATGAAGGCTGGACTTTCTGTCAAATCCAGTTCAACTACACAGATGCTGACTATCAAGCAGGAACGAAGGGACTGAAATACGCAGCCTCCAAGGGCCTAGCAGTTGTTGTGATGGAACCCATAGCCGGCGGGAAGTTGGCTGTCAAGCCGCCAAAAGAGGTCCAAGCGATCTGGGACAAAGCAAATATCAAGAGTACACCGGCGAAGCTGGCTCTTCAATGGGTTTGGAATCATCCGGAGGTATCGGTTGTTCTCAGCGGTATGAGCACTTTGGAACAGGTTATGCAGAACCTTGAGTCTGCTGATGATTCTGAGCCAGGCGTCCTGACAAAGGAAGAACTCGACGTCATCAATCAAATTGCGCAGAAATACAAGGAGTCGGGGTATATCGGTTGCACAGGCTGTAAGTACTGCATGCCTTGTCCACAAGGAGTGAATATACCGGAGATAATCGCTCTCTACAATGAATTCTATGTCAGGGGCAGAGACGATGAGGTCAAGAAGAAGTATCGGGAGAATATCACTCCTGAAACGAATGCCAAGAAGTGTGTCAAGTGTGGAACATGCGAAACTCTTTGTCCACAACAGCTACCGATAAGGAATATTCTCAGAGGTGCAACCTTTACTTTCGAGCAGAATGCTTAGCATCAAGAGTCATCGTCTGAGCACCACGTTTGAAAGAGGCTTTTTCTGGATCGAGTTGGTCTTCCTGATCTTTTGGTCACAGCCTATTTTCTCATCCTGTTCAAGATTGCTCCAGCGACAAAAGAGAGCCAAGACAGGGTTGCTAGTCTCGTGTACTCGACGATTGCCACTCGTTCGATAGTCGATGCCACGTAGAACGCACTTGGAACAGCAATTGTTCCACAAGCAATGATCACCAGCCATTCTCTCTTAGTGAACCAGGCAACTGCAGTTGCTATTTGGCTTTTCTTGCGCTGACGTGGACTGACATAGAGTCTTCTTGAGACTTGATCAAGAGCGGAGACCAACGATTTACTGAACGGGTCCAACCATGCGAGAGGACCAGTGGATTGGCGAGGTGACAACAACTTGAAGAGTGAATTCTTGAGAATAGAGGTCTGTTCAGCCTGTTTTCTCTGTCTGCCCAAGCGCGCTTCTTGCTGACTTTTCTTTTGTGGGACGTACTCCTCGGCGTTGTTACATTTTGGCGTCTCTTTTTCTTCTATGATACATCACCGTACTGAAATCGGCACATTGGGGCGTCATATGCAATATAAGCATATCGCAACAAGTCGCGCGTTGAACAGAACCCATACTCATCAGAACAACGCAAAGTGTTCAAATCGCTTCGGGCCTGTTCTTTGTGTCCGTGGCAATGCCCTCAACCTTTCGAACCCATCTTCAGCAATCCTAGCGTCTATGGAAGCAACTCCCATTATCGTGAAAAGTGTGGGCGGAGAAATCTCTTCGGAATCAATTTCGCTATTCAACAGCTGAGTCACGTCACACTTCTTCGCTGAAACATTGCATCTTCCCTCACGCAAAGCCCGGCTTGCAGGACTGTCCAGCCTGTAGCCAATGTCCAAGTTATCAAACACATACGATGAGAATCTCGCGACAATCGAGTCAGAGAGTGCCTGTTTTCCCACATCAACATAGGTCATCCGACTCATTGCCTCAAAAGGAATTACTCGTTCATCTATCAGAGGCGAGGCGGTTCGTAACGAGATTGCATCAACAATCACAGTTGAGTCATGAATTGCTTCTCGAAGTGTCTCACACGCGACAAGCTTTGTCCTTTCCAACAGGGCCGGATCAAGACTTTGGAAAAAAGCGCTCAACCTTTCTTTGACCGTTCTGAAACCACTCTTTCTCCTAGCAGTCAACCTAATCTCTTGAGGCGGATTTCGAAGAGCCCCCAACGCCAGGATCGTGGCTCTGCCGACAGGACCTGCACCGAGTATGCAAGCCACGCTCTGTCTTGAGCTTCCCAGGCACTCGACACCGATCGCTGCAGTTGAGGCGGTTCTAAGGTCATAGATCGGATTGCCATCCATAATGCAATATGGATGTCCAGTCTCTCTTTCCCAAAGAATCACAACATTTGTTGCGTATCGCCTATTCAACTTGAGGTTTCCTAGGCTTGCAGTGAAGATCCTTGAGACGACGCTTCTATCTGTCGCTCCCAGTAATGTGCGACCCTTGAGAGATCCCAACTCTATCGTTGCCTTGTCGTGCGGATATCTTCCAGCATCCTTCAATACGTGCACAGTCAGAAAATTGACTCTCTTGAACGTCTCAACTGTTGGAGGAAATATGACGCCGATCTCTCGATGAGAGAGAACTGACGTAAAGTGACCGTCTCCGTACAGATCTATCTTATACATGTGCTTCACATGGTGCTATACATTTAGCTCACACTTTCTCCTTAAGACTTAGCTCAGTAATACTACTGTGTGATCAACTCCACCTGATGCTCTGCCAAACTCGCGGAGAATGCAGACCGGCGCCTGATCCACTACGTTATTGAAGTTGATCTTTCCTCGCGTGTCTTGAGTGTTACAAAGAAGTTAGCAAGAGCTGCAAAGGCCAGTACAAGGAAAGCGACGGAGAAGCTGGTGTAATCAGCAATGGCACCTACTACGGTTGGACTGAACCCAGCGATTAGGTGCCGGACAGCGTTGATTCTTCCTGCAACAAGGGCACGTTTCTGAGGTGAGAATAGATCCATCAGAAAAGCGAACAGTACAGGAATAACCGTATGCAGGCCGAACCCGAGCACTGCGAGAGCCAGCACCAGCCAAGGTGCTCCGGGTGTCAGAACGACTAGAAATATCCCCAATGCTAGAGACGCCAGAGAGACCAGTGTCATGCTTCTTCGGCCTATCTTGTCCGACATGTAACCGCCGAGAGGCCGACCGACCAATCCAAGCAGACTAGGAATGGCTACATAATAGCCTAGGTAGACCAGAGCAATCCCCTTCTCCGTCGACAGATACAGGGGCAGGAAGGCAGAGATTGCGTGGAATACAAACGCATGAATTGTCATGATCAGCAACAGCACCAATAGCTTCGCATTGAACCCGCCTTGTTCAAAGCCAGATCTGGACGGTCCTGGCTCTTCAGATATCTCAGCGTGCGGCAAGAAGATCCAGGCCACAGCCGCTACCACGAGGCCCAAAGATCCGTAGATGAGGTATGTACTTCTCCAGTCGAACAAGAGTGCAAGTGGCAACGTGACTATGGGAGAGACCAAGCCTGCCAGCGAAACTGCAGATTCATGTGTACCAATCGCTTTTCCTCTTTCATGTGCTTCAAAGAGATTAGAGATGAAGGCCGTGCCAACCGTTAGATGGCATCCAGAACCAACCGCTCTAAACATGTGAAAGACAAAGAACTGAAGATAGTTTGCAGCGATAGCAACGAGAATGTTGAATGTGGAGAGAAAGGCTATTCCGAAAACCAATATTCTCTTGTAACCGATCCGAACAGCGAAGTGTCCTGTTGGAAGTTGCATGAGAGCGAAAACCAGAAGGGACGCTGTTATCAAGATGCCAGTTTCCGAGTATGAGAGGGAGAACTCTTTCGTAACCAATGGCAGAAGGATCGAGAGAGAGTTTGAAATGAAATTATGTGTGAACCAAATGATTGAACAGAGAACTAATGCCAAGTATCTTTGATGCAAGCCACATCCCAGTGGAAAAGCATTAGACCTCACGCATAGCGACGAGGAATATATCCGTGGTAATTGGCGCCACTCAATACACACCCATTCGTGCTTGGTGTTCTATGATCATGCTTAAGAAATACTGCTAAAGCAAATGGAGGGGCTTAGTCGAGGCCTTGCGAATGAGTAGCGAGATGTTCATGAGGCTTTCAGTGAAGAAGGCGCTTGACGGAGTTCAGAAAGGCCAAGCGCCTTTTGGAGCGTGCGTGGTGAAAGATGGCAAAGTGATTTCATGTGAGCATAACGCCGTGTGGAAGATGAAGGATTGCACGGCCCATGCTGAAATAGTGGCTCTCAGGAAAGCCTGCGAAAAGCTGGGAACCATTGACCTATCCGGATGCGAAGTCTATTCCACATGTGAGCCGTGCCCAATGTGCTTCAGTGCGTGTCACTGGGCCAAGATTTCGAGAATATGTTATGGCGCTCGAATAGAGGATGCAAAGAGGTTCGGTTTCAACGAGCTTCAGATATCAAACGAACAAATGAAAGGCCAAGCGAACAGTAAGATGGAGATTGAAGCAGGATTCATGAGAGATGAATGCATAGAAGTGTTCAAGGAATGGCAGAAGAGGCAAGGACGAAGCTACTAGAAACTGAGCGCGCGCTATTCAAAGAAATGGTGCTGAGATAGTCCGAGGGATGCAAGATTACCCACGTTTACTCTCACTAGATGTCTTTTGGCTGCCCTGTAGCAGTCTTCCACCTGGTTATACGGCGTGACAGGGAGATCGTTCATCATAAAATCAGGATGGAACACGAGCAGGCTGTATGGTATGTTCTTGTCCAGACCAGCAACAAACATCGAAATCCTCTCCACCTCCCGCTCATCCACATATCCCGGCACCAGCAACGTTGTGGCCGTCAACAATGGCACATCCTGTCGCTCCTTCCCGTACTTTCTGAACAGCATCTCAAAATTCTCGAACGATCTGCGATTGGAAACGCCACTCAGAGCCAGACTCAATGTCTCGCTTCTGCACTTGAGGTCAAACTTGATGTTACCCCCGCTTCTCAAAGCGAGCTCAGCCGCCCTATCGACAAGGTTCTTGTTTCCTGCGCCATTCCATTCAAAACATATCCTCAGAACTCGGTCTTGAGGTTTTGATTCAAGCATCATTTTCGAAGCAGATACTGCGAACGGAAGCTGAGGTTCCGGTGATCCTCCAAAGAAACACCAACAGGAAATGCGTTTGCTAGCAAGTGTTCTTGACACAAGCGTCTCCGCGTTGCAGTGAGGTGCTTTCTCTACGCTCTTGTGTGAATCGTTCTGGCAGAACAGGCAATCGAAGTTGCATCCGTAGAAGAAGATGGCCAGGTTGTAGTATCCTGTCTCAGGGCCTGACCTGCAAGCATATCTCGGATATCCTGCTCCAGTTCCTGCAGGGCAGAACCACGCGGCACAGCAGTTGGTGACGTGAGGATCCAGATAGTATGTGAGAGCAGCCTCATGTGGACCGGTAGCTGCACTAAGGACACCTTTCGAGCACACTCGCAATCCGCAATAGCCTCGATCTCCCTCACCAATCACGCATTCATTAGCGCAGACAGTACACTTCACTCCGTTTCTTTCTCGCGGAGGAGACGGAGGCAACCCAAATCTTCTTCTAATGCTGGCATGAGCCTTAGCGATAAACACTTGAGACTTGTCATAGTCATCTCGGATACAGTCAAGACATACAGCTAGACTCAAAGATATGAGAGGGGATTCTCGACCACACACACGACATCTACTATCAGTCAAGGGTCTCGAAGGATCCTATCGTAAACATGAATTTGGCTACCGCAAAATATGAGCTTGTGCTTGTTCAAGCGGCATTGGCCAACGATTCTTCTGTTCGTCATGTATCTTGGCTTAGAACGCGGGAGCAATGGTCGACTGGTTGACTTTAGAAAATCTGTGAAAGAACCAAGAAAATAGCCTTAAATCTGCTGTTTCTCCTAAGGTAGACCATGAATCGTTGTGAAAACTGCAACAAGCCACTTCCACGTCACACTCATCTCCGTATCTGCGAAGCTTGCAGAAGAATCACCGTGAAAGCACTTAGACGGCGCTGAGATCTTTCCGCTCGATGCATGTTTACCTTAAAGCAAAAGAATCAATTTACGCGTCTGATTCCAGGACTTGAATTTTACGAGAAGATTGGAAGAGAGTGTGGATGCTCGTCAAGAACCTGAAAAGAATCTAAGATCAAAGACGCGTTGACAGCTGGACTTTCTCGGGCTATAAGAAGCATTCATTCTCCCAAGGATTTCGACAAGCGTAGAAATCGATGAGTAGATGATCTACTTTGGCTGGAAGATACTTTTCTTCGTCAGGATCTTGTCAATTGATTCGAATTTCCAACGGTTTTGAGATGAAACGTCAATACAGTATTTTATACAGAATTGTCTAAAACTTATATGGGTCGTGGGGAGAGTAGGCTAAGGCATCTTTAGTTTCGTGGAGCTTGATACTTACTTGGTATTGCGAACAGAACAGGAGCAGACACCCGACTCAATCAAATACTTTCCCGCAGTAAGAACTTCAAAGATACAAATCGAATCTTTTCACGCGGATAAGATCAAAGAGTCCCTCATGCGAGAGGTCAGTCTTTCCAGCGAAGATGCCGACAGGATCGCTAGGAAGGTTGTTGACAAAGTCAATCGCTTAGGACTCTCATTTCTGTCTTCTCCTCTGATACGCGAACTTGTTTGCGTAACGCTTCTGGAGGAAAACTTGGAAAGAGAGCGAGCGAAGTACACCAGGTTGGGACTGCCTGTCCACGATGTAACAATGATGGTGGCGAACGGTGACAAGGAGAACGCGAACCTCCAGCACAACCCTGAAACGATCCATAAGCTCGCAGCAGACGCGGTCTTCAGCCAATATGCTCTCCTTTCCGCTCTTCCCCCAGACCTCGCCGACGCTCACATGTCCGGAGAAATCCACATCCACGAATTGGAGTACTTCATAACGAGGCCATTCTGCCAAGAACACGATCTTCGATTCTTTTTGAGAAAAGGGCTGATGGTGGATGGCCAAGGAGTGCACACGTCTGTCGCCGGTCCAGCCAAACACCCTGAAGTTGCTATACTTCACGCAGCCAAAGCGCTGGCCGCAGCACAGACCAATTGGGCCGGAGGTCAAGGATACGATTTCTTCAATGTCTGGTTAGCCCCGTTCATACGTGGCTTACCATACGAGAAGGTGAAGCAACTTGCGCAGATGTTCATCTACGAAATGTCTCAGATGTACGTTGCCAGAGGTGGCCAAACAGTCTTCTCTTCCATTGCCCTCGAATGCTCAGTCCCAAGAGTTGCCGAGGACGTTCCCGCAGTTCTACCAGGAGGAAAAGTGGGACCGGACGTTTACGGAGACTACGCAGACGAAGCCAACCTTTTCTTCAACGCCATCCTAGATGTTTATCTCGGTGGCGACTACGCAGGTAAACCCTTCAACTTCCCCAAACCAGAGATAAAGATCCGCCCAGAATACTTGGGCCGGTTCGACTCTGAATACCTGAAGGCAGCAGCACTAGCCGCCAAGTTTGGATCTCCCTACTTCCTCAACCTATGCCCCAGCTATATGCCGGACATAGTGAACTCCCAATGCTGCAGAATAATTCTGACACCTGACAGCGACGAAGAAGAAGACTTCAGACTGGGCAAAGTCAGAATGGGCAGTCTCCAGATGATCACAGTCAATCTACCCAGAATAGCCTACGAATCCAACGGGAATGACCAAGAGTTCTTCGAGATCCTTGACGAGAGAATGGATCTCGCCAAGGAAGCCCTCGAGATAAAAAAGAACATAATAAAGAAACGTCTGGACGAAGGCGCCCTCCCCTTTGGTTCCATGGACATTGACGGAGAGCCGTACCTAAAGCTCGACAAACAAGTCCTCAACATAGGCTTCATAGGTCTCAACGAGGCCTTGAAGGCTCACGTAGGTGAAGAGCTTCACGAAACCCAGAACGCTTGGAGGTTCGGCCTGAAAGTCATCAGCCACATGGCAGGCAGGGCAGAGGAGTACTCGAAGGAATCGGGCGGCAGATTCGGAATACTCCAGACTCCGGCTGAAAGCACATGCCATCGGCTCGCGTTAATCGACAAGAAAATGTACGGCGATAAGGCCGTAGTTCAAGGTGATGCAGCAAATGGGGCACCATACTACACAAACAGCTCCCATGTGAAACCTTCAGCCGACATATCATTCGGTCAAAAAGTCAAGATCGAAGCAAGCTTCCACCCGATCACAAGAGGGGGTGCAATTATGCACGTATGGTTAGGAGAAGCCAATCCTTCACCTGAGGCGCTATTCTCGCTAACCAAAAGAATAGCGACAAGAACGTTGACCGCGTATTTCGCCTACACAAAGGACCTCACGATATGCACAAGATGTCAAAAAGTTGAATCAGGCCTTCTGAAAATGTGTCCAAACTGTGGCGCCATTGATCCAGACTTGGAATGGTGGTCCAGGATAACCGGTTACTATCAGCGTGTCAAGGGTTGGAACGCGGGCAAACGAGCAGAACTCGCAGACAGAAAACGGTACGCAGGCGGAGCATTGATCTCCGCCTAGGGACATGCCAACAGATCGGTTCTAGCTTCCAAGCACTGAGACCAGTAGTGCCATTCTCGTCAAAAGGCCATACCACATCTGCTTGAAATATTTCGCATGCCTGGTCTCATCCACCTCAAAAGAGATTTCGTCCACACGAGGCAAAGGATGCATCACAATCATTCGCTCCTTCACATTGCGAAGTTGGTTGGCATCAAGCTGATATGATCCTTTGACCTTCTCGTATTCCGCCGGATCTCCGAATCTTTCTTTCTGGATTCTGGTCATGTAGAGGACGTCCAGCTTCTTCAACAGTGGTTCCATTTCACTGGTCTCAGTTACCTCGATCCGATCCTTTATGTCAAGGACTATTTCGCTCCTCATTCTCAGCAGGTCGGGGGAGACGAGATGGAGCTTGACATCGTAGAGGGAGAGCGCGTACGCCAACGAGTGAACGGTTCTTCCATATCGAAGGTCACCAGCAAGAGCGATCGTCACTCCATCGATCGATCCTAATTCCCTTTTTATAGTGTAGAGATCCAGCAGCGCCTGCGTCGGGTGCTCCTCTGCGCCTGATCCTGCGTTGATAACTGGAATCGAGGCAAAATCTGCGGCTAGCCGGGCCGCACCTTCGAGAGGATGTCTAATCACGAGAATATCGGTGTAATTCTCGACCGTTCGCACAGTATCCGCCAGATTCTCACCTTTCTCCGCAGAAGTAACTCTCGACTCGGCGAAACCTAGGACGTTTCCTCCTAGACGCATCATGGCGGACTCAAAGCTAAGTCTCGTCCTTGTGCTAGGCTCGTAAAACAGTGTCCCCATCAGCTTTCCGCGGAGCATATCACAGCCGTTCCTTGCGTGGCCTTCCATTGAGTCAGTCTTCGCCAGCAACCAGTCTATCTCTTCCCTTGAGAAGTCTTTGATCGATATGACGTCTTTTCCCCTCAGATCCACAGCAAACCCTCATAACGTTCTGGTAAGGCGCTACGTTAAAACGGTTAGGTCTTGGCTCGACCATTCCGTTGGGATCGATCCCAGATTGTCGACCCAATGCATCGAACCCTTCCAGTCCAGCAGCGAGCATGGATTTTCGTCAGTTCCATACCTGCATAGAAATCTATGGGTCTTCAGACGAACCGTTATGTAACTGTTGATCAGACTAGTCATGGGGAATGGTTTGTCGCGAAGGGAGGAGCTGTACGTAAAGAAGATCAGAGATGGTACAGTCATTGATCACATAGCTCCTGGGCATGCCCTAGACGTTCTCAGAATCCTCGGCATCAACGGTAAGGAAGGCATCATTGTTAGCATAGCGATGAATGTTTCCAGCAAGAAACTCGGGACGAAGGACATAGTTAAGATAGAAGGAAGACAGATCGCGCCAGAGCAACTCGACAAGATCGCTCTCATAGCTCCAAACGCGACCATAAATCTCGTCAAAGACTATGATCTGATCAAGAAAGAGAAGGTTCAGCTTCCAGAGACGATCACTGGAATAGTGAGATGCGCTAACCCCGCCTGCATCTCCAATTCGAGAGAACCTGTAGCGTCAAAGTTCAAAGTCGAAAACTCTCACCCTCTAAGCATACGATGCCGGTTTTGCGGAAGAACAATGGAGAAGGATGATGTTCTCAGACAATTCTGAGCAACGCCGGGTCCAAACCCTCCATAACGCAAGCAATCTTCCCTATCCACAACTTTAATCAATTCCTTCAGTTTTCAGAGGGAGCAAACCATCATCGTAACCGGTGCCAAGATTGGTAGCAGAAAAGATCACGCATCTAATTCACAATGGGGTACTCGTTCCTCAATATGAACCCAAGGGGTTCTCAATCTTGCACAAGGGCAAGAATATCTCCCTGAATCCAACACAGGAAGAGATGGCGGTAGCATGGGTCAGGAAACTTGGAACCGAATACGTGAGTGATCCTGTATTCATAGCCAATTTCCTAATCGACTTCTGCAAGGCCCTGAATCTTACCAATCCCTGTCGAATCGAAGACTTTGATTTCTCAGAGATTCAGCACTGGGTCGACAGTGAGAAACTGAAGAAAGAAAATATGTCAAAGGAAGAGAAGAAGGCCTTAGCAGCGGAACGTAAGAAGATCCGAGAAGCAAACAAAGAGAAATACGGTTACGCGACTGTAAACGGGCAACGGGTTGAACTGGGCAACTACACAGTCGAGCCTGCCTGCATCTTCATGGGTCGAGGACAACATCCTCTGCGTGGACGATGGAAGGCCCGGGCCAACTACAGCGACATCACCCTTAACTTGTCACCAGATGCTCGGATACCCAAGCCACCAGACGGCTCTCAATGGAAGGGGATAGTCTTCAACCCGGACTATCTTTGGATTGCCAAGTGGGATGACAAGCTCAGAGGCGTTGAGAAATATGTATGGTTCGCAGACACGGCAGAGTTCAAACAGGAACGAGACATAGAAAAGTTCGATCTGGCAAAGCAACTGGAGAAAACTCTCGGAAAAGTCAGCCGTCACGTAGAGGAGAACCTTGCATCGCCAGATCCAATGAGGAGAAAGATAGCCACCGTGTGCTATCTAATCGACGAATTGAAGATGAGAGTGGGAGACGAAAAGGACGAGGACGAAGCTGACACAGTCGGCGCAACAACGCTACGCTCGGAACACATGAGAATATCAGAAGACGGCGAAGTGATCTTCGACTTCCTAGGAAAAGACTCTGTCAGATGGCTCAAGACAATCAAACCTCCTCTCAAAGTCGTGGAGAATCTGAAAGAGGTAAAAGGTACAAAGGGAAAATTGCTTCTCTTCGAGCGGATCCGATCAGAAAAAGTGAACGCGTTCCTGGACGAAGTAATGCCTGGGTTAACGGCAAAGGTATTCAGAACCTATCATGCTACAAAGGTTGTGAAGGACTGTCTTGACAAGGCCGAGGTCAAACCTGAAGACGAAGATCTTCTGAAGAAGAACGTCGCGACGATGGCTAATCTACAAGCCGCGATAATCTGCAATCACAAGCGCAAGCTCCCAAAGAAATGGAACGAATCAATGGAGAAAAAACTGCAGCGCCTCAAGGAACTCAGAAGCAAAGGAAAGAAGAAACAGGTGAAAGCCCTATCGATGAGAATCAAACTACTGAAAGCCACACGAGACTACAATCTGGGGACATCTCTCAGAAGCTACATAGATCCACGAACCTACAAACAATGGGGCCGGAAAGTTGACTATGACTGGAAGAACTACTATTCGAAGACGCTTCAGCGAAAATTTGCCTGGGTCGACAAACCAGAAAAAGCATGAACGCGTTACGTCTGATAGATGACGTGCCCTATCTCAGGATTTTGATTGCGGAACCTTTCGGATGTTTCTCAGCCAATTCCACGAGTGAGAGGCATTGCCCGCCTGCTTTCTCAATTTTCTTCTTAGCTTGGTCTGTGAACTTGTACGCTCCGGCAGTTACCTTGTTTTCAATAATTCCCGATCCCAGCACTATTCCCGGGATCGCTACTACGTCTCCTTTCGAGATGTGTCTTTGAATCTGTCCGACATTGATCGATATTCTGGATCTCCTTGACCTGCTGAGAAGACTGGCTACAGTTTCCCATATTCTAACCTTGTTTTTCCTTGACACTCTCTTCAGCTCAGCCACGGTCTTCTTTAGTTGTATGTTTGTGCTTCTGGAAGACATTTCGTTCATCTCGTTTTCTTGAGCGCATTGGCTTTAGCGTCTTCGGCTATGATGCTCTCGTCTCTAATTAAATTGTCTACTCTGATCTGTGGCGCTACATACTAGCAACTACGACGAGCTCACTCCATGCATCTGTTCGTGAGATAAGAATGCTTAAGTCCCAGCTAGAATGGCATAAGACGAACATCAACCGAAAGGATTGACTATCAAGTTTGAACATCGTGATGTTTGGGCCACCGGGCTCGGGTAAAGGAACCTATGCCTCCCTGCTATTCGAGAGACTTCACCTGCCACATATTTCCACAGGAGACCTAGTTCGACAAGAGATCAAAGACGGAACCAAGATCGGCAAGCAGATCGAGGACTACAGCAAGCGTGGGTTGCTCGTTCCAGATGACATTATCATTGGACTTCTGAAAAAGAGAATCTCCCAGCCTGATTGCTCAGGCGGATTCATACTAGACGGATTCCCGAGGACCATCCCACAGGCTGAGGCCCTCGAGAAAATTGCTTCTGTTGAGATTGTCATAGATCTGGTTGTGCCGGACGATGTGATAATCAAAAGGCTTTCAACAAGATTGACATGCAAGAATTGCGGCGCGATATTCAACAGACTATTCCTAAAACCTAAGGTAGAAGAAATCTGTGACAAATGCAGCGGCCAGCTGTACACAAGGGACGACGACAAACCTGAAGTGATCAAGGAACGCCTTAACACGTACAGAAAACAAACCCACCCTCTATTAGAGTACTACAAGGAAAAGGGTTTGATTGAGGATGTCCACAACGATGCGGCAGGCACACCGCCTGAAATAATCCTCAAAGAAATCCTGAAGATAATCAAGAAAAGAAAGTAGCGATCTATCCCAATGCCTATTCAATGCGTGCTAGTTCAAGAACTGTGAAACTTGAAGTCTGACACCTAGCGCGCCTAGTTTGTAGAAGCGATTCGAAACAAAATGCTCACGGGCCAGTTTTCTTCTTGAGTTCCACTATCGCCTTGGCCAAGTCACCCTCTGCAGCCTTCAACGCCGTCCTGGCCTCGTCTAGAGTCACACCTGCCTGTTGCGACACTAGTTGAGCGTCTTCCTCTGATACTGTCTCAGGCTTCACCAGAGGTTCTTCTCGCTGGGTGCCGCCCGTTATTTGGTAGATCTGTTGGCCTTGAAGTGTGACGGTGGCCACATTCGGTTCCTCGATGATGATCCTCTTCTCGTCGGTTATGATGATCACTTCTTTCGCTCCCTCAAGTTCATTGACCTGCATTCCCATCTTCTGCATCATTCTCGTGGCGTCCCTTGTTCCAGTAACGCCCCCTCTTGCAGCTCGCAAAGCCTTGTACGCCATTGCTTTGACTCACTTCACGGCATTCTTGTTCTCCGTATTCTGACTAAAGAACTTCATTATTTTCTTGGTTTCATTTCGCGTCGGTGAAGTCCTGTGTCAGCTACGTCATTCAAAGGGTTGAGCTTACAGACGGTAGTTCTGCGCATGCGTAGGACCGAGCCCCGCTGATCTCTTCTACCTATCTCGCTGAGTGCACAAAATTCTGGGTGTCGGCTTGACCAGCCCTTGGGGTTCATCTTTCTGTTCGGAACTTCTCTGTTGACTTCTCCAACATAGCGTGCGGACGTGCGCTAGCTTGTCAAAGGCCTCTTCGAAATGCTTCATTCCAATTTGGAAATTGGGTTTGCTGCTCTTCTCAACTCCTTTCTTCACGTACTCGCGAATAGCAAGCATGGAGGCTTCGAGGCAGATCGATTCGATCTCTGCACCTACAAGAGCCTCAGACTTCTCTGCCAAAGCATCTAGGTTCACGTCAGTTGCCAGAGGTTTGCCTCTTGTGTGGGTCTTGAAGATCTCTTTTCTAGCTTCTTTGTTGGGCGGCTTGATCTCTATTATGCGGTCGAATCGGCCCGGCCTGAGTAAAGCTGGGTCTATTATGTCTAGCCTGTTTGTGGCCGCTAGGACCACTACGTTCCTTAGTTCCTCCAAACCGTCAAGTTCTGTAAGGAGTTGACTGATGACTCTCTCCGTGACATGCGAGTTGGCATCGGAGCCCCGTTGAGGAGCTATTGCATCGATTTCATCAAAGAAAATGATGCATGGCGCAGCTTGTCTCGCCCTTCTGAACGTCTCTCTGACTCCTTTCTCTGACTCCCCAACCCATTTTGAGAGGAGCTCTGGTCCTTTAATTGAGACGAAGTTTGCCTCGCTCTCTGTTGCTACGGCTTTGGCGAGCAAGGTCTTGCCTGTTCCAGGTGGTCCGTAGAGAAGTATTCCCTTTGGTGGTTTTGTCTTTGCGTATTCGAAGACCTCAGCGTACTTGAGCGGCCACTCAATAGCCTCCTGCAATTCCTGTTTCACATCTTCTAGGTCACCAACATCCGTCCACTTGATGTTCGGCGACTCGACAAGAACCTCGCGCATAGCGGAAGGCTCCACATCTTTCAGAGCATCCGCGAAGTTGCCCATTGAAACTTCCAGTTCTTCCACAACTTTGGGAGGGATGGTCTCAGATTGAAGATCGATCTTAGGTAGGATCTTTCTGAGCGCACGCATAGCGGCCTCCTTACAGAGCGCTTGAAGATCTGCTCCTACAAATCCATGGGTGACGTCTGCCAACCGGTCAAGATTCACATCTTTCGCGAGAGGCATTCCACGAGTATGTATCTGCAATATCTCCAGTCTTCCATTCTTGTCTGGAACGCCTATTTCGATCTCTCTGTCAAATCTGCCAGGCCGACGGAGAGCCGGATCAAGGGCTCCAGGCCTGTTCGTGGCACCTATCACAACTACTTGTCCACGTGCCTTGAGTCCGTCCATCAATCCAAGCAGCTGGGCGACGATCCTTCTCTCAACCTCTCCTGTTACTTCTTCACGCTTAGGTGCGATTGCGTCAATCTCATCAATGAAGATGATGCTAGGCGCACGTTTACTTGCTTCCTCAAATATCTCTCGCAGCCGGGCCTCGCTCTCGCCGTAGTATTTGCTCATGATCTCTGGGCCGTTGAGTGTGATGAAGTGGGCATCTGTCTCGTTGGCCACAGCCTTTGCGATCAGAGTCTTCCCGGTTCCGGGTGGACCATGAAGGAGTATGCCTTTGGGTGGCTCAACACCGAGCTTCTCGAAGAGCTGAGGATGGCGTAGCGGAAGCTCAATCATTTCTCTGACTCTCTGTATCTGATCACCGAGACCACCTATGTCCTCGTAGGTCATGCGAGGGGTCTTCCTAGCGACCTCAGCTGTCTTCTCGCTGATCTCAATCTCGGTGGAAGGAGTGATTACGACAGCTTCGGCACGTGGATGGAAATCCACAACCACGAAATCAACTATTGTTCCAAGGAAATTGAACCTGATTCTATCACGTTCCGTTATGGGAAATGATTCGAGGACTCTTCCGATGTATTCTTCAGCCCCTGCAAGCTCGATTGGCTCAACTGGAGCTAGGGTGACGTGTTTGGCATCTGCCCCCTCGATCTTTGTGACTTCTGCTTTATCATCGATTCCTACGCCGGCGTTTCCTCGGATAGATCCATCAATCCTCATCGCCTGCGTGTCCTTTTCCTCCGGATAGCCGGGCATCACTTTTGCTGCGGTCCGTCGTTTACCCTTGATTGAGATCAAGTCGCCGGAGCTGACTCCCAGTTTCTCCATGAGTTTAACGTCTAATCTTGCTATTCCGCGACCTGCATCGCGTCTCAGAGCGTCCTTGACTCTTAGGGAGACGGAGGTTTTCTTCGGATTTGGCATCTTAATTTGATCCTCTACTTTGCGTGGTGTTACTATCGGTAACACATGCGTTACCCATGGTAACATGCGAGGCTTATAAATGTTACCCGCAGTAACGGCGCGGGCAGGTACCGGACAGACCGTCGTCAAGCGCACGCAAAACCTGCGAGAAGGAACCGTTGGTCGAAAGACCAACAAACCAGACGCCTACACTCGATCAAAAAGCCTCTGCCACGTGACCCCTTGAGGGGTCCACAAGAAGAACAATAGCACTGCAATCTTGCAACTGGTTCCCAACAGCGCGCGTCACGGACCTATTGCTGTGATGGAAACTATCTTGGAAAAGCCCACTCACTAGGAAAGGATATGTGAGCACGAGTGCTAGTTCTCACTAATGATGGCGACTGAGAATCCAAAGCTGGAGGGAAGTCCCATTCTATAGGTACTTCTTAAACCAGTTGACTATGTAGTTGTGCCTCTCTATTCTGTGCCTGGGTTTTCCGCTTCGTGAAAGCTCATGGTTCTCTCCAGGGAATCTGACCATCATCGTCTCCTTGCGCAACTTCTTCAAGGCAACGAAAAGCTGTTCTCCTTGCTCGATCGGACAGCGATAGTCCTCCTCTGAATGGATTACTAGAAGAGGTGTCTTGACATTCTTGGCGTATGTTATCGGCGAATTCTCAACATAGTGCGTAAGATTCTCCCAAGGCACACCCCCGACCTCCTCCTCAGCGAAATAGTAGCCGATGTCGCTGCTTCCGAAGAAACTGTACCAATTACTTATTGATCGCTGCGTTACTGCCGCCTTGAATCGGTCTGTGTGTCCAACTATCCAGTTCGTCATGTACCCACCATATGATCCGCCTGTGACTCCGAGCCGATGTTCATCGGCAACACCGGATTTGACAACATAGTTAATCGCTTCCATGATATCCTTGTAGTCTCGATCACCGTAGTTCTTGAGTATAGTTGCAGCGAACTCTTCGCCGTAACCCGTGCTTCCTCTGGGATTGGTGAAGACTACTGCAAACCCAGCAGTGACGAGCAACTGAAACTCCAGCATGAAACAGCAGCCATACGCAGTTCTCGGTCCTCCGTGAATCTCCACGACCGCTGGAACGGGGCCGCTCTTACTGCGCTGAGGCTTCATCACCCAGCCTTCAACTTCGACTCCATCGCTGGCCTTGAAGGAGAACTTCTCAGGAGCAGACAGCTCAAGTTCCGAGAGAAAACCATCATTGAAACTCGTAACCTTCCTTTCTCCCTCATCATTTTTCACACATAGTTCGGCAAGACTCAGAGCGTCCATTGAGGTGTAGGCCAGTGTCTTTCCGTCTCTTGACAGGCTGAAGCCTTCGACGCTTCTGTCCCCTTTGGTAACCTGTTCGACTGCGCCGGTTTCAGTGTTAACCTTGTAGATATTGCACGCGCCTCCGTAGGTGGCCAGGAAGTGCAGCCATTTTCCATCAGCATCCCATACCGGGCTGGGATCCGGCGAATTCATTCGGGAGTCTGAGCCTAGATGGTTTCCAACACCTCTGTCAAACTTCTTCGTAAGCTCAGCCAATGGTCCGCCATTGGAGGTGACCGTCCAAATCCCTGTGTTTGTTGCCAACCTTCTGCGAAGGTTATGTCCCCTATACGCTATCTTCTTCCCGTCTGGAGACCAGCTTAATGCTTGCATGGGGCCTTGGCTTTCCGTGATCTTGTTCGGCTTTCCTCCTGTCGCAGGCATTACAAAGATGTCTCTCACAAGCGTGTAGTCGGCTTCGTCAGTCATGTTGGCTATGAAGGCCGCCTTGCTTCCGTCCTTCGATATCGCGTAGCTTTCGACATCAAACTCTCCGCTCGTCAGCTGAGTTGGTTTTCCTCCGTTTCGCTTGATAGAATATAGATGTGTTCTCTTGTCGTGGAAGTATCCTTCACCGTTGAGCCTGTACACGATCCGCCTGATGACCTTGACGTCGCTCTCGTCTTTCTCTCTCTTCTTCATGTCAGAGAGAAATAGGATTCTTCGGCCGTCTGGAGTCCATTTCGGACCGTTGATCTTTCCCTCCGTCTTGCCTTTCTCCAGTTCCAGAATGGTTCTGGCCTCTCCGCCGTCAGCAGGCATGATCATCAATCGGGTGTAGCTCTTCTCCTCGATCTTTCTCGACGACACAAACAATATGGTCTTCCCATCGGGGGACCATCTGGGGCTTGTGTTTCTTCCTTCTCTGAAAGTCAGTTGGCGGACTTTTCCTCTATGGAACCTCCAAATATCGCTCTTGTAGTCCCCATTCTTTCCCTCATCTACGGCCTGAGTCACAACAAAGAGCACACTCTTACAATCAGGCGAGATTTGCGGATCTGTGACAAACTTGAGTTCTTTGATATCTTCAGCAACCGGAAGTTTCTTCTTAGCCATCCTCTAAACCCGGCATGGTACTGTGCAGGGAATACTTTTAGATCTTAGCTAAGCCGACTTAACCCACACGCCTCAGAACCAATGATCGAACCTGAGCCGTGGTGAGAGATCTGTCACCGACAAAACCAACTATTCTGGAGAACAACGGTATGAGAAAGGCAACCGCTCAGGAACTGCTCAAACTCAGAGGCGTGGCAGACTACCAGCTTGGCAGAGGAACAGGCGAAGTCCTCTTCAAAAGAAATACAATGGTTGTTCATTCTCCGCGAACAGGTAGAATCAGACACCTGTATCGTGAGGGCAGACTCCTTGCAACCCTGCGGGCAAATGATGGAATGCTCGCCTTGTCTACCGATGGTGCCAGACTACTATTGAAGAGCAGACGCTTCAAGAACCTTGTCACGATTCAAACAGACGTCTCAGACTTTATCAGACATGGAAGAAACGTCTTCGCCAAACATGTCAAACAAGCAAGTTCCACCATCCGCCCTGAAGACGAAGTCATAGTCATCAACGAGGAAAATGAGCTGCTGGCGACTGGAAGAGCCTTCCTCAGCGGAGAGGAGATGCTTTCCTTCAGGCGTGGAGTAGCTGTCAAGGTTAGACACGGAAGCTCTCGATCCTGGCCTTGTCAGAACAACGAATCGAAACCGTGAAATCGTGATCGTATGGCCATACCTGTTCAAAGGTGATAGTGGTGAAGTTGCGCACGAACGTCGACAAGCTTGTTCGAATGTCAGTTATGGGTGAGGTCGTAAGTCCCATAGTCTCCAGAGCAGCATACAAGGTGACAGCTGACGGAAGGCCCGTAGTACTCCCTGGAGTAGGTGGGATCACGTACAATGTTAGAGTAGGTGATCTAGCGGCAGGATGGGAGGCAGATCACGTTGAGCCTGGAGTCAGCATTGAGAACAAGGAGGAAGACAAACGCTTTCCAGAAGGACCAAACGCGGCTCTGAACATCTTGACATGTGTGGGCAACGAGGCGATTGTTGCCTCTGGAGACGCGAAAGGAGCAAAAGGAACTGTCACTGGCAAACATGGGGGGATCGAGCACGTTCTCACCGATTTTCAGCCAGAGGCCATGGAAAAGCTGATGCTGCAAGACAAGATATTGATCAAGGCTTTCGGCGTCGGATTCAAACTGCTCGACCTTCCTGAAGTGAAGGTTATGAACACTGACCCAAGATTGCTCGAGGCAATGGACCCAAAGATTGTTGATGGCAAACTTGAGGTTCCCGTGACACACAAAGCACCGGCCGTCGCTATGGGATCAGGTTTGGGAGCAAGTCAGGTGTACTCAGGAGACTATGACATTACGCTGTTCGATGATGCTACAAAGAAGAAGTATGGTCTGGAGGACTTAAGGTTGGGAGATCTCGTGGCAATATTGGACGCAGATCATAGTTTCGGCAGAATATACAAGGAAGGTGCCGTGTCCGTAGGCATAGTTGTGCATAGTGATTGTGTCATAGCGGGGCATGGGCCAGGAGTCACAACTCTCCTTACTTCAAGCAAAGGAGCGATAACGCCCAGAATCGATCCGAAAGCCAACATCGCCAGCTTGTTGCAATTGAGAAAGCTCTAGAAATGCGACAGAAGAGAGTTCTCCGATAGCGGCAGGTGAGGGAATTGAGCTGCGACGTATGTGGAGAAGAGATACTAGGAAAGCCTCTGAAGGTCATCATCGAGGGAGCAATACTAGTCGCATGCCCGCGATGCGCAAGACTCGGAAAGCCGTATGTCGAACCTCCCCGGCCGCGCTTTTCTCGACCGCCCCCTATGACCCGTCATCTGCCACGGCCAACTCGTGCTGCTTCACGCGAGTCTTTTGATGAACTTGAAGTCGTTGAGGACTATGCCACCAGAATCCGCAAAGCAAGAGAGAAAATTGGACTTACCCAGGAGGATTTGGCCACTAGGGTAAAAGAGAAGCTTTCAATCATTCAGAAGATAGAGTCCAAAAAGATGACCCCTGACCTGAGGCTTTCCCGAGAGCTCGAACATTCACTCAGGATTGAACTTCTCACTCCAAGAGTAGAGGCCCCTGTGGCAACGAGTCCGACCACAGCTCCAAACGTCACTCTGGGCGATATTGTCAAAGTAAAACGCAAAGACCAGAAAGACACTGGCTGAAGCGGTTTCAAGCTTGAAAGTGATTGTGCTGAGGTGGGGGCATCGGCCGAGAGATCTTCGAGTGACCACACATGTCGCCCTAACCGCTCGCGCGTTTGGAGCTTCAGGCTTCGTTCTTGCAGATGTTGAAGACAAAAGCATCAAGGCAAAAGTTGAGAAAGTGGTAGCTGACTGGGGCGGACCCTTCACATTTGAAATGGGAGTTTCCTGCAAGAAGACTGTGACAGAATGGAAGAAGAACGGCGGCATAGTAGTTCACCTTACCATGTACGGTCAGAAAATCGATGACAAGGATGTAATGTCGCAGATCAGCTCCTCACAGCGTGACATCATGGTTGTTGTTGGGAGCCAGAAGGTTCCTGGAGAATTCTTCTCGGAAGAGTTCTCTGACTACAACATCTCAATCGGGGCACAACCGCACTCTGAGGTGGCGGCACTAGCGATTTTTCTGGATAGACTGTTAGAAGGAAGTGAACTGTCGAAAGAGTTCGAACAGGCACGAATCAAGGTCATTCCGTCGCAAAGGGAAAAGCGTCTCATCAAAGCAGAATCCTAGCGAAGACTCCCATTCCAGGTTCAACTGTTTGCCAGTGTAAAGGCATTAATCTTCGGGCCGCCATATGTTATCTGAAAAGCGCTTTCAGTTGGGTGTTTGGCCAACATTGGCTTTAATGGATGAAGAACTCATAAAAGTGGCGCGGTTCTTTGGCGGCGACGATGCAGTAAAGGTTGTTGAAGTCTTACAAAGGATGAAAGAGGTCACTGATGAAATCATTACGGCGGAGACAGGCATCCGACTGAACACTATTAGAAAAATCCTGTACAAGCTCTATGATCATGCCCTGGTTTCTTCAACGAGAGTTCGAAACGAAACGACTGGTTGGTACACGTTCTATTGGCGGCTTCAACCGGATCAACTCGATGCTTTCATACGGAGTCGCAAGAGAAGGACCCTTGAGAAACTGAAGTCGCGAATGGAACATGAACGCTCCCATAGCTTCTTCATATGTGAGAAATGCTCAGACGTTCGGTTGACGTTTGAAGACGGTATGGAGACAGCATTCCGTTGCCCGAAGTGCGGAGGCCACCTAACAGGTGTCGAGAATTCAAAGATCATTGAGAAGCTCTCCGACTTGATCAAGAAGCTTGAGGATGAACTCCGTGAGTAATCTCCCTTCAAGAACGGAGGCCTTGAACACACTCAGAGAAGTCGGATGTTCCGAGAGTGTCATCAATCACAGTCTCCTAGTCACGAAAATCGCCATGGAGATCGCCTCTTCTATCAGTCGTAGACACAGTGTGAATCTTCATCTAGTGGAGATTGGAGGGCTTCTCCATGATATCGGCAGATCAACAACCCACGGAGTTAGACACGGACTCGTTGGATCCGAGATTCTAGAGAAGCTAGACTATCCCCACACGTTGGTTCAACTTGTCAGAAACCACGTGGGAGCAGGTATTCCTCACGAAGAAGCAAAGGCACTCAGCCTTCCTCCCACTGACTATCTACCAACAACCGTGGAAGAAAAAGTGGTCTGCTATGCAGACAAGCTGGTTAGCGGAAGCAACGGAGTAACGTTTGAGGAAGCCTTGAAAAGCTTTGAAAACCTCGGTCCGAGACATCCCGCCATTGCTCGCTTTCGAGCTCTTCATCAAGAACTTGTGGAGCTTACAGGAGGAACCATTAATGGAACTGGTACTCGCGGAGAAAATTCCTCAGGGAAGAGACGACAAGTTCCTGACTGAACTGGACAGGAAACTTCGAGAGATTTCTTCCGGACTAGCCGTCAATTTCGGACCGATCGGGCTAACCAAAAATCGCATGCCGAAACTTCAAGTTTCAGGAGACGATGAAGAGGCGTTCGTAGAGATACTGCGGAGATCCTTCGGCCTCACCCCAAACAGCAACCAAGACCTACTCGACCAGCCAATACACAAGGGATTCGTCCAAAAACGCAACCAGGAAAACGTTATTCTAATCGACATCGGATTGAGAAATTACCCACAATTCCAAGTGACGCTCAAAGCCGAGAGGCTGAGAGCGCAGCTTTTCGACGGTGCTCGCATTCCCTTGCAGGATATGACTGCAAAATATGGATTTCTTGAAGACTTCCCGCTCGAGCTACGGGTAATCACATGTGACAGCGCAACTCGAAACATAGAGGTCGAGTTGTCTGATCGACAAATGGAACGGCTTGAGGAATGGCGACGCCTTCCTCTCGACCGAATCAACATTCAAGATGCCTTAGACTCGGAGATATTGAGTGCTGTCGGAAGAGCAGGGCTCGAGAGAGACATCGCAGGACTGGAGACTCTCTCTTTTGGTGCCCACAGTCTTGTATGCAAACTAGGAACTGACGGCAAGGGCCTTGTGAGAATTTTGGGTTCTCAGCTGGAGATGGCCAGACTGTTCGTCTTTCATCCCGATTCTGGGAGCAATAGCGAGGCAAGAACGAGTCGTAACGATAGGACTATGAGCAGTCGCAGACGAAACACCTCTTATTGAAGTTCGCAAAAAAGCTGCTGGCGCACCACTTCGAGTCAAGAGGAATGCTGAGCCATCAGATGCACTATTTATATGAGATGTCTGCGAAGCTACTGAAAAGCAGATTGGCCGATATCCATTCGGTCCGGTATAGGAAAGATCTTGGAGAAACAGAGCCACTTGAGCGAAGTTAGGAGTAGCGACCTCACTCAATGGCTAGAGTCTCTGATCGCCAAAGATGTCAAGCCGATAAGAGAAAGGGCCTCCTATCTTGTCTCAAGATCAACAGATGCTCTCAACAACATTCAAAAGACTGCAACAGCCCTTTCAGAAGAAGTCGCCTCTTCTACGAGTGCCGCTGAAACCTCGAAAACTGATGTCGCAAAGAACTTCGGAATAAGAATAGCTGGACTCGTCGATGGAGTAAAAGCTCCCGAATCAATCTCTTACGAGACTCTGACAGAGTTTCTCAACAGCCTTCGGAAATTCCATGCAGAGTTGATTTATGCGGGATCGATCTGGATAAGAAAGTTGGATCCTCGATACAGGGAAACGATAAGAAAGATGGAATTGAGTCTCAGGGAGATACGCACGTACGGGAAGATGCTTGAAGAGCATCTGGATCGAAAATACCTGACAGTCAGAAAATATGAAACTCTTCTGAGAGATGCAGAGACAATTAGGACAGTCTCGAGAGAACTCGCTCGCATTGAAGATGAGATTCTTAGGGTCAAAGACGAAAAGGATAGCGCTCGATCCACACGTGAGCAACTGAGTGAAGAGAGGCGGAAACTTGAATCATCGCAGAAACTCGCAGAGCTTTCAGCGCTGCAATCAAAAGTGGACGAAGCTCAAGGGGATATCGTGGGTCTGTTCCGTCCACTTGAGAAACCTGTGGAAAAGCTTCTCAAGCTGTCTGAACGTGAAAAGCAGAGGCTCAATCCGACGGCCGCTGCTAATCTGTCAGACTACGTCACCGACCCGGCAGAAAAGCTGAGCAGATCGAACATCAACTATCCAGAGCTGGAGTCAGCGCTGAACGGACTTCAATCAATGCTGGAGCGAAATGTCATTGATCTGAAGGATTCTAGAGTACGTGCAGCTCTGAAAAGTATCTCTCTAATCAAAGACCGAGAACGGCTGGAACAGCTTCGAGAGAAATGCCTTGAAGCAACGAGCGTGTATCAGAAAGCGTCTCAATCAGAAGAGGTGCGCTCTCTTCTTCTCAAACGTGACGAGATGGACTCGAAGCGAAACGCTGCAGAGGAAATGGTTGGAAGACTCGACCGAGCTCTATCCGCAATTCAAGCCAGAAAAGAGGAACTGTCAAAAAGATTCGTCCAACTCAAAGACGGAATGGAAAGATCCATAAAGGAAGTCACAGGGCAATCCATTCAAATCTCCAATCTCTAACCCGAACGAGTAAAAGAGCAGTCTACTTGAGAGAGAAACCTAGTCAGCAGACACAACTGTTATGGCTTAGTATGGGTCTGGTCTAGCGCGCCGGGCCGGTAGTTCAGCTGGTTAGAACGTCGGCCTTACACGCCGAAGGTCATCGGTTCAAATCCGATCCGGCCCACCTCGTTCAATCTGTCTGACGACAGTTTGAACCTCGTTAGTCTGTCCGGGTCTTCGATTGAGCGGGTTCAAGACGGTTGTATTAATACTGGTATTAATACTCTAGACGGGTTCGAGCGAGTTCTCAGAATCGACCTTAACCAAGCGGAGCGAACGATTCAAGGTCATCTATACCTGACAAGACATTTCTTGAAGGCGGTCGGCAAAGATCCAAGACAAGTTTCAGTGGAAGAAATACGCTCCTATCTTGCGACATTCCAAGACAAGAGCGCAAGCACTAGAGCGAATTTGTTAAAGTCCCTCAAACGGTTCTATTGCGACTTCCTCAAGATGCCTCAAGTCGTTGAATCGTTCAAATTCCCCAAACGGTCCTACACACCTAAGACCGTTCCAAGCAAAGACGATCTAAGAAGCTTCTTTGACACTTTGGAGAATGACCGTGATCGAGCGTTTTTCTTGCTTGCGGCATCGAGTGGTCTTAGACGGAATGAACTTTTGGGTCTGACTCTTGGCGATTTGGATTTGGAGAATCGAACCATTATTCCAAAGAACGCGCATCAGAACGCCTCGACTAAGAATTCTTGGATTTCTTGTTTCAACACTGAGGCTTTAGAATACCTTCGACGGTTCTTGGAGAATCGATCTGAATCTACTACTCTTTGGCAAGTCGGAGAAACCGCTTTCAGAAAGGCGTTCAACAAAGCAAACAAGAAAACAGGTCTACACATTACGCCTCAAGTCTTACGGTTCTGGTTCGCTAACGAAATGTCTAGGCTAGGAATGTCGGACAGATTCATAGACGCACTTCAAGGACGGACACCTAGAACCGTTTTGGCAAGGCACTATTCAGATTTCAGCAAGGAACGACTGAAAGAAGCCTACGACAAAGCAAACCTGACAGTGATGGCCTGAAACCCCCCTCTTTCTCTACCCCTTATCAAAATAAGGAACGAATAGGTCTCCAGTTAAGAATGGAAAGAATCGCGCCCCATAACAAGACGATATGTACTAGGTTGCCAAAATCAAAAGTCGAAACCCAAATCCGCACACCATAGATTACTAGGTTTGCCACAACCGAACCCGCAATACCAAACAGAAAATCCTTGGCTACATCGCTGCTACTAATCTTGCGCGTTCCCTTAGAGAATCGCAGAGCCACTGAAGTGGCCAACAAACCAGAGAATAACAAGATATAGTCCTCACTCAAGTGGGTATACCTCCTAGGATTCATCCAGAATTCAGCGGTGATAGGATCAATAAACCTTTCCTTGCGCGACTGTAAGGAGCGCGCGGTATAGTGCCCTGACGCCTAAGGTTTCTCTGCATTTTCAATAAGAGTGCAGATGAATTTCGCTCTAATCTCTATATTCTTCCTCTCTTCTCTTGAAGCCTTAATATTGTGTGCGACAAGATGTCTAACTGGAATGAGTTCATTGAACCAAGTTCTAAGATTTCCTTGGTCTTTGAATATGCGCTCAAATCTTGTCCAATTCTTCGTGATTATTCTGTGAAGTTCTTCGAGTCCAACATAGTATATGGGATGGTTTCCCCTCTTTTTCACCCAAGGATAATTTCGCTCAGCATTCTGAATTCGCTGCGCATACTCTGGAATGTCCTTCCTCACGTAAGACGTATTGGACCACCAATTACCCACTGTCTTGAACTCTTCAAGAATGATATCTCTTAGACTGTTTTCCAAAATGTAGAAATACGGATAGACGCGTGCATTTGCGATTGCGTCCTTAACATACACACTTCCAAAGCTTGGCTCAGATATCCTATGCTTGACTTGCCTTGCTCTGTGTCTTGGTTTTTCTACGACTTCCTTGGTTTTCGCGAATTGCAGACTACGTCTATCTTCATCGTCTAGGTATCTGAGAACACTAAACGTTTTCTTTTTAGCATAGAGAAATGCGGCAGCGTTCAGTGTCACTCCTGGATTCCTAGATCTTTCTCTTGATATGGCAACACGCAAAGAGGGTATGGTGACCTTGTCCTTGACTTTCGGATGTTCAGCCATCTTAGAGAATAGAATCTTGCTGAGGTTCTTGGACACTTAGCGACGCCGCCGACGTTTTCCAGTAGGAACTCTTGTCTGAGCACCACTCTGAAGCTTAACAACAGGAATCGTCTTGTTCAGTTCTCTAACGGGAATCTCATTGCTGATTGAGCTGGCTTTCTTGTAGCCCAAAATCTTTGCTACAGTCGTGGCTTTTACCCCTGAGACAAGTAGGGACGAAATCAACAGTTTCCTAATATGTCGCAGCTCCCTAAGGATATCTACTTTTTCCCCCTTCTCAGCTACCAATATCTCACCTCTAGTAGTAAGGTATGTTCTTCTGATACAATATAAAAGCGGACTGGTGGACGCTTATTTCGGGAAAGGGTAGCGCGCTCGCGCTCTCCTGTGACACTTAACTCGACATATTCCTATTCCTGATTTTCAAAGCATAATGCTTCCTCTATTGAAGTTCGCAGCGGACGGTAAGGATCACCCGATCTACGAAGCTATTGACGCAATGCGCGCGCTTTGGATCCACCGAATACAGACCAAGGAATCCTCTGAATGTCCTTCCGTCCGTGTCCGTGATAATGACGTAACTCTTGAGACGGTTCTCCCAAAAATGGTACAACGATCTCTCTACCGCGGTTCCAGGTATGAGTGACAGACCGAGCCAGAGACGAATTCGTTCACCAATCTTGGCTACAAGTCCTTCGGCATGTATCCAGCCATAGTAGCCAATGGCGGCCCCCCACCCTAAGATGACGGCTGACGCAAATGTCCAAGTCAGAGTCTCTAGTGAGAACAGGGAAATCGATGGGCTGAATTTCATTTCCTCGAGTTTAGCGCGCTTTTCAACTTGCTGAAGAGTCTTGACCTATGATCGCTTGCGGAGTGCGCCTTGGAATAGGGCGCGTGAGTCCCAGAAACCCAATATTCCCATAGGAATATCTCTGCCACGAAAATATTAATGCCGGAATGCGGCTGTCCACGCGAGAAGTGGTTTGAATATGACGGAAGGACGTGGGTCAGAGAAGCTGAGAAGCTATGAGCAAATAAATGCGAAGATCAAGAAAGGCGACGCCGTCGTGATGACTGCTGAGGAATTCGTTGAGTACACAAGAGACCATGGAGCAAGTGTAGCGGCACATGAGGTGGATGTCGTCACTACGGGCACATTCGGGGCAATGTGCAGCTCTGGAGCATTTTTGAATTTTGGGCATTCGGATCCTCCCATCAAGATGGCTCACTGCTGGTTGAATGATGTTCCTGCCTACCGCGGGTTGGCAGCTGTCGATGCATACATTGGTGCTACCGCGATGAGCGAGAAAGAGGGCTTCGAGTACGGCGGAGGACACGTGATCGAGGATCTTGTCAGCCACCGTCAGATTGAGTTGCGCGGGGACGCCTACGGAACAGATTGTTACCCGAGAAAAAACATTGAGACAACTTTCACAATTGATGACCTCAACCAAGCGATTCTCGTAAACCCGCGAAACGCATATCAACATTACAATGCAGCCACGAACGGAACTGACAGAGTGCTCTACACCTACATGGGCACTCTCCTTCCCAAGTACGGAAACGTGACATACTCAGGCGCTGGCGAGTTGAGCCCTCTCTACAAGGACAAATGCTTTGAAACGATCGGCTTGGGAACAAGGATTTTCTTGGGAGGAGGGATGGGCTACGTTGCCGGTGAAGGAACTCAGCATTTCCCGCAGCAACAGTTCGGAACAATAATGGTTCGAGGAGACTTGAAGCAAATGACTCCCAGATATCTGAGAGGCGCAACCTTCCACAAATATGGCACGACACTGTACATAGGCTTGGCAATCCCAATACCGATAATAAACGAGAGAGTCGCTGAATCCGCAGCAATACCAGACGATCAGATAACGACGAGCATCTTGGACTATGGGATTCCGTCATCCGCAAGACCCTCGGTCAGAACGGTTTCGTACAAGGAGTTGAAGACTGGAAAGGTGACCATAAACAGTCAGGAAGTCCCAACATCCCCTCTCTCGAGTTTCAAGTATGCGAAGGAGATTGCTCAAACACTCAAGCGCTGGATTCAGGAGAAGAGCTTTCTTCTCACAAGACCTGCCGAACTCATCTCTGATCGCAGAGAATTCCGACCGCTTAAGATTCGCAAACCATAGGTGACAAACCAGATGAAGCTCAGACTCTTGTACAGCCACAAGGAGACAAGCCGCCCGGTACTGGCAACCACGATCATGAAAACAGGCGTTCCAATCAACATCCTTGAAGCGCAGATGACACCTGAGTCAGGACAAATGATAGTGGACGTTCCGGTGGATAATCGAAAACTGAAGGAGATCGTGCTAGCATTTGAAACGGAAGGAGTCAAGGTGCAAGAGATCGTTTCAACAATAACCATTGACACGGATAGCTGCATCTCGTGTGGCGCCTGTGTCTCGCCATGCCCCGTTTCCGCGATCAGACAGACCCCAGACTGGAATATTGAGTACGATGAAAAGAAATGCATTAGATGCAGGGTCTGCGTCGACGCTTGTCCGGTTAGAGCCATAGCCTTCTCATAAAGACAGACCAATCGTTCGCAGGCTAGAAAGAGCATGTACCGCATCAGGAAGAGGATCAAACAATCAAACCTGCTCGTAATCAGCGAAAGCCCTGAAGCAATTGGAGCGGCGTTTTGCTCTATTCTGCAACACAGAGCTGCCTTGGAAACCTACCTTATTACTCATGCATACTTTGAATCCGCTCTCGACCCAATAGCCATCGATACAGATGCACCGCGGATTGTTCAATTGGCGGCAGCTGCGGCCGAGATCGCGGAGGTAGGTCCAATGGCTGCCTTGCCCGGGTCTCTCGCGCAACTAGCCCTAGAAGCGATGCTCTCAACCAGATCGACAACTAGCGTCGTCGAGAACGGGGGAGAGATCGCGGCCGCATCGATTTCCAAATTGACTGTTGGAATCTATGCTGGACGATCCGCATTCTCTGGGAGGGTGGGATTCCTTCTATCTCCATTCGACTTTCCGATCGGAATAGCGACAAGTTCAGCAACAGTAGGCCATGCCCTGAGCTTCGGCGAGGCTGATGCAGCAGTCATCGTTGCTGACACAGCGTCCATTGCTGATGCTGTAGCGACGGCCGTCTGCAATGCCGTTCGAGGAAACGACTACGAAGCTTCAATACAAAAAGGGCTGGAAAGGGCTGAAAGGACAGGGCACATAAGAGGCGTTCTAATTGTGCGCGGTAACTATGTCGGCATGGTTGGAAAGCTGCCACAACTTGTGAAGATCAAGGCAAACGCGGAAGAGATTCATAAAGTAGGTCTACTCGACGCGGCCAGACCTGACGTGATCGTACTCACGTAAGGTCAACATAGGTTCTTTCGATCAGTCTTGGACATATGCCAATACCCATCTTGCCAGGACAGTTACTACGAAAACTGCAATACCTGATAGCACTACCAAGGGCCCTGGTGGCAATTTGAGATAGCCGGACAACAAAACTCCCGATGATGAGCAGACCACGCCAAAGGCCGAGCTCAACACAGAGTATCTGAATAGATTGGAACTCAGGGTTTTTGCAGTTGCAGCGGGAACAATCACTAGGAAGCCCACTAACAGGCTTCCGGCGATTTTTCGCCTATCGCGACCACGAGCGACACGAGGAGCAGGTAAATGAGATTGGTTCTGGCGATATTGACGCCACTTGATATGGTGAGTTCCTCTGAAATCATTGCCAAGATTATCTTCTTGTAGACTGCTCTAGTTAGAAGCACTGCTGCAACAGCGACAATCGCAGCCCTTGCTTACATCTTGAGAAAGAGGAGAAGATCGTCTGACCGCATGCGCCATTATGCTAGAGTGAGAAAAACCGTTTAGTACCAGTTCGCGAATATGCTGGTCAAATCGGTCAAAGATCTATTGAGGAATGTTGGCATGGTCCGAAAGATTCTGATAAAGAGCTCTGCCGCAGGTGAAGTCGCCGCAGAGCTGTACGAGGAGAAGAATCCCAAAACAGCAAGCGCGATATGGAATGCATTACCCATAGAAGCTAGAGCTAATCGCTGGGGGGAAGAGATCTACTTCTCAACAGGTGTCAAGGTTTCGGAAGAGAACGCACAGGAAACAGTCCAAGTGGGAGAGATTGGCTATTGGCCGCCAGGGAATGCCTTCTGCATATTCTTCGGCCGAACTCCTGCAAGCACCAATGATCAGCCTCGTGCGGCAAGTCCGGTCAACGTCTTCGGAAAAGTCTTGGGAGATCCATTTGTTTTCAGAAAAGTGCGCGATGGAGAGCGAATAGTCATCGACAAGGCCAAGTGACCTCAAGATCGCTCTCTCCAATCCCTGGAGATAGTCGTCAGCCGATTTCTAGTGGGTCCTGAATTCTCTTGAGAAGTGCAAGAATGCTCATGGCTGCCAAAGCACTGGTCTTGGGGTTGTCAGGCATGGGCCTTCCCTGTATCTCAACGAAGGCGCGGCCGAACTCACCGGTAAACTCAACGCGATGCACGTTAGAGCTCAAAGATGGATCGGCAATGATCGCAAGCCTTACCAAATCTGTACTGCCCATGGCAAGACTCAGCGACGCGGCCACATTCACATTCTGAGGAAAACCAGAAACACCTTCCACCACAGACCCATCAAAGAGTTTCTCAGTTTCACGGAGGTCTCGAAGACCTCGACCGCGTAAGTAAGGAGCTCCTTCTAACGTTGCAGGAGGCTTCCTAGTGACAAGTGAAGCGTGGGCCCCACCGGCAACAGATGCAGCTCTCGCAACGTCAAGTCCACCTAGAGCTCCTGACGGAACATATACCTTCCTTTTCATCTTTTCAGCAAGATCGATCAAGCGTTTCCTAAACTCATTGTCAAGTAGGGCTCCTGAACTGAGAATCACCAGATTGACACCTTTCTTCAAGCACTTCTCTCCGAAAGCCCAAACAGCTTCACGGTTCGCCGCTTCTACGACTATGTCGGGCTTCAGTCGTAGAACCGCCTGAAGATCTCCACAGGCTTTGCAGCCCATTTCATCCGCCAATTTCTCAGCGGCTTCGGGCTTCGGTGTGTCCAATACTCCGGTCAATTCATATTTGTCTGGCATTCTGGCGCGTAACCCTTTGGCTACGTACGTACCTATTGCACCGCATCCGATTAGGGCCACTCGCATTACCTTCTTCTCATGCAACGAATGACTTCGTTTCGTCAATACGTCAGCACCTCACGAACACCCAATTCTGCCTCTACAGTGAAATTGCACAAACTGTCTTTTCATTCTTTGCAACACAATCCCCCTTTTTCCTCTCATTTTGCCAGAATTGACAAGCTCTGCGTGCGATTGCACGCGTGCTATCGATTCAATCTGCCGCTAGGTTTTTCTCAGTTGACAAAGGTAAACCTTTAGCGTTTGGAGGTGGCAGTCTCGAAGAAGACGAACGTAGAGTTGAAGGCGGTAGTTCGAAACCTCAAGGCCTTGAGGACTCGCCTGACGCGTATGGGCGCGCAGAGGATCGGTCTTTTTCACCAAATCGATACCTACTTTGTTGTTTCAAGAGGCAGATTGAAGATACGAGAAATCTGTCACGGAAAATCGCAGCTGGTCTACTACTTGAGGGAGAACAGGAGAAGACCTAAGACAAGTGATGTTCACATAGCTTCTCTGTGCGATACCAAGACTATGAAAACTGTACTGTCAGATGCCCTAGGGGTCCAGTCTGTGGTTAGAAAGAGACGGGAAATATTCATGATCGAAGGTGTTCAAGTGCACCTTGATCGTGTTGATCGTCTTGGCAGCTTCATCGAATTCGAGAAAGTTGTTAAGAGAAGAGCCTCGAACATAGCAAGAGCGAAGGAACACCTAGAGAGATTAATGAGCAATCTGGGTGTGACTGAGCAAGACTTGCAGAGGTTCTCGTATGGTGAGCTTCTTCTCAGAGGTCGCTAGTATCGATCCATGGTGTAACGAGTTCTTGTATCTAAGGTGCATACTGTCAGGTTCATATTGTAGATTGGCCTGTCTTCTAGGTGGACTTGGCCAATCGTCCGGAAGGGGTTTGGGATGAGTGAAGTTGTTGCGGGAGACATTATGATCAGGAATGTTCACACGGTTCTGGAAGATAGGAAAGTGGCGTTCGCTCGTCTGATGATGCTTCGCAACAATATCGGCGCACTTCCTGTTGTAGATCGAAAGAACACTCTAGTGGGAATAGTCACTCAGAGGGACATAGATCTTGCAGGTATTGACATCTCCGATCTGATGGTATCTGACTTGATGACTCGAACTCTGATCAAAGCGAAAGAAACAACCCCTCTTCGCTGGATAGTGGAGCAGATGATCAAAACCGGAATCCAGAGAATCCCCATAGTGGATGACAAGTCGAAGCTGCTTGGGCTTGTCACCCAGACCTCGGTCATCAAAGCCGCATTGATGTACAACCTCCTCAAGTGAGAAACCCAGAAGATTATTACCTGATGCCGACTGGGCAAAAGTACTTCGTGTTGCGCACGTTACCAAGAGGAAAGAGCTTTAGGAACCAACCCGCTACGTTGGCTGAGTGAACCCTCGATGTCTCTTTCCGAACTGATGTCTCGGTACGAGAAGCTCCTCGTGCAATTGTCAGAGCAACGATACAACCAGAAAGCCGGATTGCCCTTCGACAGGGAATTGATGAAACGATTGTCTGAGCAGATGACCGAAGTATGCCGGGAATTCCTGAAGAATTTCTCTGAGCCGAGAAGCATGTGTCTGGAATCGATTGCCAACATTGCCGCCGCAAGAAGATTGGAGGTTGAACTGGAACTCGAAGATGCAAGGATGGCAAAGATCTCGACAGACAAGTATGATGTGTCGGGTAGAAAGCTGAACTGGGGAAGTTGGCGTCAATTCAACTCCATGACCGAAGACTTCAACAAAAGGAAAGAAGTGTTTGATCTCTTCATCTCAAAGGCCCCAAGCATTGCTCCTCTCGTTGAGAAGCGCATGGATGTTTCGCAAAGTGTCTATGCCGAATATGGCATGTCGCCACTGGATAGTTATCTTGAGTTCGAGCAAATGACGTTTGATGAGCTACGTGGGATCCTAACCCGATTGGGTGACGGCGCAAAGGAATCGTTCCTTAGAGCAGCGGAACACTACGCGCCCGAAGTTCTTGGCAAGAGGAAAGTAGAGTATTTTGACGACTACTACACCTGGGGCGGAAGGATCTTTCGGCCACTTTCAAAGCATTTCCAAGGAGTATCTCCGCTAGAGAAGGTCCGGAACTTCCTCACTGCATGGGGGTTCGACGCTGTCAAAATCAAGGTTGATAACGAAGACAGAGAGAAGAAGAGTCCTAGCGCCTTCTGTTTCGGAATCCAGATACCTAACGATGTCAGAGTAGTCTACAGAAAGGTTTCACCGTTTTCAGATTTCGGATCGGTCTTTCACGAATTCGGCCATGGCATCCACGGCATAAGCGCCAATCCAAACGATCCTGTTTGGAAGAGGTACATAATCTCGCGAAGCGTCGCAGAAACGTTCAGTACATTGAATGAGAGTATGCTGGATTCTGAGGAGTATCTTAAGGAGGATCTTGGATTGCAGAAGGAGGCTATTGTAGACATTCTTGACAGGAGACACTTCATGGATCTTGCTTTCCTGACGTTCTATGCTGCGAACGGAGTGATGAAGATGGAATTCTGGAAGAACCATTATAGCGCTGAACAGGCTGCTAACAGATGGCAGGAACTCACCAAACGATTCTTCATAGAAGTCCCGGGATACTACTGGGTGCTCCATCACATTATGCCGAACTACGACATGTACTCTCCGAGCTACGTGATAGCGGCTGTCAGGGTAAACGCAATCAGAAAGAGACTTACGGAAGAATTCGGTGAGAAATGGTGGCGAAGCAGGAAGGCAGGTATGTTTGTCAAAGAGCTTGCGGCGACAAGAGGAGAGTTCAACGTCAAGGCTTGGCAGCTGGATCCAACGCACTTCCTCGAAGAAGTGAAAGACCTGAGCTTCCTCTAGTGCTTAGTTCGACCGACATCTTGCATTCCCCTGCTTATCCATGAATCATGGTTCAGGAGTGTCGATTCAAGTCCTCTCCGCGACATACTTCTCTACCATGTGATGTGGATGGTAACCCTCCTTTGCTCGTCGAAGTCCAGCCTCGCCCAGATCCTGCTCTCTGTTGACATATGTGTACTCGGCAAGGGCGTTCTTGCAGAACCAGTTATTGACCAGTTGATATAGTCCTCGGATTTTCGGATTCGCCTTCTCGAAATGTATCACAGCCGTATCATTGTTCATCTTCTCCCCTATCGTGAATGCCTGTAGTCTTCCGTCTACACTTATAGCTCCGCCGAAAATATCCAAACGCTCATAGTGAAGGAAGGTTTCCTTGATCGCCTGATCTTCCTCCCTCAGCCCTTGAGATTCGTTGCAGTCCATGAGGTTACACCATTCCTCCTGAAGCTGCAGGCAAAGCTCAGCTATGTCAGGCGTAATTGGAACGTACTCACACTTGTGTTCGGCCAGGCATCGCCTTATTGCTTGGCGTTTTGAGTGATACTTTGTGCCTGGAAGATCGCTTAGATCCTTCATCAAGTAGACGTAGTCCGAGTTGTCCCTGTCAAGCTTCAGCGAGAAACCAATCTTGGCTAGCGCCTCGGCTTGATCTTTGGATATGCCATACAAGGGAGGAAGCTTGTCGCCTTCCATATCTCGGACAAGCTCCGCAAAGGTCTGCGCAATATCGTTAGATCCCAAAGGAGGAAGCAGTACTTCACGCGAGTCTGGGTACTTCAAGGCCTTGACAAGCAGGACGTTGTCTTGTTTCGACAGCACGGTTTCATCAGATTTCCTCCAAACGTAGAGGTTTGTGAAGGTGCACTCGGAGATCTGTGGTTGTGAGGTTTTCAAGTACTCCGATAGGGTTCTCTTGTCTTCTAGATTTATCGGTCTGAAATTGGGAAAGGCTGGAATCTCAGGCATGACTACCAGGACTCTCCGTCCTCACGAACCAAGGGGAAGTCATTCATCAGATACGTGACCACTACTTGGCCAACCGCGTACACTCGTTCAATGTGCCCGGTTTAAGCCTATGCCTCCCAGAGGCCCCATATTCACCATGCCTTACATGTCTTTGTCAATCAGTAAGGGCCTCCCAGGAAGGCAATATGTGGAGCCTGTCTAGATCCCCTTTCGCGCCGTCTGCCCTTACCGTTTGGAAACACTAAGGGCTTCGAATTCCTCTATCGTAGCGCTGATGAGCCTAGGTTCCGGAAACATCTGAGCTACAGTCGAAGGATCCTTCAGTCCGGATCCTGTGACCTCTACGACGACGAACTCATCTGGCTCGATGACACCTGCCTTGACTAGTTTTATTACACCTGCTATAGAGGCAGCGCCCGATGGTTCGGCAAATACGCCTTCCTTTCTCGCCAGTAGCCTCTGCGCTTCAAGGATCTCATTATCTGAAACGGCTTCGGCAACTCCCCCTGAATCCCTCATCGCTTTGATCGCAGCATCTCCATCCCAAGGTATGGGATCCTTCAAACCACCCGCCACGGTTCTAGGATTTGCCCAAGGCTCGATGCTAAGCGGATCCTGTCCTTCCTTGAAGGCTCGCACAACAGGTGCGCATCCATCCGCTTGAATACCAGCGATCTTCGGCTTTCTGCTTACCATGCCCAGGATCTCAGCCTCCACGAACCCTCTCCAATTCGCGCCCAGAACGCCGCCACCTCCTATGGGAATCACAACCCAATCTGGGATGTTCCAGTCAAGCTGTTCAACAATCTCGAAGGCGATCGTCTTCGCCCCCTCGAACTGATAGGGGTTGAAGGGTCCGAAGCTTGGGCAAGGATACCATCCATACTTCGCTACAACAAGCTTCAACATCTTGACAACTGGATCCTCCGCCGTTTCTAAGTTCCTGACTCTTACTACTTGAGCTCCCGTGCAGGCCAACTGAGCAAGCTTTCCGGAAGAGGCGCCTTCATGAACGAAAGCATAACATGTCAACCCGGCCTTAGCAGAGAAGGCTGAAAGAGACGCTGCTGCGTTGCCTGTCGATGCTGAAACCACAGTATCAGCCTTGAACTCAACTGCCTTCGAGACACCCACCGTCATAGCTCTGTCTTTGAATGACGCTGTAGGGTTTCTGGTTTCGTCTTTGACGTAGAGCTCTCCAAGGCCAAGCTCATGGCCTAGCTTTTCGCATCTCAAGAGAGGTGTGTTTCCTTCGTTAAGTGTGACTATGTGATGTTGGTTCTGAACCGGAAGCAGCTCAAAATATCTCCAAACACCGCCTTGCCTTCCTTGAACTGTTTCCTTGGTCAAAGCTTCCTTTGCGATCTCATAATCGTAGAATATGTCCAGGCGCCCATCATCTTCGTTGTGACAAGTGGTGACTTTTTCGTCAACTCCATAGGAAGTTCCGCATCTTGAACACACAAGATGGGTGATTGAGGATTCCATGTTTCTCGTGCTCATTGATGGCGATAATCCGAGCTTTTCTCCTAACCTATCAGCTCTAGGATTGAATGGGCCAAAACTGAACGAGGAAGAATGACTGGCTTCCCTGTGATCCTTCTGACAGTTTCTCTTGTTCTCGAAGTGTATCCCATGCAGTCAAGGACTACTACATCAGAGTCAGAGGCGGCAAGCTTTCGTGCGGAAGGGGTGATCTCGTCTTGATTTGAGTATGGCGAAGCGCTTTCGACGATTACCTTTCTACCCTTACGCCTCCATCTCTCCGATATTTGATTTATCTGGTCTCGGGAGGGGACAAGCACACCGAGAACTATGCTTCCTAGAATACCGTTGACCATCCCATCCAAGAGCGCGTTAGGCATGAATATGATCTTCTTTGACGTGAATTCCGGGAATTTGCCCGTGCAGAGCAATGCCAACACATCGCATTTACTGGCCAGATGATCGATGCAGTGTTGAACTCGCTCCAGGATTCTCGATTCTCCGACTGTTACCTCCTCACCGCTTTGCATTCGAGTCACCAAGACCGAGTCAAGAGCTGTCGGTGCAAGCTGCCCTACCTCTTCTCTGGACAAACCATCCAGGGCTCCGCACTCTAGGATCTCAATATCTCGGCCTAAGATCTCTTTGATCTCTGGCACCACATCATTTCTAGGTGACTGCCCTATAGTCACCATGCCAACGCGTGCTGTCATCAAGATCACTCTGCTGCTTTTCCCAGCGTTCCCAGATGTCTCATTGATCCATAGAGCTCCGTTATGAGTCCGAATTCTCTCTCATCGTAGAACCGACATTTCCTCTCCCCGAAAGCCTTGGCCACTTCTATGCAGAACCTGGCTGCACACTCTATGTCAACTACATGGCTTGCGCCTGTTGCGCACCCTGGCACCGGAACATCGCTTGTGATCGCCACTCCTACCACTGGTGCCGCTGTGGCAACGCAAGGCTGCATTATGCTGTTCATGTGATCCAAACCGTTTCCATACGGGGTTATGTCTTGGGTCGTTATCGGAACGATCCTGGGAAGGGTTCCAGTCACCCACTCGAGAATGTTCACCAAGTCGTTGCTGACCTTGAGGATGTAGCCTTCCTTCACCGTGGGTGTGATTGAAACCCCTTTGAACTTGATGATTCTGTTGCCTTTGGTTGTGTCGATGGAGAGTACCGCATCCATTTTCGGATCTACTTCATGTTCGTTCATGATTTTCATGTCGACAGGCGAGCCCATGAAGGGAACTGGTTCATGAGGCTCCACCGGGGAGTTCGGACAGATGTGAGTTGCAACTATCACATCCCCTTTGAGATCGTCTCCGCTTCGCTTCATGTCAGCGAGCTTGAGTGCGCATGAGAGAGCCGTGACAGCTCCATCGGCATCAGAGACTAGCCCGACTCGCTCAGGCCTTGCACCTGCACCCCCAAGTCTCCCTATGATTCCGAGAGTGGATGACTTTCCTCCTTCAGATTTTCCGTTCAGGCCAGGAATAGTCGCCTTGATGAAATCTGTGCTTCCTTTCTTGCCCTTAATGGTAGTAACTTCGACCGTGTCTATTCCTCTATTTCTCAGAAGTTCTGCCGCTGCGCGGCCAGTGACTTTCGCGCTGTCGAGGAGCTCATATACTTCGAGTACCTGTCTCATCGCCATTAGTCAACACCCGTGGTCAGCTCGTAACTTACGACCATGTCCCTCTTAACAACTCTTCTGATTTTCCGGTGTTGCCGAAGCCACATCATCTTGTTGGTTTCTGGGGTAACGCATATCAGAGGGATAAATGCTCTAACGCAGTATTCGGTGGGTTTGCTTGTACTGCCAGAGGTGCGGAAGAGAAGAACCATTACCTTTCAGATGTCCCTTTTGCGGCGGATATTTCTGCGCTGAACATCGTCTGCCTGAAACCCACGATTGCACAGAAGCGTGGAAAGCGAAGATTCCTCGTCAACCTGAGCTAGGATTGACGCCAGCCCCTAACGTCACATACTCTTACCGATATGGTTGGGCAGCTCCCGCCAAGAGGCCAGGGTTCTGGTTTAGTTCAACTGAAATAATGCATGTGCTGATCGGCGTAGGTCTGGTGTCTGCAGTAGGGCTTTCACTGCGGAGAAGCTTCCTAATTATTGGAGTCCAAAATATGTCGTTGGTTGTTTTTGCTGTTGCATTGTTCACACTTGGTTTCATTCTTCATGAACTGGCCCACAAATTCACAGCCCAATTGTTCGGGCTCTGGGCTGAATTCCGCCTGTCTACACTAGGGGTAGTGATAACCGCAATCTCAATCCTGTCACCTGTGAAGTTCATAGCCCCAGGGATGGTTCTCATAGCTGGCATGGCAAGAGCTGATATTATCGGCCGAGTTGCCTTGGCTGGACCAGCAACCAATCTAGTGCTGGCATTTGTGGCGTTGCTGTCCTCATTTGCTGTGCCTGAAGGTCTTCGTCAAGTCCTAGAAATCGGGTGCTGGGTGAACACATACATGGCCCTCTTCAACCTAATACCCTTCGGTGACTTCGACGGCCTCAAAATCTTCAGATGGAACAAGGCGGCCTGGGCATTGATCGTGATGCTTGCCATTGCGTTGTTGATGTATGTAAGCCCATTCCTGTCAGAGATCTAGACACGTAGCACACGAGTTGTGCAACGTAAGATAGATTCAGCTTTCTCGAGCCAGTTCATCTCCCACTTCATCAGTTCTGTTGAACGCCAACTGCATATTCAGCGCGCGCTAAGCCAACGGGATCTCGGCGCCGATATGAGCGAGAAACCATCAGAACCCCGAAAAGATCTAAATTGCCGAACAGTAAGACTGCCCTAGAGGCGAGAGAATGGACTTTCAAGACGTAATCGTCGAGAAGTTGGACAATGTTGGAAGAATCACGATCAACCGTCCTGATCAACTGAACGCGATAAGCAGAAGGACCTTGGAAGAGATGGAGCACGCACTGAAGGAGTTCAGAAATGATCCGACCATTCGGGTCATTATTCTGACAGGAGCAGGGGAGAAGGCTTTCTGTGCAGGAGCAGATCTCAAAGGAGGGATTTTCACGCCGGAGACGGATTCAGTCAGAGGTGCCAGACTTGCAAGAATGGGTCAAGAGTTCACCGAAATGATCGAGAAATATGAGAAGCCTGTGATCGCTGCTGTAAACGGACTGGCTTTGGGAGGGGGCTGCGAGATAGCTTTGGCATGTGACATGATAGTGACTTCCGAGAATGCCCAATTCGGTCAGCCTGAAATAAACATAGGCTTGATCCCAGGATGGGGAGGAACCCAAAGACTCCCCAGACTGATCGGGAGAAACAGAGCAAAGGAATTGATATTCACAGGCGATCGATTGACGGCGAAACAGGCTGAACAGATCGGCATGGTCAGTAGGGTAGTTCCACCGAACCGTTTGCAGGAAACTGCCTTGGAACTCGCGCGAAAGATGACTTCGAAGAGCCCAGTCATGCTCAAACTGGCGAAGCAAGCCATCAACAGAGGGATCGAAATGGATCTGAGCTCAGGGCTGGCAGAAGAGGTAAAAGCATTCAGGGTGTGCTTCACCACTCAAGACTTCAAAGAGGGGTTGACAGCATTCCTGGAGAAGCGTCAACCGAAATTCGAGGGAAAATAGAGGCAACTATCTTTCGCTGCTCGCAAAAGAGCATTGACTCGGCCTAGCGCACGCCGCTATCTATCGCATCGCTTAACATGACAGATCACCCAGCAATCACGAAGGGGGAGAGAATGACATTCGAATATCAATTACTGTCGGGAGATTTGACTGAAGGGCTTCTGTCAAGCAAGGTTCGATCTGATCCAGGCTGTTCACCATAAGTGCTTTGGCCCCAAAGGAGTCAGCCAACTTTGCAAAATCAGGATTGGACAGATCAACTCCTATGTGTCTGCCCCCGAAATATTGGTCTTGGAGATGCTTCAGGATTCCAAAGCTTTCGTTGTCATGAAGAAGAATAGGGATGCACAACTTGTGCTCGACGGCAGTGGCCAAGTCCTGACATGTAACCATGAAGCCCCCATCTCCGCAGACAGCTATCACCTGTCTCTGCGGAAAGGCGATCTTTGAAGCAATAGCGGCAGGCAAAGCATAGCCCATCGCGACATACCCAAACGGGTACAGGAAGGTGCGCGGCTCATAGACTGGGAAGATTCTCTGCATCCAGTATGACAGGATCGTAGTATCGGCCGCTGCAATAGCATTTCGCTCAAGAACGCTCCTTATCTTCATCACAACTCCGACTTCAGTTGGATGAGAGGCCACCAATTCCTTCCAAGCGGAATCCTTGACTTCTTTCCATAATCTTCCCCAATTCGATCGATTGATTCCAGGCACAGATCGAAGTCTTTTGGCGATCTGCTGAAGAACTGACTTCGCGTCTCCCAGCACGCCCACCTTGGTTGGATAGTTCTTCCCAATCTCCTCATGCTCGATGTCCACGTGAATCAGATTCTCAGGCACCTTCAAACTCCAATGTCTCATCGAAAGTGAAGAGAATCTTGTGCCTACCGCAAGCATCACATCCGCCTTTCGCAAGACCTCTTCAATGGCTCTAGGCATTCTTGATGAACCTAGGAACAGAGGATGATCGGCAGGCAAGGAACCCGCCCCCATGACGGTCGTAACGACGGGTGAGGAAAGGAGTTCTGCAACTTCAAGGAGCTCAGGAGAAGCTTCTGAACTCACGACTCCTCCGCCGGCCAAGATTACCGGAAAGTGAGACTGAGAAAGAAGAGTTGACGCGTCTTCAATTGACCTCTCATCGGCTACATATCTCTCCCTAGTGCGAGTCCCTTGCTTGGGCAGATCGAAGTTTCCTCTGGCTTCGAGAATGTCGTCCGGTAAACCGACGTATACAGGCCTCGATCTCCCTTTGCCTAGATCCTCAAATGCTTGCTGAATCACCTTCGGAAGATCTGTTGAATTGAGAACACACTGCGCTCTTTTTGCGACCGGTAATGCGAGTGATGTCTGGTCAATTTCATGAAGTACGCCTTTCTTCTTCCCAATCAGATTTGACGATATGTCCCCCGCTAGGAGAAGAACTGGCACCGAGTCAGAATAGGCAGTGGCCAGCCCTGTGATGGTGTTTGTGAAGCCTGGGCCTGCAGTAGTTATGCAAATGCCCGGTTTTCCAGTAACTCGGGCGTAAGCATCGGCCATAAAGGCTGCTGACTGCTCATGTTTAACGAGGATATGCTGGATCGAGCTTTCACGAAGCGCGTCGTAGAAACGGAGAACGTTGATGCCAGGCATACCGAAGACTGTTTTGACGCCTTCGTTCTCGAGATAGCTAACAAGGACTTGGCCTCCTGTCAACTTGACCATGTCGACTTCACCTAAGCCATTGCTTCTCTGAATTGTCAGAGCATGGATATATGGAAGAGTGCTGTTGGATTCAGGAACTGTGATGTTCTGTTGCGAATACTCGTTCTAGGAACAGGGATGCAAGGATCAGCCACTGTTCAAGACATGGTCAGGAGCAGTAAGGTGGATGAAGTTGTCGCCTGTGATCAAAGTCTCCGCAAAGTCCAAGACCTTGTGGCACGTTTGAAGACCTCGAAGGTAAAAGGAGAACAAGTCGACGCGACAAATCATAATGAACTTGTCAACGTTATGAAAGGAGGTTTCGACGTAGTAGCATGTCTTCTTCCTGCAGAACTGAACTATGTTGTCGCAAGAGCGGCACTTGACGCCCGGGTCAACATGGTTGATGTGTCTTATCCGGGAAAGATCTGCGAGCTAGATGCAATGGCGAAGCGGGCTGGAATTGCGATTATTCCAGGTTGCGGACTCGACCCTGGCATAGACCTGGTCATCTATGGGTATGGCTGCACTAAGTTTGACAAAGTATATGAGATCCACTCGTATTGTGGCGGAATCCCACAAAGAGAATACACCGACAACCCATTGAGGTACAAAATCTCTTGGACGTGGGAAGGCGTTCTCTCGGCATACACAAGAAAAGCCAAGATCCTGAAAGAGGGACGAGTTGTCGAGATCGAAAACATCTTTGATGAATGTGTGAAGACTGTTCGATTTCCTGAACCTGTTGGCGAAGCTGAATGTTTCCTCAACGGAGATGCCACGGTGTACAAGGAAACGCTTGGGCTTAGGCATGTAAGAGAGATGACGAGATGGACTGTTCGCTGGCCAGGCCACAGCGAACTATGGAGCAAACTTCTCAAGATGAAACTTCTAAGTGATGAACCACTTCAAGTGGCTGAAGGAATTTACGTGACTCCTCGCCAATTCATGATCAAACACTTGTCCCCGCAACTTCAATACAAGAAGGGTGAGGGAGACCTAGTTGTGCTTAGAGTCGAGTTTGCTGGAGAAAAAGGCGGAGAAGCGACAAGGCTGATCTTTGATGTGGTGGATGTCTACGATCCGAAGACAGGTATCTCAGCAATGGCTCGTACCACTGGCTACACTTGCTCGGTCGTGTGCCAGATGGTTGGGTCAGGGCAAATCAGAGGGAAGGGAGTGCTGGCCCCGGAAAGAGACATACCTTTCGAACAATTCTTCCAAGAACTAGCGTCAAGAGGTATCAAGATCACTGAAACAACTACTACTGTGAGAACTATGACCTGAATAGGAGTCTTAGACTTCTATTATTAGTTCTCCTTTGAAAACTGCGCTTGCAGGGCCTGTCATCTGGGCATTACCCTCCTTATCGATGTCTATGGTAATTGTTCCTCCGAGGGTAGTTACCTTGACAGGTCCAGGCTTCACAAGATTCAGTAGCAGAGATACTGCTGCGCTCGCAGTGGCCCCTGTTCCACATGCCATGGTTTCATTGAAAACTTCTCGTTCGTAAGTTCGGTTGCTAATCTCGTGAGGGCCAGTAATCTCCATAAAGTTGACATTCATGCCTCTTGGGAATCGAGTCCGATCTCTATTTATCGTCTCAGCAATACCTCGTACGTCCACCGTGGCGACATTGTCTGAAACGAATACCAGGTGAGGCTCCCCTGTGTTCACTAGGGAGCCTCTCATGACTCGATCGCCCACATGCACTGAGAGATCAAGAAGTATGTCTGAATCCTTTCCTTTGTCGGAGAAATATCTGTCCACATCTCTACGACGGGTTCGAACTGTTCCCATTTGGACTTTGTATTCGTTTCCGACGCGAGCGATCCGTTTGATGCCGTCTCTGGTTAGAACGTCTACTTCTGGTTTCTGCAACTTCTCTGTGAGATATGATCCAATGCATCTAATGCCGTTTCCACACATGTCTGCTTCTCCTCCATCTGGTTCGAATAGCCTCATCGACCCGTCAACTCCTTTCGCTCGCTCGATGAAAAGAATCCCATCAGCCCCGACTTGGAAATGTCTGTGACACAGAATCTTTGCCAGCTTGATGCGATCCGAGTCAGGTGTGACGACCTCCTCCGTTTCATCTTTGAGTATGAAGTCATTGCCACACCCTTGGTACTTGATGAATTCAAAGACATACCTCACTTCCCGTCACCCTGAGTCAGAAAACACACGGCTGAATCCTATGTTTCTCATGTGCTGTTTTGATCAGGCTTCGCCTGGGAGTAGTATGTCGTGCGGTTTGGCTTCCTCTATTCCTGCAGAACTCATTACAGCGAACTCTGCTTTCTCCCACAGTGCGGCGATGTTTCTGGCACCTGCGTATCCCATGGCAGCTCTAAGGCCATCCGTAAGTTCTTGGACTACTGTTCCCACTTCCCCTTTGTAGGGAACCCACCCTTCGACACCTTCAGAGATGCCTTTTGCTGGAACGCTGTATCGATCCATGGAGTACCGTCTGGCCATGGCTGAGGCGCTTCCCATTCCTCTATACTGCTTATAGTAGCGACCTCCAATTGCCACAAGATTCCCCGGTGCCTCTTTGCATCTGGCGAAGAGATTTCCCATCATGACGGTGGATGAACCTGCCCCAAGTGCTAAGGCAATGTCTCCGGGTCCACTTATCCCCCCGTCGGCAATGATGGGAATATCGACACCGTGTTCTCTCAGAGCATCAGCGACCTGAGCTGCCGCAAAAAGAGTTGGAGAGCCAGCCTTTGCCACTTCAGATGTGGTGCAAATCGAGCCTGAACCGATCCCGACCCGTATTCCGGCGACTCGTTCCAGTTTCGTGACAATATCCTCAGCCGCCTTGTAGGTTCCAATATTTCCCACAACAACGTCTGCTTTGATTTCCTTCAGAATGTTCTTCGTTGATCTGAAGACGTTTGCATTGTGGAAGTGTGCGACGTCAATGACTAGAACATCGACATGTTGGTCAAGCTTCTTCGCCCTCTCTAGATCGAATGGTGATACTGCAGCTCCGCAAAGTAGCTTTCCCTCCTGATTTCTGGCAGCGTTTGGGAAACGTCCTCTTAGCATTATGTCCCTGAATGTGATAAGCCCCCTTAAGGTCCCGTTGTCATCTACGATGGGCAGCTTTTCGATTCTGTTGGTGTGTAGAATGTCTTTTGCCTCTTCCAGTGTTGTGCCTTCTTTTGCCGTGACAAGCTTTTTGGTCATGACATCTCCGACTTTAAGAGTTCGATGAGCAAACCTCACATCTCTTCCCGTGATGAGCCCGACAAGCTTTTTCCCCTCGACCACCGGGAGCCCTGAGATCTGATGTTTCTGCATCAGATCGATTGCATCCCCAATTGTTTGAGTCGTGGAGAGTGTGATCACATCTCGTATGATCAGTGATTCCGCGCGTTTCACCTGCGCCGCCATCTTCACTTGATCATCAATCGAACAGTTTCGGTGGAGTATGCCCAATCCCCCAAGTCTAGCTAAGGCAATCGCCATTTCTGCTTCCGTCACCGTATCCATTGGTGAGGAGATGAACGGAAGGTTCAGTTTATGGTTCACAGTTGCACGGGTCGTAAGGTCTATCTCTTTTGGCTCCACCTCAACCCAGTTCGGAACTAGTATGACATCGCGAAAAGTCACTGCAAGCTTTGCGTCTTTCAACTTCTGACCAAACTTTCCCTTCATAGACCAAACCCTAATCAAATCTGATCGTTACTCGTGGCTTTGGCATCAATGTTGTGACATACGATAGCTCGTTGTGACGATTTGGCAAGAAACTCAAGAATTTTAAGATCACACGGGCGCCTCGGAATCGAGCAATCTACGACTCTTGAGGCACCGAATCCAACCATTCGAAGCCACTTACGAGTTGTGGCAAGGGTCAAATCATAAAAGGTCTCCCAACACAAATGGAGCAATGCCGTCTCCGAGTCAATGACTTCATTATGCGATCAATCCTCTCAGATGTTTTCCTTCCCGTTTCTTCCCTCACCGTAGCGTCACGAGACTTGGGCTTCATCCAAAACTAGAGGTGATCCCCGGCGAGATGATCGTTAGCTCCTCTTTGAGCTCTTATTGGAATGTGGACGCCTCCTCGCTTCTAGAAATACAGCCATGACCAGCGTGAGATGTCTACGGTCCACATCATCTTGCTTCTTCGCGTATTCTTCAGCACATATCTTGGAGAGGCATCTTTGTGTCGGAGAGTGACACAATACTAATAAGGGATTTGAAACTATGTCCGGTTCAAGTGGTCGAAGTGACAGGTGAATCTGTTCCACCGCGATAGAGTGCCCTATCTGATATCTTCGACCCATTATTCTCTGAAGAGGTTTTGGCAGTGACTGTTGAGAGAGGAATAACTGTAAAGAAGAGTGAGGACTTCTCAGAATGGTATACTCAGATCATCATGAAAGCGGAGCTTGCCGACTATGCTGGGATAAAAGGCTTCATCGTTTTCAAACCCTACTCTTACGAAATCTGGGAGAATATTCAAAAATTCCTGGATAAGAAGCTCAAAGTCTCGGGCCACAAGAACGCCTACTTTCCGGCGTTGATTCCGGAGAGCTATCTCAAGAAGGAAGCTGAACATTTCTCAGGATTCGTTCCGGAAGTCTTCTGGGTCACTCGAACGGGAAACAACGAAATAGGTGAACCGCTTGCGATGAGACCCACGTCAGAAACCATTGTTTGCGATTCGTATGCCAAATGGATAAAGAGTTGGAGAGACCTTCCAATATTGATCAACCTTTGGAACTCGGTTTTCAGGGCAGAGATAAAGGCAACTAAGCCTTTCTTGAGAACGTCTGAGTTTCTCTGGCAAGAAGGTCACACTGCCCATGCGACAGCTGAAGAGGCCGAGAAAGAGGTCCACGACATTCTCGAGTCTTATAGACAGCTGGTGGAGGAGCAACTTGCGATTCCGGTCCTGCTGGGAGCAAAGACCGAGGCTGAGAAATTCGTCGGAGCAGTCTACACGTTAGCAATGGAGGCGATGATGCCTGACGGGAAGGCGCTACAGATGGGCACTTCCCACTTCCTAGGTCAGAACTTCTCTAAACCTTTCGAGATCAAGTATCTTGGAAAGGATGAGAAAGATCACTATGTCTGGCAGACCAGCTGGGGGGTCACCACGAGAATGATAGGAGCAGTGGTAATGGTGCATGGAGATGACAAGGGACTTGTCCTCCCTCCACGGATAGCGCCGATCCAAACCGTTGTTGTGCCCATATACTACAAGAATGAAGATCGAGAGAAGGTCCTTGCAAAGGCAAAGGAGACAGTCAAGATTCTTAGTGCAGCGAGTATCTCAGCCTACCTGGATGACAGAACAGAGTACACACCAGGATGGAAGTTCAATGAATGGGAGATGAAAGGGATCCCGACAAGAATCGAGATAGGTCCTCGGGATGTCGCAGCGGATCAGGTCATCATGTCAAGAAGAGACACAGGGCAAAAATCTGCGGTTAAGATTGGTGATTTGCTGAAAGAGACTCTAAGAACTCTGGAATCAATTCAAGTCAGTCTCTATGAGAACGCGAAAAAGCAATTGGAGAGTAGCATCAGGCCTGCCAAATCGTACGAAGAGTTCAGGCAAATCTTGGAAACGAAGGGAGGATTTGTGAGGGCTTGCTGGTGCGGTCGCTCTCAATGCGAAGCAAAGATCAAAGAGGAAACCGGGGCAACAATCAGAACAGTTCCATTCAGGAAAGAGGAGATCTTCTCAGGGTGCATTATGTGTGGACAGAAGGCAACAGACGTAGTGTATTTTGCAAGAGCATACTAGGATTATTCAAGGCGCCGGACCTGTGAGAAGACGGCGTTGGCCCTCTCAACAAGCTTGCTAAGATCACGAACTAGGTCTGGCCCAGGTTTTTCCACTTTGAGAGAGGCAGCAGCGGCGCCAAGCGAAGCAGACCACACAGCATCTTTGGAGCGAGGATAATCACAGAGGAAGACACCCATGAACGCGTCCCCGGCACCCGTGGGGTCAACTACCCTCTTGGGTTTGTAGGCTGGTATACAAAAGACTCCCTCATGAGTTGAGAGATCTGAGCCCCGACCTCCTTTTGTGTGAATGCAGATCGAGGGACCAATTCTTCTCAACTTCCTGAGAGCATGTCTGGAATTGGCGATACCGGTCATGGTTCTCAACTCGCCCGTAGATACCTTCAGAACATCTATTCTTCTTAGCAGAGATCTGTCCAGCCAAGGTCTCCTCAGCACCCGATTGTCTCGTCCAATCCTACGAAGATACCCCTGTGGATCAAGAGATGTCAGCATTGATTGATCAGCAAACGACTTCGCCACCACTTCTGGAATCTCACCTGTGACTGGACCTATGTGAAGACTCTCGATTCGAAGATCCCTTCTGAGATCAGACAAACGAAGCTTCTCGCATTCACTAAGCAGTCTCATGGATCTTCTTCCTCTCCGATATCTGATCTCAAACTTGGTTGTTGGAGCTGCAGTTACCTTCAGGAATCGCGTATCCACTCCCATCTGCCTAAGCCACTCAATTCGCTCTCTTCCAAAATCCCTTCCAATCTTGGACACGATGTGTGGTTTGATGCCAAGAGAAGCCGCTGCCAACGAAGTGTGAACAGCGGGTCCCCCTGAAACCCAAGTTCGCCTTTCCTGCTGATCTGTTCTTATTCGATCAAGAGTAACGTGACCGGCAATCATTATCATCAGCATACTTTGTTTCCTCCTAAGGGGTTTCGCTCGGCATGGGACAGTCTTTGTTGATTGCCACAAGGTCACTGGACCCTGAATCGAGATAGCCGACAGCCGTCCGTCTGCGAACAGGTACCGAGCCTTTCTCGAATATCTTGCTCATGGTCTCTTCTAAGATAAAGCCATAATAGGAACCAATCAAAATTGAACACGGAAGAAGGCATACGTGATGGGAAAGAAAAGAAAGTCTAGAGGACGGAGCAAAGGAGGAAAAGGAAGATCCGGCCTCATTCAATGCTCGAATTGTGGAATGCAAGTCCCAAGGGACAAAGCAAAGAGAGCAACTCACTGGGTTTCATTGGTGGATCCATCTTTAGGGCGCGAGCTTAGAGCCAAAGGCGCGTACATTGCCAGACAGAAAGTGATCAAGTTCTATTGCGTTTCCTGCGCCGTCCATTTCGGAGTTTCGAAAGTCAGAGCGAGAGACGAGAGACGATTCTACTAACCTCTAGCAAAACGCCTAGACTAGTGCAGCGTAAACTGGTTGATCCTAAGAGACTCTGACCTTGTGAATCCTGACTGGTGGAGTGAATTCTAAGTCGCTTTGTTCCATCAGGCGAAGAGCCCCTAGAGGGTCAACCAGAAGCCTTCTCATTCCTGGAACGTGTGCAGCACCCACTATTGCCAAGATTCTTGGCTCCACTATGCCCATGTTGATATATTCTTCAGTGATGAAGATCAATCTAGACGCCATCAGTAGATTCCTCTCATGAATGAGAACTTGCCAGAGAGTTGGAAAGGTTCTGCGCATGAGTTCAGTTCCGCCGTTGAAGTAATCCAAAGCTTCTTGGTTCAATCCTTCCTCCCAGAGTCTAAGCCCCCGCGCGTTATGTTCGGCCACGTATGCATCAATCCTGCGCCAAGCGATAATCTCCTCCGGTTTGGCTCGATATCTTAATCGCGCTGCAATTTCCTCTTCATCCATATCCATCAACCAAATATCCGCGTCTTGATTCCCCAAAGCATCTATTGCGACCATGAACTCGCACCTCCCCTTGCAGTTTCCGAGTCTTGGGCATTCAAAGCAAGCTTGTCTCAGGAAGTCAAATCTTCTCTTATCCAGTTCGATACAGACTGCCTGAGGACGTAGCCTGTCAACTGTGGTAGCTGCATCCACAATACTTCTACGACTCCAATGAGCGGTGCCAAGCAGCTCAACATATCGAAGATAGTTGCGCATTTCCAACAGCTTCATTCTGTCAATCAAGACTCAGGGATGTCTGTCAAGTTCTGAGGGATTCCAAGGACGATTAGGCCGTGGGTCTTCTCCAGGCCAGAAATCCGGAACGAAAGGTTCCCGCCAAGCCGGCTCCTTGTTTCGCATCGGGCCGGATGATGCAGAACCAGTCCTCCATGAGTAATGACAACATCCAAACTCATTGACCATTTCCAGATTAACCTCCTATTCTACCTTGATTTTCACTCCGCGTTGTCTCCTACGCTCAAGACTCTCTTCGATCTGCTTCAGTTCCGATCTGAGAAACTGCTGATATGTCTGCACTGCTCGTTCATCACCGAGTATCTTCTCCGGTGAAATGCATAGTCTCAACATGAACATGTTCCTCGGAGTTGCTTCACCTACGTACCGTCGAATGAGATCGTCCGCCTCTGAGTAGCGCGAGAAGTCATCGGAAAGAACCTCAGCAAAACGAGAGGTGATTTCCATCGATTCTGAAAACCCTTTGAAGGCCTTCCCTACAGCCTTCCTGCCCTTCGCTGTCAACTCAAAGCTCGTTCGCCCTCTCGCTCCCTCGGGTGACTCATGTCTTTCGACGAACCCTCTATCATCAAGCTCTCTCAACGCGTTCCAAATCGTTCCACGATGCGGGTGCCATACGTCGCCAAACGGCCTCTTCAAACGCTCCTCAATGCCTACGAGACAGGATGATTCCTCTCTGAGAGTGAGGAGTATGGCGAACTGTACGGGACTGATTGGCCGTCTTTCACCTGACAGTCTGAAGCTCCACATGGCCTCTCGCCAAGTCGTAGGGACGACCTAAAGTCGTACCAACGACTTAATAAACGCTTAGGAACCTCGGCAGAAATGAAATCGACAGGCGTCTGAGCTCTCACTTGGAGCCTGTCCTGTGTGGAATGCGTTGCTGAATTGAAGGGCGGACTCCGGTGCGTTGCGTACGATCCTTGACAATCGCTATTTGTTCGGAAATGTGCATGTGAGATCAATCAGTTCGTGTGTGTTCTGTTTCATGTCGAGGATGGCGCTGAAGACTAATATAATAGCAAAGTGCCGGTCTGTGGGACTGAGTAAGCGAACAGCATCAACGGAAGCAGCAACAAATGCTGGGCAAGCTGAGAGAAAAGTACCAAAAGGCAATGTACCCTGTTGGAAAGGCTGTAGGCCGGATGGGATTATCGCCAAACCTAACTTCGATGCTTAGTGTTGTTGTTGCCGGCTTGGCAGGATTGTTTTTCTTCAATCACAGCCTGGTGTGGGGAACGATCTTCATAGCCTTGAGCGGAGCACTGGACATGATCGACGGTGCGGTCGCAAGGGCAACGGGGAAGGCAAGCCGTTTCGGAACGGTGCTCGATCACGTACTTGACAGATATGCTGAGTTCTTGATGATGCTCGGGATCATTGGCGGCGGCTATGTTGGATGGTATTGGGGGCTCTTCTCTCTCTTCGGCATGACTATGGCAAGTTATACCAGAGCGAAGGCAGAATCGGTTGGAGTAGAACGCTGCGAAGTCGGACTAGCCGAGAGACAAGAGAAGCTGATTATTCTAATGATGGGGGCCATCGGATCAGTCTTCTACCAAGGTGCGTTGGAACTGGCTTCAATCATGGTGGGGGTATTGTCGCACATCACGGTCGTGCAGAGACTGACCTACGCAAGAAGCAAGATGAGGCGTTAGATGACTTGGCATACGACATCGTTGCGATTGGAAATCCGGTATACGACATCATCCAAACTCCGAATCTTGTAACAGACGGAAGGGTTCTATCAGGTTGCTCCACCAACGCTCTACTAGCTGCGCGAAAGCTGGGCACGAAACGAGTGGGCTTCGTCGGATCGATCGGTGATGATTTCAAAAGCAGACTGAAGGCTGACTTGTCATCGCGTGGAATAACTGACGTAGCACTAAAGACAGCGGAGCAAACAGGTGGTTTCAAGCTGGTATACGATTCTAAGGGCAACAGAACGCTCGAAGTACTCGGAGTTTCTGGTCGGATCTCACCAGAAGACATACCGCCGCGGTTCTTGGAAAGCAACTACGTCCTCTTAGGGCCAATCCTTCAAGAGGTTGACTTGGAACTTGTCAAGTTCATTTCGAACAGCAGCGATGCAAAGATTTTCCTGGATCCTCAAGGTATGCTAAGAAAGTTCGATGCAGAAGGCAAGATCACTCACTCATGTGAAAGAGACATAATGAAGCATGTTCTAAGCTTGGTTCATTTCGTCAAGCCCAACGAAGTTGAATCACAGGTTCTTACAGGTGAAACAGATCCATATCGAGCAGCTCGTATGCTTGTGGAATGGGGCGCCGAAATCGGCATAGTAACACTGGCGGAAAGAGGATCAATCGTCTACAGCGAAGGACAGTATCTGAGCATTCCCGCTTACCCAACGGTCGCCGTAGATCCAACTGGAGCAGGCGACACATACGCGGGCTCGTTTCTAGTTGAGTATGGCCGAACACACTCCCTGGTAGATTCCGCGGTTTTTGCATCTGCAACTGCCTCGATAATGGTAGAAAACATAGGCCCTGACTTCCCGTTGGACGAGAGCAATGTAAGAAGAAGAAGCGTTGAGATCAGGCCTCGGGTCAGCTCCCATCGCTGAATCTCTGAACGTTTCCACGGTCGAGTGAACATCACTCCCCTTGGGACACGATTTCTAAGTATGCCTTTTAACAGGTAAGGCGGCATATACTCAGTCATCATTCACAAGAACTGGGTTTGATGTCGAGATGGGCAGGATAGACAAAGGAGTCAATTGCACTGTGGTCGGTTGCTCTGAGAAAGCCATACGATCAATCTCTTCTGAAGATGCTTCGCAGGCAAAGCTCAACACGGGTGATGCCAAGAGGGCCTATCTCTGCAAGACACATTACAAAGAGTTGAAGAAACATCTGAGGAAGGACCGCAGGCTTCAGAAGTGGCGTTGGAACCCGTAAGCGCAAGGAGATGTAGAGCATGAGAATGCTGCTGATACACGCAGATCACTTTGAATACAGGGTTCTGGAGAAAGCGATCGACCGACCAGAGCAGGTCTCAGATTCTGAGAAGACAGCCACGACAGAGAATGCTTTGGTCTCATTTTGTACAGTAGAAAAGGTAGATGAGAAGAATCCGAAGAACGTTGCACGCAACGCAGTCAATTCCATTCAAGAGGTTGCTGATTGGGTGAAAACGAAGAGGATTGTGATCTACCCCTACGCACACCTATCTAGTAGCTTGGCGTCACGGGACTTAGCAATCCAAATCCTAAAGAGTATAGAGACGGATCTCGCGCTGAAAGAGTACAACGTCACAAGGAGTCCTTTCGGATGGTACAAGAGCTTCAAGATAGAGTGCAAGGGACATCCGTTATCAGAGCTTTCTAGGTCAATTACTTCCGAAGGGGAGCTTCCCAAAGAATCTCAGGTGAAAGTGGAATATGCAATACTCGACTTGGATGGTCAGGTTCATGATCCCAAAACATATGTTTTCAAACCTGGTGAAGATGACCTCAAGATGCTCGTCGAAAAAGAGGCTTTCAAGACCGGGCTAATTGGAGGAAAGCCTCGATTCCTTGACTATTGCAGAAAATTCGGATTAGAATGGGAGCCCTACTCAGATGTTGGGCACATGAGGTATGAACCCGAAGCAAACGTCATGTTCGAACTCGTCGCTGACTACTCCTGGACGGTAGCAAACTCGCTGGACATGCCTATCTTTGCTGTCCGAGGCACGAACATGTTCGATTTGTCAGTAAAGCCTGTGAAGGAACATGCTGAGCTTTTCGGGGCTCGACTTTATCAAGTGAACATAGACGAGAAGAGCTACGTACTCAGATATGCGGCCTGCCACCAGCAATTCGCCATGCTAAAAGACTGGGCCATCAGCTACCGACACTTACCCTTCGGAACCTTCGAAGTGGCTGACAGCTACAGACTGGAACAGAGCGGAGAGCTTCTTCTGTGTTTTAGAGTCAGGAAACTCCACATGCCTGACCTGCACATATTCTGTCGAGATGTAGAAGAAGCAAAGATCGCTGCCATGAAGACTCATAGAAAGATCTACGAGGAGATCGGAAAGCTTGGGAGAGATTATGTTTCTATCTACAACACGACGAAGAGCTTCTATGAACAGAACAAGGTCTTCTTCGAAGAGCTTTTGGCAGTCGAGAGAAAACCGGTTCTCCTCAGCTTTGTCCCTGAATCAATCTATTACTGGGTGATCAATGTCGAATATACGATAATCGACGAGCTTGGCCGACCTAGGGAGATAGCGACATTCCAGATAGATATTGGAAACGCAAAAAGATTCGACATATCATACACCGATACTGATGGGAGAAAGCGGCACCCGCCAGTAATACACACTGCCTTGATAGGTACAGTTGAACGATACATCTTTGCTGCCTTGGACACAGCAGTCAAGTTGGAGAAAGATGGAAAGGTTCCACGTCTGCCATTATGGCTGACACCTGTCCAGGTGAGAGTAATCCCAGTGAATAGTAGCCTAATCCAGTATGCGAATAACCTAATGTCGGAAATCGGAGAAGCCAACATCAGGGTTGACCTTGATGATCGTTCGGAATCTCTTGCCAAACGTATCAGGGATGCCGAGATGAACTGGGTTCCGTACATAGTGGTGATAGGACAGAAGGAAGTAGAAACGCGCCTCTTGAATGTCAGAAAGAGAGAGACAGGCGAGCAAACATCAATTTCTGCAGACGACATGATCAAGGAGATAGCGGAGCGGACCAAGGGCTACCCACATACGAGCCTAAAGATGCCTCGGCTTCTGAGTCAAAGACCCATCTACAAACCCTAGTCAATGTCCCCGAGACGATCAACGCGTACGGAAGTAAGCACAGTTTTATATGGAATCTGGATAACACAAGAAGGGATGATCCATGGGCAAAGATCAAGCCTACGGTGCACTAGTCTTCCTAGTGTCACTTCTGGTTGCAGTGGCGTACATGTCAGTCTTCATCGGAGGATATATTGGCCTATCGTTTCTGAAACAACTTCAGGAACTAGCAATAGCCATACCCGTGGTGTTGGCGGTTCTTGCCGTTCTAGTCATATTGATGTGGATTGGTTGGACCATGCTAACAACACCTCCCCTTGAAGAAATAATCCCTCCACAAGCAACTAAGAGTTGAATTAAACACTCAAATCTCAGAAACCATTTCCTCATTCAGGGAATGGATCAGCATTGCAGCTGAAGCTATTAACATAGGTTATCGTTACGCCACATAAGTCGTCTTAAATGCTCGCTGACATGCATATCATAGTATGGACACCGTTAGCTGTGTCCTGTGCGCGATTCCGAAGATCAACCCAGATAGGTGTGATGAAGATGGTGGATACGAGGTTTTGGATGTCGATAGTCGCGATAACAGCGATTGGAACCTTAGGCAGTGTGCTCTTCAAGTATGGAACGAACGCATTTGGAACTCTGACTTTCGATCGTCTTCTTCGAATTGATTTTCCGAAGGCGTCGCTTCCAGGATTGGCTCTTTTTTCGTTTGGCGTAGCCGCCGCCATACTAGGAGGGTACTTGCTCAAAGATGCGTCGTTTGCTGCAGAGTTTCTTTTCTACCCGGCAATATTCTTGGCGCTTGCTATGCTTTTCGTTTCTCGTTTCTTGATTGGGATACCGCTCTCGGTGACAGGACTCGGACGGCTAAATGCGCTGCTGACAGTGATCTCGATAGTCACAACGGCTGTAGCAAGCGCCTTGATCTTCAAGGAGGCTTTCAGCGTCAGAGTAATTCTTGGCTTTCTGCTCGGCATGGCGTCGATTCTACTGATCGGAGAAATCTAGCGAGCTGATGAATGTCGTACGGGGGACGAAGCTGATCTGCTGAGATGGGTTGCCTCAAATTGCCATAGCCAGAGTAGCTCATCCAGACGCACGAGCCATGATGTGACATGAGTTTCCCGAAAGAACTGACCGAACTCTACGAAAGAAAAGCGAAACACCAGAAAGGGTTTCTAGAGTTCAGCCTACAACTAAGACAGTTGCTGCTTCGCGCAGAAATGGACGAAGAGAAGAAGAAAAGAATTCGCCACCTCATGAGTAGAGGCATACGAAACGAAAGAGAATATCCAAGACTACAGCAAACGAGTAGAATCAAGAGACATCGTTCTGATCGCTACAATTCGGCTGCTGACTATTTCAGATGCTATCTATCAAAGGCAATATCTAATGTAATGACTCATCTGACACCTAGATACAAGAATGAGGCTGCGCGAAAAGAGTTCTTCACAAAACTTGCGGAGATAACAGAGGCAATTCACCTCAATGTATCTAATGACAGGATCATCGCCCTGTTCGGGAGAAGGGACTCTGAGAAGCTAACCGAAGCCATATTGAAGGAAGCGATGACACTTGCAAGATCATCTTTGGATCCAAATGAAGAGACTAGGCACAAGTTGACAACTGCCCGACGCGAACTGTCGGAATTCATATCATCTGCTGAGAACTTGCTCGGTGTGAAATGGGAAAGGTCGGAGAAGTATGACGAACAACTGATGTTGGTATCTTTCTTCGACCCTTGGCATTCCGAAAACGACGAAACAGAGAGATGGGGGGCCATATACTACTCAAACCCCACTGTCATGAATGTAAACCCGCCAGTGATGTGCTTTGACGCACTAAGACGGTGCGTAATCGCGAGAGAAGCTGTGAATCTACTCACTCCTCGCATCGCAGATTCAGCGTACAGGCTATACGAACAGTCAGAATACCTCGTAACCAAGCTCCTTCAGGACAAGTATGAAAAGGAGTTTTGGCTTATTGCTAGGCACGGTCTTAGAGAAGTAACCCGAAAGGACACGGTAGGCGATCTCGCCGACTTCTTCAGCTACTACGAGAGCTTCGTGGGAGACGATCTCTACAAGCAGGCGTGGTCCAGACTAGAGGAGATGACCCGTCTCTCGCTTCAGATAAGCAGAGTATCTGAGTATGCGAGGATATTGGATGCTATTGCCGCACGTCCCGTGAGAGTCAAACTCACCCAAGACGAGATAGCACTTTTCACTGTTCTATCCGACAGGCCGAACATGCCCATGAGCGAAATAGCTCGACGTATCGGCGCAAGTATTCCAACTGCAACCAAACTCATGGAAAGGCTAACTCGTAAGGCATGTCTTCGTTTCTCCATGCTTGCAAATGATCGAGCACTGGGGCTTGAAGAACATCTACTTTTGATAAAGACACCCAAACCTGACCGGTTACCTCCAGTTCTCTGGAGAATACCATATTGCAGGGATATCTACCGGCTGTATGGGCCGATGGATTACTTCGCCGTTCTGAATGTTCCAGAAGGCAAAGGAAGCTTCGTCCACAAGCTTGAATCAGCACTGGTGAATTGTGGTCTCGTGTCAGAATTCATTTCACTAGAGGCAATAGACGATTACTCAAACATGAGTTTCGAATACTTCGACTCTGGAGAATCGGTCTGGCATGTGCACTGGGATAGTTGGGGAGCAGGCCTCGCAAAGGCGCTGAACGATAGAAAAACCACGACTACCCCTCAACCATTCCAACACAAGATCGAAAGGATCCGTTTCGACAAACTTGACCTTCAGATACTGGAAAGGCTCATGTATAATTCCAGAAGCTCCTATTCAGAGATCGGAAAGGCGCTTGGAGTAACAGGAGCGTATGTCAGCAGGAAGATCCATCGGCTATTGAGGAATAGAGTCTTCAGACCTATAGCTAAACCCTGGAAGACAGGTGCTGAAGAATATGCTCTTGTGACAATTCCATGTGAGAATTGCTATGTCGAACCGCTTGTTGAATATCTAAACAAGTTGCCTGCATGGCGAGGGGCAGCAGTGAAGGGAGGCTTTGAAGGGATTCTCGGCCAAGTTGGAGTTCCGTCAGGAGAAGTGAATCAACTCTTTATGACTCTCGACGATAGACTGATCAAAACCCGCACTGCAAACTGCTCATTGAATGTGGTTGGAATGTGGTCGAGCCTTCGGAGATGGCTTCCCACTACACTCTACTCAAGGGACGAAGGCTGGAAGTTCGAAGAAAACAAATACCTAGGCCTAGTAGACCAATATGGAAAATAGCCTACGGGGGACCCTGAGCGGAGTCCCCCCTAGATTTCACATATGAGCATCTACCATTCTGGGCATGGCGGATCCCATTCGCCTATTGGATCATCTTGCGCTTTGGCCCTCTTCTTCAATACTTTTCACCTCCTAGTTCCTTCCTGTGTCGAATTCTCGGTCATGTATCGCTTCTTTCGGTCAGTATCTTCTGCTGACACTCTTACCATTCTGGGCATGGCGGATCCCATTCGCCTATTGGATCATCTTGCGCTTTGGCCCTCTTCTTCAAGAATTGTCACCTCCCTAGTCGGGCGATTCCGCTCTAACACGCGGTGATCTATCTCATCTCAAATGCGGTGTAAATCATTTTTGTTCGAAGATTTCAATGTCTATCTGAGAAAAGTTGGTAATTCCTACATAGCGCGCGTGTGCAGTCTGGACAGAAAGGGTCTGGAAGGCATTCAACAAAAGGCTGAAAATCGGCAGACCGTTCTTGACGGCCTTTTGAAGATGACTCCGTTGCGTGGTTTGAGAAAGCTACCAAAAAGAAGGCGTCACGGAATCTTTTCCTTGATCGTCTCTCTCCGAAGAAGTTTCCGAAGGCCTGTTTCTTCTCTCATCCACTTCACAATGACTACTGCGAGAACGGTCAGCGCCAGTACTGTGACCAAAAACCATAGCGCCCCGACGTCAACTCCTATTGAAGAAATGCCTCTGTTCGCATAGTCATCTTCTGCCAAAACCGTTACCTTCCACGCCCCTACGTGTTGGATCTCTGAAATGGTAAGGTCGTAAGTCATGACCCAACTACGAGACTTTTCAGACCATATTAGGGGTTTTTGATCTCTCCAGGTCCCTATCTCAAAAGCTACGGACACCTTGCCGTCAACCAAATCCGCCCCACCAGGATACTTTACAGTTACATTCAGTGTCACTGATTCGAATAGCACTTGATATGCGGTTTTGGGTAACGAAATGGAAACGCCCAGTTGAGCCTGAACTATCTCAAACTGTGGCGAGATGTAAGGAGATGAAGGCGCCCTGTTTCCGAAACCGTCGTCGAACGATTCCTTGGAAACCGACAGTGTTACGTTTCTCCCCAAGGTTTCGTTCTTAGGGATAGAATATTCTGCCACCCATACACCGTTTGTCGGGTCGGAGAGAACCATGGGAATCGAGCTTGTTCTTATGCCCGCCCGGTAGACGTCCACGGGTTTGGAGCCTTGCTTGATCGTTGTTACCGGTGAACTGTCTGGATATCTGACTATGAAAGCGACCTTTGCGGTTTGTGTTCGCTGATATCTCTCGAGCGGTTGTTGATGAATTGTCATCTCTAAAGAGGCTTCTATGACGCCGAATTGACCTTCCGCGTGATACCGCTCTAGGCTATTATCCAATGTGCCCGTTCCCCCAATGGCAGAGGTCCAGGATCCAACTTGTGCGTTGTTAGGAATCGACCAGCCATGCTCAAACTCACCTAACTCATTCGCGATCATTGTTGCATTTCTTACAAGCATACCAAGAGCATTCCTTATATCGGCTCTCACAGTTGATCCTGGAAATACACCCCCTCCAGCAAATCTCATCACTTCCCGTCGTTGATAAACTAGCTTCGCCGTTCCAACCACACCGAAGCGACATCTTGCCTCTCCTGTGTCAGATTTCGACGAGACCGAAGCTGAAAGAAGGTAGGAACCGAGAATCGGCTGCACCCCTAGCGAAACGCTCACATCCGGATACGGAATGCCTCCGGTGGTTGTCGCCACGAAGGAAACACCTGTGTATGATGTGTTTCCTTCCCCTGGCTTCTTTAGCCAGACATAGTACGTCAAAGAGCTCTGCAAGCCGGAGCCACTAATCAATATCCGATTTTGCAGATGAGAATATACAGGGTTATCCGTGTCGATTACAGGTGGAAGAGCCCCAGCTGCAGGAGAAATATCTGGCCGAGAGAAAAGCACGACCAAGAGGAGGACAGTAGCTGTTATGAGAGTTGTCCGAAGCGGGGGCAATATCGGTCGTACTTGTGATTCCCACGATCACCTATTATGTGTTTTGACTCTGATTCGCTAATTTGTGAGATTGTTCTCGCAGAAAATGGGAAAGAAAAAAGAAGAGAGGAGGGTTTCTAGTTTCTTTCTTTGTTCAGTTGCCTTCTTTTTTCATATTGCTCAACAAAGCTCTTCAATGTCCTATGCGCATCCTCGAGCCTTGAGATTGGTAGTTCCTTGATTTCATCAAGCTCTCTCAGGTTACCTATCGTACTCTTGACAATTGTCATCAGGTTGAAGAGCTTCACGACTTCTGTCCTCAATGTGATGAGTGTTCTGTCTCCGATTGGCATGTTTGCTCTTAGTCCGTATCTCTGCAATTCTTATTTCGCCTCATTCAGGTTGATGGGTGCTCTTCTCTGCGGAAAGGTCGCGGCTGGCCTTCTTAATTTCTTGGGAAACGATTCCAAGGGCGACCTTTAAGGAGGAGATGGTTTCGTTGATCGATTCCTTTGTTTCATGGCCCCGCAGTCTCGCAGCACTTTCTGCTGTTGTTTTTCCAAACGGTGACAGGCTGTAGATCTTGCCATTCCTTTCTATCAGACCTGACTCTACAAGGCTTGGAAGGATCACCCTCTCGTGTTCCTTAAGTCTCAAAGCTTCTTCCGTGATAGCTCTCTCTGAAGACGTGGCTTTCATGTCTAGGAGTTTCAGCAGTGTGGATTGAGCGGGTGGAATCTGGTCTTGAGGTTTTTCGCTTTTCTTTGTGTGTTGAAGCGTTTCAATCCTTTCCACGGCATTCTGAATTGTTGCGAGTTTGTCTCTGATCGACAGCAGTGATTGCACGACGGGGCTTTCTGGGTTGAGACGGTAGAGTGTGACTGCTCCGACTTGGCGGGAGGCAGTTATTGCTTTCATTTTTTCAAGATCTTCCCAGATCCGGTATAGGGTGGTTCTGCCGATGCCGGATCGATTGGCTATTTCGGTTTTTGTGAACTCTTGTGCGGGTTTCTCTGCGAGGGCAGTCAATACTTTGAACTGTGGTGGTTTTGTGAGAGTCCGTAGGAAAGTTGACACATCTTCTTCGGCTGACATCCATCTTCTCCAAGGTCTTCCATCTGCAATCAGGTGGTATATTAACGTTCCGCAAAAGGAACATTGATGGACTATCGCCGTGGACAAACCAAGATGCAGAAGATCACTTGCCTCGGTCTGTCTGAGAAAGCATTACCACTCTTTTTCTAAGGTCGTGTTGCCAGGGAGACCTGATTAATAGATCTGTAGAACGCCCACGGGGAAGGATCCTAGTGAGCGTTTATGACTGACTAAGAAATGAGTTCGCCTGTATAGCCGTTGACGTTCACAACTCCTTCTTTCTTGGCATATTCGTATTTGACCATGTACGCAGGCAGGTACAGCAGTATGAGACTAGTCACTTCAAACCTGTTGCTGAGGATTCTCGTAAAGGTCCCAGGAGACTGAACCAGAGCTTCTTTGAGTCTTCTGATGACCGAGTCTTTGGTTTCATGGAGCGGCTTGATTTGGACAGAAGAGTCATCGCCCCTAACTTGGTCGACACTCGAGATCTGCTCCAGTGGAGGATTTCGAAGGTAGAATCGTTCTATGTGACGATCAGGCCTACCATAAGCGTCTAGGTAGAGTGACATCTCCTTGTATTTCCTTGCGAGTTCAGTGACTCCGTCAAGAATGAACTCCCTCGGCCTGTCAGATATCAGACCAGTGGCTCTTTCGATCTTGTCTTTGACTCCACTCAGGAACGAATGGGATCTGGCATCTCGCGGAATCAGATTTCTAAGCTTCCCATCCGTCTCAACTGCCAACACATCGTCTCTCGTGGGCACTCGATACGATGCCCCGCGAAAGAAGATGCATTCATGATATGCTTTGGCTATCCAATAAGGGCGATAATGTAGTCGCGGTTGCTCAAACTCGATCCTAAGTGTTCCAGCCCTAGGAAGATTGCTCAACGCCATTCCCAAGGCTCGCCATCTCACAGACCTAACTTTCGCCAGAATATCCTTCGACGGCATAGGAGCTATAGTGGAAAGGGTCTCTTTGACACTGCCCGGATTCCATGCGTTTCCCACTCTATTGTCATCGAATCCGCCGGCTTTCTCCACTAAGCTGTGAAATTCTTCCAACGTTGCGTCCAAGTATCTTCTGATTTCTTCGATTCGCTCGTCTTCTCTCAAGATTCTCAAGAACACCTTGAGCGGCCAGATTTAAGTCTCCTTGAAATCTGCCAAAGAAACATGTAGATCTGTTAGTGGGAGAAGACGAAAAAGAGAGGGAAGTTCTTTCGAGGCCCTGCGCTTTCTATGCTAATGGAGTAGTAGGAGGCAGCATTCCTGTTATTGTCTCAGGCGGAGGTACCCCAAGTGAAGGAGGAGCCTCTTCAGGTTTCGGCTGAGGCTTTGGTCTGGGTTTCGGTCTGGCCTTGCGCTTCACTTTCTTGATCTTCTTTTTTGCCTTCTTTGATTTCTTTGCTTTCTTGGGCAAAATATGACACCTTTGCGAGAACAGTACTTAGTGTCGGCAAAAGATAGATAAGGTTTGGGTTCTTTCAAACCCCAATAATGCTTGTTCGTGGGAATTGTGCAAGTTTGAAATCGTCTCGGACGCTGTTTGCGAGCTTTTTCGAACTATGCTATTCTCCCATGAAGGATTTGGAGGCCTCTTGAAGAAGATTATGTTTTCTACTTAGAAATCACTTTTGAGAAGTTTTCTTCCTCCTATTGATCCTGTTCTCTCTATTTTGTCTATTTTCAGTGGAAAAAGAACGAAATCAATCATACTCTGAATGAACCTGCGCCTATCTCCAAGCTATCGCATCACAGGTCTCTAGTGATCAGGTAGGTACCCAGCCACTCCGAAGCCTTGAAGGTTACTTCACCTAGGCTTATGCAAACGGCTGATCCTATCGTGATGAGTGGTGAATCGATCTTGGTCTTCACCACGGTGTGAGCATTTGGTGCCTCGGCAGTCAGGTCGAATGATGATGGACATGTTCTCAGTGGCCAAATGAAAAGATTATACATTTCATGCTGCTGAGTCCTCCCAGTTTGAAGTGGTTGATTTGAAGGGTAGACCTCTTGTGTCAATAGTTTCAGCTGGTCTTTCTAAATTCGGAAAGTTGGATGGCAAGTATTCTAGGGAGATATTTCTTGAAGCTGCAAGAGAAGCTTTTGACAAATGTCCTAGTCTCAATCCAAGGAAAGATATCGAGGCACTCTTTGTTGGACAGATGTCTGAGTCTTTCGAACATCAAGGGCACGTGGCGCCTTCTATTTCTGATTGGACGGGGCTCCTGCCGATTCCTGCTACACATCTCGAAGCTGCATGCGCCTCCTCAGGCGTGGCTCTGAGGCAAGCGATTCTCTCCATCATGTCCGGCATCTATGACATTGTAATAGTTGGTGGAGTAGAGAAAATGACCCACCGCTCCACATCTGATGCAACAGAATATCTTGCCATGGCATCCGACTTTCCAATGGAGCAATGGAATGGAATCACTTTCCCATCTCTCTTTGGATTGATTGCCACTGCCCACATGGAAAGATATGGAACCACGGAGGAGCAATTGGCGATGGTTGCAGTGAAGAACCATCGTCACGGATTCCTCAATCCAAAAGCCCAACTGCAACGCGAGATCACTGTGAAACAGGTCATGGAGTCCAGGCCCGTGGCGTGGCCCCTGAAACTCTTTGACTGCTCCCTGATTAGTGACGGAGCAAGTTGCCTTGTCCTTACCAAGCCCAGCCTGGCCAGACGATATACCGATACGCCTGTTGACATCATCGGCACTGGACAAGGAAGTGGAACGATAGGGCTCTTCGAGCGGGATGACATCACATTCATGCAGGCCGCTCGATCCGCAGCCAAGCAGGCCTATGAGATGGCGGGTAGAAAGTCTCGGGATGTGGATGTGGCGGAAGTTCACGACTGTTTCACGATAGCTGAGATAGTTGCCTATGAAGATCTGGCCTTTTGTAGGCCGGGTGAAGGAGGAAAGCTGGTCGAGGAAGGAGCAACACAGTTAGAAGGCAGAATTCCTGTTAACACAAGCGGTGGCCTGAAGGCGAAGGGGCATCCTGTAGGTGCAACTGGAACGGCTCAGGCATACGAGATCTACCTTCAACTGACTGGACAAGCTGAACAACGACAAGTCAAAGGTGCGAAGATAGGCTTGACCCACAACATAGGTGGCTCAGGATCGACTGGAGTCGTACATATCTACAAGGGGCGAAGCTGAGATGAATTCTGAGTTACCTCCAAGCCTTGAGAGTTTCTATCAATTCTGCGCTCAGAAAAGGCTGATGGGTACGAGATGCAAGTCATGTGGAGAGATTCTCGCTCCTCCAAGATCCCTCTGTCCCAAATGCGGCTCGATCGACGTGGAATGGATGGAGTTCAAGGGAACTGGAAAGCTCCTAACCTACTCAGTAATTCATGTAGCTCCATCCGCATTTCAATCATTTGTCCCCTACGCAGTTGGGATAGTGCTACTTACTGAAGGCGCCAGACTTCCGGGAATGATTCGAGTGACTCCCACGGATCTCAAGATCGGATTAGAGCTGAAAGCTGCCTTTGACTTGACCACATCGGAGAAATGGCCTTCCTGGGCAAGATACTACTTCGTAAGGACTGATTCGCCCTGAAAAGCCAAGTAGATCAGATGCGTCTACACACGCAACTGAAAAAGTCTTGGCCTCACTCCCAGTCCGATGTCATTGCATATGCGCTCGTCGCCACGATCATATCGCTGGCGATCTACTATCTCCCAGACTACACGCCACTGGAGATCAGCATCGCTAACCATTCTTCGTGGCTTCTTCATGCCTTGGGATTTGAGTCGTGCATTCACATGTTTGATTCCAGCGTACTTGTTGACGGATTCGTGATCGAAAGAGACTGTACCGGAATTCAGGTCTTAGCTGTCTTTGCTGGACTAGTTCTTCCTGTGCTCTCGATCACGGGTCGAAGAAAACTGATCCTGTTGTCTTCAGTCGCCTTGGCAACATACGCGTTGAACGTCGCGAGGATTGTGCTGCAAATTCGTCTATACTATGGCAATTTGCTCTCTTGGGGATCGGTTCACGACTTTTTTGGTCGATTGCTTGCAATCTTCAGCGTTTTCGTACTTGTTCTCGTCACTGCAAAAGCCTTCCCAGAGTTCAAGCAATTCCTCATGCGAACTGTAGCAATAGTTAGAGAGTCAGTGGCTGTGTCCGCGTCTTCTCTCAAGAAGCGCCAAAGTGGCTGTGCCCACTGCGAATCCGCCTAAGATTGTTTCCCATGGGAATCCAGGTATTGCAGATATTATCTCCATGGTTACGAGTGTTGTGGTTCGAGATGTGGTCGCCCACATAATGGACGTGGAAGTCAAGGTCAAGGTTGCCGCAGTGGTAAGTGTGGTTTCCGCAATGGATGTTGACGTAGCTGTCACGGTGACGGTTGGGCTGTAAAGAGTAACAGTCGCTGTAGCCGTGGCATTCGATGTCGTTGTCCTTGTAGCGGTTAAGGTTTGGGTGCTCACTGTCGAGGTCTGCAGTACCGAAATCGTATCAACTATGGTGTAGTTGGCCAAGGTGGCTGTCCTAGCCGTTGATGTGTTTGTATTGGTGAGTGCTGTCACCGTGACTTGTCGAGTGGTGTTTTGAACATTCAGAGTCGTCCTCGCGGTTTCTACAGACCTCGTAGCAAAACCGAGAGAAGTCACGACTGTTGTTACAACGGGTCCGCTGCGGATATTCAGCGTCCCTATCTTGTTTGCTGATGCCTCAGTAAACCACACCGTTCCCCGTAGATCTATTCCCACCCCCCATGGTCCAGCCCCTGCTGTCGGAACCGCATATTCGTTGAACAGGTTGGTGCTCGGGTCAAATCTACCAATTCTGTTTCCTGAAACGGAGTTCTCAGTGAACCAGAGATTGTTTGAACTGTCTATCACAATCTCCATAGGCGCAGCATTCGGAGTAGGAACCAAGTACTGGGAAACCTCACCTGACCAAGGGTTAAGTCTGCATATTCTGTTGCCTGTATATTCCGTGAACCATATGAAACCGAACAGGTCAACAGTGATGTCCCACGGGCCACTATTTGCCGTCCGGGAGTACTCAACTACTATCCCTATGTTGGGATTAAGAAAGCCTATCTTGTTTCCAGAGCTCTCAGTGAACCACACCAAGCCATTCGCGTCAATGACTAGATCTCTCGGACCGCTGTTAGGTGTGGGTATTTGATATTCCGTGAAAGAGCTGGACGTAACGTTCAGGACAGCGATCTTGTTCACTATGTTCTCGACAAACCAGATGAGTCCTTTGGAATCTAATGCAATCCCCATTGGAACACTTCCAAGTGAAGGAAGTGAATACTCCACGATTGTACCCGTTGCTGGTGAGAGGACGCCTATTCTGCTGCCTGCACTTTCGGTGAAATACACCTTGTCTCCTCTGACCACTATACTCCAGGGCGCTCCTGTTGAGGGGAGGCTATATTCCACGAAGACTCCCGATGGGAGAAGCTTCGCGATCTTGTCCCCATGGTATTGAGCAAACCAGATCACGCCATCTGATGTTACGGATATTCCTCGAGGCTCACTTCCAGGAGTGGGTACTGCATATTCTTGGATGATTGTTGAGAACACTCTTGAAGTTGCTGCCATACCGAGCAGTGTTATGAGCACAATGAATGTGAGTGCTCTGGCAACTTTCCTAGTCAGCGCTTCGGCCTCAGCCCTATTCAAGCGGGTTCGCCGTCTGGATCTGCTTCGGCAGACACGAGATATATGAGTTATCGACCGAGTATCGTGAAAAGATCACAGCACGCCTTGCTGCAATTGCTTTGATCCTTCATGGCACAGCTTTGAAGGGAAACATCACTACAAACATGACAACAACCGCGATAAGATATAGTCCCATTACTATTTTCGGAGGCTTTTGGTCCAGAGCCATTGAAGCTATGGCCATGCATACGCTCGGAATTGTGCTAAGGAAATAGAAGAGATACATGATTCGGTTCCATAGAAGAGCCATCGGAATGAAGGGGAGATATGTTCCAGCGAACCATGCGACTGTGAATAGAGACAGATCATCTCTTCTCGAGAAGAACAGGTACCCTGCATACAATACTGAAGGCAGAGTAAGGTAGACTATTAGGGGATTCATGGCTCCGTTGAAGTGAATGGATGTGTAGCTTCCAACAACCGAGCTGTCAACCATCTTGTTCACATCAACTTTGAGGTAGGGGATTTGGATCTGGTTGAGGAGCCACTGCCACGGCTGGCTTTGTATCCCTGTCGGGGATTGTGCCACCAAGGCGCGGGTGTAGTTGAGGATGAAGGTTAGGTGCTCTATGGGGCTTGAGTATCCTACCCAGAACCTATCCATCACGAAAAGGAGAGCGATGAAGCTAATACCATACGTAATGATGAGCCGTTCAAGATCTCCGAACTTATGCATCAAGGATTCATTGTCATCTTTCTTGACGAGAAATGCCTTACCTAGGTGATAGATAGCTACCACTAGGATGCCATACAGCCCCCCGATCTTACAAAGTGTTGATAATGCAAATGCAACTCCGCTGAGTATCATATTCTTTCCAAAGTACCAGTAGAATCCTAGAATCATAAAGAAGAGCACGAATATGTCCAAAGTTGCGATTCGACTGTGGACAAACACAAGGTTGTCAAAACTGAATAGAAACGTTGCTATCAGTGAAAGCAGTTTGTCGCCGCTCACTCTCTTGAGCAGTAGGTACAACACAAGTATCGACAACGTTCCGAATACTACGCTAGGAAGCCTGAACCCATATCCATTGTTTCCAATTAGCAGCATAGAGAAAGCGATCATGAGTTTCGCGAGCGGTGGATGCTCATGATTAGGATCCATTCCACGCGTCGCGTCAGGGTAGGGTGGTTTTCCTTCTCCGCCGATGCTTTGAGGAAGGCCTAAGATGTTCCGGGCAGCGTTGACGTAGTACCAGTGACGGATAGCGTCCGCAACTATCTTTCGTCGAATATGAGGCTGCCCGAAGGTACATCCAGCCAAGCAACTCTCAAGACAACACTGACAATGAGCAGGTAGACAAGGGCCTTGTCATATGGGTCTTTCAAGCTTAGATCGACATGAAGGCTCTTGATTGGCCAAGCCAAAGCAAATTTGATGAAACCTCACCTCCAAGACGCGATTCTTCTCTTACTTTTCATCAGTTGATCTTTCTTTCCTTCTTCTGGCCGATCGGAAAGTTGCAAGCAAAGCCAATCCGACGATCGTGAAGGCGAGCAGGACTGCGAAGTCAACTGTCCAATCCTCAGGTTGCGCGAGGGTTGTTGTGGATGTAACTGTAACGACTATCAGAGGAACAATCTCAAGAACCTGCGGCGGAGAATAGGCGCTTGAGATCTTCGTCCACGAACTGCCATCCGCAATATGGTAGATGATGGCGGCGTAGCATTTGTAGGAACCGACGGCGAGGGTTTTCGGAATACCAAAGGGGATTGTGTAAGTTATGCTTTGACCCGGGGAGAGTGTGTTGGTTTTCTCGCTTCCGCCTCCGTAGGTGTAGGTATCATTAGGCATCCAAGCGAAGTGCAATCCGACGAATTCCAGTCTCATCTCTCTCTTTTCTGTGTTGGAAAGAGTTATGCTAATTGATGATGATTCCTTGCCTTGAGGTATTGTGTTCTCTTCGTTCCATTTCCATTGTACTGATGGGCCGCCTTCTTGGGCATAGGACGAAGTGAGCAGAAAGCATAGTAGCATGGCGGCGACCAGAACGCGAGTGATCTTCAAGTCATTATTCCTCTATCTTCTCGGTTCTCGTATAGTCCTTCAGACCAGATATAAGAGATTTGAAGTAGCACTCGCGAGGTTCACTACCTAATCCTTGCAAAGGGATCTTCAGTCCATGTTTTCAGCTTCCCAGGGTACAGCACTCGCAAGAAGAAAATGAGCCATATGAATTGTCTAATTGCTGACAATGCCTGAACTGGGCTGCTTGCCACAAGAGGATTTCCTAGATTTAGCTGAGGAGTGAACCATAGAACTATGATGAGTGCGTTGGATATTTCTGCGAGGTAGAATAGCCAGAGAGGAGCAAGGGGCATCAAGACTAGAAACGGCAGAAGCATGAGAGCCATTTGAGGTGGACAAACATATGATCCTATCAACCATGCCAAGCTCATTAGGAATGATCGCTCAATGATCCTGGATGCTTGTGAGGGATAGGTTTTCTTGATTGTTCCAACAATTCCTTTGTAGATCAGGTATAGGAGAACAGCCAAGCTGGCGTAGTGAGCATTCAAATCCATCTGATCAAAGAAGTAGATCAACCACGAATTCTCTATTCCCCACGTCATATGATGCTGCCAAGTACCAAACCACACGTCATATCTCAAGATCATGAAAGGCGCGTTCAACAAGGCGAAGACACTCGCTGCAAGAGCAAAGAAGATGAGTCTTTCCTTCCAGGTTTTCTCTTCAAGAAGATAGACGATCCCCAAGACAGCTGGATAGATCTTTGAGGCGATCCCAAGCCCCAGACTCACTGCAGAATGACGCTTCTTTCCAAGGAGATAGAAGTAGATCGAGAGCGTTGAGAAGAAAACTGCGAATATGTCCCAGTTGTAGATCGTGAACATGATGAAAGAAAGCGTCACCAGAAAGTAGGGCAGTATCCTTTTCTTATCGGTTCCTGTGAGTTCGCAAAGCTTGTAGACCACAACAACTGTGCCAAGCGCAAACCCGATGAGTACAACGTCCATCGCAAGGCTGTAGTAGGCCATAGAGATGCTGAAGTCAGGCGACATCGCTCTGCCGAAGTATGAGGAAAGATATGTGAAGAAGCCAACGATGACTGGGTATTCGAAAACGTAGTCGTAGTAGGGAATACCGTGGCGGCCCTTGCCTATCCCTTCTCTCCAGAAGATGCTCGCTATGTCTGTGTAATGATTCGGTGTTATGGTGGGGAAGTGTTCCCAAAATCCAAAAGCAAGAAGAAGTCCTGCGATCAGAAGAATTTCGGCAAGATCCTTTGGTATTCCTGGCCTGTGTTCTGTTCCTGTCAACCGTGCTCCCGATGAAACTGGTAGCTGAAACTTATATAAAACGGCCAGATGTGGGGAATCTCATTTCTGGGTTGAACCATGACATACGTAACCGAAGGATTTCTCTGGCAAAACGGAGGCGGCCCTATCTCAGATTGGCCTATGAAAATCAAGGAAAGAAGGAGGTTGCCCCTCTGCTCATCAGGTGTTAAGTGGAGGGGATCTTATGCTGAGAAGCAAATCTTCAAGTTGTCTATGTGAAAGGCTCCCCGGTTGTATGCGGTGAAGAAGCCGATTCCACCCCATGTGCTATGTGACCATGTTTGATCGAAGGCCGAGCAGATCAGGTATCCGTCTCTGTAGCATTCAAACGTTCCTCCGTTGACGACTATCTTGATGTGAGTCCAGACATAGAGAGGTATTGCTCCTTTCGCGGATTGAGTTCCTATGATCTCGCTGTTTCCCCAGTCGTTCTGTTTGAGGAAGTAGCATTCCCAATCATTTGTGCTAGTCAGCCTCAGTGCGTAGTATTGAGTGTCGCTCTGCATCCTGAACGTGACATATGCTTTCTGTCCTCCTGGGTTGTCGAAGACCAAGTCGAACTCTATGACGCCGTTTGTCAAGCCCCTGGTGTTTGGTTTCGAAACGTAAGCTGAGTAGGCGTTGATGTCTGCGAAGGGACCGCCATCGCCATCTTGGCTTGGATGCTCGAAAAACATTGAGGGAGCAGACCTACCCATGGATGATGCCTTGCCAGGGGACCCTCTATATGTCGTCCATTCGAACCCTTCTGGAATTCTGAAGTTGTCAATGTAGAAGACTCCGCTGTAGTAGTTGTTGTGGAATCCTATCCCACCCCATGCTCCTTTCTGCCAACTCGCATCTTCGGCCTCGCACATTAGTACCCCGTCTTTGTAGCACTGGAATCTGGGGCCGCCGACTGTGACCATGACATGTGACCAGGCCCGGGTAGAGAAAGCGCCTTGATCCGATTCTATTCCGATGATCTGCCAAATCCCGCCTCCGAAATTCTTCATGAAGTGACATCTCCAGTCTCTTGTGGACGTGAGTTGGAGGGCGTAGTAGGTATCGTCGCTCTGCATTCGAAAGATCAGCATTGCGCTGACTCCGCTTTCTCTATTGTTCTCGAAGTAGATGTCGAACTCTATCATGCCGTCAGCGAAGTTTGTGGTCGCCGGGTTTGACAGGTAGAGGGCAGTTGTCGCTGGATCCCTAAAGTCAGCTGGTGCTCCCCCTAGAAGTGGGTGAGCCATTCTGAGGACTGAGTCTCGGTCTCCAGCGGCCACGACCTGAGGAGTTCCCCGGTAGACTGTCCAATGATCGTAAAGTGATCCTCCAAAATCATCGAAGACATTGAGCCCGTCGAAGGTTTCGAAGTATATGGTTGCCGAGGCTTGGCCTCTTGATACCTCAATGACTGGAGCGTTCACAGCTACGAGCAGGCTAGTCAGCGCGATCACTGAAAAGATGAGGTTTCTATTCATCTCTGATCGTTATTCAAGTTCCTTTGAGTCTATTTAAACCCACTAAGTTCAGTGGAAAGGGTGCTTATTCCTGTGGAGGCCGCTCCCAGGGATTCTCAGTCCCTAAACCTAGGGATTGCACATAAGCGACTAACCTTTCATCATGATGTTGTAGAAATTGCATAGGAAATGTCGTTAACATTATATAGGCTTTGGAAGGAATACCCTCACTTCTGTGATACGTTTGGAGCCAATTTGGTATCTTCTAGGCTTCAATATGGCCTTATTCGCCGCCTTGATGCTATCCGGTCGAATCTCAAGCCGAACAACCGGAAAGCGCACACTCAGGCGGCTTCTTCTAGCAATCTCGTTCATGTTTCTGATCGCAACACTTGCCTCTGAAAATGCAACTGCCACAATTATTCTTGAGAGGCCGCTGCCTACAAGTTATCCTGGGGCAAGGGCTCCGTTCGGAATTGCCGTAGCTAGGAACAGCAGCTTTGTGGTATTTGCTGAGAAGCATGCTGGTAAGATAGGTTTCATGGGCACAGGGCAGTGTCGTTTGAACGGACCCTTCAATGTGACTTTTTCTGAATTCATTCTCCCTGGGGCGGATGGGCCAACTGGTGAGCCTCGAGATGTCGCTTTGGGCAATCAGACTCTAAGCGGACCAGGCAATACGACCAACCAGCGGGAGGCGTACGTATATTTCACTGAGTTTGTGAGGAACAGAATCGGCAGGCTAAATCTGAATACTGGTGGGATGGTTGAAATCAATGTTCCGACTCCGAACAGCGGACCATGGAATCTCGCAATAGATCCCTACAATGGGAGCATATGGTTTACGGAGTATCAAGCTAACAAGATTGGAAGGCTATTCTATGTTCCTAGTCCTGGAATAACTAATTGGCGTTTCATAGAATACTCTCTACCAACACCTAACAGTTATCCGATTGACATTGCGGTCGACCCGAACTATTGGCATACCTCGACAACTTTGTGGGGTACCATCGACCTCCAGACGTATATCTGGTTCACAATGTCTGGAAGCGACAAGATAGGCAGGCTTAATGCGCAAACTGGGGAGATCGTGGAGTACTCCACGCGAGGGACTCCGTGGGGAATCACCGTCACTCCGCAGAGTTTTGTCTGGTTCACGCAGAAGCTTGGAGATAGGATAGCGAAGCTCCATCCGTGGTCTGGGGTGATAACTGAGATTTCTCTTCCTGTTCACTCGCCGGGCAATGAACCTTTGTACATTGCCAACGACACTGACAACAACCTGTGGTTCACTGAAAGCGTAAACAACATAGTCGCCAAGTATGTACCGGGTGTGAACGTGTTCCAAGAATATGTTGTGCCAACGACCGCTTCGAAGCCGCATGGAATAGCTCTAACGCCAAGGCTCTGGCAGGCACTTTGTGGTAACGGGTTACAGACATTACCGATCAATGAAGAAGGAGCATTCAGTGTATTCTTCACGGAGGAAGTTGGAAACAAGATTGGAAAGATTACAATCCCCTCCGGTCCACTCACAACTACTACAACCGTAGGATACATCTCTTCGGCAAGCACAAGCACGACTTCTGTGACGACGCTGACGACGGCTGCGACCACAATACTAACCACTACGAGCGATCATGTAAGCGCCTTGGCAAGCCACTCCACAGTCATGTACCAGGAAGCCACAACCACGATAATGGATACGGTTAGCGTTCTCGTCACCTCTACTACGAGCACGTGGACAAAAACAACGACATCAACAGTCGTAACTACAACATCATCGACGAGCACATCTGTGACGACCTCCACGTCGACAAGCGGTACGACAACAACCATGAGTTCAACCTCGACGACAACACAGTCATCTACGACAACAACAACGACAACCAGTAGCACAACCTACACATCTACAAGCTATTCGCCCACGGTCACGACGCCGATAACATTCGGGGCTACTTCAACATACTCGTCAACCACAACAACCACAACAACATCAACTATGACCCAGACATCAGTCGTGCCTCTGACCACAACGACTACGACAGTTGCTACAGTGACTACGACCCCTGCGGCACGAGCATGCATAATAGCCTCCGTTGCCTATGGGTCCGAGCTAGCTCCTGAGGTTCAGTTCCTGAGAGGGTTCAGAGACGGCCCTGTCACGTCCACGTTCGCCGGAGCCCAGTTCATGCGCGTATTCAACGCGTTCTACTACTCGTTTAGCCCGAAGGTTGCAGAGTTGGAAGCAGGGAGCCCAGCGTTGCAGGCGACAACCCGCATGTTCATCTATCCGCTACTTGGATCTCTTCGCCTGGCAGCTGCGGTCTGTCGACTGTATCCTCAGGGTTCAGAACTGATGATTGTGATCGCAGGCGTCATCGCTGGCACTGCGATTGGCCTGGTATACGTTTCACCTATTGCTGTTCTGCTCAAGACAGTTCTCAGAAAGATGAAGGATTCAGGAGGTATTTGAGTTGGAAGCAATGATCGGATTTCTTGGCCTAAACATAAGCATGTTCCTACTCTTGTTTGTAGCAGGCAAGTTCAAATCCCCAAGGCGTATGGTGTGGCTGAAGGGTGCGGGTCTACTCGCTTCCGCAGTATTCTTGGTTTCCCTACTGGTCGCGCCAGTCAGTGCGGCTGTGATCGCTGAGTACTGGTATGGGCCGGGTCCTTCTCGTCCTTGGGAGGTAGCTTGTGATGTTTCAGCAAACAGAGCATTCTACACAGCACAAATGGGTAACAAGATTGGACTTGTTGAATGGGGGTCAGGAAAATTCACCGAGTGGACGGTTCCGACGGCAGGCTCTAGTCCTTGGGGTATTGCACTAGGGCCAGAAATCTTCACAGACATGGGCACTTTCGCATGGTTCACAGAATCCGTAGGCGGTAAGGTGGGAAGGTTGAACCCGATTACAGGAGAGATTGTTGAATGGACGGTGTCGACAGGATCGGAGCCGCATGACATAGCGATTGACAAGATTGACAAGACGAGACTGGTTGTGTGGTTCACGGAGTATCAGCAGTCAGGAGGACGCTATAAGATCGGGAGACTCAGCTATGCTGGCGGAGTTGGCTGGCAGATGATAGAGTACCCTATTCCCAGTGGTATTCAGAATCCGAGTCACATAACCGTTGACAACGAGGGCATAGTGTGGTTCACTGCCCGAGAAGCAGTCGTTCGTTTCAATCCTTTCAAGGGAGAGTTCACAACATACTCAGCTCCATCAGATCCCAAAGGCATAACATATGACAATGACGGATTCATCTGGTTCCTATCGAGTGGAACTTGGTCGGTCTGCCGACTCAACTGGTGGAAGAACGAGACGCTATCCTGGCAAATACCAACAAGTGGGTGTGATCCAAGCGAGATAGTGATTGACCAAGACCATAACGTTTGGTTCACGGAGTTCGCCACAGCAAAGATAGGCAAGTTTGTTCCAGGAACCGGTGACTTCTATGAGTACCCAACTCCAACTCCTGGGAGCCAGCCGTACGGGATCTGCATACAGTCAACTGACACAATAGTGTTCACTGAGGTCCAGGCAAACAGGTTGGGTAGAGTATTCCAGCCTGCTTGGATGGCTGGAGGAGTCGACACGATAACCACAGCTGTGAACTGGGTCAGCCACGCATCCACTCAAACACTGACAGGAACTACCGCATCCACAACAACGACTATAGCGGCGACAGTGCCAGCAAGTGTAACCGCCGTCACTACGTCAACGCAGACCCAGTGGTCTACAACAAGCTCCACGATCACCGAGACAAAATCAGTGCTCTATACAAGTTCAACCACTACAAGTACGCAGACATCGACCACGACAACTGTATCTACAACAACGACAACAACAACCACATCGCAGACTTCAACAACAACCGAAACTTCCACAACGACAACATCGACATCTCTGACAGCCACATCTACAACCGTGGAAGTGTCATCCTCGACGATGACAGTAACCTATCCAACAACAACGAACTCCCCAACAATCACAAGCGTCACAGTCATATCATGGACTTCAACATCCACCAGCTCTAGCATCACAACTACACAGGCAACGACATCCTCTACACAGACTTTGGTCGTCACTGCTTTGACTACGGTCACCTCGACCCCAACTGCGCGTCGATGCATAATCGCCTCGGCGGCATACGGATCAGAACTTGCGCCACAAGTACAGTTCCTCAGAATCTTTAGAGACAACTCGCTAGAAGCGACATTTGCAGGACACGCGTTCATGCGCGTGTTCAACGCGTTCTACTACTCGTTTAGCTCAACAGTGGCGAATTATGTCGCGCAGGATTCGATATTGCAGGCAATCACGAGGATGTTGATCTACCCGCTGATAGCGTCTCTTCAATGCATGTCAGGAGTCTTCGGCACGTTGGGCTTCACATCGGAGCTAGCTGCAGTGGCTTCAGGAGTTGTAGCTTCAGCACTCATCGGAACGATCTATGTCACCCCAGTCCTAGCTCTTGCGAGCATATTGCCAAAGAGACTGCGAAGAAGATACTGAGGCAAAGTGACGGATTGCGCGTGTGGTTTGCTTGTGGGAAGAGATTTGGCTCTTGCTACTGAGCGGAGGCGTGGTCGGGCTCTTTTTTGCCCAGAGACGCCAAGGCAACCACACTAGAATCCGCATTGTAGTCGCATTCGTCTGGTTAACAAGTCTTCTCGGGTTAGTGCTGGTTCCAGCCAAGGCTGTGGTTGTCTACGAGTATGGCCTACCTGGAACGCCTTGGCCTTGGGGGATTACTGTTGATAGGTCAGGTAACATTTGGACAGCGGAGCGGCAGGCGAACAAAATTGCCATTGTTGGTGTCCCTACTGTGGAGTATTCTATACCTACGGCCGGTAGCGTACCTTGGGGCATTGCCGCCAGTTTGGATGAAGAGGACATCTGGTTCACTGAGGAGAACGCAGGCAAGATAGGCCGCTTCGTGCGGTCCGAAAACAAGTTCTACGAGTGGTCCCTGCCTGCTCTAGGTGAGCAGCCTAGGCCCAGAGGCATATGCATGAACGTAACGAAAATATCCACCAACAATTACAAGACGCCGAGGTATGATGTCTGGTTCACAGAGTTCGGAAGAAGTAACGCAGCGGTCGGAAAAAGCAGAATTGGCCACTTATACGGGACTGATGCGACACAGGTTCGATTCTCCTTCTACAACATAACAGGAGTAGCAGATCCACAACCTCTCTGCATTGCGATGAGTCCCTTGGATTATTCCGTGTGGTTTACAGAATACAGAACTAACAGGATCAGCTCACTGAAACTGATGGAGAACGGTACAGCCGTTTTCAGACATTACTCCACAGGAGCAACTGGAGATGGTAGCGGCCTGTGGGGAATCGGAGTGGACCCAGCCGGATTCGTGTGGGTTGTGGAAAGCAAGAGCAATAGGAATTGTATTGGAAAACTAAACCCGGTGACGGGGGAATACGTGACCTTTACTATCCCGACTCCGAATTCGGAACCCCATGAACTGGTTGTGGAAGCATATTCCGGGTTTCCCGACAGACCCTTGAATGTGTGGTTTACTGAGTATAACAGTGGCAAGATTGGCCGATATGATCCCGGATTGAACGTGTTCTTCGAATATCCAATCATTTCGACAGGGGGAGGGGCTCATGGAATCGCTATTACGGGGTCATATGGAAATGTGTGGTTTACGGAGCCTTTTGCTCAGAAAGTTGGAGAAATATACAATTGGAACACTCCCCCCTTGGTCACAACCACAACGGTCGGAACAATAACGTACCCATTGACAACAAGCCGGACATTAGCGACAAGTCGGATTGGTACCACTTCTGGAGCGACTAGTTACACTGCGTCAACTACCATGGTTGACTCGACAGCAGTTTCGGCCACGGTCGTGACCACAACATACACGTTTACCAGTAGCCAATTCTTGATAACGACTACCTCAATTTACAGCTATACGGTTTCTTCTGGATCAACTTCTTACACGACTACAACGACTACTACTACTTCGACTCAGACGACCGCGAGTGTTTCTACGACCCCGACAACTACGACCACTACTGCAACCTATGTATCATGGAATGTCCAGACGAGTTCAGTTACGACTTCAATGACAAACACGATCTTCCTAACCTCAACATCTCTAACAACGACAACACTTACGAGAACCTCAACCTCAATGCATCCAACAGTGACGGTCACCGCGGCGAACACTTCCTTCATATCGACGACCACGTTCTCACCTACAGCGACGGTGACTTCTGCCCAAACATCCGTGATCTTCACGACTTCCGTTGCGACATCGGTCTTGACAACAACAGTGACGACAACGACTACTGTTGCGATTACAAGACCTTGCATAATAGCTTCTGTTGCGTATGGCTCGGAGCTGGCGCCTGAGGTTCAGTTCTTGAGAGGGTTCAGAGATGGCCCTGTTACGTCCACGTTCGCGGGATCCCAATTCATGCGCGTATTCAACGCCTTTTACTACTCATTCAGCCCTACAGTCGCACAGTTCGTTGGGAGAGACTCGCTATTGTCGACTGCAACGAGAGCTCTAATCGCTCCGCTGCTGGGAGGGCTTCACGTTGCAGCTTCAACTCTCACCGTACTGCGATCAAGTCAGGAAATAGGCATTCTTGTTACGGGTACTTTAGCCAGCGCCCTGATTGGAATGATCTATCTGCTCCCGCTATTGGCTGTGACTAAGGCGTTCTGGAGGAAATTGAAAGCCGTTCGAGGTGTTTAGCATGGAGCCTGTTCTATACCTTGCAGGATTCGCAATCTGCGTATTCATCACGTTGCAGATCAATCGTAAATCTCGAGTCAGTACTCTGCTCAAGAGAATCACCAGAAACGCCATGGCAAGCCTCTCAATCCTCCTCTTAGCAGCTCTGCTCTTTACGCCTGCCGAAGCCACAACGATCACCGAATACTTGATCCCAGGAAATCCTGTGCTATGGGATCTTAGCGTGAACACCGATGGAACTGCTGTCTATTTCACGGAAAGTATGGGCAACAATATCGGTTATCTTCTTCCTGGCAACGCTACGGTACGGCAAATCCCTGTACCGACTCCAGGTAGCAATCCTTGTGGGATCACCTTTGTTCCCTGGTTTAGTGCAAGCGCAGTGTTCACTGAAAACTATGGAAACAGAATCGGAGTCTTGACAAGCAATTCAAGTGGCGTCCCGCGCATAGTTGAGTATGAGGTTCCTACCGCTGGAGCCGGTCCTGGGAAGATTGTGTACGATCAGTTTCGCAATGTCACATGGTTTACCGAACAAAGTACTGGAAAGCTCGGAAACTTCACTTGTGGTGGTTTGTCGAGTGGATGGAGAGGAACATTCGGCGAACTTCTGCTTCCTGGATCTGGAATCAACTCAAATCCGATCGGGATTGCAGTAGGCACATCTCTTACCGCTCCGGCAGTCAACAAACCATACCTTTGGGTTGCGGACTTCTTGAGAAGAAGTATCGTTAGGATTTATCCGGAGAAAGGTTCCTGCAGAGAATACGTCATGGACCCGTTCAGCCCATGGGATCTTGTGGTCGACCCTGACGGAACCGTGTGGTTCACAGCTCAGCTTGGGACGACAGATGTAAACGTTATTGGAAGGTTAGATCCAGTAGCCTATGAAACAAACAAGTGGTCCGTGACATTCTTCAGCATTCCTACACCTAACTGCGTGGTTCGTGATATTGAAATTGACCAATACGGCAATCTATGGTTCACTGAGGAGAACGCAGGCAAGATAGGCAAGTACTCACCGGTGAAGAACACCTTTACAGAGTATACTATTTTGACGCCGAACGCGAAACCTAAAGGCCTTGTGATTCTTCAAAGCAGTGGAGTAACAAATGTGTGGTTTACTGAGCTCAGAGGAATAGGACGGGTCAGACAGCCTGAGGGCCCGACGGTTTCCACAACCGTCAGCACACTCACATATGCGGTGACTACATCCTCAACAGCAACCACCTCCAACTGGACTTCAAGAGATAGAACCACATTCACCAGGGGAACATACTCCATATCCCTGGCAACTGTCACCGGCAAGACTGCTACGACTACAAGTTCAACCGTTGCCGACACGGTAAGCATGGTCTTGACTTCCCCTACTTATTCGAGCACAACCTACACGTACACCACAAGCACATCTTTCACGACAACGACGTCAACCTATACAACAACATCTACCAGTGTGGAGCTAACGCCCACGACTACAACGGTTACGGGTACGACTGTTTCGACTACTTGGCAGAGTTTCACTCTGCTCACAACAGTGACCTACCAATCCATATCATGGTTCTCGGAAACAAGGTCAACAACCGTTACTACAACTCAAGAGTCCACGGTTCTGTCACCGACAGTGACTGTGCCAACCACCATAACGACCGGTGGTCTGACGACGGTCTACTCACCCACCGTGACATGGACCTCAACCACATACACCGGAACCACTACTATAACTACGTCAACTGTCCAGACCACAATCACGACATACTCTCCGACCGTGACTGCAACATCAACCTCAACAACTATGACGACTGTGATGCCTCTGGGAGCTATTCGCCCATGCGTCATAGCTTCCGCAGCGTATGGGTCAGAGCTCGCTGGTCCAGTTCAATTCCTCAGAGAGTTTCGGAACGACGAGGTGTTGTCGACATTTGCAGGTTCCCAGTTCATGAAAGCGTTCAACATGTTCTACTACTCGTTCAGCCCGACAGTTGCATCGATGATCGTTCAATCGCCAGCGTTGGCAACGGTGGTTCGCGCCGCAATCTACCCGTTGGTCGGAAGCCTGGAAGCGTCCTCGCACCTCTTCCGGATGTTGACGTTTTCTCCCGAACTCGGAATGATCGTGGCCGGGATCTTTGGCAGCGCACTACTGGGAATAGTGTACCTAACACCGGCCGCCATAGTGATCAGATCCGCGTTCAGACACATCCGTGCCAAGAGATGTCGTCATCGGGCAAATTCAGACATGGTGGGAAGCAACACTAGATAGGACGCTGAAAGACTGGAGTCGACACGATGAGATCAACCCTGTCTGTGATAGCAATACTGCTAGGAATCGGAATGCTGATTATTGCTGGCAGAGAAGTCCAAGTGGTGTTCGGAACAGATGTGAATCCGCCCGACGGAATCGTGAAGGGAGCCTGGACCATGAGCGGCAGCCCTTTTCACGTCAAGAGAGATCTGTTTGTTCCTCCAGGCGAGAGCCTAACCATTGAGCAAGGCGTATCTGTATATTTCGAGGGATTGTTTGGCCTCACAGTGCGGGGAAAGCTTCTCGCCATAGGAACCTCTGGAAATCGAATTGCTTTTGCGTGGTACCAAGGAGGAACGCAAGGGGGTCTATGGAAGGGAATAGAACTGCTCAGCACGGTGCAACCTAGCACAATCAGCTATTGCACCATATCCAACGCATTAACGGCGATAAGCCTAAGCGGCTCGTCAAACAACATCGTGACATTCAACATTGTCCGCTACAACTCGGCTGGAATCTTGGTATATGCTGCAGACGGCAACATCATCCAGAACAATGAAATCTACGAGAATTACAACTATGGAATACGGCTACAGAATCGATCCCAGCGCACTGACATCTCCCGAAACAGCATCTACAAGACCTCTGGCGGCAACGCGATTGACTTTCGTGGTGATCTGAACATCAACAACTATGTCAAGGACAACACAATCTACAACAACGCTTTCGCTGGAATACGAGCAAGCTGCACTCAAACGCTGGAGATAAGTGGCAACCTCCTGTACAACAACTGGTATGGTTCTTCAAACTCAACTGGTGGAAACATCCTGCTCGCGTATGAACCATGCAGTTATGAATACTCGAACAGAGAGGTGACCATTTACAGTAACCGGATTCACTCAGCTGTGAAAAACGGAACTGGCATCTACATGCAGAATGCGACACAAGTGGTGATAACGTATAACGATGTGTATCTTAATGACGGGGCTGGGATTGTTGCTGCTGCAACATATTCCTCAGTGCCCAACGCAAAAACAACACTATGTCGTGTCTACCGGAACAACATCCGGAACAATCGGTTTGCCGAGGCCTCCGATCTTGGAACAGGCAATACTTGGGACGACGGGTCCAAGGGGAATTACTGGGGCAACTACTCAAGTGTAGATGCGAACAATAATGGGATAGGGGATCAACCCTTCCTTCTTTATCCCTTGTCGCGAGGCGTCAAGGATAGTTTCCCGTTGATGGGGCCTATACTTCTCATTGTAACGACGACCACGACTGGAACAACCACCACAGGGACATCCACCTCCTATCATTTGACGGTTACCACAACAACGATATCTGCATGGACCACGGTGGCGATCACAATACCCGTCACAATCACGAAACCAATCGACACATCAGAAATCACAATCACAGCGACAAATGTGATAACATCAGCCTACACACTCTTCCTGACAACCTTCTTTGGAACCTCAACTAGCTACGTTTATACTGTGACAGTCACGACTGCCGCCACTACAACCTCTTACGCAAGTACCGCCATTGCAGTGTCCTACGCAACTGCCTCAACAACGGCTACGACAACTTCTACCTCAACATCAGTAACGACTTCAAGCACAACGACCACCACAACCGTAGTGGTCTCGAGGACGACGACGTCAGGCAGATGTCTAATAGCCTCGGCCGCGTACGACTCGGATCTCGCCCCACACGTACAATTCCTAAGAGAGTTCAGAGATCAGAAAGTCATGGATAGTTTCGCGGGGTCGCAATTCATGAGTGTATTCAACGCGTTCTACTACTCATTCAGCCCAGCCGTAGCACAGGCAATATCGGCAAGCGAGAATGCTCGCACAGTCACGCGAGGCCTACTGGCCCCATTGCTCGGCTCACTCTACGTAGGGCGAGTCGCACTTGATCTCTTCCCAATCAGATCCGACTTTGGCATAGTCGCGGCGGGCCTAATCTCTAGCGCATTGATCGGACTTCTGTACGCGTCGCCGCTTGTTGCTTTGAATGCGGCTGGAGCCAAGGATAAGAAGAAGAGAGGAGGTTGGTCGTTGAAACCTCTCTCTTTGGTTTGGATCGGTTCGCTTCTAACTGTTGGAGTATCGTACGTGTTTCTGTATATCGGTGCGCAGAACATTTCACAGTTCTTGGCTATGGTTTCGACGGGAACACTGGTTCTGTCAACGATGATTCTCGCCCCTCTGCTGCTACTGAGGCTTATTCAGAGATTCTGGCGCTAGTCGGTTCGTTCAAGATCTGATGAGCGACTCGGCACTTCAGAGGTTCATGTCGATTACTCCTCTTCTGGCAAGCACATACATGACGATGGCGCTGAAGACGAGTTCAACTGCCAAATACGATCCGTTGTAGATTGCAGAATATACTGTTGGATTCATTTCAGGAGGTGCGTACATCCAGAAGAATATCACTCCAGATAGGAAGTGGCAGACGAATCTGCCGGCAATGCCCACAGTGACACCTGCGATCGGATATTTCTTGAACAGTCCGGCTAGGCCCAAAGCACCAAACGCAAGTGGGTAGTCAAGCAAGAACTGAACTGGATGTACGATGAAGGGTTGACGCAACGTGCGCACGAAACCATAGACGATTCCTTCGAGCATACCCATCTTTGGGCCTCTTCTGAGGGCGAACCACATGATCGGAACCATGCTCACAACGGTTATGGAGCCGCCTTGTGGCAATCGGAATGGTACAATCAGACTCAATGCATATGCAAGGGCTACAGCCGTAGCCATCTCAGCCAAGATCTTCGTCTGAACCTTCAACTAGATCACTCTACAGGGACGGGTTGAACCGACTGAGAAATACTCCTTTCTGCTTCCTTCGCCAGCATTACCTGGATCAGGTTCAAAGGGTCAGCGAATGCCGAATTCGCTCTCTCAGCCGGGTCTACCCAGCTCCCCAACGCTTGCAGAAGTCGAAGACTCCTATAACGTTTTTCGTAGGAGCCTCTTAAGCTGGACATCCAAAGAGGAAAGTCGAGAGTCGAAGTTGTTTAAAGGTTTGAAAGGCCGGATTCGGAAGAGCTTCCTAGAATGGTTCGAAGCGCGCGCTTACTTCTTCTCTGGCCAGTCAAAGAACCCTTTTCCTGTCTTTTTGCCAAGGGTTCCAGCTTTTACCATTTTCTTTAGTAGAGGATTGATCTGAAGTTTTGAGCCATCAGTTCCAGTTGCTATGGTCTTCGCCATTGCAAGTGTTGTATCAAGTCCTATGAAATCAGCCAGCATGAGTGGTCCCATCGGCCAGTTGAGTCCAAGCTTGACCGCTTTGTCTATGTCAGTTGGGCTAGCAACTCCTTTCTGAACCAGGAGTATTGCTTCGTTAAGCGCGGGTACAAGAATCCTATTTACAACGAAACCTGGAACATCTTTCTTGACTATGACGGGATCCTTTCCCATTCTCCCAGCGAGTTCCTTAATGACCTGGATCGTTTCGTCAGAAGTCTTCACCCCTCTGACGATTTCAACCAGTTTCATAACCTGAGGAGGATTGAAGAAGTGCATCCCACAGAATCTCTCAGGTCTCTTTGTGGCTCTTGCAAGGAGAGTTATGCTGATTGATGAAGTGTTCGACACAATTATTGTATGCTCCGAGGCCATCTTGTCGACTTCAGAGAACAAACTGCGTTTCAATCGGGCATCTTCAGGAGTAGCCTCTATGACTACGTCAGCTCTCCGAACAGCTTCTCTTAGAGAAAGTGTGGCATGAATCCTATTCTTAGTGTTGATTAGTTCGTCTGGACTCAGCTCCCCTTTTCGGACAAACCTCTCAAGACTGCCATCAATCATTCTCAAGCCTCTATCCAGGAACTCTTGTCGCGAATCCATGAGATAGACATCTGATTTCGCAACCTGAGCTGCGACCTGTGCAATTCCATGTCCCATCAGACCCGCGCCCAGAACGGCTATCCTAGAAATGGCCAATTGTGATCATCCCTCGGTTGTATCGTCTTCCTTTCAATATAGGTTCTCGTATCCTAGCACGCGCCTACGATAATGCACCCAGTACAGAAACCACTTCGAACGTAACGTCTAACGATGCCAAGGACCGATGAGACAACGTTTCATTATTGCTCTATAGGGTTGGCACAGTAGGGACAGAACTTAATCTCAGAAGGGAATGACGAAAGGCTTTCGCCGCACCTAGGACACCTACCAATTGGTTGTTTCGCCCTGGTACCTGTCTCTTCTTGGCATCTGCTGGCCAATCCCAATCCTAGCAGGAAGAAACCGTCTATCAGTGAGACGACCCCCAGCATCCACCCCATGCTAGGCATCAGTAGCAGGAGAATTGCCAATCCGAGCATTGCCGCTCCTAACCATATTCAAATCCGGGGATACACATACGTGATGACAACAGGAACGATGAGGAGTGTTGGAATGCTAAGCAACATGATAATATCTTGGGTCAGTAACCACTCTGTAGCCATTACTGGCACAAGCCTGACAGTCATGTATTGGCATCCATGTGTCTTTAAGAGTTTACACTACCAACGAATGTGCCTGCTCTAGCAAGTGACAACTCCTTTCATCACAAAGACTTATAGAAATCCCACCAAATGGAGAAACGATAGAATTGACGACGCCAAGAGAATTCCTGAAAGCTCGCGACTTTCTCTTGACTGCGAAGAACTATCGAGAAGCAAAGGATGAATTTGTATGGCCTACGCCGGCCAAATTCAACTGGGCCCTAGACTACTTTGATACTTTGGCCGAGAAGTGTGCAAATCCTGCGCTAGTATACGTCGACGACATTGGTTCAGTGGAAAAAGTCAGCTTTCAAAGACTCAAGGAGAGGTCTGCGAAAGTGGCCAATCTTCTCAAAACTGCAGGATTGAAGAAGGGTGAAAGAATCATGCTCATGATGCCTAATTCGATCGAACTCTTTGAGAGCTTCTTGGGTGCTATGAAAGCTGGATGCGTGATCATCCCCGCGTCAACATTGCTAACTCCAGAGGATATTGCCGATAGAGTCATCAGAGGTAAAGTCAGGTGCATTGTCGCAGGCGCAGAATTTGTGCACAAAGTCAATGTCGGTACATCATCGGCCGGGATCTCGGTTCATAAGGTGAGCGTCGGAGAGGCTCAGAAGGGCTGGATCGAGTATTCTGAGGCAGACTCGCAGTCTTCAAGCTTTAGACCAGAGCAGGGCGCGTCTCTTCGAGATGAATTGCTCATATACTTTACTTCTGGCACCACCGCCAAACCTAAGCTAGTTTCCCATACCTGCGGAAGCTATCCGATAGGGCATTTGACCACAATGTACTGGATAGGTCTCAAGAAAGGTGATCAGCACTACAATGTGAGTGCCCCTGGATGGGCAAAGCATGCTTGGAGTACCATATTCTCTGTATGGAACGCCGAAGCCACAAGCTTCGTCTATAATTACAGTGGAAGATTCGATCACAGGAAAGCATTGAAGCTGATTGAGGAGTATGAGATCAACACACTGTGTGCTCCTCCGACAGTATGGCGGTTCCTGCTTCTAGAAGACATGCGCAAGTACAGCTTTTCGCTCAGAGAAGTTGTAAGCGCAGGAGAGCCACTAAACCCTGAGATAATTCAAAAGGTGAAAGACGCTACTGGACTGACCATAAGAGAAGGCTATGGCCAGACTGAAACAACTCTGCAGATCGGAGTATTCCCTGGTATGAACGTTAAGCCAGGGTCAATGGGAGTGGAGGCTCCTGGCTTCACCGTCAACGTGCTGGACGACAGGTTCCAGCCTGCCCCACAGAATGCTGAAGGTGCCATTGCGATTAAAGTGAAACCGAAAAGGCCCATCGGTTTGATGACAGGATACATAGACCCGCCACACAAGAACGCAGAGGTTTTTGTCGGCGACTGGTATCTGACAGGTGATGTTGCATATAGAGACAATGAAGGATGCTTCTGGTTTGTCGGACGGTCGGATGACATATTCAAGAGCTCAGATTACAGAATAAGTCCCTTCGAACTAGAAAGTGACCTGATGGCTCATCAATCAGTGGCAGAGGTCGCTGTAGTGGCAAGTCCTGATCAACTGAGGGGCTCTGTACCCAAGGCATTTCTAATGCTCAAACCCGGGACCGTACCATCAAGGGAATTGGCATTGAGCGTTTTCAGATTCACAAGAGACAAGATTGCTCCGTACAGACGGCCGAGAATAGTACAATTCATGACAGAGTTGCCGAAGACCATAAGCGGAAAGATCAAGAGGGCTGATCTCAGAAGGTACGAACTGGAGCTGAGAAACAGAAATGCTAGAGATGAAAGTGAGTATTTCGAAACAGATTTCTCCGACGAACTGAGAATTCAAAGAAGATAGCGCGCCCTAGCAGAACTATCAATTCGCTCCGGCCGCATTCTGTTGCAGTTCAGTCTTTTCTCAGCCACAGCCAGCTACCGTGCGCCAAGAACAGAAAACAATCACAGGATAAAGGAGATCGAGGAAGTTAGAGACTTCTCAGGTATCGGCAACATGCGAAACCGGGACCGGAGAGCATACGCTAAAAGGCAGGAAAGCCCTTGGGTCATAGTAGAGCTTGTTTGAACTAGGGGGCTTGATTCTGCTTCGTAGAGCATACCCGGTTGTGACACTGGGATTTCTTGGGCTGTTGCTTCTTGCAGGTTTGGGTTGCCCCGCGAGAGCGGAATGGGTGATTGAATACCGCACAGACAATACTGAAACCTTCTTCCTAGTAGCAAACGGAACTACTTGGTTCACAGGAAGGGAGGGAGGTCGATCCCTAATCGGCCAAATAGATCCCTCCCGCAATGTGATCAAGCGTTTCTATCTGAGCGGCGATGTGGAGCTAAGTGACCTCGTCTTGGGCCCGGAGCTCCTCTGCATCCAACAGCCCGCTCCATCTAAACCTTCAAACAGCTCCTTCGTCTGGTTCTTGGAGAAGAAGACGGGAAGGATCGGTAGACTAAACTCTCGAAACGGTGAGATCGTTGAATGGCAAACACCGGACACAAACTCGAAGCCAACAGGCATCGCAATACACCGCTACGGATCTGCATTCAACAATACTTTGTTCTTCACAGAGTGTGATGGCAACAAAATAGGATCGCTACGCTACGATAGCGTGAGCGCCAAGTGGATATTGAAAGAGTTCGCGATACCGACAGAAAACGCGAAGCCTGTAGACATTGCTGTGGACGGCCAAGGACTGATCTGGTTCTCGGAGACAGAAGCGAACAAGATAGCGAGGTTCAACGCGACGAGCGGCGAGTTCTCGGAGTATCCCGTGGAGCCTAGAAACGGCCCATTGGGTGTCGCTGTGGACAGGTACAACTTCGTCTGGTTCACAATACCTGACGCAAACAAGATCATCAGACTGGACCCACGCAGCGCCCTGTGCGATACCTATAATGCTCCAACAGACCGGTGCAAGCCGACCTACGTTGAGGCAGACGCCCAGGGAAACATCTGGTTCACAGAACTCGAGTCAAGCAGAATAGGCAAACTCCTCCTCAACAGCACACAGTTCTTCGAATACAACCTTCCCGACAACAACGCCGGCCCATATCACATCAGCATAGCCAAATCAACAGGAGACGTATGGGTCACAGAAACCAGAAAAAACGGAATAGTGAGAATACTCCTGGAGATAACAAGCACGTGGTCAACTGCCACACTCATCTCCGCAGTTCAGAGCACTTCAACAGCCACATCCTCGGTCACGATATCCACTGGAACATTGACAGTTTCCACAAAGCCTCTGACCAGTGCCGTGACGACAATCACTGCAACCGTAACATTCGTGACCGCCGCCTCCTTCACAATGACCGTGACTCAGCCTGTCAGCACAGTGACGACGACGCAAACCGCCAGCACGGTTACCTTGATCACGACTTCAACAGTAACCACAACCACCTCACCATCCAGAGCATGCATAATAGCTCAAGCAGCGTACGGCTCAGATCTGGCGCCTGATGTCCAACTGCTGCGAACCTTCAGGGACCAGAAACTCCTATCGACCTTCGCAGGATCCCAATTCATGAGAGTCTTCAATGCGTTCTACTACTCTTTCAGCCCACAGGTTGCAGAGATCGTATCCTCAAACCTCTTCCTGACAGAAGTAACTCGTGTCATACTTGCTCCTCTGATTCATGTTCTCGTGATTTCCACATTTGTGCCAAACACGGAGTTCGGGATCGTTTGCTTTGGATTACCTGCTACAGCATTGGTAGGTGTCATCTATCTGATGCCATTGATGCTGCTGTCGAAAGCTCTCGCCAGGCGTGGAAAGCTGCCAGAAAAATGGCGGAAACATCCACAGTTAACGCGTGCTTCATCTAACGCAAAAGGAAACCACGAGAGCAGAGGTTGCTCACAATAGGAGTCGACAGACCTGCTACTTGACATGGAGAATCCCTGAGCTAATGTGGTGGCTAGGTAGAAGAGATGAACATGGGGAGACTTGTCAGGGAATTCTCGTTTGTTAGAGGTAATTTCCTGATTCTGCTCGTGAGCTGGACGCTGATGAGTTTTGCTTCGTCAATCCCTGACACGTACTATTCTCTCTACGTTCTGGCACTTGGTGGAACAGAGATCAATATTGGCACTATAGGTTTCGCATCTTTTCTCATACTTGCTTTCATCCAGTTTCCAGGAGGGTATTTTGCCGATAAACATGGAAGAAGATGGCTCATAGTGATCATGACTTTCGGAGTCGCTGTATCATACCTGGGCTATGCGGCTGCCCAATCCTGGCATTTCATACTTGCTGCAGCCATTCTCCAAAACCTTTGCCTTGTATACCAACCCGCTCTGGGGGCGATCACAGCGGATTCCATTCCTCCTGAGAGAAGAGGGGTCGGTTTCTCTATGCAGACCTTACTTCCCAATCTGGCTGGGCTATCGGGGCCGATGATAGCTGGAGTTCTATACCTGAGCTTAGGGCTAATCTTCGCGATGAGAATAGGTTATTCCGTTGCCTTCATCCTCTTCTTGATTGCTGCGATCCTAAGAGCTAGACTGCATGAAACCCTGAAAGACAAAGCCAAACGACCGGGGGTTCTCGAGGCCCTTGGCTCATATCCCCGCGCGGTCAAAGACAGCATCGAAGTATGGAGATATCTTCCCAAGGCCGCATTCATCCTCTTCCTAGTATCAGTCTTCGTGCAGTTCTTCGCCCTGATGTGCTCGCCTTTCTTGGTGGTATATGCAACAAAGGTACTGGCAATCACCGGTTTTCAATGGGCAATGATCTTGACGATAATCGTTGGAACGAGAATGGCTGTGGCCTTACCGAGCGGAAAGATCATCGACAGATTTGGAAGGAGGATCCCTTTGGCATTGTCGCTTCTACTGCTTTGTCCTTCTGCGCTATTTTTCGTCTCGGGGGAATACGGCATGTTGCTCGCGTTTTCGTTGTTGTTTGGAGTTGGCAATTCAATGTTTGGGATTGCTCAACAGTCCCTTCAGGCCGATCTTATTCCGAGAGAGCATCGCGGAAAGGCAATCGGATGCATCCAGTTCGCGACGTATGTCTTGGCTGGGCTTGGCCAACTGGTTGGCGGGATTCTGTATAGGAATGTCGCACCACAGATCCCATTTCTCTTGTTCGCGGTCTCCTCTCTTTGTCTGGCGGTGATTGCAGTTGTGTTCATCCAAGAGCCTTCGAAGCGAGAGGTGTAGTGGTGCCCCATGAGTTCAGGACGAGATGAACGGCGCGAACCATTGCGTAGTAGCTGGAAATTGGTGGAAGGCTTAAATAGCATTAGAAGCGAAACCCGTTTCGATCTATCCTAGTCAGAACATGTCGGAGAGTGAGATGATTGTTCCCTGGAATCTTGAATCACGTGAAGGAGATAATGATCACAAATGTGATAGTGACATCCCCCGAAAAGACTCTCGCTGAAGCTGCTAGGCTTATGGAAGAGAAGAACATCGGTAGCCTCGTTGTGTTGGATAAGGATCGGATAGTTGGAATAATCACAGAACGAGACTTTCTGAAGCTGGCGGCGAAAGGCTATGACTCCAGAACTACGAAGGTATCAGATGGTATGAACAAATCTGTCGTCAAGTGTGATTCTGCGAGCACGATAACAGACGCATTCGTAGTCATGAGAAAGCATAGGGTGCGCCATCTGCCTATTGTCGAGAAGGAGCGACTTGTGGGGATTGTCAGTCTGAACGATTTGGTTTCTGTTGGCAAGCTGCTTCTCTGATCGCGTTTCGCTGGAGCTTCTTCCAGAGAGACTCATCGACTGGGGCAAATCGCCTCTTCTTCGTCTGCCTATTTCTTGATCATTTTCTGGCCCTTGGTTTGCAGATGATTTCCCGCACAGTCATCTTGAAGAAGTTGTTCGCATGAACAGGACTCATCACTAACGCAGTGTCAGCTCCCGATCCTGATCCCGCAACAGCGATCACGTCTCTATCAACAGGTATCAAGCCAGCGTCCGCTGCCATAATGACTATTTCTGCGCAAACCTTCGTCCCCTCACCAAAGATCCGTAGTACATCCGCAACTATCTCAACAGGCTCAACTGTATTCCATTTCAGTCGAATCGCCCGTTCCACTCCAGATAATCCGTGTATGCCTGTCAAGATCTTTCCGCCCAAAGACTTGATCTTGTCCTCGTTCTGCGTCAACAGCTGGGATACTCCGGGCTCCTGAAAACCCACGTGATGTGTCACGACGACCACATTGAAACTCTTGAAAACCTCACAGGCTCTCGCTCCCGTCATGCCTGTGGTTGACGCCACCACAACATCCTTAATGTTCAAGACCTTCGCTCTCTCGAGCGCGGCTCTCATCGTTTCCTCGGTGTTCTCTTTTCCGGGAGAATCAAAATACAGAATTCTTTCTGTCTTCATGGCCGTTTCGCTACAGGTGTCGGTTGCGCTTCTGTAATATGATTATCGGAAGCATCTTACTGGCGACGCGCGTGCTTTTATTACTCAAGGTTTGCAATACCTATCCTTCTGGTGAATTGAGATGTCTGGTGGATCTCAGCCAAAGGTCCGCTTCTCTGCTAAGATGCAGAATGGGGATTTCTTGACATTGGCGGTTTGGCCGGGGAAGAGTGATCCTTCGGCTGAGGTGCTCACGATTCAAGTGCGTCACCCATCTGACGCAAGATGGGAAACCATCGGTAGGCTCGCAGTCTACAGAAGGACAGACGGAGCCTATTCCCAACTACCTGAGCGGCCAGCAACTAAATCCGTAGATACCTAGGCGGGGCAGTCGCAGGGGAAGCATTCCTCTATCTTCTCACAGGGCAGAGGGGTGATATCACCCCCTAGCGTCCGCGCAGCTAGGAGCAGGGAGCTGCTAACAGCAGTGATTTATGCCTGAGCTCCTGATTTGTAGCCATGAAGAAAATCGTCTTTTCAGAGAGGTGTCTTGAGTACTCCTACTTTGGGCATGTCGAAGATCCTGACAGAGTAAAGGAAGCTCACAAGATTCTAAGAAAGACAGGTTACGAGTTTCTTGAGCCTGAACCCGTGTCCGAAGAGGATTTACTGAATGTTCACAGCAAAGCTTGGATCGAGAGAGTCAAGAGAGGAGGATTCTTCGACGGCGACACTCCAGGAGGAGAAGACATTTTCAAATATGCAAGCTTGAGCGCCGGAGCCGCAGTAGTTGCAGCCAAGGAGAAAGCGTTCTCGCTGATGAGACCCCCTGGTCACCACGCGGGTATAGATGGAAGAGCCATGGGTGCTCCAACGCTAGGGTTCTGCTATCTCAACAATGTGGCGATCGCAGTAAGGCACCTCAAGAGGACAACACTAATCTTGGATATTGACGGTCATCACGGAAACGGAACCGAAGAGATCTTCAAAGGGGATGCACAGGTGACCGTCATCTCCTTACATAGGGTTGGAATCTACCCGGGGACGGGCTACGAATCAGACAAGAACTGCTTGAATTTTCCATTTCTCACATCACCTGGAGATGACAAATATCTTGCGACCTTGGACAAAGCGTTGAGCCAGGTTGACGTGAAGGACGTGGAGGTAGTCGCAATCTCTGCCGGCTTTGATTGCCACAACGGGGATTTGGCTTCGTTGGGACTAAGTTCCGAATGCTTCCGAGAGATCGGAAAGAGGATCCATGATCTAGGAAAGTATACCTTCGGAGTGCTTGAAGGAGGATACGTTGGCGAAAATGTGGGAGAGGATCTAGACAAGCTTCTGAAGGAGCTACCCAACTAAGACTCTCATTCACCTAGCAACATACGCGTTTCCGATCGGAACGGAATGCCAGCGCGCGGGAGATACTCCTTTCCCCGATGCGATCGCGCCTCACATGTTGTTGAGACTAGTATCTCCAATGATTTCACATTTCCCATGCAGAGACGTCTGACAATTGTAGCGCGCCGTCGTTCTATTTCTTTGACCACATATCGAGAGGTGGTTTCAAATCCAGCGGTATCGGTGGCTCGTAGACTCTTCCTGCGAGTTTCTGTCGATGCTCGTCTTGACCTCTCTTCAGTAGTTCTGGTTTTGTCATCAGATCGATCACTGAGGTGCAGATTGTCTTAGCTGCAAAGATCAATGACTTGTGTCCTATGCCCATGCCTGATTGAGCCACATTCTGCCAGGAATGGCCTGGGGTTCCCAAGACGTACGTGGCTGTGGAGAATTCCATGGTTGGTGCTTTCCAGCTGACATCTGAAACATCTGTTGAGCCTGGCTGTACCTGTCCTTCGTTCCATGCATCAGGGATAGTCTGGTCTAGGTTCACCTCTAGGAGCTTCTCCCATCCAGGTCTTTTCGATTTCCGCAGAGCTTCTCTCTTGCTTTCCGGGGTGATCGTCTTGGATATTTCCTTGGCGAATCTCAATTCCTCATCCGTGTACTTAGGCGCACCAATCTCCCTCATGTTACTAGCCACGAGCTCGCTCAAGGTACGACCGGGAAGCTCGTTATAGACCCCCTTGATGAATTCCACCTTGTGGGTCGTCCCCGTCATTACCGCAGCTCCTTTGGCAATCTCAAGAATTCGATTGTAGATCAAGTCGACTTGATCCCTCTCCGGAGCTCTCACCAGGTACCACGAACGCGCATACGCCGGAACCACATTCGGCTGGTCGCCACCAGCCTCGACGACGTAGTGGATTCTAGCTTCTTGAATAACATGCTCTCTCAGATAGTTTACCCCTATGTTCATAAGCTCAACCGCGTCCATCGCGCTTCGTCCCTGCTCGGGAGAACCCGCCGCGTGCGAAGAAACACCGTAGAAATGGAATTTCACTGAGTTGTTGGCAAGACTGCTGGCAAGGCCACCAGTGTTCATAGATCCAGGATGGTGGCTCAGCACTGCCTCCACACCATCAAAGACGCCGTCTCTGACCATGAAGACCTTGCCACTTGCGCTTTCCTCTGCCGGAGTTCCAAAGAACCTCACCGTTCCTTTGATCCCACCTGACTCCATGGCCACTTTTGCAGCGATAGCTCCGGCCAATCCGGAAGTGCCATGAATGTTGTGACCGCAACCATGGCCTGGAGCTCCTTCTTTGAGAGGCTCCTTCTTCGGAAGAGTCTTTTGCGAGAGCCCCGGAAGAGCATCATACTCACCCATTACGCCTATCACAGGTCTACCTGCTCCGTAGGTGGCGACGAAAGCGGTGGGCATTCCTGCGACACCCATCTCAACCTTGAATCCGGCCTTCTTCAGCTCCTCAACCAAAAGAGCTGACGACTTGAACTCCTGCAGCCCAAGCTCCGCAAACTCCCAAATCTTATCGCTGATCTCAATGATGCGTTCCTCATTCTCCGAAATCCACTTCAAAGCCTTCTGCTTCGCGATTTGCGACATGTGAATCAACCCAGCCTAGTTCCGTCTTTCTTGTCTATAAAATTAAGCGGCATCATCAGAAGTCCAACTACGTTCCAATAGGTTAATTACTCAACCTTATCAAATATGGCAACCTGTGACTAGTCTTGGCTGAAGTCAAGCCTTCAGGACTTCCCTGTGGTCGGAACTGGGGATCTGTCAGACCAGAATGCAGGAAATGCGACCAGAAAATGAGCTGTCGTCTCTACGTTGAGGATTGGAAGAAGAAAAAGCAGATGCAGCGAAGAGGCGGCATGTAACCCGAAATCAACCTTTTGTCAAACCGGTCTCCCAAACTTCCCCGTTTTCACTATTCCAGTGCTCTCATCTTCGTTTCCATTGTTGCGGGCTTGTCTCGTCTATCATCTATCTTGAGCGTAGTGATGACTCTCCTCGCCCCAGCTCTCACGACGGCTTCATGAGCTGCCTTTGCGGCATTTAGTATCTCGTTCAGACTTGCAGCTTCTACAGAGGTGCCCATTGGTCCCGAGACCGTCTTGAGTCCTGTCTTCTTGAGTTCGTCGATAGCAAGGCGAACAAACCTACTCACGCTTGTTCCTTCTCCAATAGGAACAACACTTATCTCCGCAATTATCACGCGTATACCACCATACCAGCTTTTATCAAATCACAGAATATCTCTTTCGTGTCTGCCAATATCACATAACTCAGGAAGGTGCCAGCTTGAGAATCGCATTTATCATATATGACCAAATGACTGCGCTCGACTTCATCGGTGTCTATGATGCCATCACTCGGCTCAAAACAATGGGTTTCATGCCTGATCTTGAATGGGAGATTTGCGCCGCCAGCGACAAAGTGGTTGACAGTACAGGGCTCTGCTTCACACCGACCAAGGTTATGGATTCTCTGGCGAACTACGATACGATAATTGTACCAGGCGGACTGGGTTCAAGAGGGCTACTCTGCAATGAGAGGTTCATCAAGTGGCTGCAGAGTGCAACGGGTTGTAAGCTCAAAGCTTCCGTCTGCACCGGGGCCCTGCTCTTGGGCGTTGCAGAGTTCTTAAGAGGAAAACGCGCGACAACTCACCGGACAGCATTTGACAGTCTCCGACAGTTCTGTGCGGCTGTTGTTGACGAGCGCATCGTCGATGAGGGAGATGTCATTACGGCCCGAGGAGTCACCGCTTCAATTGACCTCGGTCTGTACCTTTGTGAGAGACTTGCAGGCCAAGAAGCTAAGGAGAAGATCCGGAAGCAAATGGATTACTATCGACCGCCCCACGAACCAACTGAATAGTACCTGTAGACTCATGCAAGACAGCCTTTAGCAGTGCTCGAAATCGTGAAATAGTATTTGCCTACTCTCTTTCCAAGGGGATAACGTTTGGCGAAGATTACTCTCAGTCAGTCTGAGTATCAGAATAGAATCCAGAAGATAAGGGAAGAGCTTGCTAAGCGTCAACTCAATGCTTTGTACCTCACAGGCGACACGAGCATTCTCTGCACTACAGGCTTCTCACATATCTCTACAGAAAGGCCGGCTGCTCTCATCGTACCTCTGGACGGAGAGATTACCTTCATGGGCCCGGTGATCGAGTGTGACCACATTAAGGCCGCTGCTCCGATAATCAAGCGAATCTATAGCTATCTCGACTATCCCGGAGAAACCCACCCTATGAATCTCTTTGCCGGTTGGCTCAAAGAGATCGGACTTGGCAACAAGTCAATAGGCATCGACAATCCTACAGGTGCATCAGGTAGGTGGGGCTACACGGGTCCCCCGATTTCGGAGAAGGTTCCAGAAGCCAAGTTCGTAAAGGCAAAGGACATTGTAGAAAGCTTGAGGCTGATCAAGTCGGATGAAGAGATCACATTAATTAGAGAGAGTTCGAAGTGGGCAACGGTGGCGCATAGATTTCTGCAGAAGTTCACCAAACCCGGGCTATGGGATGTCGAAGTATCTCTCAAGGCATCGCTGGAAGCGTCGAGGGAGATGAAGAAGAAGCTCGGCCTTCAGTATGAGAAGACAAGATCAGGTTTGGGTTCTGCAACAGCAGGCTTCAGGGGGCAGGTGGGTGAGGGCTCCGCGATTCCTCATGCGATCTCAATAGGAAGGAAGATTCGAAAAGGTGATGTCCTGGTTACTGGGGCAGGCGCTGACGTTGGAGGCTACTCGGCTGAACTAGAACGGACCATGATGATGGGAAAGCCAACTGAGAAGCAGGAGAAATACTTCGAAATCATGGTGAAAATGCAAGATGCTGCACTAGACAAGTTTGGCCCAGGCGTTAAGTGCAGTGATGTGGACCGCGCAACAATCAACGTTGCACGCGAACAAGGAGTTGCTGATTACCTTCTGCATCACACGGGTCATGGAATAGGTTTGGAGGGGCATGAGCCCCCTTGGCTCGATCAAGGAAATGATGAACTCCTCAGACCAGGCATGGTGGTTTCATGCGAACCAGGAATCTATGTTCCCGGGTTCGCTGGTTTCAGACACTCTGACACGGTATTGATAACAAAGGAGGGCACAGAGCTGATCACCTCCTATCCTAGAGACCTGAGGTCGCTGACCATTCCAACGAAATAGACTTTGTGCACTGCACCTATCTAGTTCACGCACTCAAAGAGCATGATAGCCCAAGTCATGTTTCATTGAACAGCTTCGCACCATTCCAAATGATTTCCCAAGAAATGGATTTTCAGCGTCCTGCATTCCTGAATGTGTACGATATTGCTCGACTGGCGTTCTGATTGCCTTGAGCTAGGTGATAGCGGGAGCCTTTATACGAGAAACTGTTTGCACGCTCAAGTCACAGTAGATCAAGAGCACCTAGACTATTGGACGTTCGGGTTTCCACCAGTGAGCAACAGGATGATGACTAAGTCAGCGTATCTTGGGTTTGAAAGGACTCCTACGGAAGAAGTCAGCTGGTCTGGGAATCACCAAGAATCGATCACAATCTTGGCAAACATAGTGCTCTGAATATGTCTCACCCGAATAGAAGATCATTTCCTCGCCGCAGCCCGGGCACTTAGGGATGGTTTTCTCCATTCTTTCCCCTTACCATAGTATTCGTGCCTTCTTGGAGATCTAGTTTTCGGTCGCGGACCGGTTTGCACAAGATGTCTGGGAACGAGGTTCGGTCAGCGTTTTCAGCCCAATTTCATTTGCTGTCTTTCCTATGCTGTCAGGGTACACCGCTTCTATTTGCTGCTATTTGCAGTAGATTGCGGAAAAGAGCTCCTTTGATAACCACGAGCCTAGTGTTTCGGGTGTCTGCCAATCTGCGAATAGGATTCCCCTCCACAACAAGAACATCAGCCTGTTTTCCCGGTTCGAGTGTTCCGAGGTCACCGCGGCCAATGGTTTGTGCGGCGACGGAGGTAGAGGCTTTGAGGACGTCCATTGGCTTCATTCCGGCCTCCGCCATGACATCTAGTTCCTCGAAATAGACGTCAGGAGGAGAACAAGGTGACCCCGCGTCAGTTCCGGTCGAAATGGTGACTCCTAGTTTCACGGCACGACGCAGCATCGCAATGTGGTGGTCTGTGACCAACCTGGCCTTCTTCTGAGCAAATGGTGGAATGCGCGGATCTGTGGCCAGACGACGCATCACAGCCATCGTAGGTATCAACGGAATCTGCATCTCCTTCATCCGTCGGAGGCAGTCGTCATCTGCGAAAATGCCGTGTTCGATGGTGTCGACTCCGGCATCAAGTGCGTTCCGAATGCCTGCCAGCCCTTCAGCATGGGCCGCCACCTTTCTCTCCCTTCTATGAGCTTCTTTGACCGCGGCCTCCATCTCTTCAACGGTGTACTGAGGTGAGCCAGGCTCCTCTCCTTCTGTGTATATGCCTCCGCTCGCCATGACCTTGACAAGATCTGCTCCCTCCTTCATCACCCAGCGAGCAGCGGCCCGCACATTGTCCACTCCGTCCACTTCATGCGACATGTAATGGCCGTGGCCTCCCGTCATGCAAAGAGCAGGACCTGCGCTGAGTATGTTCGGACCAGCAAGAACCTCCGTTCTAACCATATGAGCTAAATCCAGAACCGTACGTCCTGGTGAGCCCAGATCCCTCACTGTTGTGATTCCGCACTCTAGGGTCTTGATTGCGTTTCCATAGGCCCAGAGAGCGATGCGTGGTTCTGGTAGACCTCGGATCATGGTTGCAGGATCTGGAGAACCGTCCCACACGAGGTGAACGTGGCAATCGATCAGCCCCGGCAAGATGGTCCCATCACGCGCATCGATCTTGATTCCTTCTGAGGCGGGAGGATCGCCTCTGCCGGTTTCCTTGATCCGACCGTCGGCGATACGGACATACCCTTTCTCAATGGGCTGATCATGCACACCGTCGATAATGTTGGCGTTGAAGAGAACAAGCTCGCTCATAACTGGATCACCTTTCACAGTACTCGATCAAATGCTGTAAGATGCATAAAACTGCTATGCGTCACCGGTCCGGCTGAGATCTCTCTTGATGTTTCATCTTTGATATGGAGTCGTTGATCAGGAGAGTGATGTAGCCGCTGGCAACACTGTTGATTGCTGCCTGAACAAATGTTGTTCCGCCCACGAACAGTGCAAGAGCTACAGTCATGAACCTCTCATTGTTGAGAAGTGGCACTATGTACAGGATAGCTGGCATCGCCACGAGAAGCGTTCCTCCCTGTATGCCCGGTGATCCAAATCCGATTAGAGCAACAGGAAAGGCAAGAAGTAGCATTTGCTGCCAAGAAATCGCAAACCCAGTGTAGTGTGCAGCCACAAAAGTCACGATGAGCACACCCATCACGCTGCCACATCTGTTCAGTGAAGCTCCGAGAGTCAGGACGAGATCTCTGATGCCCGAATCTGTATCAAAATGCTCTTTGAACACCTTGAGAGCCAGGGGAAGAATAACGTATGATGATCCAATGGACAGTCCGATACCCAGCATTCTCACTGAGTATCTGGCGAGTTCTGTCAATCTTCGATGTGTGACTCCTGCGACCACTATGAGAAGGATGGACAGAGTAGCCAATCCAAGGAGGAAGGTTAGCAGCATAGACACAACATATGCTTCCACTGACACTCTCCCTAGGGTGTAGTACAAAGTTGCGCCTAAGGACATGGTGATGATCGGGAAGATCTTGAGAAGAAGCTTGAACGATTGCTCTTGAAATGCATGCATCTTCTTGGAGAGTTTCAAGACCTTTCCGAAAAGAGGCGTGGATGAGAATCCGAAAGCAAGGGTGACTCCGAGAAGCAGAGCCACTGTGACCGGTCGCAGCAGACTGGTCAGCATGATGTGGACAACGTATGAGAAAGCTTCGTTTGAAACCCACGTTGAGGAGGTTGACGCAGGCAGCATAAAAGAGAGAATGATTGACGTGAATAGCGAGCATCCGACCACGAGAGAAACGAAGACAATGACGGACGATTCAATGACTCTTCCGGCAACGTCACTATTCTCCATCAATGAGCATGATGAATTGAACATGATCAAGAAAACTATGACTGGAGCAACAAACATGAATGCGGCAATGAAGCTCTCGGCGACAATTGGGAAAAGGTCAATCTTGATAGGAATGATGGATGCGATCAAAAGCCCCGCTAGAAAGGATATCAGCAACGAGTACTCAAAGCGGATTCTTATCATTGCAACCGAACTACTTAACAGCCAACCTTTGTGGCAAGTATCACTACATATCTCTTAATGCGTTCGAAGCGACGGCGACGACTACTTCAAGCGCGCGCTTCAATTCTCTACCACAGAAATGAATCCATGATGCGTGTGAGGTAACCTTATTAGGAAAAGACCAATGTCAGCGCGCGCGGTGCTTATGCTAGCGTACACAAACAAGGAGGCACTTGAAAAGACCCTCAGCACTGGCTTAGCTCACTACTGGAGCAGATCTCGAGGTAGGTTGTGGAAGAAGGGCGAAACCTCAGGAAGCACACAGAGAGTCAGAGACATACTAGTTGACTGCGATCACGACACGCTACTGTTCCTGGTTGAACAGGAAGGAAATGTCTGCCACACAGGAAAGCCAACCTGTTTCCACAAGAACTTGAGGGAATAGCTTAATTCCTAGTACGTACGAACGTTGCGGCAGTATACAGTGGAATCGTACTCCCGAGTAAGATCCAGTGTATAACTAGTTGAACAAGGGAGTGAGAAAGCGAATGGGTTTCGAAAGGCGTAGATTCGGCGGCCCGAGAGAGATGACCAAGGCCACTTGCTCTGAATGCGGAAAAGAATGTGAAGTTCCGTTCAAGCCGACCGAAGGCAAGCCAGTCTACTGCAGAGAATGCTATCAAAAGCATAGGAGATACTAGATAGGCCAATCCTTGGCAACTAGTCAATCCGTTTAATTTCTCTTTGTTTTCTTTTTCCAACTCATTTCGAGTGTAGGCATAAGCCGGAAGTTGCGCTAGAATCGCAATTGATAGCGCTCAAAAGCTCTTTTTGGAATCTCGACTCGCACAGTCTTCAACGGATCAACTATCTGGCTGATCTGCAGGTTGCAGACCAAGCTCATCAACATAGCTATCTCATTGATTGACAATGGAAGCCTTGTTTTCAGGAACTCTGCGGTGTAGTCAAGGGAACTTGCGGCTGCCTTGTCTAAGCTTTCGGCTGAAGCTATGCAGTAGAAGTTATCCTCAGTTTCCAAGACTGGGGAGGTTAGAGTTTTGCCTTTGACTATGTTCACGTGTATGGTTACCTCTCCAGGGGATTCGATCCCACAAATTACTACTTCTCCATCGGCCATTACTGCGTGCAGATCACCGACAGCCAGGTTTGCTCCTTCAACGAAGACGGGCAGATACAGGTTTGTTCCTTCGGTGATCAATCTGGTATCCATGTTGCCTCCGTGTGCACCAGGTGTACCATTTGGAATATCCTCGGTTTTTGGCGCGGTGCCGATTACCCCTATCATGGGTGAGATGGGAAGCCTTATTCTATCGTTGAACATGGCGTAGCCATCGATTATGGGCACGATCTTTGTTTGCGAATGCGTAATGATGTGGCCTAACGCTCCCATCTTGGGAACAGCGACCATGTATCCCTTTTCTGAGACTTTGATGTCCAAGATCTTCGCTGCGAGCACATCGCCTGGTTGCGCTCCACGTATGGCTACGGGGCCGGTTGCCGGGTTTATCGTGGCCCATCCCACGTTCGCGAAGAGATCTCTTTCCGTCTGAATCTGATTGCTGAAGCAGTCTTTTGTCTCGAAGACAACAGTCTCTCCAGGATCGACCTCAGTGACTGGAGGGGTCTTTGGGTTCATTGAGTAGATGCATTTGCTACTTGGTATCCGAATCATGTTCTCAATCCTTGTGAATGGCTGTGATCATGTCCGCCCGTTGACATGACAAGTTCTAGTCATCGTGGTCGTTTCACTTGCCACGATATATAACGGCGTTGGCTGGTCGTAGCTAGCTTGTGTGACAAGTCGGTCTACAGGCAGCGCGCCCTTAGGTAAGCTTATTTCGTTGTCTTACTAGCTGCCAGAACTCGATGCCGATTGATGACGCCTAGTGAAAGGAAAAGAAACAATACTGTCAAGATAGTGGTCGTCGTAAGTCTCCTATTGAATGTCGGTCTGTTCTATTGGACAATGACTCTTGGAAATCAGATTAATAGTCTGGTCCGAGAGAACCAGATGTTGGCCACAGACCTGGGAGGAATCAAACAGCAAAGCGAGATCTTACAGAGCCAACTGGCCTACTATCAAGCCCAAGCAGACTACTACTCCCGGCTTTTCCGCTCAGGACCTACACAAGCGGGGCTGGTGGGACGATCATCTGTGAACATGGTTGCTGTGCAACAGATCGATCAGGGGCTATTCGCCGTATCCTACAAAGGAGTGGTCATGAATCTTCTCGTCGAATTGAGGAACGGCGAAGGGAGGCTACTGGTGAATACTCAACCAAAGGTGGGAATAGATCTTCAGACGAGCGGGAGAACAGCGGTTCTGGTGGCACAGAACGTAACAAGAATCTCCATGACTACAACGGATGTCATATTGACTGTGATAGCTGATTCGGACGTCGATGTAGTTGATGGGCCAAGCGCTGGCGCGGCAATGACAATAGCAATGATCGCAGCAGTCAGAAACCAAACCCTTCGAAAAGACGTTTTCATCTCAGGAACAATCAACCCTGATCAGACTATAGGGCCAGTCGGAGGATTGCAGTACAAGGCTTTGGCAGCAGCAGAGAAAGGCGCGACGATGTTCCTCGTGCCCAAGGGACAGAGCGTTGTGACTACGTACAAGCCTGTTGAGAAGCAACTCATTCCAGGCGTGATAGTAGTTGTCTACGAAACGGTTAGGCTTAGTTTGGAGAGCATACTAAGCGATCAGGGCTATCGTGTCGCCGTTGCAGAGGTTTCAACCATCCAAGAGGCCTACCTTTCCTTCACAAAGTAGCTGCAAGTGTTAGATTATGATCGCAGACATGCTTGTTCCGATGATTGCGATAGGTTTGGCCGAATTAGGTGATAAGACTCAACTATCCATCCTGCTCTTATCCTCAAAGACGACGAGACACCTGCATCTACTTCTCGGTGTGACTCTTGCCTTCCTGGTGGTCGATGGCGTCGCGGTCTTGGTAGGATCATGGATAACAAGCATTGTTCCGATCAATCTTTTGAAGATGGTTTCCGGAGTCGTCTTCGTGATCTTCGGAGTTATGACGCTAAGGGCCGATGACACGAAAGAAGACAATAGACTTCGTTTCAACAGCCCGTTTGTCTCAGGTTTCGCGTTCATCTTCATGATGGAGTGGGGTGACAAGACTCAGATTGCTTCAGCACTTTTTGCGGCCAAATATGATCCTTTGCTGGTCTTGGCTGGAACCATGACTGCCCTGACTTTGCTGTCTGCTGCAGCGATCTACTTGGGTAGAATCATCTCAACAAGAATCGACAGGAAAGCATTGACGAAGATTGCCGGAATTGCTTTCGTACTGATAGGCCTCTCCTTCTTCTTCCTTTGAGGAAGCCACGGAGCGCGCGAGGCTGCTGCAGTAATCACTTGCGCATGTCTATCTAGTATGGTAGCGCTGGCAAGCGTGTCGGTTGCTAGTGGCCAAGATCATATCAAGCGCGCGCTCATCATGTCAATGAACTGGTGGCTTAGTTTGACGAAACCTTGGCTACGACACTGGCCTGAAGGAGTTCCGCAGACGGTAGTGTACCCTGAGATTCCTCTCCCTGACCTCCTCTCAACAGCCGCTAGGAAATACCCATGCAACACTGCAACCATCTTCTTTGAGAAGAGCACAACATACAGGGAACTGAATGATCTCAGCAACCGGTTTGCCTTTTCTCTCACGAACTTGGGCGTGAAGAAAGGCGACAGAGTGGCACTCCTTCTGCCAAATATCCCTCAGTTCTTGATCTGCTATTATGGAGCCATGCGTGCTGGGGCGGTCGTTGTACCGTGCAGTCCACTCTACAAAGAGCGCGAACTGGAGTTCCAGCTGAACGATTCCAAAGCGGAAACAATCGTGACTCTCGACAGTCTGTACGGCGTGGTAGCCTCTGTTCAAGAAAGAACGAGGCTTCGAAATGTAATCACCACAGCCCTTCTTGGCTTCGCCACAGATCTCCCAGAGGCATCGACGGGATCTAAAACAAAGGATGTTCTCCCGCTCGACACGGTTTCGCTCACGGATCTCCTGAGAGGAAATGCGGAATTGCCTCCGAAGATAGCAATCGACTCGAAGCGAGATCCAGCTCTTCTTCAATACACGGGTGGAACGACGGGGATCCCGAAAGCGGCGATTCTCACTCATCACAATCTTGTCGTGAACGCGGTTCAATTTGGTTCTTGGCTACCTGCATTTCGCGATGGATGTGAAGTTGTGCTTGCAGCTCTGCCTCTTTTCCACATCTTTGGCATGACTGTCGCAATGAATATGCCGATACTCAAGGCTGAAACCATAGTTCTCGTTCCCAAATTCGAGACCCGGGATGTCCTGAAGATGATCCAGAACCATGCCGCAACGTTCTTTCCTGGTGTCCCAACGATGTACATAGCCGTTATCAACGATCCTCATGCCGCCCAGTTCAATCTGCAGACTGTCCGGCTTTGTATATCAGGTGGCGCTCCTCTACCTGTCGAGGTTATGCGGAAGCTCAAATCACTCATTGGGGGCAGGCTTGTCGAGGGTTATGGATTGACTGAAGCAAGTCCAGTTACCCATTGCAATCCGGTGGACAGGCCTGAAAAAGTGCGCGCAGGTTCGATTGGAATTCCGCTCCCGGATACTGAAGCCAGAATCGTCGACATAGAGACCGGAGAGCATGATCTGCCTGTAGACGAGAATGGAGAGCTTATTGTTCGAGGACCTCAGGTCATGGCGGGGTACTGGAACCAGCCCGAGGAAACAAGGCTGGTCCTAAGGCACGGGTGGCTCTACACCGGCGATATCGCAAAGATGGATGAAGACGGGTACTTCTTCATCGTGGACCGAAAGAAGGACATGATCAACGTCTCCGGACTGAAGGTCTGGCCCAGAGAGGTTGAAGAAGTCCTGTACGAGTATCCTGCGGTGAAAGAAGCAGCTGTCATAGGGGTTGCAGATCCCTACAGAGGCGAAGCAGTAAAGGCATGCATAGTACTCAAGGAGGGATTCAGAGGAAGAGCAAGCGCAGAAGAGATCACCCAGTTCTGCAAAGACAAGATAGCGGGCTTCAAGGTGCCGACGCAAGTTGAATTCGTCGAGGATCTTCCGAAGACTTCTGCAGGAAAGGTGCTGAAACGCGCTTTGAATTTAGAAAGCAGAAGGTAGCCCATGAATCTCATTTCTACGAAGGCAACTCAACCTTCCTCTTCTCAGGCGTGAAAAGAGGAACGATGGGAGCTAGGGCTGTCACCATCACAACATGCACCGCTTCGGCTCCGGTGAAGCCGGTTTTAACTGTACCTGTTGCACCCGTGGCCGCATTCGTAGCAGACGTATTGGTTGCGAACATTTTTTCGGCATTCCTAAACCAGATCTTCTCCACCGTTTCAGTGGAGAGATCTGACAACAGGCTCCTAAAGACAGCGATCATGGTGCTATATCTGCCACTCTTTTGATTACTAGCCCAAACCTCCGGGTGGGCGAAGTCGGTGCCTATGCCGACGATTCTATCAGCATACTGCTCGTAGAGCGGCTTCCACGCCGGGCGCAAGTGTCCTGTGCCATCATCAATGGGGTTCTTCACGTACTCGCCTGAAGCATATCCATAGTGACCAAGACGGGTCATACCGCCTAAGTCATAGAAGAGATTGGGGTAGTCATCGAGGAGTGCCTTCCAAGTTATGGGGTCCGGTCTTCCACCGTTGTGAGCCAAAATGATGGTTACCTTACGGCCGTACGTAAGCATCTTCTTCAAGGAAGGAAGAGATTCCTCATCTATCTCATAGTGAATTATGACCGGAACGCGGTATTTTGCTGCCAAATCAAGAAACTTCTTGACGAACGGACCATCAGCGGGAATCTTCACTTCATCGCCTTGCTCGCCGTCAGGATATGAATAGGCATAGTGCCAGAGAATGAATTCCCCAATACCTCTGAAGAATCCAGTGCGGAGTTGAGACTCGGCGAACCGAAGAAGATTCTCCCACGCCTCCCCCTGGGTCTCGGTCCAGTCGCGTTGCATCCCCAGAAAAGGTATGATTCTATCCGGCTGCTGCTTGTAAAACTCCACCACAAGGTTCTCATCTGATATTCCTTGGCCGTTTGGCTTGTCGCGGTCTATGAAAACGGGCATCAATAGGGTCTTCCGCGCACCGGCATCGTTCATCAGCTTGATCAAGGCTTCCAGCGTCACCCCTCTTGGAAGGTGATTGTGGACGTCTATTGCGGGGCCTGCAGGCGCTGATGCAGATGTCAATCTAACGAATGTCGGACATGCTGACAACATTGCCAGAATAAGAAAGATGGTGATACATGGTCCAGTAAGCCGCTGGCCCATCATTACAATCCACTAATCGTGCTGTCTCGTTCTCGCCTAAATACTTGCCGCTGATCTGGCGAACGACATATGTCCAGCTACACGCGCGCAATTGGCTGAACACACTTTATGCTAACAGAATTGTGAGAATCGGAAAAAACGGCTGGTCAGGGTCTAGTAGTCCGCTGGCACAGAACTATTCCCTATTCCAGATCTTTCAAGTATTGGTTAAGTTTGTTATCTATCAGAGTGAAGTGGGGTTCGTCCATCTTTCCCTTCCTGAGCAGTTGAATCGATTCTTCTTTCATCTGCGCGAGACGTTTCTTGCACTCCTCCCGGTTCATGGAGTACTGATTGTAGGTGGAGTCTACCTTCATCAAGTAACTTGACACGAACCTCCGCTTTCTCGTCTTCAAGAACCATCCCAAAACCCCTGCTCCACCAGTGGCAGCTACACCGCCTATCTGCTGTAGCGTTGACATGCTTATAGAGCCGAGAAACGGCACTGAGATTTCGGATGTGGTCGTGGTCATGGTTCCGGTTGAAGCAGGTTTCAAGGTTCCGCCTCCGCCAACCACCCTTATCATCCAGTTCGCATTCTCCTTTTTCAAAGGCGGACTAAAGCCGAGCGTGCTCCAATCCGTGACTAGACGGCTAGCTAGGACGGCCTCTGAATTCCGATTCACAACAGTCGTATCGACGCCGATCAAAATGCCTCTTTCTGCAGTGGTACCAGTGAAGAATATGACAAAGAACTTTCCTGAGACTTTGGGACCTGCGATGTCAATATCGTTCCATGAAGGTACAACCCTGAACGCAGCGTAGGGTTGAAGTTGGCTGTAGAGCACACTACGATCAGCCGTCCAAATCTCTATCATGAATTCCATGGTTTCTGTTTTGTTTCCGTAACGATATCCAAAGATTCTCACTCTCTGGATAGGCCAGTCAGCGTTTGGTGGAGAGAAAGAGACTGCAAAGCCGTACGCCCCGCGCAGCGACCTAAACTCCACCGCCTTCGAATTGTCGTTAGATAGTTCAACGGCCTCAAGAGCCGACACCGAGGTCACAGTCAACAAAATCAGTGCGAACACAGTTATGGCTACGCCCTTATGGAAAGCATTCAAGTAAGGCTCGCCTGGTCTATTGTTCTCGTCCTACCTACATAAGATTTTGCTGCCCACTATTGAAATAGCTATTCATCCTAAGAAGCTTCCGAGAATCAAAGACGGCATGCTCAGACTAGTCTCAGAACAGAATCCAATAACGCGGTACCCACAATCGGTAGCCACGACTTCTTCAGATCTCTGCGACATTAGACTCAGAATCTCTTACACCCTACCAAAGATCTTATGTTGTTAACTTGTCTATCATCATGTCATGACAAAACCGAAAAGGAAATCGAGACCTAAGAGAAAGTTCAAGCCGAAGACGCGAGTAGGAAGGGGTCTGCGGAAAGCAAAGCGAGGACTCGGCAAGAGCCTAATCAAGATAGGCAGGAAAATGTCGAGGTAACATTGTCACGCGTCCGTTTCAGGGCTGGCGGATCCTCAGGCCAAGGTATCTCTGAAGTCCAACAAGTATAGAGCGCGAAGTCATCAATGAACACGGAATATCTCAGAAGTGGTCTAGGCCATCTCCCATTGAATATGTCGGGTGGACAGACACGGGAAGCTTTCCTGTCGGCCTAGATCTTCCCGTCACAATGTCGATGGCAGCTTCGATAGAGCATTTGGCTGGGCTGTATGCGGCAACATGCGCTGAGGCCTCAGGGACACATGCGATATCATATGGTTCTCGAAGCGAAACTAGGACGAGAGGGATATGCGCAGAGATCTCCCGTAGAGTCTCTTCTTGAGCATTGTTGTGGCTGACATCATAGGTCGCAGCTATCGCGGCCTCCGCCCAAGAGATGGCGCTCAGCACCTTCCTGATCTGTTTCTTCGAAGGCTGCGGATCACAGTCAAAGCCGCGTATGTAGACCTGTGACGACATATTCTCCTTGAGAACCCCTGAGAGATCCGGCTCAGATTTCATGGAGGAGGGAACAAAGGAGATCAAGAGTAATCTCTTCTCTCTTCTCAGTCCAAGCGGGAGAATGCCTCTATTCCTCGTTAGAGTAATGGACTTCTTTGCCATCTTCGCTACGGCTAGAAGATGCTTTCTGTTTCCAACAACTTTCATTCTGTGGCTGGTCGCATCTTTGCTTTGCTTCACAAAGGCCTTAGCCCTCAGTATTCTCATTACTGAGTTGTCAATCGCCCTTTGGTCGATCTCTCCGGCCCTTACTGCATCATGGACCACTCTGATCGATTGTAGCTGTTTCTTCAACGTGTGAGAAGTCATCACTAGGTCGACCCCTGCCTTGACAGCCTCGATTGCAGCCTCTCCAGCCTCGAAATTGCTGGTTATGGCCTTCATTTCCATGCAATCAGTAGTTGCAAGACCTTGATGTCCGAGCTGTTGTCTAAGCAGCTTGGTAACGACTCGCCTAGACAGACTTGCTGGGATGCCGCGTGTCTTGTCAATTGCAGGAATGGACAGGTGACTAATCATAAGCGCAATGACGCCGCATGAGATTGCGGCTCGGAACGGTCTAAGCTCTATCCGCCTAAGCCTCTCAAGCGAATGAGGAAGCACCGGCAGGATTTCATGCGAGTCTTGGGACGTGTCACCGTGTCCTGGAAAGTGCTTGGCAGTGGCAATAACCTTGTTCTTCTGCAGTCCCCGAATCATGGCTACACCAAGCTCAGAAACTAGAAAGGGGTCCTCACCAAAGGATCGAACGCCTATCACAGGGTTTTTTGGATTATTGTTCACGTCGAGGACAGGAGCCAAGTTCATGTTAATGCCCATGGCTCTGAGTTCTTTGCCGGTAACATCTCCTGCAATGTGGGCCAGCGATCTGGATCTTGTTGCGCCAAGCGCCATGTTGCCAGGATGAACAGCGACACCTTTTGTTATCCGCGAGACTAGGCCTCCCTCTTGATCCGTGGCCACAAGTAGTGGAAGATGGAGCTTGGAGGCGAGAGCAATGCTCTGGAGCCTTTTTGTCAGCCTGGCTACTTGACGAGGATCTGTAATGTTGCGAGAGAACAAGATTGTCCCGCCAATGTGGTATTTCTGTATGAGCATTTTGATGTCGGACGATGGTGTTGTTCCATGAAATCCCATAATCATCATTTGGCCGATTTTCTCTTCGAGGCTCATGTTAGCCAGAATTGAATCTGGAACCCGACCCCTGATCATGCCGACAAGTGACCTCACATGCGGTACCTGTAAGAATAGGACCTAAACCTCGATACTCTGCAACTTTTCCAGTTCTTCCTTCTACTGCTCAGTTGCTAAGTGCAGTTCGATACATAAGGCTAGAAGGTGTAAAAGGTGACGCGAGGGAGGGTTGAAGTGTACAAGGCAAATAGGCCAGGTAGAGCCAATGAGTGGCGTGCTATTCGAGGCCTAGCAGATTCCAATCCCTTTTTTGAGACATTTCTTCCCCTACACACATTGTACGGGGGAAGGATGTTGAACAAAATAGTTAAGTGCGAACTGCAAACCATCTTGACAACCGTGAGTTTGAATTGACAATTCTGGAAGAACCGATCAAGGAACCACTGATGCTACGCAATTATGTTGGCGGAGAATGGTTGGAGTCAAAAGGAGAAATCGTGGACGTCGTAAACCCAGCAACGGGAAAAGTCCTTGCGAAAGTTCCTACCTCAACCAAAGATGAGATCAACGCGGCTGTTGAGGCGGCTAAGGAAGCTTTCGCTGAATGGAGAAGGACTCCCCCACTCGCTAGGGCAAGATGCATGTTCCGACTCAAAGACCTGATGGAGGAGCAATTCGAGGAGCTCAGCAGAGTCCAGACCATGGAACATGGAAAGACGATTGACGAATCCAGAGGAGAAACAAGGCGCGGAATCGAAAACGTGGAGGTCGCAACTGGAGTTCCATCCTTCATGATGGGCTACAACCTAGAAGATATCGCATCAGGTATCGACGAGTACCTTATCCGACAGCCTCTCGGTGTTTTCGGAATAGTAGGCCCATTCAACTTTCCATTCATGGTGCCTCTATGGTTCATTCCCTACGCTCTCGCAACAGGTAACTGCATTGTTGTGAAGCCCTCTAGTGAAGATCCGATCAGTCAGGTGAAGATAGCAGAGATGGCTGAGGAAGCGGGCATTCCGGACGGTGTATACAACGTCGTCAACGGTGGAAGAACAGTTGTCTCTGGCATGCTGGATCATCCAGACATTAAAGGAATATGTTTTGTGGGGTCGACCCCAGTGGGGCATGATGTCATCTACAAGAAATGTGGCGAAACTGGAAAAAGAGTCATTGCGCAATGCGGTGCGAAGAACTTCTTGCTAGTGATGCCAGATGCTGATCTGGCAGGGACCATAGCAACATGCATGACTTCTTTCTATGGCAATGCAGGTCAAAGATGTTTGGCAGGCGCTAATCTCGTTGTTGTTGGTGAAGGTCTCAGTGAGCAAGAGTACGATGCATTCTACAAGAAGGTCGTAGACGCATTCGTGGACACTGCATCAAAAATCAGAGTAGGTTACGGGCTTGACGAATCAGTCCAAATGGGTCCTCTGCGCGACAAAGACAAGAAGAACAATGTTGTGAGATTCATAGAGAAAGGCGTTGAGGAAGGCGCCAGGCTCAGACTTGATGGCAGAAAAGTGAAGCTCATCGGAGATTGGCCTCACACCTGTTTCCTGAATCCGACGGTTTTCGACGAAGTCACCCACGACATGACAATTGGCAAAGATGAGATCTTCGGACCGGTCGCGAGCATCATGCGAGCTAAAGGCTTCGACGAGGCAATCGAGATGATCCACAGTATCCCCTTCGGCAACTCAGCATCAATATTCACCTCAAATGGAAAAATGGCACGGGAATTCCAATACCGAGTCGAGTGTGGCAATATCGGCATCAATGTTGGGATAGTTGCTCCAATGGCGTTCTTCCCATTCAGCGGAATGAAGGATTCCTTCTTTGGAGTTCTCCATGGGCAAGGACAGGAGGCGATCAGGTTCTTCACTGAGAGCAAGGTTGTCATTCAAAGGTGGTTCTGAGGTGAGCGAATCCGTACCTACAGCCTCTGCCATAATCAATTTCTCCGAGAAGCTTGAGGATGACTCATCACGATTCTACGAGAAGCTCGCAGAAAGATTCGGACAGAACAAGGAACTGTTCCTTTCATTTGTACAAGAAGGCCGAAAAAACAAGGTGTTGGTAACAAGAACCTACCGAGAGACCATAACAGATGCTCTCGAAGCATGCTTTTCATTCAAAGGCCTGAGGGTGAGCGACTACACTGCCCAAACGGCTCTCACGGAGGGCATAAGCTGCGCTGATGCTCTGAAGATTGCAGTGCAACTTGAGGAGAAGGCCTGCAGGTTCTACTCGGATGCCGCTGAATGTGGCAAATCCCTGCTCGCCACAATTCCGAGCGCTTTCAAGAAAGTGGCCGAGGTAAGGAACAAGCGCAAGCTCAAGATAGCGTCATTGCTTGAGAGCGCCAAATGATCAAAGAAGCTCCTTGCCACAGGAGAGACGACGGAAGCCTCTTTATCATCATGGCGGTTCTGCGGCGCTGAGTCACGCGCATGTCTCTACTTAGTGACTTCTTTCAACGAGGTTTCAATGGTACTGACCAGAGTATCAATCTCACTGTCTGTTATCACCAGTGGCGGTTGAATTCGAAGCACATTGCCCTTTATTCCCCCGTGACCGATCAGAACCTTTCGCTTGAGACACAGTCCCCTTATCTGTGCAGCCTCGTCAGAGGCCGGCGTCTTTGTTATCTGGTCCCTCACTAGTTCAACGCCTATCATCAGACCTTTTCCGCGCACTTCTCCAATGAGCTTGAACTTTTGCTTGAGTTCGTTAAGCCGTTTCATCAGAGTGTTACCCTTCTTGGCAGCCTGACCCGAGAGATCCTCTTTCAGCAAGTATTCGATGTTCGCGTTGGCCGCAGCACAGGAGATCGGGTTTCCTCCAAATGTGGACAGATGATCTCCGGGTTCAAATGCGTCACCTATGTCGGGCCTTGTGAGGCATGCCCCTAGTGGAAGCCCGTTTGCTATGCCTTTCGCCATGCAGACAATATCTGGCTTGATGTTATAGTGTTCGATTCCAAACATTCTACCCGTTCTTCCAAATCCTGTCTGAACCTCGTCATCAATGAACAAGATGTCGTTTTGCTTCAGCACTTTCATCAATGTTGTGAAGTAGTTCTGTGGAGGGACAATTATCCCTCCCTCTCCCAGGATAGGTTCGGCAATGAGCTCGGCGACGTCACCTGTGGTTGCGTATTCCAGCAAGTCCTCCACAAATGTTGCGCATCTCACACTGCAGTCAGGATACTCTAGGCCGAGTGGGCAACGGTAGCAGTACGGTACTGGTGCAAAGAAGACCTCGCCCAAGTATGGGCCCATGTCGTGCTTCTTTCGGATGCGTTGACCTGTCACACTCAGCGTTCCGAGTGTCCTTCCGTGAAATGAGCACATGAGCGCGATTATCTCGTGCTTCTTTGAGAATTTCCTTCCCAACTTCAGCCCACATTCAATCGCTTCCGCACCGCTATTGCCGAAGAAGGTCTTTTGTAAGCCCCAAGGGTTCATCTTGGCTAATGTTTCAGCCAGCTCTGCCATCGGGACCGAGTAGTACACATATGAGCAAACATGTAAAAGCTTGTCAGCTTGGTCTTTGATTGCAGCAACAATCTTAGGGTTGGCGTGTCCCGCATTTACAACCGATATCCCGGAAAAACAGTCCAAGTACTCATTTCCATCGATATCTTTGACGGTTGCGCCTTTTCCCTCAACTAGTACGACAGGTTCTATCTTCTTGACGCAGCTCTTCAAAACATATTTCTCATATTTTTCTTGAACGTCTGACGCAGTGGCCATGTCTGGACTCCAAGCAGAATTTACGTTCCTCTCGTTTAATAAAACAATGTCCGCCATGCTAAGGTAATGAGTGGCGATGAAGTCGCGAAAAGCGCACGTTCGTTCAGTGAACTAGTCTGTTGCTTGACCTGCGTCCTGAGCAATGGGCCAGATCTGCTTAAATCGTTCCTAGGAATGATGAGCCAAACGGAAGATTGTTGGATGAAGTGTGTACTTCTAAAGTCGACGGGCAATGCGTCGATTGAGGAAACAACTCCGCCAGCTTTGAAGCAAGGCGACATATTGGTCGAGATGAAGGCTTGCGGACTGTGCGGAACCGACATTGAGAAACTGCACGGACGGTATGTTGCGTCTCAGCCTGTATTGGGGCATGAGGCCTCAGGTGTAGTCGCTGATATGGGTGATGGAGTTGAAGGTTTCAATGTGGGAGACCGAGTTTTTCCTCACCATCACGTACCTTGCTACAAATGCCACTTTTGTCGAAATGGAAGTGAAACCATGTGTTCTCACTATCGAGCCAGCAATCTCGACCCAGGAGGATTCTCAGAATACTTCCGAGTACCAGCTTGGAACGTGAAAGGAGGAGGCGTATTGAAGCTCCCAACTAACGTAACCTTCGAAGAGGCCAGTCTCATAGAGCCAACCGCATGTTGCATGAGAAGCATAAACAGATGTGATGTCTCAGAAGACGAGACTGTACTAGTTGTGGGAGCAGGCCCAATTGGACTCACTCACGTTCAGTTACTGTCCTTGCATGGCCCGAAAATCTTGGTGAGCGACATCAACAAGAGTCGGCTTCAGTTTGCTGAACGATCTGGTGCATCCGCGGTGTACGACGCGACCGAGTTTGATGTTCCTTTGAAGGTCAGAGAAGAGACTGGAGGTATTGGAGCAGATTTGGTTGTTGTGGCATCTGGGAGCTCAAAGGCAATGATCCAGGCGCTGAACTCGGTAAGGAAGGGAGGCAAGATATGTTTGTTCGGAGTACCAACCAAAGGTACCAGGCTCGACTATGATTTCAGCGACATATTCAACTCTGAAGTCTCAATCATAACCAGTAATGCGGCTACGGAAGTGGAAACCAAGGCTACGTTGAAGCTGATGGAAGAACACAGACTAGACTTGCTTCGTTTGATAACTCACAGGTTCAGGTTGGATGAGTTCGAGAAGGCTGTGGAAACTGCGAAGCAAGGGAATTGCGGGAAAATCGTCATCACACCGTAGCGACGAGGATCGCCATTAGGCTTAACTAGCTCAGCACCTGCCTTGTTTTGCACTGGAAGAGATCATTGCCTTGGATTGGGGAATAAAGAACCGTCTCTCACGCATCATAAGACCGGATACTGGTCGCACTGTAATGCTGGCAGTGGATCATGGCTATTTCCAAGGCCCTACGACGGGACTCGAGAGTCCTAGGAAGACTATTACACCACTCATTCCATACGCCGACTGTCTCATGCTCACGAGAGGAGTCTTGCGTACGTCAGTCGACGCTAGCTGCGATGTACCAATCGTTCTGCGGGTCTCAGGAGGCACAAGCATTCTCAAAGAGTTATCAAACGAAGGGATCACTACGTCAATAGAAGAGGCGATACGCCTCAATGCTGCTGGCATGGCTCTCTCGATCTTCGTAGGATCAGAGTATGAGAGGCAGACCTTGCTGAATCTGTCGAGATTGGTGAACATGGGAGAACGCTATGGCATTCCTGTTCTGGCTGTTACCGCAGTAGGCCGAGAAATGACTCGTGACGCGCGATACCTCGCGCTTGCCTGCCGCATCGCTGCAGAGCTTGGCGCGCACTTAGTGAAGACCTACTATTGCGAAGGCTTTCAAGAAGTCGTTGGAGGGTGCCCAGTACCAGTGGTCATAGCTGGAGGAAAGAAGCTGCCAGAACGAGATGCACTGCAGCTTGCATGCGATGCTGTTCACGCAGGAGCCGTGGGAGTGGATATGGGAAGAAACATATTCCAATCTGATTCACCTGTTGCTATGATCAGGGCTGTGCGCAGCATCGTACACGAAGACGCTACAGTCGACAAAGCCTATGATCTCTATTGCAGAGCTAAGGACAAGGCCGATCAGAAAGCCTCCACCTAGCATTCGACGTTCTGTCAGCAACAAGCGCGATTCTCGATATTGATCCTTGTCGATTCTTAGATTTCTGATCGCTATGAACCGTTTCACTCGCACTAAGCCGCTTGAGCGGAATCCTGCGGCCTCTTTCACTGCCCCATTCGCTCGCACTTCGAATGAACACTTGATGTAATCGGATAGAATAGCGAAACGTAGTGTAGCTGCAAATGTCTGGTGAGACATGTGGCTCGATCTGCGCTACTCGGCATGCTTTCAGCGATAGCGGTCGCGGCGTTGTGGGGTCTTTCATTTGTGGCAGCACGTATGGTCCTGTCGACACTGACCCCCATACTTCTGGCCTCAGTGCGATTTGTGATTGCCTCTTTGGTCTTCACGCCTATAGTGATCAGAGGACTTAGAAATGGAAATGCTCTGAAGCTTGCGGATGTGATGGAGCTTGGCCTACTGGGTTTCCTTGGCATATCTGTCTATTTCTTGCTTCAGTACACTGGAGTCAGATACGCTGGCGCAGGTCTCTCAGCCCTGCTTGTCGTGGGACTAATCCCCATCATCACAGGAACCGTATCCATCTTTGTCTTGAAGGAGAGTTACGATGTTCAGCAGGTACTCGGAACGGGTCTAGGTCTTGTTGGTGTTGCGCTTGCAACTATGCCTGGGCTTTTCCTAGAGAAAGTTGACGTGCTATTCTATGTCGGTGTTCTTTGTTTGTTTCTCAATGCGGTGTGTTGGGCGCTATATTCCGCTTTGAGTAAGCGTTTCATGAACAGAACAAGACGACCGTTGGAAGTCACTGCATATGTCACAATTCTAGGAACTTTGGTGCTGATTCCTATGTCTGTGACTTCAGATTGGAGTCTAGTCAAATCCCTCAGACTTGAGCAATGGTTAAGCATACTTTACCTCTCTCTTGCTTGCACTTGTGGCGGCTATTTCCTCTGGAACTTTGCCTTATCTAAGGCAGAAGCTGTGAAGGTTGCAGTATGGCTGTACTTGGAACCTGTCGCCGCGTTCGTCGGAGAGGCTCTCGTCTTCAACACCATACCAAGTTCAACAACACTCATCGGCGCAGGCACAATAATTGCTGGTGCAATCCTCACAATTTGGTCTAAACAGCGTCCTAGCTCACTTGTCAAACTGAAACACTTGCTGGTCTCATCATGAATTCACACTTGGCTAGGAAACCCAACGTAGGCTTAGGAGATTCCAATCTGGAGGCTGCGAACATCTATAGCAGACAGGCGACTATGCTGCTTGACTTGATGATAGGTGCGAATTGAATGTGGAAGGTCGTCCTCATTGCCTCTCTGTTCAATCTCTTGTTCGAATACTCGATGAGAGGAATCAATAACCTTCGGAGTCAGCCCATCCTTCCTCTGATCCTGTTCACCACTTACTTCACTCTTTTCGCTATGCTTGAAGATCTCATTGCACGGTATAGGCTGAAGGACTATCATCTGATGGTCATGGCCTTCTCCTATGGAATCGTCTATCAATGTCTAGTTTCTGGAGCTGCTTTTGCTTCACCTCTGTTGTTAGGAATCAACTGGACGAGTGTCTTGTTTGTGATTACTATATGGTGGGGAGGGATCCAGGGTGTGATGACCTTCTACATGGCAAATCGACTTGCCCCGAGAGACTGGAATCGTACCGGATTGTCGAAGAAAGCGTGGACGGCACTCCTGTCCCTCAACGGCCTGATGGTCCTCCTGTTCCAACGATACGGAGGGATCCCAAAAGGCACGGGTCTAGGAATAGCCATCATGTTTCTGATACTGATCAGCAGTGTCGTTGTGTTCTGGAAGATTCTTCCTGACAAAGAGGAACGTTCTCGCATTCCGGAATTCAGAAAAGACAGAGTGATGGATCTTCTCATTGTTCTGACTATCATCATTTTCACTATATGTGCAATTGTGTTCACCTTCGATCCCGTCAAGCGCGGCGCTTCAAATGTGAACCAGACCTCTACCAGGATAGTCGTAACTTGGACAATTGTCATTGCTCTGGCGATGCTGGCCGAGAGGGTGCATTCCAAGAGTTCCATATCAGTCTAGAAGTCAAGTCTGGAAGCATTTTCTCAACAACACAACCAATATACCAAACGTCTAAGCAAAACCGTTCCTTCAATGTGAGCAAGAATGAAAAAGCTGCAAGAGGAACTCTCCACTCTTGTAAGGGCCTCGGGGGCTGATCTATTCGGCGTTGCCGATCTTCGAATCACCAGCGATTTCATTCGGAAACAAGGCGGCGAGTTTGTCGCAAAATACCCGAGAGCCATATCGATAGGAATCCGACTACTGGATGCCGTCGTAGACGAGCTCATCCACCATGAAGAGCCTTCAGTCATATTTACCTACAGAGGGCTTTACAACTCTGCAAATGCAAGCCTTGACAGAATAACGCTGTTGATAGCGAAGAAGATCCAGGAGAAAGGGTTCAACGCTTATCCTATACCGGCTTCGCAGACGATCAACTCGGCGAAGCTAGAGGGAGCCTTCTCTCATAAGCTGGCCGCTCATCAATCCGGCCTAGGATGGATCGGCAAAAGCTGCCTCCTCGTCACACCAGAGTATGGCCCAAGAGTAAGACTGGCGACAGTGCTGACCAACGCACCACTGAAATCTGGAGCTCCTCTCGCCAGAAGATGCGGAAACTGCACGAGATGCGTTGACATTTGCCCAGCAAAAGCCTTCACAGGTGCCCCGTTCGATCCTTCTGAGCCAAGAGAAGTGCGATTCAAGGCGCACCTCTGCGACGAATATACGGATCGAAGAGAAAAGCTTCTCGGAGAGGGACTCTGCGGACTTTGCGTCTTTGTCTGTCCATATGGAGCCACTAAACATTCAAAAGCGATTCCGAAAGCCAACTAGATCTGAATCGACTCGTGCTTGTTGCAGTCAAAGCTGTTGACATTTCGGACATACATAGCTTGAGGTGCTTCCAGTTCTATCCTTCACAATCACAGTTCCGCACACTGGACATGGTCTGTCTTCTTTGTAAGCGACGATGAACTGTTCAGCTCCATATCTTCCGTGACGACCATAAAGATCTCTTTCATATCTCAAACCACCGAGCTTGATGCTCTGATGTAGAACCTCTCGTATGCTTTGGTGAAGTGCGGGGATCTCCGATTCAGTAATTGTTTGGATTTTTCGAAGCGGATGCAGTCTAGCCTTGAACAATGTATCTTGAACGTAGACGTTGCCTATCCCAGCGATGTTCTTCTGATCCAACAAGAAGCTCTTTATGTTACCTCGCCGTCCAGACAGAATAGAACTCAACCTCTCAACCGTGAATTCCTCGTCAAGGGGAGAAATTCCCAGTTTGCTTGTCATCTCATGCTTAGGTAACTCTTCATCCGAAGCAAGATGTATGTAACCAAACCACGAGAATGACAGAGTCAGTTCCGTACTATCGCGAAACGTTAGTCTGAGCTGATATTTTTCTGGGAGAGTGTTACGATTCTTGTGATAGCGTAGGTCTCCCCCCATTCCAAGATTCAATAGTAGGTTGTCTTTGGGCTCTAATCTGGTGAACAGCCATTTTCCATGTGCCTTCGTCTCCTTCACAGTCTTGCCGATTATCCGACGAAATCTCTTCGCTGAGATATTGAGACATTTGGGCTGAGCCAGCTCGATCTTGCCAATTCGCTTTCCCTGAAGTTCTCCAGTCATCTGTCGAGCCAGGTTTGCGATTTCAGGAAGTTCTGGCATCAATCATTCCTCTCTATCCTCAATCCCGTCTCAGTTATGGCGATCATACCGTATTTAGATGGATGTTCCTTATTCTGGGAGTGGACACTATGTGGTGGTTGAGTGTTGGAAGTGGCTTCGTTTGGAATATGAGCTTGCCATCATGAACGGGTTGATTTTCGATGGATTGGGGAATCCTCCCATAAGATCGAACATCTATGTTTCGGGTGACAAGATAGGACTAATCTCTTCAGAGGGGGAATTGGGTGCTGACGAGACCATTTCCGCGAAAGAGCTGGCTGTTGCTCCGGGCTTCATTGATACACACAGTCACTCGGATCTAATGCTCTTCTCCGATCCTTTTGCCGAGTCGAAGATCACTCAAGGAGTCACGACGGAGATCGTTGGCCAAGATGGATTCTCAGTGGCTCCAGTTCAGAAAGAAGTCCAACCCGAATTGGCCAAATACCTTTCAGGCCTTGCCGGCCAGCTCGACGATTGGAAATGGAACACCTTTGATTCCTACCTTCAGCGGCTCTCCGAGCTACAAACAACAGTGAACGTGGCTTCGCTCGTTGGCAATGGTACAATACGTGCGATGATCGTTGGGTTTGAGCGAAGAGAAGCAAATCCGAGTGAGCTTGAAGGAATGCGCATCCTTGTTGCAGACGCTATGACGCAAGGTGCAATAGGTTTGTCTTCTGGATTGATCTATCCGCCAAGTTCTTACGCCAACGAGGACGAACTTGTAGACCTTTGTAACGTCGCAGCGGAACACAATGGGATCTATGTAACGCACATCAGAAACGAAGCGCATGGATTGATTGAATCCGTTGATGAAGCGATCCGAACTGCAACGAGAGCGAAGATTTCCCTCCACATATCTCATCACAAGGCAATAGGAAAGGACAATTGGGGAAAGACAAAGCAGACTCTTGAGAGAATCGACAGGGAGATATCACGCGGGTCCGCCATATCATGCGATATCTATCCGTACACCGCGGGCAGCACGATGCTATCTGCCTCGATGCCTCCTTGGGCGCTTGAAGGCGGGCCAAAGGCTCTGCGAGAGAGATTGAGGAATCCTCAACAGCGGAGTAAGATCATTCGCGAGCTCGAAGAGGGATCTCCTACTTGGAAGAGTTATTCGCAGCTAGGGGGCTGGGACAAGATCGTCATAACCTACAGTAAGGCGCGAAAGGAGGTCGAAGGGAAGAGCATTGCACAGATCTCAAAGGATCTAGGCAAGCCTCCGGCAGATGTGATCGTTGATCTTCTCCTTGAATCTGATGAAGCCGTCTCAATGGTTGTGTTTCACATCTCTGAGGACGATGTTCGGAGGGTTATCGCTCACAGAAGCTCAACAATATGTACAGACGGCTTGCTGATCGGAAATCCGCACCCGCGCGCATATGGATCATTTCCCAGAGTCCTGCGAAGGTATGTAATGGAGGAGCGACTTTTGACGTTGGAAAGAGCGATTCAGAAGATGACTTCGTTACCAGCTTCAAAGTTCAGATTGAAGGATCGAGGCACTGTAAAAGAGGGTGTTTTTGCTGATCTTGTGGTCTTTGATCCTCAGCGGATACGGGACAAGGCCACGTATGACAGTCCGAGACAGTTTGCCGAAGGCATAAAGTGCGTGATCGTCAACGGCTGCGTTGTCTTTCGAGAGGGAGAATTCACAGGGATTCGACCAGGAAGGGCTCTTCGAAGAGCACGTACTCAGTGACATACATTCGTGAGACACCGACTCCAAGATACGTCAGCACGCCATGTTCAAGTCTTATCAAGCAAATCACATCTCTAACTGACTGAGGCATGTTCGAATCATGAATAGAACCTACAGGAGCCTGTCGACAGCCTGTGTCCATGGAGGGGAAGCTCTAGATCCAACTACCAGATCCATACCGACTCCCATCTATCAGTCTGCTGTCTACGCGTTCTCATCCATGAAGGATGTGATGGCCTACAACCTTGGGGTAGAGGATGGAACCGAAGGCTACATGTACTCGAGACCAATGTCGCCAACCCAGCGTGCCCTGGAGAGAAAGATCGCTGCTCTGGAGAGCGGTGAGGATGCTTTGGCGTTGTCTTCAGGCATGGCCGCCATAACGACCGCCATCATGACGCTGGCTAGGCAAGGAGATGAACTCATATCCACTGACATGGTCTACGGAGGAACGTACTCCTTTCTGAAGAACAAACTACCAGAACTGGGTGTCAAGACCCACTTTGTGGACACGCGAAACGTCGAAGAAGCCAGTGAACTAATTGGCGAGAGAACAAAGATACTGTTCATTGAAACACCGACTAATCCAGATCTCAGAATCGCGAACATTCAGAGCGCCGTAGAGATAGCTAGGAAGCATCGCTTGACGCTCATGGTTGACAATACGTTCGCAACACCGGTCAACCAGGTTCCAATCGAGTTGGGAGCAGAAGTAGTGCTGATAAGTACAACGAAATACTACGGGGGACACAACGATCTGATAGGTGGCGCCATAGTCGGGCCGCGAAGCTTCATAGTCTCGGCGCGAAAGACGCTCAAGATCTTCGGTGGAACTGTTGACCCATTCGCCGCCTACCTGACTCTGAGAGGAACCAAGACGATGGCTCTCAGAATGGAGCGGCACAATTCTAACGCGCTGAAAGTGGCGCAGTATTTGGAGGAGCATCCGAAGGTGAAACGGGTCTACTATCCAGGCTTGAAGTCACATCCTCAGCACGAATTAGCCAAGCGACAGATGAAAGGATTCGGTGGCGTTGTGTGTTTTGAGTTGGAAAGTGAGAAGAAGGCTGTGGAGTTCGTGGAGGGTTTGAAAATCATAATCCATGGCCTGAGCCTGGGCGGGGTCGAATCGCTAATCTCGATGCCGGTCTACTCTTCACATTACTATTTGACGCCTCAGGAGCTGGAGAAGGTCGGGCTCAACAACCGTATGGTACGCCTATCAGTGGGAATAGAAGGTGTCGAAGATCTGATTGCTGATATCGAAGCAGCGCTAGAGCGTCTCTAGCACAGTTTGATCGGTCGCACAGTTCTAGGTAACACTTAAGCCGCTAAACGAAACAATAGGCGAGCTGTGACAGATCATGGGTAATTGCATAAAGCCTGAATTCCTAGACACAATCAACTACGCGATCTGCCGAGTTGTCAACGAGCACTGGGGCCAGAAATCCGTTGAGTTCTTCAGAGAAGTGGGTGAACACCATCTGGACGAGGCCGTGAGGAGAGGGTTTGTCAAGATCGACAGCAATCGCAAGCCGCTGGACAACTTGATAGAAATCGCAAAGTACTTGGAATCTACTGGGTACATGGAGAAGATAATCATAAACAGACTCAGTGACGATGAGGCTTTTGTGGAGATGCATGGCGTTTCAGTAACCACGTCCTCTGCGAAACTGATTGGGGACGGCAGGCATCCTTCACACTTCATGACGAACATCATGCTTGCAACTCTGAATAGGCTAGGCATCAGAGCAGAGCTGAGAGACGTGGCTTTTGATGAGCAAGCATGCAGATTCAAAGAGCATTGGAAGGTCTTGGGAGCAAAATAGCCTACAATAACCACGAAAGTAATGGATGTGGCGCGTTGGTTGCTGTTGAGCTTCTTTGCCGGGTAGGGGGCTGTGGGTACACCTGTGGGTACAGGGGGCCTAGGCTCTGCCGCTCCAGAAGCCCCCTCGCATCCGTGCCCAGCCGGCCTTCTGACTCAACCAGCCAAGAAAAACCTCAAGCTCATAACGATACGTCTTACGACTAGTAGGCGCAATCCTTCCCAGCCAAAAGCCAACGGGATCCTCACCCAAGAACCTGAAACTCAAAACGAATGATTCTAATCACACATATCAAGATGTGACCTGAACCATCGAAGCATGTGTTCAAGTCTTTTCATTCTGAAGCTGGGTTTTGAGGTGCTTCTGAAAGTATGTTCTCCTTTGTCGAACAGAACCAGCTCGGTTTCCTTTCCTAGATACTTGAGCGCGGTGAAGAAGGTTATTGACTGGTCGATCCAACATCTGAAATCTTCAGCGCTATGGATGAACATTGTTGGCGTCGTCACTTTCGGAGCATAGGTCAAGGGAGATTTGCTGAGATATCCCTGAGGGTTGCTCCACGGCTCGTTTCCTATCTGGTCAGGAGAGAAGTAGAATCCGATATCCGTTGTTCCGAACACCCGGTTTATGTTATATTTTGGTGGATGGGTATGTTCGCGTGACGAGACATGGCTTTGATCGAGGATTGGTTGTTGAGTAGGTCTGTGACTGGGCGTTTGGCTTGCAGGTCTTTCATTCGAACTTTTGAGGCGTGGCTGAGGGAGTCTGGGCAGTTTCAGAGTTTAGATGAGGCTGTGACGTTTCAGGAAGAGGCTGCTGGTAGGGCGCGGTTTCGAGTTGTCGATTTAGCTATTGCTCATGTCAAGGTGAAAGGTGGAACCTGGAAGGGGATGAATACGCGGTTTGATGCTTTGCGGAGTTTCTTTCTTTTTCACCGCGTAGAGCTGCCGAAGGTTCGCGTTCACTTTGAGCCTACGCGCGACACGACTCGAGGCCGGTTGACTCTGCAGATCTTCGTGAGTCTAGTGCGTAGTTCAGGGTTGCGAGATCAAGCCATCTACCTGACTCTTCTTCAAGGCTTCATGGATCAGCACAGGTTCGTCACCGTGTTCAACAGGCGAGGATACGAGTTGAGCCAACACATCAAAGAGCAAGGGTGCCTGAAGCCTTTTCGAGTCGATCTGCTACGAGGCCGAAAAACCAATCCGCATCCCTTCAACAGCTGGCTCGGCCATGATTCCCTAGAAGCATGGAAAGCATACTTCGACAGGATACGCGGCTGGCCTCAACCTGGCGAAGCAGCCGCTCTGGATCGAGAAGGCAGACCGATCACGCAGAAAGCCATGTATGAAAGCCACCTACGAAGACTCAGAAAGCTCAGATACATCACGAGCGTAGGCGACAAATATACTAGATACGGGTTGGGTGAACACGACATACGCGACCTCGCCATAAGCCTCGTGGAGAAGGCGAAACCAGACGGATTCAACGACTTAAGCGCCGAGTTCTGGGCCGGACACTCAGTAGACCCAAGCTTCTACAGACGCATATGGGACCTCGACCCAGCATACAACCTAGAACAGTTCCAAATCGCCGAGAAACAATTGAGCGTGATCAGCGGCCAAATAGACCAAGAAACAGAACGACAGAAAGAACAGATCGCCACACTGCAGAAAGAAATACAAGCCCTACACAGCAAAATGAACCACATATCCAACATGCTACCGCAGAGAACTGAAGAAACAGAGCTGCCAACCTACAGAGAAAAAGCAGACAGTCGCAGAACTCTAGTCAGTTAAGTTAAGATCCGTGCTTTGCTCTCTTCGCTCTTTTCTTCTTCCTTTTGTGGTTCAGGGAGGTAATGGTGAGCAAAGCTAGCAAAGCTACGATGACAAGAACAATGGTAGCATCAACCGTCGTACCGAGAAACGGAATAGGCAGAAGCATAAGATCGGCGGTTCCGAGAAGAGAGAACTTCACCCTTAGGAGAAACGAGAGCTGCTCGATTTTCAGCCTCGGCAAACCTATGAGCTGATCCATAGGCGTTCCCTCTTCCAGCAGCTTACGGAACTCAGCCTCATTCGTGGCGATGTTCACACCTCCCGCATACCTCGGAACTTCAACATCAGGAATCGTGGTCGAGTCTGATTGCACCTTGATGACAATGTTTTCCTCCGTCTTTGGAGTGATCGAAACAATGTCGTTGGAAGTGGACGGTGGTTCGGATGGCGGTTCGGATGGCGGTGGTTTAATATTAGTCTGTGTGCCAGTCGAAGCTCCAGTGTATGAACTGTAAGAATAATATTTGAAAGGCATGGTTTGAGTTAGCGTTTCCGTTGTCATGGTGGTGAGACCGAGGGTTTCCGTGACCGTAATTCTCGTAAGAACCGGACCCAATGATATTGGCCCGCTAATGCTCCAATGTGTAACCGTTGCTGTTGCGCTAACGTATGAGTATGCAATTGTTCCAGTCATCGTTTCTGTAGACATGAACCATGAAACATAATGTGTCACCGTTCCCGTTCCGCCCCCTCCAGGAGTAGTTCGCACTTCTGTAGTTAGAATCCATGAAGAAGGCACAATCGTAAATGTTGATGGGTTCCAATCCGCAGTGGGAGGCAGCGAAAGACTACTCGGAGAGTTAGTCTGTTGGAGAATAGGGAGAGGACTGGGCGTGAGTATGGTTGGCAACGCAACGAGCGTTGTAGGAATAGTTTTTCCACCCCCCAAAGCACACCCAGTCACATGCACAGCAGACACTAGGTTGGATGAAGCAATCAAGTAGACTTTGCTTCCAGTACCCAGATCCGCCACGGCAACAGTGGCCATGACAAGCAGTTCATCTTTAGACCAGCGAAGCGTAGGAGCAAGAGATTGCAGAGGAAGAACCGCAAGGATAGGTAACATGGGTTTCAAAGGAATCTCCATTGATCCAGTGCTAGTGTAAGTTCTGCCTGATTTTTCCGTCAGTACATCAGCTTTCGCACTCACTTCCACGCCCACCGCGTCACCAGTCAAATATCCTTGAGGAATAGAGAAGACTTCCGACTGGTGCAAGCCGAGGTTCGCCACAATAGGCACATAGATGTTCTTCGAGGCTACCACCATCACCTTTGATGCCGTTCTCGCAATAATCTGATAGGCAAGATTCAAAGAAAGCATCGGCTCCTTTCCCGAAGCAGTTAAGAAGGAACAGGCTACTCCAAGAGAGCTCACCATCTTCCCAACTGGAAGCTTCAAGCTTTCCCGACCCCCTGTAGCTGTTGCGGAAAGAACCGAGCCATCAGCACAGTGAGCGAGAAGACTAAGATTCAACAGTACTCCTTCAGGAGAAGCCTTGGCATCACTGTAGATAAACGGAATCGACGCACCCAACAACCGCAATCCAACTAATCCAACAACAACACAAACAACCAACACTACTGCTTTCGTACTGCGGCCTCTATGGTCATGTCTAGTAGCGCGATCTTGACGAGGCAATGCTCATCATGAGAAAAATGCGTTCAGCTAGTGGTGGTGGTAGTATTTGGGCTTCTTGTTTTCTATCAGAACAAGCACTACAGCCACAAGGGAGGGAAGACTGGAAAAAATCGAGCCAACACGTTTATGAGCCGGAACGTGCGATAACCCATGCGACGCACAATGACGCTGCAAGGCAAAGGACACTACAAATACGCCACCAGCGGCCACACAGGCATAATCTACATACCAAGCCAACTAACCCAAGACAGCACCTTCCCCTAACCAAAGGACCAGTCACCGTCAAAATCCAAGGCAAACAACTCATCATCACCCCCACCGACAAAAGCCTAAAACAACTCACAGAGAAGATCAGGAAAATTGAAACATGACCGAGCTAGAGTCATTCTCTTCACTCTGATTCTTCTCACAAGCCAAATCATCTTCTTGGCAGCACCAGCCCAAGCACAGGCTCCAAAGCTCTCGATAATGGTGATCTGCTTCGAGTTCCCCGACGTTCCCCACAGCACAAGCATCCAAACGATCAAGAACACAGCCATCGACCAAGTGAACAAGTTCTATCAAGATGTCAGCTACGGACAACTTTCGATCGAAGGAGAAATCTATGGCTGGTACATGATGCCCATGGCTCTCAGACAATTCGATGTATGCCGATGGGCTACGCCATCAGGAGAGAGTCAAAGACTCGTTGAAACCGCCCTATCAGTTGCACCTCACCACTTCGCCACATTGTCTCCTTCATACACGTTCCTCGTCTTCAGCGGCGCAGTGTGGGGATTCGCATATCCAACCCTCCGAATCACAGTCCAGAATGAGAAGCATAGCTGGAGCACGTATGCACATGAACTCGGCCATATCATAGGTTTGCCTGATCTGTACAGCTACGGAGAAGCAAGAACAGGCGGCGATTCTTCCATCTTCGCTGGTTCCTGGGATCTAATGAGCGTACCGTCATCTGGAACGATGTGCGCATGGAGCAGAATGAAAGCGGGATGGATTCAAAAGAATCAAATCGCCAAAGGTGAGATGGGGTCATCTGTTACGATCTCTCCCCTTGAGTTAGGCAAAGAAATGCTAGTTGCACGAATAGAATATTCGTACTCAGCCGTACGATACTATTTGGTCGAAGTCCGACTCGGATACGGGGTTCTCATCACAGACATTGACGAAAAAGAACAAGGCGGATACGGAATAGTAAAAGTCATTGATGCACACCCAGAATCCAAAACACTATCAGATGCATGTTTCAACATTTGGGAAAAAGGCAGTCGCGAACCAAACGGTTCTTTCTTCTACAGCGGCCATCTTCCAGTCTACATCAATCCCTATCGCACATTCGCAATAGTCATCCTCGCAAGAATCGGAGACAGCTACAAAATCAGTCTCACAACTACTGAAATCGCTGAAAGAGCCCTGAAAGCCCATGACGCCATGCAATCCGCAGACTCAGCCATCCAGAAAGCCCAAACAGAAATTAGAATAGAAGGATTAGATCAAGCAAACAGCACGCTAGACCAGGCAATAACCAACTATCAGCAAGGAAAGTTCACGGAAGCCACTCTCATCGCCGAGAATGCAAAGACGCTTGCAGAGAAAGCAACCATTCCGAAAACCTACTACGAAGCAAAGCAAGCAATCGAGACAACAGGGAAGAGTCTTACCGACGCGTTAGCGCGAAAACCTGAATCTCAGGAAGCCACAGCAAAGCTTGAAGAAGCCGCAGCTGCTCTAGGCGAAGCGAAGAAGGCGTTTCAATCGCTTCAATTTCACCTTGTCCTGGTACATATTGAGAACTGCAAGTCGCGTATTCTTGAGGCACAGCAACTTGAAAATAACTTTCAGACAAGAAGGGCGGAGATCATCATTAGTGTGCTTGCAATAGCAGCCATTGCACTCGTCGCGCTAGCTCGCCGCAGGAAGAAAACTACCTCTTCTTCTGTTTGCCAAGCGCAAGCAGTCTAAAACCCTAGCTAGTCGCGGTTCTCGTGTTGCAGAGCCGAGTGCGGAGTGCGTAAAGTGTTAAGTAGGCGAAGTCGGCTGTCACAACAGGGATTTGATATGGGGTTCCAAGCAGCAGAAAAAGCTGCTAATAGAATCATCAAGCAAATGGATGCCCAATTTGACGACCTTAAGAAGAAGACTGCAAGTCTGGAACAACAGCTCACAGACATAAGCAACCGAGTGACCCAGATAAGTAAGCAACTTGAAGAAATCGAAAAGGCTGTCAAGGCCGTAAGAGAAAGGGTAGTGTAGCAGTGGCTAAGAATCTCCATCTCTCAAAGCTTTCGGTTCATCGATTCACGAATGAAAGCGAGTATGCTAGTAGCGATGCCTTGGTAGAATCTCTTAACACAGCAAGAGCCACATTGAATGTTCCTATCGGCAAATACGTTCGAGATCTGGTTGAGGGCAGAGTGGATTCAATCTCATTCACCAAGGATAGGCCCTACTACTACTTCTTCGGAAGACGATTCGAGAAATTGCTTTCAATCACAATCAAGGAAGCTGAGAGAATCATTGAGTTCTCAATTCCTTTGCACGAAGCTGAGAAGATACTGACTGCCTGATTGAAGGGCTTACTCCAGTAGCTTCGGCGGGTCTTTTCGTTCAGCGCTTCTTTCTCGAAAGTGCGATAGCGACACCGATCACAGTCACCATGACCGCCCCAGCAGCGACTAGGATGAAAGTCAGATCCACCATCTTACCGAAGATGTAGATAGGCCACAGCGTACGGTACGGATTGAAGAATCCTCGAAGCATCAACCCTATGTCGCTCAACCATCCATACGAATATGGATCGCCTGAATAGTGTTCAGGCTCCGCAGGCGCATCCACCCCTCCGACGTCACACCTGTCCTCCTCCCGCGGCTCATTGGTCACAGTTATCGAGGAACCGCTTATTGTCACGACAGGTTCTCCTAGTGAATCACTCAGAGGCGAACTATACGGTGGTGGTGGTGGTGGATTTCCAATGTCCGTCGTTCGAGGCTCGTTTGTTACGAAGGGAATGTTCACGGTTCCTGGGCTTGTCGGCTGCGGTGTAGGGTAACGGTGCACAACATCTATTGGTCCCGGCTCAACAGTCGTTGTTGGATTATCTCCATAGTCAGGCTCGGCCCCAGTTACATCCACCGAGTTTTCACCAGGCTCCGCCAAAATGTACGCTTTCAAACCTGTCTTCGGATCAACAACAGTAACGATGCTAACAACTTTCCACTTCGGCTTCTGCCATGTACCGGTGAGAGCAGCCACAACGGTTCCCGCACCTTTCTCCGACACTTGGCCCCAAGTGCCTTCGTTACGCATGAATCCGCCTTCCTGACAACTCAAACGGGCCTCAGCCACACCACTACTTGTGAACGTGGCCTTCGACCGATCCGTGTACATGTCGGCTGTCACAGACACTTCCGCCGTCAGCAACGTCGCATCCCCAACGCTGTTAAGCCCAAGCTCCTCAGGCGTCAACTGCACAACAGGCGACTGATGCAACGCAAGATTAGCGACAACAGGAATCCGAACCGTTCTCTGCACAGGCTCCAACGCGCCACTACTCGTCTTCAACCGCAACTCATACGTCAAATCAACCGTGTCAAGAATCTCGTCTTTCGGAGGCCCCGCCAAGAAAGTGGCGGTCACAGCGAAATACATGATCTCTTTCCCACTCGCCGTCAGCCAAGTGAACTCACTAGGCTTGAACTCTTTCACCGCCAAAACTTCAGTACTGTTATCCCTACAGAACGCAAGCAACGTAATCGTGACAGCTACGCCTTCAGGAGCAGGCCGACTATTCGAGTAGATGAAAGGAAACGGAACACCGAGGAAACGCGCCGCGAACATCATGCCCACCCCAGCAACCAGCACTATGCCTATGATCAGAGACGCGTTCATCTTTCGCTTAGCCGAAGACCTCTTCTTCACCAAGACTGTTCACTCTAAAAGAAAAATAGAGCTACGGCTTCTTCTTGCCGCCTAGAGCCCACCTGAGAATCTTCAGGATCACAGCCAACACGATGACAGCTACGATCAGCAGAATTAATCCTAGAAGCCACCACAGCTCCTCAAATCTCGCAGGCATCAGACTCTTCAGCCAAGCCATCACCATCTCCCACCAAGCCTTAGGCACAGTCTTCCCATCCTCGCTTCCGCCAGTAGTAGGCCTGTTCGTGGCGATAACCTGAGTCACCGTCACCGTCGGCCCAACCAATGTTCCAGTCACATACACCGTACGCGTTCCGTTCAAGTATGTGAACAAAGTCACGATTTGCGTTCCCGTCACAGTCTGAATGAGAACAATCCCTGTTGAATCAGTGCTTATGACCATTGTTGGCCATGAGAAGGTTCCTGATCCAGCTTGCCCTTGCATCCAGTTGAAGTTCAACCCGTAAGGCGAAGCTACCCCTATCCTGCTTCTTTCAGATGTGAACGGAGACGGATCCCCTGTAATCAGCGAAGAATAGTAGAACTGGGTGAGAAACCAGGTCTGCGTGTTGATGATTTGAATCGCAGCAGAGCTCTTACCTGCCAAGGCAGATTCAAGATGAATTACACTCGCATCAGCAGGCTGAGAGGGATTGCCGGAGAAGATTATGAAACTCTTCCAAGACTTTGAGGCGCCAACCTTGCTCTCTGAACCTGTGAAAACCAGAGGCGCTAAGGACAGCTCAGATTCAGCTGGCCGAAAATCAACCAGAACCGTAACCAAAGGTTCCCCTCGCAAAATCTCCTGCCAAGGCGTTGACCACCACCAGTGAAAAGAATTATCCCATTTCCCCCCATCGTTACCAGTTCTAAGACTCCGCTTCAACTCCACCTTGAACTCTATGAGGATTGAAAGAGGCTCACCACTCTTAGCAATATCAAACACGACTCGAGTAGGATCCTGCTCTAGTCTACTGTCGAAATGTTGAGGCACCCCAAGCGCATAGGTCACATCCCACTCCTGCCAAGTATCAGCCACATAATCCGTCTGCACCCCGCCACCCTCACCCACAACCTGAAAACGAATAGGAATAGGAAACTTGCGACTCGTCTGGTAAGCGAAGATCCCCGCAACAACCAGAAAACCTACGATGAGACAGCCATAGAAAGCCTTCCGTGAAACCCTAGCACGTGATCTATGTCGAGGCAAGTTCCATCAAAAGAAAAATGCTGACTACTGCCTAGGCCGCTTTGATCTCTTTGGCGACAACACCACCGCTAGAACGCAGACAACCACAACCATCAACACGACCACAACGAGAATCACAGGCAGAGAAATTGGAAAAGCTTGGGAGAGTCCTAGCACTGAGAGCGCTGGCGGCAATGGTGGCGCGAAGTCGCATCCCAAGTATTCAGGTGAGCCAGAGAATGAGCAGGAAACATCGTAAGGAGCGTTACATAGGTATGTCTGGAAGAAACCATCACTAGCCCGCGTTTGCACATATTTGGTGTACCTAGAAACCGAACCACCGAGCAACATAGACCATTGAACCTTCAGTTCTCTCGGTGGAGGGAGATGCAGAGGTTGACCCTCCATCCATCCCCAAACGGATACACCTGCACCATCAACCGTTTGAAGGTAGCCTTTCAGCCAGTATCCCTCACGTTCAATACCACTTGCAGGATCAATAACCATACGCGCAAAAAACACTTTGAGATCCACAAATTTTGTAGCTATCTTCTCTGGAGTTATGTCGATGGTGACGATGGAGCTGCCGGAAGTTATCGTCGTCGTCTCAGTCGTCAAAGTAGTTGACTGTGTGGAGGCGCCAGTATCGACGACGGTTGGTGCCTGAAACAGATCGGAGTTAAGGAGAAAAAGAGCTAGAGCCACAAGACCTATCACAAGACACAAAAGCAAAACCTTACGGTTCGTTAGAGTTCTCTTCTTCTTAGTAGGCAAGTTGATCACTGCCAGTATCGACGGCTAGGCCGGTTTGATCTCTTTGGCGACAACACCACCGCTAGAACGCAGACAATCACAACCATCAACACGACCACAACGAGAATCACAGGCAGAGATACTTGAAAAGCTGCGAACAGCCCTGAAAGAACAGACATAGGAGAACTGGAAGATTGAGGGGCGGCGGCCTGCACCGCAACATCAAACATCAAAGCTTCCCGCGTCGTCCCGCTTGACGCACTCGCACTCAACGGCACAGTCACCGTGTAAGATCCCACAGCAGCATCCATCGGAATAGCGATAGTGACCTCAACATCAGCAGGAGAAGCAAGACTGATCACTGTAGGGCTGGAAACCGTCACCCATCCAGACGGCACACCAGATACGGTAGAGGCAAGAAACGTGGCTGAGCTCACCTGCGACAACTGCACCCTCGCACTAATAGTTCTGGATTCCCCTTGCTTCAAAGTCAACGGCTGAAGAATAGGCAGAACAAGCCGAGGCGAAGGATTGAAGGAATGAATACTGCCAAGAGGCATAACATACACCGACCGATCCACAGTGGCCAACGTATATTCGCTGGTTCCAACCTGAACAACAAGACAACGCAGAACATATGTTCCAGCATCCTGAACACCAGTCAAACTCAAGCTTTGACTCAGCGACTTCACACTGTTCGCATCTACATCGAACGTGGAAGTATCCAGGTGAAAGAGAATAGATGAACCAGACAACAGTTGAAAACGCAGCTTCACAGTCTTCAACAGGATCTTCGTCACATTCACTTGAGCAGCATTCGTGAAGCTGACTGTAACGGTTTTCGCTTCACCCACATTCCAGTCACTAGGACACGAAGCGAAAGATCCCCCTGAAACCGACACGCTATAGGTCACGGTCAAAGCGGAAATCGACCAGATGCTCTTCGTCCCATTAATCGTCAAAATGCCAGAGCCATGCAGCACCGAACTCAAAGTCACCTGAGCCAAACCGTTCGACGCAGACACAGCAGATCCCGCCAAGCTACCTGTGTACGCCGTCACCGTGGCACCTTGAACCAGCGTCCCATTACTCCATCGCACGGTGACATTGAAGTGCAAAGCAGCCGTACCGCTAGTCGCAGAAACAGACAAACTCTCAAGACTGATACTCACAACAGTGATCGTTGGCAAGGCTACAGAAGCCTGCATGTAAGTACACTCCAAACGATACGTCGTGTAGCTACCTAACACTAATTCCGCGGTCACAGACATCGAATACGCTCCGCTCATCAGAGTAAGATCACTCGCCTTCACAGTACTATTCAAGATACACGTCACATTGAAGTTCCCATCACTAGGCGCGATAGAAGTGCCGTAGAAGAAGATGCTGCCGGACACCGTGAATGTTGCGCCAGGCGGAAGCGCGGTCAAGCTTACGGACGGAGTTTGAATCGCCAGATGCGCCTCCACACCGAAAACATTTGCATAATCGTCTTGATCTGACAGACTTCCAAAATCTATCACATAGCCTCTAACTGTCACAGTTTCCCCGCTATCACCCCACACCCAGTTGACCGCAAGATAGAAGTTGAACGTCTTCTGGTTGCCACTCGTAGAGTGCGTGCAAGCCCCCACGTTCAAAGTCACATAGTTGCTCGGATCACTCTGCTCAGCGAAAGTCCAAGCGTCACCCGTCCCCCTGGTCGCCCTAAGAATCACATTCTTGCCAGACGGATCAAGAGCTATCTGAGCATACGATATGTCCGTTACGCCTTCAGCATCGGAACATAGATAGACAATCTTGTAATCCTGCTTGCCACACAGAAGCGTCTTCACACCCTTGAAGCTTGCACCTGTCAGGTCCAGAGTCAACGCATCGTTTGTCGGAGCAGTGTTCGGACTCAACGCAGCATACCTAATATTGTACGGACTACCTGTCTGCGTCATGTATGATACACCGATTATCGTAGTTCCCTGATAGAAACAGTTCAAACGATCATTCTCCGTCAGGATTTCCGTTTCAGTTATCCAGTCTGTAGCAGAAGCATCCCAAACACCGGAAACACATTTCTTATAGTAGATGTGGTTCGCTGTCGGACTTCCACACCAGAAAACAATCAAATCGTTGCTAGTTGAGATAAGAGTAAGAACAGGAGCAGAAGTAATCGTAACGCTTGACTGAACAAGTACAGTTGACGAGAAACTGTTCGTAGCATACGTGTACTTCGAATACTCAATATTGTAGTTGCTCGGACTCGGCTTATACAGGAAAACCAAGTGAACATCATCGCCAACCGCCACAGCCGAAAAGTAGAACTCAAGTGTTGCGATATCCGTCGCCACCTCTGCTCCCCACGCTGAACCGCTCCAGCTTTGAGCTCGCACAAGATCAGTGGCCACGTTATAGAGAACCAGCATCCTCTGGTTCGTCAAAGGAACAGGGATAATTCCCCACCAATTCGCCGCATCCAACAACAGATACGGAAAACCAGTCGGCGTCGTACCCCAGGTCCCATCATTAGCACCGCTCTTCGTCACCCAAGGCTTAAGCCCGAAGCCCGTGTCTTTGCGAAAAGTAATCCACACATAGCCAGCCGAATCCACAGCAATGTTCGGCTTAGACAACGTGTCTCCTCCCGCAGAAACAGCAGTCTGCTCCGCCGCCAGCCAAGTGATCGTTCCATCCGAGTTGGGAGTACCTTTCCGATAGTAAATATTCGTTGAAACCACAGCGTAGTGCACATACGTTCCATTCCACACGGCACATTCAAGGCCTGAAGTGCAAGCCCTCACAGCCGTGAAGCTGCCAAACGTCACCCCATCCAGAGACGTCCAATACCCAAAATTAGTGCCATCAACTCCCCACACCCAGTGACGAGTCGCCGCAAGGAACGGCTTACGCTGCCAAGAGAAACCTGTCGCATATGAGTCTGTGCTTGTTCCAACTGTGCTAGGATCAATCAACCCATCATTTCTAGGAAAACGAACGATCACCCCTTTAACATTGAAGACCCCGCTCAGGCTGATCGTTCCTGTTGAGAAACGTGAAACCCCTTTATCGCTCCAATCAACAAGCAGATGCCTTCCCCAAGAGTCCGATGCAGGTGTGGGGCCAAGCTCCACCTTTGTAAGATTGCCAGCCCACGCCTCACTTGTCTTCACAGAAATGGTAGATGTCGGTGAGAGCTTAGCATATTGATAGCTACTTATGAGCCAGAAAACCTCAAACCAACCCTGACTCCAAGAGCCAGTCTTATCAAATCTCACAGTGATCTTCGGCTTATCGACTCGACTGAAATCCCAAGTCTGCGTCAAATACGCAACGACTTGTGGACCATATCTCACTTCAACCGTAACAGAGAACGTTGTGTCAGTCAAAAGCAGTAGAGTAGCGTTGAAAGGAAAAAGAAGAATAGTCTTCTCTGAAGCCACCCAGAAAGTAGAATTGCTAATCATCTGAGTACCAAAACGATCAGTATATTGCGCAAGGTACAACGCTTTCTTGAGAAAACTGTAGTTTCCCCAGTTCGTCCTGTAGATGTACCAGTTCGGTGTGATCAACAATTTAGGAGCCAACCAAGAAGGACCAACAGAGCCAACCGTAGTAGGCTTTGACCCAGATCCGTACACCTCCTCGAAACCTGTAGAAAACTGTTGCTTGACTTCCTTTGGAACAGCATTGTTGATTTGAACAGGAAAAACGAAAAAGCTAGGAGCAACTAAGCAAACCAGAAACGCTAGAATCAGGAAAGACCTTAGCTGTCGAGTCAACTTTCCCCACATCATCATGGATAGGTGAAGTACAGTTGACAAGCTACGTATGATACGTCACCATCAAACATGTACCTGACCTCGGACGTGCCAGCGGGAAGAATCGCGGAGAAATCCCCTTGACCATCCGTCTGAACATAAACATAGTCAACAAAGCCAGGAGCAAACCTGATTTTCACCTGAACATTTGCAATCCCCACCTTATTGTCTAGCCTTCTCAGCGTTCCGCCAACTCTGAGCTTCCCATAGTCAGTGATGTACACTTGTCCCTTCACGAACTCGGTAGCGATCTTACCTGAAGTCGTTGCGGTCGTTGTGGCCGTTGTAGAGGTTGTTGGAGAAGACGACACGGTGACGGTCTTCGTCACGGTCACGGTTTTCGTTTCCGTCGCGGTTCCGCCATAAAGATTCACCACAGTCTCCATCGTCACCGCGTACGAACCAATGATGATGCCGTTCACTTCAACTGGAAGAGTTGTCTTCAAAGTGATCGTGGTAGATGCCTGTTGACCCACAGAGATCAGATTCATATGTACGCTGCCTTGACCCCAACACCAGACATTGCCAAGAGCATCTTTCACGGGATAGTACGGCTTGTTTGAAGAAGGCAAGGTCTGAATAACAGATTTAGTAAGGCAATCAAACCGAATGAACCGCATGTAGGCATGTCCAGCAACCCACAACTTGCCTTCCCCATCGAACACAAGTCCATACGGACCATCAGTTGCAGGAGGGATCCCCACACTGTACTCGGAGATCCCACCAGTCGAAGGATTCAGCTCACCAATCTTCTGCGCCTGATTCATTGAGAACCAGATGTTGCCACCAGCATCTTTCGCCAAACCAGCTGGCGCAGGATGTGAAGACGGAGCATAGCTCACATACGTGAAAGTCGTCGTATCCATCTTGACTATTCCCTTTGGCAACGGAGCAGTAGCCCAAAGCGTACCACCATCCAAAAGAAGATCACATACGCCCAGTGGATCTGTGTAGTCAGTGACTTGGCTCGAGGTAATGTTGAACCTTAATATTCGGCGGGCAGCGATCCAAACATTTGAGCCATCACACCGAATCGCCCTGATGCTTTTCGCTTCCTTCGGCAACCAGAAATACATCACTTCACCAGTTGCCGGATTGAACTTCGACAACAACTCAGTCTTATCTTCCTCTCCGCCCGAGTACTGCCCCCCACTCCAAATGAAGCCGCCACCGATAGCTACACCTACACTGGCCCCAGCATAGCCAGCCCCAGTCAACCCATGCGTTGCAGGCGCAACCTCCCACCATTGCGTACCCCCAACAGGGTCAGCGAGAACAGTTCGCGTATCTACTTGAGCAACATAACCCCTGCCTCCCGCAGAACCACTGAACCAGATGAACTTCGCCCCATCATACTCCATCTGCCAAGGCATCGGAGTGCCAACAGGCAAAGCAACAGTGCTAACAGTAGGCTGAGCCATCAAAGGCGTCGTTAGATAGAACAAGGTCACTGAGGCAACTATCAAACAGATCCAGAAAGATGATGCAACAACTCGTCTAGTAGACAACACTGATCAAAGAAAAAATCTAGTACCTTCGGCGCGTCCGCTTTCCGAAAACCTTCAGCTTAGGAAGCCTGCTTTTCCTTCCTATTGGAAGCGAAGGCGCAAGCATCAACGCTAAGGCTACGATCACAATAGGAATACAGGCCAGATCCATCCGGACAGATCCCGGCACCGCCATTGAACCCAGCCAACTGAAAGTAGGATACTGTGATAATCTACTAGAAGAGAATCCGAACAGACACATGAAACGCTGCCTATCCACTTTGTTGATCCAGTTCTGCAGCTCCACACGAGATCGCAGACGAGATGGCACAGTTTGAAGCATAGGAAGCAACGAGTCCAACGGAGTGCCAGGATGCTCCTTCGCATAATGCTCGAACTCAGCCATAGTCGTAGGAATGTTCAACGCCTCAACATAGCTCGCGTAGCTATCAGCTAAACCCATAGCCGCAGCCACATACTGTTCCTCAGCCTCTTTCGCGTACGGCACTGGATTCGCGGGGCCTGCTTCCTTATCCTGTTCAGCCTGCGTACGCGGGTCGCCTGGCGAACCTGAAGGCCCTAAGGAGGCATCTTTAGACGGCGCGCTCGCTGTACTGGCAGGTTGGCTTGGTGGGAGTGCTGGGAGTCCTGCAATTTTCGGAAGGTCAGCCATCACCAAGTTGAATCCGACGAACACCCATCCCTTTGACTTATCCCAAGCATAGCCAAAGCAATTCATCCGGTATGTGTTGGCAACTCCGAGATAATCAGGAGTGTACTTGACAGGGTTTTTAACGCGCTCTTGAACCCAAACATCCTTTTCCGCAGCCGCCTTCATCATGACTTCAACCTTGTCTTTCAACGCCTGAACTTTTGGCGTATCAACTCCACTCTGCATCAACCACACAAACTCCGGTTTTTGGAAGAATCCAAACGCGGTTGGGTGAATGTCCAAGTAGTTGATAATTTGTTTTGCAAATTCATCTCTTATGTGTTTCTGATATTCCTGATCCTCTGGCGTATCTGGCTTTATTCCTCCGCTGAAGAACTTCAAAACCAACGGATCCCCCTTCAACCATAAGTCGATGTATACTTGACAAGGCGTTGGAAACGAGTTTGCCTTTGGGTCTACTCCATATTCCGCGAGTTTCGTGCTGGGCATCCAAGGAGTGTTGATACTGGAAACTACACCGTTCTTCGTGCACCACTTTTCATAATCTGGAAGAAGTTCTTTTGACATGATTTGCTGTACAATCACATAGTTCGCCATCATGTTGGCTCCCGCCGTATTACCGCAAGCGGCGTAGGCTCTGTCATATTCCTTCTGCCAGTCAGGATGGCTCTTGAACTTGTCACTAGGCCCCTGCGGGTACGAGTAGAACCCAAACAGGCTTGTCGTGTACCTTACGGCATCCAACTGCATCTGAGCTTTCTTAGGGTCTTTCTGCTGCTGCTCATACACATATTGTCCGTGAACAACAAAGTTAAGGTCACGGCCTCCCCTTAAGCAACCAATAGGAACCTTGTTGTTTTTCAGCCATGCTTCATCCGGGTAGCCATTCACCCATTCCAGAACATGACCATCATCCGCAAGCATCCATATCGTATCTCGCACAAAGAAGACTTTCGCATTCACTTGATCAAGTTGCTTGTATGCGCCATCAGGATAATAGAGCTTAAACATTGCACTGTCATAGTCACCTGTTTGCAACTGCACACCACTAACACTTCCTCCCGCCTCTGAACACATGTTAGTCAAGCATTCTTTGATGAAGCCCTTACTGAAGCCACCCGCTTCAAGCAGAAGAATTGCAACGTCAAGAGGGATCTGCTCTCTCGAACCCACCTGAGTGCCTGTAACACCGACTTTCCCCCATTCTCCACCTAGTTCCGAGGAACTGAAAAGTCGCGGGTCCCAGAACTCACTATCAGGCAGAAATCCACATACCTTCGTCGTCTGAGGCCAACCTTCGTCTTGAACAACGTATCTTCCCTCCTGATACTTAATGCAGAGTTCTCGCGCCTTCGCAGGATCGTCTCGTAAGGTCTTCCAAACATCTTCAGCCGAACCATACCCGTCACTCTTCAAAGAGGCACTATTCTTAGTCCACATACGCACCGCCGTTCCAGCTGGGCCACCTCCACCATCTGGATCATTTTTAAGCCAGTAACCTACAGGGTCTTTCGCTAGGTTCACAAGCCATGTAAGCCCCTCTTTTGACTCTGGTGAACGCCAACTCGGATTCTTGTCTTTTTCCCCAAAGGGAACATCGGCCGTCGGGCTTACCGATCCCCAGAATGGACTCGTCAGATCTGAAAAGTCTTTGAGAGAAACAGTTCTCGCGTCTTCAGGCGGAGCCTGCCCAAAGTTGCTGGGCAACACAGCAAGGACTGTTATGCCACCACTAGCAGTTTTGCTGAAACCCCAGGGGAGACCGAACAGACTCGTGTTGCAATACGCTAGAACGTAACTTGAAAGCAAGACCGCTAGAATAGAGACACCTACACTTCGAGGAATCCACTTCAGCTTAGACATGACTATCAAAAGAAAAATGGAGGCTACTTGACGTGTCTACCCCGCAACCAAAACGCCAGACTTACTCCCACTGTGAAACAGAGAAAAAGGCTGAGAAAAGCCCAGAGAGGCAGATACTCCACAAAGCCACTTAGCACACTGTGAAGAATCATCACCGCAACAGCAGGAGCCATCACATTGTAGAAGAAGTGCATGAAGACACCAGGCAACGGGTTCCCTGTCAGAAAAGTCACACCTGAGATGACTACAAGCCCCACCGTCGCAGACCAATATTCAGATGGGCGCGTGTAGGTGTGAAAACCGTGCATGCCGAGCCAACAGCCACCCACGATCAGACAGGACACAGAGAGAATCACGGCCCTTTCCATGGGAGAAACAGCACGGCGCCGCTTCAGCGAGAAATACATCAAGTAAGCAAGAGCCAACGTGAAAGCAAGCTTGAACCCTTCCTCAACCCCAGCTACAATCAGCTGCCAGAAGAAAACAGTCGCGCCGCTGAACCAATCCAGAAAGACAGGTGTGAAGTCAAGCTTCAACGGAAAACCTCGAAGGATCCTCATCAGCTCCTCAACTATCTCAGGCAGCTGCAGCACACTCATCGACTGCGACTCAAACTTCTGCAGAAAAGCGGAAACATACACCAAGCCCAGACCGCCACCCAACCCTATCAAAGTGCTTGCCCAGACAGGAAACGGGCGAGGATAACGGAACACAGGTTGCTTGTACTGAAAGAAAGTCAGACCTAGAAGAGGAAAAGAGGATACGATCCAAATAACGAAGAAAGTCCAAAGCAACTCAAATTTAGGCCTATCCGTATGCCACAGCACAGCATAGATCACAATCAATATACTAATCATGATCCAGAACCCGAAAACCTGAACAGGAAACCGCTTCGCCTGCGAAGTACTCAAGATTCTTCAAACAAAAAATACGAACCAAAAAAAGGGGGGTTTAGGTCCCTTGAGAGGGGACCTGCGCTTTCAATCTCGATCTAGGCTTAGGCTATGATTTTGACGTAGAAGTCAACTGACTTCAAGTAGGTGTAGCCGAAGTTCACGCCGATCGTGCTCACGCTTCCGTTCTCTTTCACAGTGTCCCAAAGCTGATAATCCATGAGAACAACAGTGATCTTGACCCCAGTGTTGTCTGCCAGAGCTTGGAGATCGACCCACCAGGCTGGCGTGATCCGCTTGTTCGCACTGTTGTCAGTTGCAATCACATTCGGGCTGTACTCTGTGCCTTTGATGATCTTAGCTCGCTTGATGCCTGATGATACCTGAACACTTGACCAAGTTGAATCCTTCCAGCTCATCCCCGAAACATTGAACGCAATCGTCATCACAGTGACAAGCTCACGTGCCTCATACTTCTTCGAAGTCGAAGGCTGAATCCATGGGTCTTGCCCATACGCACTCCAAGTGTCCGAGATGCTTACTTGACTGTACGCCTCAAGACTTGCAGCTTGAGCTGCCTTACTCAGCGAAGTGAATGTTCCCAGTGTTTCAGTTGTCGAGATCGGTGAACCTGTCTTCGTGTAGATTGCTAAGCTCAGGTGACCTGCGGCAAGCGGATAAGCCCAAACCGCAATCGAGCCGATCGGAGCAGCAGGCAAACCTTCCGCTTTCCCTGGAACCAGAGTCTCCAACCATCGGTCATACGTGAACTTCGTCGCACTCCTAACTGCGTGAATCATGATTCTCTGTCCTACATTGAAACCGTTCGTTGTCGTGAAGACACCAGTTGTAGCTGCCGTCGTTGGAGCCTCAACCAGCTCCCAAATATACAGTTTCTCCATGCCGCCACTAGCAGGCACATAGACCTCAACTGTTATTCCGTTGACAGGTGTAGCGTTGCTAGCGACAATCACTGAGCCTGCAATCGGATACTTACCTGTGGTTCCGCCGTACTTCGTTTTGAAGTAGTCCTGCATCTCCTGCTCCGTGTTGAAGTATCGCCCATCGACAGGACCGTACCTAGCGGTTGTCTTGGAGACCGTGTTGAACCAACCTTCCTTGTAGCCAACATAGCCAACAAAGCCTATCACCACGAAAACAACGATTATCAAAGACGCCGTAGCTGCAGTGACCGCACGCCTAGACCTCACCATCTTCAAAATGCTGTTCATGCTGATTTTCCTCCTACTTGAAAAATGGGCCTATCAAAGCCGTCACAGCACCCTGCACAGCTATGAAAACACCAGCAAACAAGATCCGCCCAGGCTCAACGTAGTCCGAAGAAGGAAGAATCGGAACACCCATAAGTGAACCGAGTATTCCGACCCCTAGATACGACACACAGCCAACAACGAAAGCGCCAGCAAGCTTCCTACCCACGTTCTTCCCTAGATTGCTCAATTTTTCATTTTCTCCTCTTTCTCTCTTTTTCGCATGCCCGAAGGCATACAGAAGAAAAATCACCGAGGTTCACGACTCCCGACAACTCAGAACCGCTTTGACTATGATGGTTTCACTAAGGGCGAGAGGCAGCTTCGTCACGGTTTGCATTTTTCGGGCAATCCATTTTCCGAGTCGAACAAACAATCCAGCGTCACTGAGCCTCAATGAGCCTACGAATTTGACAACTTGCTCAACCGAGTAACCTGTTCTCTTCAACATGACAAACAAGTAAGGCGCAGTGTACCCGAACAGGTTACGGTATCTCACCAAGTAGTCTGAGTACTGATCTGGTTTGAACAGGCTTTGAATGACCTCGTACAGATTAGAATGATTAGGAACAGACAGAATCAACGAACCATCCGACCTCAACGTTCTACGGATTTCTTCAAGCACCCTGTACGGGTTAGGCACACACTCAAGAAGAAGATGACTCATAGCTACGCCGAAAACTGCGCGTTTGAAAGGAAGATTCATAGCATCTGAACAGGTGATTTGAAGCCCTTTCTGATGCGCTTCACGGATTCTTGCCGCAGACAACTCTACGCCTACGAAAACAGCGTCTTTCCGGTTTCCACAGAACTGCGCAATATCCCCTTCTCCACACCCCACATCCAGCACAAGCTGACCAGGTTCAATCCATCTCTCAGAGATCTCCGCCGTAGCTGAACAGAACTCTCGCTGTCTCTGATCGTGTATCCCGTCGTACAATGATTTCGTCACGCATCTAGCGTTTTTGAGAGGCCCAGAGGTAGGCCATGGTCGCAATGAAGCCGATCAACACCAGAGTACCCAGCAGAACACTGTTCAGAGACAACGGAGATTGAATCATGTCAACGAGGCTCATGGGAGCATATGGCACGATTGATTGAGGCAAGAATCTAGCAACCACGATAAAGGCAATAATGCCTGCAAACCCCATCAACCAATCCCACTTCGCCTGAAGAACCAAGACCATGACCAGTACTGCCACCCCGAGGGAGATCAGGAACCGAGGAAGAACCTCGAAGCCACCAACCATCACTAGGCCAACACTGCTAAGAAAGAAAAGACCCAGAAGAACCGCAGAGCTAGACTTCCACTTGAAACTGAACCGTTTAGGCATTCAGATTTTCACCAATAGAAAAATGCAGAGATCAGAACGGTCTGAGTAGTTTCATTATTGAGTCCAAGAATCCAGCACCGCCAGTCAGAAACATCAAGAATACGATGATGAACCCGAAAATCGCCCACATGCTCTTATTCTTTATGAGGTTGATACAGAACAGAACGACAAAACCCCAAAGCCAACGCCAATCCCAATCAAGTTGAGAACAAGAGGCAGAAGAGAGAACGAAGCCAGCCCAGGCACAACAGCCACTAGGATCACAAGCACAAGGCTCGTAGTGGTTCTGATTAGTTGTCTGTTTGACTAATCTCACAGCCATCGACTTTGCGGATTACGCTCAAGCTGCGGTTCCGCTACCATCGCTTCAACTGGCTGCGCTATGGGCCTGAACCTCAGGCCTAACGCCAAGATGTTCTTGGCCGCGTTCACATCACGATCCATCATGAGGCCACAGCTTAGGCACTTCACCGTTCGGTTCTCTTCGGACAACCTGTGTCCACACATCGAACACTTCGAAGAAGTGCCATAGGGCTTCACGTAGAGACAAGGCAAACCTTCCCACTGGGCTTTGTACGCGATCTGGCGTTGAAGCTCGTAGTAGCTCCAACTGTTCATTCTTCCACGGAAATAGCGGCCTTGCCAATTCCCTTTTCGATACAGCTTCCGTATACCCCGAAGATCCTCCATGACGATACCGAGACTTCGAGCTTTCGCATCCTCAACAACATGCCTAGAAACATTGTGAAGAATATGGCCGACCTTGCTTTGTTCCTTCTCGCCGTACTTCTGAAAGATTCGCCTACGAACACGAACATCATTCCGTGTGAAACGCGCCTTGACCGCTCGATACTTTGATTTGATCTCGGTGGCCTTCGCCAAATTGAATCGTTCTACTTGATCCGAGGAATCTGCTAGAGTGAGATTGTCTAGGTTCGAGTCAATGCCTACGAGTCCTTCCAGCTGAATCTCCGAGATCACTTTCGCGTACGCAATTGACAAACGATCAACAGTCAAGGTGATAGAGCGAGCATCCATGACAGATAGGGATTGAACAGTGTGCTGGTTCAGCGGGATCTGGATTCGCCACTTCGACTTGAAAGGTATCGAGAGCACATCCTTGTTGATCTTGAAACCGTAGCATGTCGTGAGTTGAAGCCTACGCGCGTAAGGCTCTCTTACGAGCTTACCTCTCCGTTTCGCCCTACGATAGTTGCGGAGAATGCCTGTGGCGCGGCTGATTGCACAGAGCTTGTAGACGCTCGGAACCTCATAGCCTCTGAGTTGCTTGTACGCTTTCAATGAAAGCGTTTTGAGGCTCGTCACATTCTCCGCTAAACCGATTCGTATGCAAACATTGAGCATTTGTCGGAACTGTTCCATAAGCCACAGAGCTTCAGGTGTAGGCGTGTAGCGTTGCCAGACCGCTTTGACCGCTCTCACAAACCACACCGATTCAATACGCGATTCAATCTACCGCATAGAAGAATGAAAGAGACAGCTGAAACTATTCAACAGGAACCGCTTTGGGCTTTTAGCGTTTCATCTAAGTAGCAGGAGCCTATTGATCTGGTCTGCCAAGCCGAAGATGTTCAAGCTAAGAAACCAAAGCGTCCCAAGCAACACCCACACCACCTTTGCCTTCAAAACCTTCAGAACAAGCAGAACCAGCCCCACGTACACGGCGATCCCAAGAACGTTGATGATGACAGGCGGCACATCAAACGGGAGAATCGACAAAACCAATCGAGTAGTATGATTCCCCAAGCTCATAAGATCCTGAATGATCGACGCAATAATCTCCGACAGGCTACCAGCATCAACCAACCTACATCACCCAATCAGCTGAGCGTCAAGGCTCAAGATCGATCTAGCCTTCGGTTCGCTTGCCAAACGTGTGAACCGTGTGGCCCTGGCCATCTATCGCGGTGAGATGGTCTCCGCCTCTCTTCGTATGTTCGCGGCTAAGGATCTCCAAATCCTTGTACGTCTTCTTCTCCTTCGGACAGAAGAAGTTAGCTTTGCCTAACTTCGACAATGTTGGCGTCTTGCTTCCCATCATGCTTCACAGTAGAAAAATTCACCCTCATCTCCGCCTGCAACTGATTCACCTTGCCCTGCAGCTTCTCAATCTCAACCGCAGCCAGAAGAACCGACAGGATCTCATCAGGAGACTTGAACCACGCCACGCAAGGCTGCCCATCCAACTCAGCTTGCCAACACGCACCCTCCCTGTTCGCTCCTGGACAACTACCTTGATGAGAACATTCACTGCACTTCCCGCTATGCTCCTGCCAGTCTCCCCTAGCTTTCTCCGCAAGCTCCACATAGCTAGAGACAGGGATCGAGTAGATTTGAGAGAGAACACGACTCTGCATCTCAGCAAAACTATTCTTCTTCCTCAACGCACCCAAACCCTCCAAAGCTGACCCGAGACTTTTACGCAAACCCTCATTCTGCTGCTCAGTCTTCTGAACCTCAGAACCGAAAGCAGAAGGAAGAGCCTGATTAATCAACTGCGACAAAGTACGAAACGGCTTATCCTTACCAACAAGACCCGACACCAAGCTCTCATTCTGACTCGTCAAAGAAATCCGATGATGCTCACCGTCGTAAATCTGACCGCGAGGCATAAACTAGATTCCTGCTTTCCCTGAGAACAGTAACCCGAAGAACACGATCAGACCCGCCGCTATGCCAGCCGCCGCAGCACCACCCCGAGACCGCGTACCAGCACCGACCAAGCACGCCACCACAATCACAGCACCAATGCTCCACGTAATCAAACGATACTCGACAACCACCTTCTGAAACACCCATCCAACAAAATCAAGGAAGTCACTCAAGATGACTCAGCCTCAGTACCAACTCAGCGTCATCATCCTCAGCTCTCTATTTGATTGGCACGAAGGTTCGCTTCCCTGAGAGTGTTGCACGTTCTTCGTAGTTGCTCGGGATGGCCCATCCATCAAGAAGAATTGTCTGGCCTATCACTGGTGCTGGGAACCTGACATCAATCTTGATTATTTCATGTGCTCCGTATCTTATGAAACCTAAGACACCCAGAAACAATCCAGCAAAGAAGACCACAGGAGTAAAGTCACCGAGAACTGGGCGACCTATCAAAGCGCCACCGACAAAGACGAAAACAACAAGACCAAGCCCGATCACTAGCGACAGCAAGGCCTTGCGGCTATCATAGTGCATTGGAGCCACAAGAACACGGTGACAGGTCTTCACCTGAAGAACCCGCACTTCTTTCCATTTCGGCTTAGTCATGTCTAGCATTCCTCAAGGATTCGAGTCAGCTTCACTCTGCTACTGCCCTTGACCAATCCCAGCGAGCTCACAGCATCCTCAGGAAGATCCGTGTGGAAAAACTGTCTACCGATAAGACGTCTAAACCAAGTTCTCTCATGTCCTCTAGGAATACGAATCCTCATTTCGTAATCGTTGCTGAACCCACTGAAAACTCCTCCCTCTTCGCAAACAATTTTCCGAGCCTTTGCATCCACATTGAGTTTGAAAGCGATTGTTGGGGGAAGCGGTCGATTCATCAGACGACCGGCCCCGCCAAGTAGCCACAGCACTAGAAGTCCGCAAGGAACCAGCACAACAAGAAATGGAAGCATGAGCATTATGTTGTACATGGACTCGTACATGAACTCCCTGTATTCTTGAGTCTCAATGCTTGCAACAAGAGCGAAGATCTTCACCATGAGAAACAGAACAGAGAGAACCGCACCTACATAGCCACCCAGCTTCACGATCGATTCTATGTCTTCTCTTTTCAACTGCGTGACACTCCTTGGTTCCTTGAGATGGGTCGCAAAGTTGCCTTGACTGATCTCCACCACTGCCACAACTTGTAGCTTTGGTAGTTCAGAATCGGTAGAGGGCTGATCGATAGTATGCCAAGGCTGATTAGACAGATTAGTTGAACAACACTGTATGGATTCAGCGAATATGTAGGCGGATTGTAATAGATGAGGCACACGATAAGACCTATTCCAGCATCTACTCCAATAGTCGTTAGGAACCTGTCTCGTATTTCTTTGATTCGTATGCCGAACTTTGCTGGGATCTTTATGTCGTTCGGTGCTGGGTCAGATAGAGACACCGCGATTTCTGGACAACTGCGGTATCGTGTTTCTGAGACTTCTGCAATGACAATCTTGCGCTTGCAGCTTGGGCAACGTTCTTCCTCTTGCCAACGGATCTCCTCTCCTTTGTTTAGTTTCAGTTCTTCTCTTTCTGGATCGAATGAGACTTTGCCTAAAGGAACATCTCTAGTCTCTCCTGTGCTCTTCACAACAAGAGAGGGATTAAGATCAATCTGATGACTCAGAGTGTATATGGCGCATGGAACTAGAGCTCTCCCCGTTCTTTCTCCTTTCCTGATGACAACATCCATGCTAATCTCATGGCTAGGCTCTTTCGGAATGATGCTCTGCTTCACCCAATTCACATATCGGCTGACTGGATTCACGGTTCATCAGTAGAAAAATGGGTATCTTGGACAATGTACCCAAATACCCAAATGCCCAGGCCCCACACACCCCCCAACACTATTAAATCCTAATATGACAGCGAAAACCCCTACTTCCACAATATTCATGTACCATTAACCCGACAGCCCCAACCGACCAAACAAGCATGAATCACACGATTCAACCCAAAAGATCCAGATTTCACGCCTCTTCCTCAAGTTCGCAGTTCACACAGAAAACCGACCCTGAGCGATCCTACTGAAATTGTTTTTTTAATCAGACACCCGATTTCTATTCAGGCCCCCTATAGAAACCTATGAAGGCCCCTCATAGCTCTGGATTTTTCATTCATGAGTTCGCAGTTGTCTCTTCAAGTAGTTGCCACCGCACAGGAAATCCGCAGACGAATAGATGCGATCCAGAAGACACGCATAAGAAACTGTTTGAGACTTCAATATCTCACCGCCAGCAGGATTGCAGAGATCGCAGGCCCAAGAGGAATCAAAGGCAAAGACTGTCAACTCACAAGCTACCAGCAGCATCCCGTAGCAGTCTTCAGCATCAAGACAGCAAAAGCAAGAAACAGAGTCAAGGCATCCGCGATACCGTTAGAAGCCCAGTTCGAACCTTGGACTCAAAGCCTAGTCGATTACTTCAAGACAATCCAACCCGAACAACCAGCCTTCAACCTCTCAACAAGACAGATCCAGAAAGACGCAAAGCAAGTATTCAAAGGACTCAGCTACGAGATCGAAGAATATTGGGATGAAGGAGAAGCCATACCTGGCCACTCCACGAACCTATGCACGCATGGACTCAGACACATACGCATCACAGAGCTCACCATGCACTACGGATTCGATGAACTAGACCTAACCATATTCGCAGGTTGGAGCTTCAAAAGAGGGATCCTACCAGGAGTCGCAAGCCGATACCTGCACAGACAATGGAGCAGATACTTCCCCAAGCTCCTCAAACCCCTACCAAGCTAGATCGAGTAGACCGACATGAAGGATTAAATTGTCAGCGCAAGAAGCAAAGTTCCTCATAAATCTGCTCAAGGACGAGATCAAGGTTGCCAAGGAGTTTTCTTCTCATTGTTCTTCTCCGGCTGGCGAGGCGCGAATAAGGGAATGCCAGTCACTCATCCAAAGGCTAAGACAGATCAGATCAGCTAGGAGTCCTTCTGAGTTGAAGCAGAAGGGGCGTAAGCCCTTCTGGGGGCTTTTCTGATTTGGTTAGTAATCAGACATGTATTTTTCCCATGAGTGATTTCGAACGATGATGAGACGAGAAAGGATCGCTTGGTTCTGTGTTACGTTTCTTCTCATTGGGTTCGCTATAAGCATACATGAAGCATGCTATTGGCGATCTCAGTTTGACCTTGCGAAGGTAGAAGGCGACAGAGCCGCAAAGTTCTATCAATCGGAGTCGGAGCGTTACAGAGCTTGGTGGCTTGAAGGTGAAGTAAGAATCAGATCGGTTTGGTCGTCAACTGAACCCTCTTGGGGACGCGATTTCTATCTTCTAGTAGATTGGGTCAATAGACAATTACTTGAGCAAGGGATGGCTCTCCAGTTATCCACTGAGCGCCCCAGCACTATTGTTTCTGAATTTGATTCTTCTTGGCATGATTTGATTCGTTTCCCTACTGGGAGAATTAGAACCTTTGATGCTTCTTCTGTATGGGAAGTCTATTATGCTCTGAAGATGTTCTCGAAGATAGCCACAGACAAAGGCGTGGGAAGAATCTTCACTTTTCGAAACCTGACTGATTTCGAGTGGTGGTTCTACCCCCAAGGTATCAGCTATGGTGCTGTGCTTTTTGGGACTTCTTCTTTCATTGACGATCCCGCCATACTTGGTGGCGTGATTGCCTACACGCCATTCTTTATCAGAGGTATTCACGCCAATGTTAGCGAGTTCTGGAATCGAGCTATTGTATTGCGCGGTATCTATCAGATGAATCTTAATATCTGCTGGATTTGTGACAGTCATGATACTGATAGGATAACGCTCGTCAATCATCCACCGCACTCCGATCTTATCGGTAAGGTCGTAGACATCTGCGGAATCTATTTGGAGAATGATACTTTTCTAGTATTGAGGATCTACAAGCCCTTGCAGACATACTTGGTTGATGTTCCAGACCCTTGAGCCCTTGATGTTTTGCCATATATATAATCAGACAGCTTATCTTGGCATGATTCCGATTCGCTTTCGCTCTCTCAACCTTTGCCAAACATCAACCCTTGGCAGCCCCAGCGTTGTTGGGTGAGGCAACCCTTTCGGCAACGATTTCACTTCTGCCTCTGACAGAAGAAGCGCAGTTGTATCAGGGATGCGAGTAGGCAAACCAGTAGGCTCACTCTTGAACGCTTCAACCGAAGATTTACGCGACAACAGATAGTCCAAGTAGAAAGGATACAAAGGATTCTTTGAACCCAATTCACCCTTCGGCACAAGCCAACGAATAGCCTGCGGATTCAAAAGCACCTTCACTGGACAAGGAACAATCCACTTCGCCAAACGCCTCCGAGGCCTAACCGACCCAAAGACTTCAACACTCAGAATCCTTCGCTTCGTCAATGTTGTAATTCGAGCTTCCGCCAGACCAGCTGCTTCCCCAAGCTGCTCAAACAATTCATCCAGACTTGAAGGAAAACCAGCACTCAGAAGCCCAGAGAACTCAGGTCGATTCCTTCCTTTTCTACGCTTGACCGTGAAAGCGGTGCTGAACGTGAGGTTTCTAGGCCTTGAAGTTGCCAAGGAAGCTGACAGGCGGCTTCTCTCCTCTCCTCACCTTCGGCTTCATGGATACATAGTGTTTCGGCACATCCGAGAAATCCACAAGGATCTTCCTGTCCAACAGTTTCTCCGCCTCACGGAAAACATCTCGCAGATCAATGTTCGTGATCTCAGCCATGTGCGACGGCAGACAAGCCCTGATGAGACGCAGAGGCTGACCCTTCGCCGCCCAGAAGAACAGCTTCAACTGGTTCAACGGGCGATTGCTCATAATGCGATCTACAGCAGGAAGATACAACGCATCCTCATCTGACAGAAAGTTACGCCTCACAACCTCCATGATGCGCCCCTTCGTGGACCTGGATGCTTCAGCACCACTCTCACGCAACTCCCCGATGAATATGCTTGTACAGGCCTCAAGAGCTTCAGGCTGAATCATGCCAGGTCGAATCGCGCTGAAGCTGAAAGGCAAGTTCAACCCTCGAATATCGCCAAGCACACGACTGGCCGCACCCATGATCTGCGCATCCTGCTTCGAGAAGACTTGAGCCATCAGAATGTCTTGAAGCTCATCAACTCCTAACGCAACTTTTCTCTCCCTGCTCGTTTCTCTATCAGCGAAGAAGCTGGAAATCACATTCGCCCGCACAATGTTCGTGTTCGTATCATGCTTCAAACGCCTAACAATCAGCTCTCCGCTCGGAAAGTCTTTGAAAACACTATCCCAATCCAGAGAAAACTCGGACAGCTTGTCCACAAGAATGATCTCGTCATAGATCGTCCAGACCGCATTTGAAGCTATTTGATTCTCATTCTGACAGATCGTAAGAAACTTAGACGGAACCGCTTGAGGCTGAATCTTCAGTTTCTCCTTCAGAAAGTCGTGGTCCCGTTTCGCTTGCGCACAGATCGGCAGAGCAGGAAGACAACACAAGATACTTTGCTCTCTCTTAATCGTAGGCTGAAACACAACATAGCCATGTCTAATTCGAATCTCATCCAGTGCGGATCGCAAGCTTGTCTTTCCGCCGCCCATGGGCGCGAAAATTCCTTCCACAGGAATGAGCTTCTGATGAGGAAACAGGGTTGGCAGCTTTGCGATAGGGATGGGCTTCAGAGGAATATTCCCTGACAAAACGCTTCCAGGAAGCATGTCATTCTTGCTGAGAACACATTTCCAATACTCAGAAGGAACCTCGAAGAAAGGCGTGGGAATCAGATGTGAAAAGAGCTTCGGTCGACTGATCCCCTTCGGGTTCAAGCCTTCAACGTAAGGCGTCGCATACATAAGACGCAGATGGCCGCGCACATTCTTGCGCAGAGCCTCATCCATCCATTTACGCAGTTCCTCAACACGACTCTGAGTGTGAAGACTCAACCACTTGTTCTCGCACTCTACTCGAGCAGTGATCAGCTCAGGGTTCAAGTCAGCAGCATAGTGAAGCCCAGCAACCGCCATCCCGCCCTCAACATATTCCTTCAATTCACTGAAAGGAAATTTCACAGGGTGAAACGCCGCGCTCACAATCGCCTGCAGAACCATTCGCTCCTCCTCAATCTTTGATTCAGAGCCTTTCCGAGTCACAGCGTAGTAGCTGCGCAGATACGGAATGTAGAACGCAAAACGATCAGCACCCCCGAGCTCGTCACGAAGAACATACAGAAGCCGCGCCAAGGCTAAGAAAGCTCTCTTACGAAGCTCCCAGCAAGCTATCGCACCCCAATCACTAAGACCGTTGAAAGGCAAATTCATCTTCCCGATCTGCTCAACAAGCTCAAGCCCCGCAAAGTTCTCAAGAGAATAAGCCAACGTCCTACGCATCTCCCTGAAACGATCTCTGCTCACCGCCTTCAATGCACGAAGCTCACGCGGATGATACTCAGGCTTCGTCAGAATACTCAGAATATACTCGCTTCTACGAAAAGACTCATCCATCTCCCGAATAGTATCCATCACATTAAGATTCCGCAGATATTTGAGCAAGAGCTGTTTGGCATGAGGAATAGCATCATCGTCACCCCGGAAACACTTCAACAGTATGAAAGCAACAGAATCATCTAGCTCCTTAACAACGATCTGAGACTGAGCCAACTACTACATCTCTTTCAGCACGCCTGCGGAGATCCGATCTATCTCAATCGTCTGCTCAATCATTTTGCCAAAGGTATCACTGTGAATCCAGCCGATAAGCTGCCCCACCTTCTCAGCCAACTCTTGCCTACACTTCTTTGCACTCAGCCAACCACCATCCACCATGACTTGATACCTGGTGAACTCTGCTTGTAGACTATTCACGCCGTACTGCATCTCCTCAGAGGTAAGCTCTTCAAGAAGAGGAGGAGCCAGAAACCTAGCAGTAACAGATGCCACCCGTTTCGGAACCGACGCAAGCTTGCTCAGAACACCTTGCTGCACTTCAGCTTCCTCTCCATTGTGATTCTGATTCGCAAGTTGACCTGGCTCAACAATCGGTGGAAACGGACGCCAATGAAGCATCTTCGGAAGACTCTGCGACTGAGCAGCCAACATAGTAATGAGATGCCTAAAATCAGGCGCCGCATCCTCAAAGAAAGTTTCCTCAGCAAATTTGCGCCAGTTTCCGTCGCTTTCTTTGATGCGACACTTGTTCACAAGCTCAGACAGAGCCTCAACCGTGAGCATCAGCTTCTCAGTAGCCTTTCTAAGATTGTCTTTATCCTGCGCGAAATAGCCTACAAGCTGCTTCGCTTGCTCACTACTCAACCTTTACTACCCACTCGCAGATAGTTGCTCACGTATCCACCCGCAGAACCGAGAAGCACACCGGAGATTATGCAGAAACCGAAAGCGAAAGAATTACTCATTACACCAAGCCCAAACGCAAGGCCTATCCCCATGAATACTCCGAGAAACAGCCAAATCATGGAGGTTACGGTCATACCGAGAAGATACAGGCGCGGATCCTGAGGACGAACCCCGCCAGCCACATGACGCAACTCCCTGATTTCATCCCCCTGCTTCTTGATCGTTTCCTTATCACCTTCTTTCCTCTTCTCAAAGCCCACATTCTGATCCTTCAACCGTTCAACCTCATGAATAAGCACAGGAATACTCGCGTATTGTCCAGCATATTCAGCAAAAACAGAGAGCACAGACTTCTGCTGCTCACTGAGACTCACAACCTGAATAGTTGAAGCGGAGAGATCAAACGGGTCAAAGAAGAACAGATCCACATCTTCAGAAGGCTTCGCACGCCGAGAGAGAAAAGACGGAAGCCTGCCGATAATCGCTTCCCGCAACCCCCCTGGAATCGAGATCTTCTTGGCACACGGAAACAAAGCACCGCCAACAATGAGCTGAGGCATCAACCCACCTTGACCAACCGACTTGAACGGATCAATACTTGAACCTAAAGCATATTGATCAAGAGTTCCAGCAGTATGATTGAACTGAACAACCAGATCATCTCCGATCGCATAAGGAATCATCTTCAACGACTCCTTTGCCTCCAAGAAAGGTAGAATCTTGGTTCCAAACTCTTTCTTTTTCCTAGCTGGATTGCTGGGCATCGCCTCAAAAGCGTCTTTCAACGTTCTCCGCAAATACTCAATCAGTTCCTTGAATGGCAGATTCACTTGAATAGGAACCCCTTGAATCGCTGTTTCCACCCGACCATCAGCAAGCCTCCCAATCAACGATACAGCATAAGGCATCGGTGAGCCAACCCACCTAGTGCGAGCTTGCAGAAAACGATGAGCGTAGAAGAACACTAGCGCAGACGCTATACCAACGATGACAAGCAGCATCAATGATGAAACAATGTCTAGGTTCAACGCACTTTCCTTCTGTCAACCACGACAAGTGCGATGATGAAAGCCGCGCAAGTGATCAGCCAGAGCGAGCGATCAAGAGTTATGTTCTCATCTATGCTATCCAGCCTCTTGTTGAGGGCCCTGTCTCTTTCTTCCTGTTTTGTGCTCTGCTGAATATTCAGAAGCCTCACGATTTCATTTGGGTCACTTGGCTCAGGAACAGTGCGAATCGCATAACGCCGCCTAATGCTTGCAGAAGGCGGCTCCCGACTTGTCGCACCAGGATCCACAACGCCGTTCGTATAGTGAATATACTCAACGACTGGAGGCCGAGAGCCTTCCCAAAACTTCACCGTCACAATCTGCTCAACTGGCTGAGAATAGGAAACCTCGAAGAGAACGACGAAAGTGCCGCGACTCTGCTTACACTCAAACATCAGATACGTATTACCCTGTCGCACATCCCAGGAGCTGCCCGCCACGCCTACCTTCGGCACAGTAAGTGAGAAGTTCAACGTGTAAGAGAAGAAGAGTTCAATCTTCACAGGCAGATATGCGTCTCTAAAGTCCTCTTGTGCTTCTGCAGGGAGAGGAAGAGAGAGAACCGCCAAGAGAAAGAGGAGAATGAAACGATTGCGGTTCACTCTTGCGGTTCCTCCCCATGTTTGTCTATCCACTGTCTCACAGATTTCGCAGGATCCTCTGACACTGCCTCGCCTTCAGGCTTAGGCTTCAACTGCACCCTAACGGGCGTTTCTTCAGTCAACCTCTGCCTTTCCTTCACATGGCCTTTCCATTGAAACCAACCCACTGTCCCCAGGAAAACCGCTAGAGCAAGAACAGCAAATCCGCCAAGCAACAATCCGGACGATTGCTCCTCAAGACGAGGGGCAGTTGTTGTGGATGTTACGGTTGTCAGATAGGCCGTAATAGTCGTGAAGACAGGGATTGTGGTTACATGTGGCACAGTAGTATTGAGAAACCTTTGCACAGTTGAAGTTGATGTCAAAAGAGCTGTGACCGTTGAGTACGTTGTCTCAGTCATAGAAACTATGTAGCTTATCGACGCCGTAGCCACATAGACAGACGCCGTAACAGACGCCGTTGAGGTCTCTGTCGTTGTGCTGACATAGACATGCGCAATCTCCGTGACACTGGTAGTTGATACTACCGAAGTTGATGTTGCCCATGTTGTTGTCGTTGTCAGAGATGTTGACGTCAGATTGAGCGTGGTAGTGGTTGTTCGCAGAGCAGTTGAAAACTGAGTTGTATTTGCACTGAAGATTCTCGTGGTCGTGGTGTTCGTGGTTGTTCTCTGCAAGATCGTAGGCGAATAGTAGGTCGATGTCAACGTAACAGTTCGATTCGTCGTGACCGTTGGAGAGAAAACAGTCGTAGTGTTCCAGACCGTTGATGTCGTAGCAACAAGAACCGTTGGATAGAACAGGGTACTCGTGTTCGTCACAGTGATTCGAGTAGTATTCGTAATCGTCCTCGTCGTTGTGGTCGTCGTGGTCGTAATGTCAGCAGACAACGGCTTCGAAAGCTGCAAGGGAAGCACCGTTGCCCACAGCAGCAGCAGGAGGAGGAAAATCAGCCGTCTCACAGCTACGCCCCGCACAGCTTCTTATGCAACAAACCAACCTGTTCGACAATCTCAGCATCCTGCTTAGCCTTGCGAAAACAAGCCTCATCATTACCATGCAGCCGCAGCAAATCCTTGAAGATTTGAGTCGGATCAAGAACCCGTTCAATCTCTGCCAGTAACTTTTCGTCCTTTCTGCCCATATCAGCATGAACTTGCCTCTTTGCTTCACTCCAACTAACTGTCTCAAGCTCTAACCATCGACCCAATGTTGCCAAGAGAAGCTGAAGAGAGAGACCGCTTACAATCGTTGCATGAGACTTCGACCAAGACCATTCCAAGCCGAGTAATTGAACAAGCGGTTGAGGCAGATTCTTTACAAAACCATGTGTAGCTAAGACTTGCATCAGGTTTTTCAGCGCGGTCGGATATCGAACCTTTGTGGACACGGCTTGCTTCCCAATAGAAAAATGGGGACAAATACACAATTGCCCAAATCAATCAGGTTGGGGATTCACCGCGCGGTGATATGAGCCTACCAGGCTATGGCCAAGCTTATCACATCAACAGAGGAGACACCGTAGAACCGCTTCAAATGGTCCTGAAGCGAGAACGAAACAGCATCAGTTTGAGGCTCGATCCACACCCATCTACCATCACTCAGCAACGCCCCGTTCAACGCATGACCCGCCTCAATGAAGACCCCGACCTCACGATAACCGATGAAGTTGATTGACACATACGAAATGTTCAGGCCAGCCAAAGCCGCCTTCATCTTCAAGTCAGCCGCATAGTTCATGCAGACATAGCCGATGCGAAAGCTCTCATTCCCAACAGTCACAGGAATCCCCTGCTGCTTTCGATACTCAAGATCACTAACCGTATCCTTGGCAAGAAACGCAGTCAGCTCCCCAAGACTCGGCCTTCTCAAAGGCTTAACGCCCAAAGACGCAGCGAGAGCCTGCTGCCGCTTCAACAACTCAATCTGCACATTCAAACTATCCAGCGCAATTTGAAGACTACCTAGCTGAGCCTCATACGCCGCACTATTCCTCTGAACCCGCTCCAACTCGCCTTGAAGCCACACATTCTCATTCCTCAATCGTTGAAGCTGATACAGCCCAAACGCGCCAGGCAAAGCCACAGCCAGAAAGACCAAAGGATATAGAACCCGACGATCCAAGCAAGCTCACCCGACAGAAAGATCCTTCACTGATGCTTTCGGCAAAAGACGAAAGATCAGCTTCCCATTCTCCACACGCAACGAAACATTTCTTTCCGCGGTTCTGATTAGTTGTCGGAGTTTGATCCTTTCAACCATTCTTCTTAGCCTCTGCTGACCGTAGCAAGCGGCACCATCGTTTCCTTGGCTAAGCCTTCATCTGCCGAACGAACCACATTCGGCTCTTTGAATCGAGACAATATGTTTATGGCTGCGTTGATGTCTCGATTGTGTTGGATTCCACAGTTGGGACAAGTCCAACATTTCTCCCATTTCAGAGCCTTGTTCTTGTAGCCGCAGTGAGAGCATGTCTTGGAGGTCATTGAGGCTCCAACATACTTGACGGGTATGCCTTCCCACTGAGCCTTGTACTCGATCTGTCGTTGCAGTTCATAGAAGGACCAGCGGTTGAGGCGGCCTCTCATCTTTCGGCCTTGACCGTTGCCTCTCAACATAGATCGCCGGATATGTGTCAACCTCTCCAAGACGATAGGAGAGTGCGCCTGCTTGGCTTTCTCCACAATCCGTTTCGAGACCATGTGCAATGCTTGATTGGTTCGTTGTCTCTCGCGTCTACCGTATTTTGCCAGTAACCGTTTCTTGATGCGTCTGTCTCGACAAGTCTTATGCGCGATTGACGCTCTGATTCGGGAGTATTGGTGTTTGATCTGGGCGATGTGGCTGAGGTCGATTTGTTCTCCGTCTGAGCCCGTGATGTTCTTTTCGTTGATGTCGTAGGCTATGGGTTTTCTCAGAGGCTCAACCACACTAGCAGTTTTCGAGACAGCTAGAACGATTGTGGAATCCGTTACAGTGATTGAGCCTCTTTTGAGACTAGGATCACGCAAGAATGAAAGTTGATAGTCCCCCGCTTTCAAGAGAATGGAAATGAAGTGTCTGGGCGTGGTCGGTATTCTGAGCAGCATATAGTCCAAGCTGTAGGTCTGATTATCCAGCTTCAAGAATAGCTTTCGAGCATACGGACACTTCCGCCATTTTCGGTTTCGTAGCATGGCGAACGCACATTCACACGCACTTAGAATGTAGTGACTATGCAGACCATACTTCTCTTTGAGGTCGTAGTAGATCATGGCTTGAAGTTGGAAGCGGGTTCGAGGCTTCTTCTCGAAACCTATCCGTAGTGCCTCATTCACTAGGTCTCTGAATGTGACTAGAAGGTCATGGATATCTTGTGTAGGCGTGTACTGGAACCTTACTGCCTTGACTACCTTCACGGATTCCACACTAGAAAAATGCAGCCAGAACAACACACGATCTTTCCCAGGAGAGGCTTCAGCGAGCTCACGCACCCTGCAACCTGCGCGGTGAGGAAGCGAAAGAGCAAATTCACGAAGCTGGCAACGAACAACCTCCAAACTCAGAGGTCTAGGCAACGCCAAAAGAACAGTTTCAGACAAAGATGATCTTCAAAACAAAAATCACCCATCTGATTATATAGCAAAACATCAAGTCAGAAAAGACTCAATTATGCGACAACCAATCCATTCAGCGCATTGAGGAACTACGCTGTTTCCGATGGTGGCAATTCTGTCCATCCAATCGGGAACCCCATCACGACCTCCGCAAAACAGGGGTTCAGGTATATCGGATCTTCCGCGCAAGTCCTCAACCCTTCGGACATTTTCGCACCACGAAAACTCTTTGACTCTCTGAATCTGACCTTGGAAGACCCTTCGTATTCGTTCATTCCCAATGTTGGCAATTTGAGAACCCCTGTGAAGGAGAGTCGTGGTTTCTCCTTGTTTCCGTGATCGTAAGTGTAGGTTCGTCCCTTCGCGTCTGTCGCTGTCGGTGTCGGAAGTAGAAACTCTATGAGATATTCGTTCAGTCTGCGTTCGTGCATCCCCTTCGCTCGCTTCCGCCTGATGCTCGGATTGCTGATTATCGCATCCATTCTTGTGGGAGTTGGGATCAGCGCCCCTCTCAGGGTAGGGTTTCCTCGACAGTATGTCAGCGATTGCCTCTCCGAGTCTGCTTTCACTGGAGTAGGCAACGACAAAGATTCTCTCTCGTTTATGCGGCGCACCAATGTCTGATGCTCGTAAGCAATCCCACTCCGCATCATACCCGAGCAAGGCCAAGTCTCCCAAGACCTCCTCAACTGGTGGCGGGCCAATGACTCGGTGAGATCCTTTTTCTCGAAGCGGGTAAAGGAAACCTGGAACGTTTTCCACAAGGACGAATCGGGGTCGAACCATGCAAATGATCCGCGCAAACTCTGGCCAAAGCCATCTTTCGTCTTTCGTGCCTTTCCTTTTTCCTGCGATGCTGACTGGTTGGCAGGGGAAGCCTCCGCAGATAAGATCGACATACTCTAAGTCGCCATCCTTGATTTGCCGAACATCCGTGAACTTTGGTACATTGGGCCAGTGCTTCGAGAGAATCTTCTGGCAGAACGGGTCAATCTCGACTTGCCATCGGCATTTCCATCCTGCTCTTTCGAGTCCGAGGTCGAGGCCGCCGATTCCTGAGAACAAAGAGCCGAAGGTGCAGTCATTCATCTACTCATCGACTCAAAAATTCGCGCACCAATTTACCCGTCTGATTTTTAACCTAAACATCAATCAGAGGAAACCGGACAGAAGAGCCTGCAATCGTTCTCGCTCTCCATCCTTGATCGCTTTCGCCTTAGGATCCTTCACTTCCACCTCTTTCCCATCAACCAAGTCAACAATATCCAAGCATCCGAGAATTTCCTGACTACGCTTCAACAGCAACTCATCAGGATCGTCAGTAGCAGAATCCGACACCACGCCACCAGAAACACTAGCCTCAGATCCTTCTTCCCCTCGTTCTCGTTCCTCTCGTTCTCGTTGCAGTTGCTTAGTCCTCTCATATTTCTGAGTCGCCTTTGCTTCTGCATCATGATCCGTATCCCTCCCTGGATGAATCACGCCATCGTTATACCAATTCACGCGGTTCTGCGCTTGCTGCACAGTCTTAGGAGCCTGCTTTTCCCCTAACACAGTTCCCCTCAGAATATCCACAACCATAGCCTTCATGATAGGCTCATTCTTGCCTTGAGCTACGACCTCCCACATGCTCGGTGAAACTGTGCCATGTGGCACAATCTTCTGAACCGTTTGCCTATCCTTAACCTCTATGGGCCTGTATATGAGAGATCGAGGAATATTGAGAAGCGTCAGCTTACTTCTCACATAGGTTGCAGGCACACCATATTCATCAGCAATCTCCTGCGATGTCTTGCCGTTCTTGGTTTCCCATCTGAACAGCTCAGCCTCACGAAACGCATCAATCTCTCCATTCTCTTTTGTTCGGCGATAAGACAGAGCTCTAGCAGTTGAATCATCCATTGCCTTAACTTTGCCGCGAATCGTCTTGAAACCTTCAAGTTTGAATGCTGTCCAACGTTTCTCTCCATCGACAAGCTCAAGATGCCGCCCCCTGATCTTCCGGCAACTACACGGCCTTACAAGGATCTCCTCAAAAGAATCAGGCCCATTCCTTCTCGCGTCCATACGAAGCAGACTGACAATCTCGGCTTTACGACCAGAAGGATTGAAACTATTCGGATGAATACGAGAAACAGGAAGCTGCCGACTCGGCGAATCCAATGAGAGAAGAACTTGCTGCTTAGACATTCTTCAATGGCTCCGAACGAAAAATCGGACGACCATTCCTAGAGATGATTCCTACGAAAGACTGAGCCAACTGCTCATCATAGTTCGTCAGGCGTGGCCCATTCTTCCTGAACTTCCACTCCTTCGTCTTCTCATTGAAACTGAAACCCAAAGCATACCGCAGCTTTCTATCATCATTCCAGCACGCCACTGCGATAGCGGTCTCCGCAACAACTCTATGCTGAATAGAGAACGGACCAAGACGAGGCCGACCGTTCCCATTACTATTCGCCACATAACCCAAGAACCTCAACTCTGATACAAGACACCAGTAGAAGCGGCGAATCAACTTACCAACAAGACTACCAAGCTGCCCCGACTCACCATCATAGTTCGGATTACGCGGATTGTACCCCCCCTCGTCACTAAGCGTAGAGCTCCACCCAAACCTTTCCAACATCTCCTTAGCTTGCTCCAAAGCAGGCTTCGCAAGCTCATCAAGCCAATTCACAGATGCCCCCGCTTGACTCAGAAGAGCAAGCCTCAACGGAAAATTCCAACCGCCAACATCACCAATAATATTCCTGTTCATCAACTGCATCAAAGCAGCTTGGTCAGGCGCAGTCCCCGGTCTGAAAGATAATGGACTGTCAGGGCTGTTGTGCTGCTGCTCATGACCATCAAGAGCGCGAACAGGCAACTCAGCTTTCAAAAGCTCAATTCCGCAGTCACCACACCACAAGGCTCCCTCCTCATCTCTCTCAATCTTCACACTATTACACTCAGGACACATCCTCCGTTCACCAGCCTCCAACTGCTCAGAAGGCGACAGGAACACAACCTCACTTCTCACAGTCTTTACAGTCAGATGGCCTGATCTCCTACCAGAAAGTGCACCCATCAGAAGCCTCTTCCACTTCGTTGTCAATTCAGATCTCCTTTAGCCACATGACGCAGCTCATGATGACACGCCCAGGAAAGAGGGAGAAAGAATAGGAACCTAGGAATGATGATGACATACTTCTCAGAGTCAACAGCACCAAAGCCTACCGCCAAGTATGCCCAAGCCAAAAGAACAAGCGGAACCTGCAGAAGCAACACTGAGAAATCCATGAACAGGAAATCAATGACGACTAGAAACGAAGGCAAAACTGCCAACCAGATCCCACAATAAAGCCAAGTCGCCAACCAGCGAAGAACAACGGAACTCTGAAAAGGACGAGAAACATTCGGCCACCCAAGGAGAGGCGTACGAAGAATGAACTGACTCTCCGATAACCCGCCAAGAGACTTCCAGGAAACGGGAAAACAGCGAAACGCCTCATGAAACGCTGACTCAACCTCCGACCTACAATGGATGATTTTCATGCACATCTCCTCTAGGTAGGTTCAACTGCTCCGGCTCCCAGATCCGAACTGGAACAGGGATAAGCTGATCCACTCTCCCAACCTTGACTCTACGCCCAGGCAGCCTCTCGAGAACCGTGACCACTCTCACGCCTCCAAGACTTTTAGACTCATAGTAGGCCTTCCAGAGTAAGCGCATGATTCGCTGCAGAAAGCTTCCAGGATCAAAGTAGTGAATGGAGATTAGGCGGCCAAGTGGCTGTAGCATGCTTCCCAGCTCGATGAGGATACCCATGGTGGTTGTGCGGTGCATGGCGTAGGGTGGATCCCAGATCACTGACGCAAAGTAGTTTGGGCGAAAGGGCAAATAACGCATGGCAGCTTTCACGTCGGCTCTCTCGTACAGATCCAGTTTCACATCGCCGAGGCTGGATTGGCCGCTGCAAACATGCAAGCTTGGAGATATCACCCATTTCGCTATCGCATGTTCAATAATCTCTGGAAAGCGCCATGCGGGACGGTAGCTCTCAGGCTTGCGATGCTTCAGAAACTTCCGACGCTGAAAGATCCGCTTCATTTCTCAGATAGGCGCCTTCGAGTCGTTCAACCCGTTCAATCGCTCAGTCAACGCTTCGAGAAGATTCTCAAGCTTGCTGATCATGCGAACCGTGTTCTCCCAACCGCCCTCAAGTTTGCTAATCAAGGGAATGATGTTCTCCCCAACAGATCTCCAAGTCAAAGATTCCTTCCTCATCTCCTTCACAACAGCAACATGAGTCTCCAAGTTCCGCGCGTGAAGATCCTGGGCCACAATGAACCTGTCAAGAACTTCATGGATCTTATCGATCCCTAAGAAACCGCTCAGCTTACGAAGATCAATCGACGCCTCAAAACTATTCGGCTTCGGCGTATCACAAACTCTGAAAGTCAGCCCAGCATCAGGAACACTAAGCATGTGAGGAACAACTTTCGCCACTGAATCCGGCACCTGAGCCCCAACAATCTCAATCTGACGAATCGAATGACGAAGCTGCAGATCAAACGCCTTCGCCTCATCCATACCCCAACCCCGCCTAACCAACTCACGTTGAAGCCACTCCCGCCAAACCCTCTCAGGAACCCCCTTACCAGGATACACACGAACAGTCCCATTCCGCTCAAACTGCGCAGAACAAGGATCCCCAAACTGCTTGAACCCAACCTGCTTCAACCCCGTCCGAGCCAAAATCACAGAAGCAGAAAGCCTACCAACCCAATCCCTAGGAACCCCAACCCACCAAAAGCAATACGGACCCTCATGATACGGAAGCCCAGGAACAAAATCATCCAAAGAAAGACCGCCGAACCGCTTACGGTCCTCCGTGACAAGACGATAGATGCCTCTTCTTGCGCCTTGCATCGGTTCTATGAGGCCCGCTATCCTCATGCGTCGAAGAACCTGACGAGCATGATCAGGCTTCAGAGTGAGCCCCTTCACCAACGTCTTCGAGTCTATGAAAGGCTCAATGTTGGCGCGTTCAAGTGCGAACCGCCACGACTCAGGCAACGCCAAGTCGAGAAGACCCCCTATGAAGCGTGACTGGAACGTGACAACACGGTGCAAGAACTAGCCGTAGAACGTGACAAGACGATCAACCGTAGCGTGACAGAGGCGATCAGGTCAGGAGTGTCGTAGCTTTCTCTTTAGCCAGAAAAGAACGCCAGCACCAGCATCGACAGGAAGCAGAAGCACTCCAATCAGCACCGTGGACACACTGTACAAAACCGCAAACGCAAATTGCTTGATATCCCTTGGCCCTACATGCTTCTTGAAATCGCGCAGCTGCTCTCTTACCTTCAAATCTGTACGCAGATTGAACTGGACCTTTGCATCTAGCCAGAAGTGACGCCAACTGAACAATCCATACCTAGCATGCTCCTTCTCATGCCTCAGACATACAGCGTGAAGTTGAGGAAACGCCTTCACATGCTCAGACAGTTCGATGCGCCTAGTCGAATCCACAGTATCGTAGATCACCTGACCAAGAATACTGAAAGTATCCACGTAGATGATCCGCGTTACATCTTGTCTTACAGTCATGTTTTCATAGAATCACTAGCTTTCAAGGTAGGCTTCGATTTTCTCTTAGAGCCTACGCATAGCTTCCAGCGAATAATTTGAAAGAATGTGTTACCATCAAGTATAGCGTTTGAGTGAAGCATTGACAGTGTCTCTACGAGCAAGAAAACATTCTTGAAACCGTCTCTCTTCGCTAGATCACGCATCTGACGGTCGGTGAGCGTCACAAAGCTAGAGTAATCGCTCTTGACAGGTCTGAGATACCGATCAATCCTAATACTGTCGCCTAACCTCTGAATTGTAATGAAGAACAGCCGTCCTCTGCTTATGGCCTCTCCCAATTTCTCGCACTGCTTCGTTCGAGGCTTCCAGTAAAGATGCAAGTGGTCTCCTGGCATGATGGGACGCTTCCTTAGCTTGCGAATTGTCTGTCTTTTCTGGCCGCTCAGAATCTTGTCGCAGAACATCGTGAAGCCTAGAAGAACCATTCTAGGCTTTCCCTCCTTTAACGGTGTTAATGTTATAAGCGTCAGCGACTACGGCTGAATGAGGGGAAGGGGGCCAATGCAGAGCCTTACGACAGTCCAAAGATGCAGAACGCACGAATGGAGATTCATAGTCAACCTGATCGAGTTCAAACTGAAGAAATGCAGAAAATGCGGACAAACAGAAAGAGAAACCTAGCAACTCTCAAGCCTCCTTGGAACTTCAAGTAGGGATGTGAAGATTTTCTTTCCACGACATTTCGCGTATTCTATTTCTTTTCTCGTAGAATCTCCGATGTACTCTGAATGAACAATGAAAATGGCATCCGAGAGATCAATCTTCTTTTTGTGAATTTCATCCAGCATCTCCTTACTTGCAGTTATTCGAGGGTCAGAATCGCAATGGCCGAAACAGGAAACAGAGATAACAAGATGCCCTAGAAGTGCCAACTCTTTCTGTATCTTCTCAAACTCATCTTTGAATGTAGTTGAACCACACAACGTAATTTTCATCTATCAAGCCCTCACTTGTTCATTCTCCGGTTCAACGATTCCAGATCTTTCGATAATGTTGCGAGTCTCTGCCAGCCTTCAGGAGTCAACTTTACTGAAATCTCAGCCGCGTTCTGAAATATCAAAACCGAAAACTCATCGAGTAGACAAAGTTGCTGCATCCACAGACCAACAGCTTCACCCCTCCGTTCCCTCCTAGCGAACCTCTTTCGCTCTTTCTCCCCCAAGCCAAGCAAATTACAGATGTGGCCGATCAGATCTCTGCCTAACTCTATGAAGTCGCCTTTCCGTTGAGCAAGATCCCAAACAATCAGACCGCCAACCTTTCTCATTTCTGAGATGCCTCCGCTTTGTGAATCGGTTCCCGCAGGGTTTTCACATGGACCTTCGTGAATTTCCTCAGCTCTCTGATCAGCCGCTTTGTTTTCGCGAGAGAGGGTTCAGGTAGATTGTGGCCAGGTTGATGAGGATAGTTGTCGTATCCGACAGCAACAGAATCCAACACTGGGATCCACTTTATCTTGTCAGCAAACACGCCTTCATTGAAGTCTAAGATCGGCTCAATCACCAGAAGCTGCGCGTGCTCCGATTCGCCGCTCATCATGTAGTTCAAGCGATCTGATCTACAGGGCGCTTTGGATAATGCTGGACGATCTATGTCAGATTCAATGGTTGCACCGAGCGTCACGTTCCCAGGAATATCAAAATCTGAAGCTCCAGCAGGATTCTTACTTAACATGAGAAAACGCGCATGACTCTCCCGCATAGCTGAGAGGCAAGGATTAAGCAGACGCTTCGGAAGCGCAAAAGGATCAATACAGCTAAAAGCAAAAACGAAATCGCTTGGACGAAATCTACGCCTAAGCTCAGACTCAAACAACCGTGGCTGTCCAGAATATTTCCGACGCAAACAAGGGTAGCGTTTCGCCAAGATCGGAACCCAACAATAAACACAATCGTAAGGACATTTACCGCCAACAGGATTCCAACGCGGCCCAACGAACCGAAACATACGCTTAGGATGAACGCTCATGTTGGACGGTCTCCGTCAAGAAATGCCAGAAGTGGATTCTGTAACTGGCAGTAGCACTGTCTGTTGTCCTCTGTGCGGCTCCACCTTCAGCTCGTCTATTGCATTGTGAAACTTCCGGTGAATATCGGCCCTTACTTCTGGAACCGGATGATTCAATGGCGCAATTAGCAGACAATGGATTCTGGCGTGCGTTCGCTTTGCTTCTGGATCACTGATGAGTTTCACTTGCACATATCCAAATCCGAGCCTTTCGATTCTAAGCAATGTCTCCTTTCTAGGAGCTGTCGTTGCAGCAAGATAGACTCGATCAAACCCACTCAAGTATTGCTTACACTGCTCTATGCCAGTCGAAACATTATCGCCTTCCTCCTTGATTTCAAAGCCATAGAGTTCTTTCCGCCAAGTCATAGCAGCAAGATCAACAAGCATCGCTTCACACCACATTTCTGAGGGATAGACCCAGCCCCAAGAACGAATGAAGCCGATCAGCGCACCCTTCACTGAGAAAACATCGTAGATTGAATCGTATTCCTCACCAGTCGCCTTGAACATCATCGAGCGACCTCCTGGGCGATTGGTCGAATTGCTTGAGTGATGAGAGAACGGAGCTCCCTGAGCCCCTCAGCCACCGCCGCGTCACGTTTCAGATACTCGCTGATATCGGTGCGGAGCTCATCCAGCAAATCAAGAAGATCCTCGTCTTTCTGCACGCCCGATGTCAGAAAGCGTTTCAGTTCTCCTATCTGGTGACGCATCGCGCTATTGTTGATTCGCGTCGAAATCTTCTCTCCGTTCATCTTCGAGGCTGTTGCGAAACGCCATCTGCTGATTTCACTCGCTGAAACAGAAACTGCTCCCGCAGCTTTCTCAACCGCGTACCCCTCGGCGATCAGTCTCTTGTAAGCGGCTAACCGTTCCTTCTTGGTGAGAATCTTACCATGAACAGCGTTGAGTCTCACAGCGTCGGCGAAAGCCTCAACCCTCGTCATGGATCCCTTGTCGTCGGCGTCGATTGTTCCGCGCTTCAGAATTTTGCAGGCCTCGAGACGGTGAACGCCGTCCAGAACCACGCCATGCTTTCCTTCGACTGTCGCTGTTTGTATCGCCGGAAACTTGGCTCCGGCACGCATCGCATGCGCGTACAGGTTCACGCGGGATCTGTCAATGAAGGCGCGAGGATAGAGAGCCATGTCGACTGTGAGCGCAGAGATATGGATGGAGGCCATGGCCTACCTCACCATACCGTGCCTAACTTCACCGGACCTAACGCTGGCCGACCTACGCACGCCTAGAAACATCAGAGCACACCTTGCCTGGCCTAACCACACGCTATCACAGCAGGCCACAGCCCAGCTCACCACGAAAAACCAAGCCTTACCGGACCAGACATCACCCCAGCCCACTCGTGCCTCGCCGCGCAAAACCACGCCACGAGATGCCGGATCTTGCCCAACCGTGCCCAAACGTAGCAAACCAGGCGCTACCGTAGCACAGCTAACCACGAAAGACCGGACCGAGCCGAACCCCAGCAAACCCCGCCATGCCACAGCTGGCCATGAAAGACCTTGCCTTAGCGAACCAAGCCCCGCCTGAGCCAGCCGGACCGGAGCCCGCCCCGCCAGGAAAAGCCAAGCCTCGCCAAACCACGCCGTACCCCGGACAGCCCCACAACGCCAAGCCGGAGCTCGCCAAGAAATGCCATGCCTTACCTCGGTCAACCTAGCCGGGCCGGAGCGAACCGTACCAGGAAGCGCCATGCCAAGCCTGACCATTGCAGACCAAGCCCCACCCCGCACGTGCCCCACCCAGCGCACCGGACCTCGCCATGAAAGGCCTCGCCTCACCTTGCAGGAGCTAACCGGACCGGACCTCACAACGCCAAGACATGCCAAACCTCGCCACGAAAGGCCTAGCCCTAGCTGACCTGGCCGGACCACACCCCGCATAGCCTCGTTTGCACCCAACCTTGCCAGCATGATCAGAGTTCCTTCCAGCTGCCAATGACGAAGCGGCCAAACTGTCCGCGATGCTGAGGCCTGAAATCCAGGATGCCTATGCGTTTCCCAGCTTCCGTGAAGATTTTCTTCAAGAGCTCCGCGCTGATACCGTACGTGGAATCGTAGATGATCTGAAACTGCGCTGTCCACTCTTTCAGCCAAGGCCTCGCTCGAACAATGCGGCTGCGTTGAACCACCACTGGCCTGAGATCGATCTCATACTTCTTCGTGCCCAAGCTGATCTCGTCTGGCCAGACTCGAACGGTGCCAGCGATCAGCGACGTCGCAGACTTCTTACCAATCCGATACGCTGCGCTACTGTTGATTAGAGTCCCGTAGAACGCGGCGCTAGGAATGAACAGAGTGTCGTCCTTCATTCGGTATGCTCTGCTTTCTGCATCTTCCTCGATACCCGGTATGTCGCCGCGCTTCTTCCCCTTGATGACCTGCAATAGCATACTTTTCGCGCTGTTCATCAGCAGCCCAGGAGCAACGCCTTTGACCTGAACCTGAATCGCACGTTCTTCCGCGAGCAGGTCCGCGTCAGCTAAGACCACTTTCGTTTTTTTCTTCAATTCATTTCACCTCATTCAAATTCATACCCGTCACTTGCGTCTCCTTGGGAGAACCAAGTAGAACATGACCAGAGCCACCATACCGCCGAAGACCATGTAGATCATTTTGCAATCCCTTGTTTTGTCGAGACGATCCTTTGCAGAATTGATTGCCGTTGAAGTGCACTCATCGTGGTCTTGTGTTTCTTCGCTATTCTTCGCAGCTCAGCTTTCTCAGCCACAGTCAGCCTAGTCGCCGTTGGAGCAGCCAGTATGCCATGGCTTATCTTCGCCATCTGTCTAGATAACGCAGGAAGCTTTCGCACTTTCTCCCAGGGTTCCTTCAAGATTCGGCGCAGCCCCGCATCATCAAAAGGAGCCAACGTTCCATGAGCAACCTGAAGCAGACGCTTGATCACCGCGTTCTGACTGAGATTTGAGAGACGGCTGAGAGAATAGATCCAAGTCGCCTGCTCCTGGGTGATGCAAATTCCCCGCTTGACAGGATTCAATGCTAGTCACGCTTCCTGATTCTCTCTTGGAACTCAGGTGTGGCAAAATACGTCCATTGCCCCGCTTCCTGCTTCCGATCCAGGATGCCCTTACTGACCAGCATGGCAAGCCGATCGTTGACCGTGGTTCTGTTACCTCCACTATCACCGACATTGTAGCGCCGGACCAGCTCCGCCATGATTTTGCCTATTCCTTTCGGCTCCTGGAAGAATCCCTCCAGTCCTCTCGCCAGGATTTTTCCTTCCCAGGAAGATTCGTCGACGTCAAGGATCTCTTTGTTCTCGGCCA